>Ga0187771_10000373_pt1 | contig 27080 bp, 27 predicted proteins | sample 0116_SJ02_MP15_1_FD_133139 | JGI IMG/M metagenome (GOLD analysis project Ga0187771, IMG submission 133139) | Tropical peat soil microbial communities from peatlands in Department of Meta, Colombia - 0116_SJ02_MP15_10_MG | ecosystem: Environmental > Terrestrial > Soil > Wetlands > Peat | place... | reverse complement strand
GCTTGAAGAGGAACTTGGCCGTTCCGTCACTGGATTCCAGCCGCGCCTCGAGTTCGAGCCGGCTGATCGTAAATCGCGCGGCCAGCATATCGCGGAGGCCCTTGGACAACGATGAAAATTCCCAGAAATCCGATGCGCCCTTATGGTAAAGCCAGGAAAAAATCTGTCCGGCCCGAAATGGACGTTCGCCGAGGGTCCCGAGCTCCGCCTGGAGCTCCTCGAGCGTCAGGTCGCGGATTTCCCTTTTCATGGATTCACCGCCCTCCGGCGAGGAGGCCCTGGCGCAGGAATTCGACGAGGAAAGCCTTCTCGGCGGCCAGGCCATCGGCGCTCGGCGGGTTGGGCTCGGCGATGAGTCCCTCGAAGATATTCTGGAGGATCGCGGCCGCCATCGGCACGCCGAACTTCTTTTTCACGTCGGGGCGGATGATCCCCCCGAGCGCTTGAGTGAGAAGCCCGACCATCTCCTGCTTGCTCCGCACGTGCCACTCCATGTGCTCCTCGATGTCCTCGTGGATGACGAGGTGCTGCTCCCGGAAGTACATCTGCAAAAAGTCCTTCTTCGCCGCCAGCCAGGCGAAGTATTCGTCGATGACGGACTGGAAAATGTGGGCCTTGTCCTGGTCCAGCGTCAGCAGCACCTTGATCTTGTCATAGAGGCCGCGGTACAGCCGCTGATAAAGAGCCGTGAAGATCTCGTGTTTGCCGTGGAAGTAGTTGTAGAGCGTCGGCTTCGACAGCCCGCAGGCCTTGGCGATCGAGTCCATGGACGTCTTCATGTAGCCTTTGGCGATGAACAGATCTTCGCTGTGGTCGAGGATGAAGTGGCGGATCAGCTCTTCCAGGTTCTGGGGCTTGCCCTTATCCCTAGAGGCGCCGGGTTTTCGCGAAGCGGAAATCTGCGTCCTCCCTTCTCCGTCTTAGAAATAGAACCGGAACGAAAGATAGAGGAAATCCGGGTAGCTCCCGAATTCCGAGCGAAGCTCGGGCGGGGCCGTGCCCCCGAACAGGGGCGACACCGGCCGCCGGCCGAGGCCGAGGTAAACGCCGCCGCCGAGATACATGTTTTGGGAGACATTGTAATCGGCCCGGGGCGAGAGGGCGAACGACCCGTCGTTGGCGTTCCAGATGACGAGGCCGGTGACGGGGATGAGCGGCGAGGCCTGGTAGGTCGTGCCCACGCTGAGATAATGCCGGCCCATGAGATAGACGCTTCCCCGGGTATAGGCAGGCGTCGTGAACAATCCCGCGTAGGACGACGGCTCGGAGGAGCCGGCCGAATTGAAATGGTACTCGACGAAGCCGTAGACCTTCGCGCTGAGGCTGCGGTCGATGCCGGCCGTGAGCCGGCCGTAGTTCGCGGGCTTCGCCGGCGCGGAAGCGAGGGCGCCCGGCAGGACATAGGCCGCCTCGAGCCAGACGCCCGACCCGCCGACGGACCGCGCGACGTCGAGGCCGATCAAGAAATCGTTTTGGAAGCCGAGACCCAGCAGGCTCACGTCCGTCTTGAAGAGATGGAACTGGCCCCGCAGGAAAAAGGCGCTCAGGTCGAACCGGAAGCTCTTACCGAAGACGTATCCCACGTCGATTTGGCTCAGGTCCGACAGCGGGATGCGCATCCGGGCGGCGTCGACGCCCAGCCGTTCTTCCTTGTCCAAATCATAGAAGGAGAAAGGCGCGATGATGTCCGTCGGGTTTGTCACCTTGCCGCTTCCCCACGCCACCGGCTGGCGCCCGACGATGATATCGCCGAAGCCCGTCTTGAATGTTACCGAGAGTCGGTCGAGGTTTTGGTAGAGCCCGAAGCTGCCGGCGGGAGAATCCGGCCCCGGCACGAGCGGCGACCGAAAATCGGCGACCCGATAATTCCCGGTCGAGACCGAGACGGCAAACGCGGACGGCCGGAAAAAGAAAGGGTCCTGGATGCGCGGCGAGATGTCATAGGCCGCGAGGAGGGTCACAGACATGCTCGGCGAGTATGTCAGCGAAAGCCTGAGCTCCGTGTCGGACTGGGCCAGCAGCGGCTGGGCCGCTCCCCCGGCGTCCAGGGGCTCAGCCAGGCGGAAGACGATCGAGTAGTTCTTGACATAGCCGCTGAGCGTCAGCGGGCCCTCGTCGGCGGCGGCGCGTCCGGCGAGGGCCGAGACGAGGGCCAGCGCGCCCGCCGCTCTCCAGCCTGCCCAACGCGCCGCCACGGCCTAGCTCCTGGTCTCGTCGCTCGCGATGAGACCGTCCCGGACGGTCACGGTCCGGCGGGCCTTCTCCACGATCATCCGGTCGTGGGTCGAGAAGACAAACGTCATGCCACGCTCCTCGTTGAGACGGCGCATCATGTCAAGGAGTTCGGCGCCCGTCTTCGAATCGAGGTTGGCCGTCGGCTCGTCGGCGAGGATCATCAGCGGCCGCGTGACCATGGCCCGGGCGATGGCGACCCGCTGCTGCTGGCCGCCCGAGAGTTTCGAAGGAAAGCGCCAGGCGAAGCCCTCGAGCCCCACGTCGCGAAGGATGTCGCCGACGCGGCGGCCGCGCTCCACCTTGGGCACGTGCTGCAGGAGCATGGTGTATTCGATGTTTTCCTCGACCTTCAGCACCGGGATCAGGTTGTACGCCTGGAAGATGAAGCCGATGTGATCGCGCCGGAAATCCGACAGTTCGGCCCCGCTCATGGCCGAAACGAGCTTGCCGTCGAGCCAGACCTTGCCCTCGCTCGGCTTGTCGAGCCCGGAGATGATGTTGAGGAGGGTCGTCTTGCCCGAGCCAGAAGGTCCGACGATAGCCGTGAATTCCCCGGCCCGGATGGTCAGATCGATGCCGCGCAGGGCCGGCACTTCGACGCCGTTGTCGGTATAGGTCTTCCTCAGCCCCTCGGTCTGAATCAGGGGTCGCTCACGCTCGATCATGGTCGTTCTCCTTCACAGGGCCCGTTTCATGGCGCCGGTCACCGACATCCGGGCGGCGTAGGCCGCGGGATACAGCCCGACGAGCAGCGTGAACACGAGGACGCTCAACGGGTAGAGGATGAACTGGCGGAGGCGAAGCACGGGATAGATGAGATTCCGGATCGTCACGCCGGCAAACTCCACGCCCTCATAGTTGATCCCCGAGTGGGAAACGAGGGCCGTCAGGGCAAAACCGAGGGCGACCCCCAGTCCGATGCTGAGCAGGGCCAGGGCCCCGGCCTCCTGGATGACGAGCTTGCGGATGCCCCACGGCCGCGTCCCCACGGCCCGCATGACACCGAATTCGAACATTCGTTCGTAGATCGACATGAAGAGCGTGTTGATGATGCCCAAGGCCACCACGGCGAAGAGGATGATGCCGACGATGAGCGTCCCGACCTGCGTCAGGTCGTAGATCGACTTCAGGGCCGGAAAGAGTTTCGTCCAGCCGAGGGCTTCGTTGTCCGCGTTCGAGTACTCGGCCCAGAAGGGGTCTTGCTCGTTCTGTGAAATCTGCGGATTTTTAAAGGCAAGAACGATCTCGTTCGCTCGGTGGTCGAGGCCGAGCATGGCCTGGGCCTTCTCGATCCGGACAAACGCCAGGCCCCCGTCGAGGTCCTGGATATTAAAGCGGTAAATCCCGGAAACACGGAACAGGTCTTGGGAGAGCTCCCCGCCGCCGGCTTGGGCGACGGTGACCACGATCCGGTCCCCCACGCCGACTTCAAGGAGCTCGGCCAGCCGGCTGCCGATGACGATATTCTGGGGATCGTCGCCGCTGAAGAATGCACCCTGCGTGATGACGTCGTCGACTTGGCTCAGGGCCTTTTCGGTGTCCGGCCGGACCCCGACGAGGAGGACAGGGTTGACGTTCGAGGTCGACGTGATCATCCCCTGGCACAAGGTGCGCACGGTGAAAGCCTTGACCCGCGCGTCGCGGCCCAGACGGGCCGTGAGGATGTCCAGGCCGGCGAGCGTCTTGTTCGCATCCTGCGTCCCGAGAAAGCCACGGGCATGAATCTGGCCTTCTCCGGTGAACGACGCCGTCGCCGAAGCGATCATGTTGTTGGCCATGCCGATGTACAGGGCGTCGAGGAAGATCAGGGCGGCCAGGCCGATGGCGATGGCCGTTCCGGTGATGTAGGTCCGCCGCTTGTTGCGAAAGATGTTGCGCCAGGCGAGTTTCGTGTACAGGCTCATGGCGGCCCTCCTAAAAGATCCGTATCGACTTGGCCGGGTCGGTCCTCGCGGCCCTGACCGCGGGAAAGAGGCTCACCAGGAACGCGGACAAGAAAACGGTCAGAGTCGGGACGAGGACGCTCCTGAGGTTGGCTTCGGACGTGAAGGTCGTGTACTGCATGCCGCCGAATGTGATGGGCTTCGAGAAGAGGCCGCTGAGCGGGATGTGATGATGCGAGAGAATGGTGTTGACGGGAAAACTGAAGCCCACGCCCAGGAGGATGCTGAGCGAGGCCAGGCACAATGTTTCGAGCACGATTAACGCGAAGATCTGACGCGGGCGCGTGCCCAGGGCCTTGAGAACGCCGTATTCTCGGCGGCGCTCGAGGACGGCCATCAGGGCCGTGTTCAGGACGCCGATGGCCACGACGATGAACAGGACCAGGAGGAGAACGTTGTTGCCCTTGAGCTTGGCCTGCATGGCCATGTAGAACGGCTTGGCGAAGACCTGCCAGGGCTGAATGTCCAGGGGCAGACCGGCCGTCTCCTTCTTGAGTTCGGCCTCGAGCGGGAGGACCTTCTTGAGCGACCGGGCGATGACCACGATTTCGTGGACCCGGTCGTCGAGGACGAGGAGGCTCCGGGCGTCGTCGATGTGGAGATAGGCGGTCATCCGGTCGGTGGCCAGATCTCCCGTATCCATCAGCGCGATCAGTCTGTATTTTTCATTGGCCAGCGAGCCGTCGGCTCCCTGCGATACCAGGACGACCTCGTCGCCGAGGGCGGCTTTGAGATTTTCGGCCAGTCCCTTGCCGAGGATGATGTCTTTGGCGGGCGGCGGACCGAAGGCGCGGCCCGCCGTCACGTCCTTGTCAAGATGCGTGGCCCGGTATTCGAGGGCCGGGTCGATGCCGATGATGCGGACCGCTTCGGTGCGGTCGCCGTCGGAGGCCAGACCCGCCGAGTAGACCCGCGGCGCCCAGGCCTCGGCCCCCGCCGCGGCGTCGATCGCCCGGCCGATGCGGCGGTAATCGGCGACTGTTTTATTGAGCGTCGGCCTGTCGAGATAGCCCCGGGCGTGGATCTGGATATGACCCAGCCGGGTCCGGGTGAATGTCGTGACGATGCCGTTGAACGTGCCCTCCGAGAAGCCGATGGCGAGGGCGGCGAGCACGAAGCCGCCGAACATGGTCAGGCCCGTCAGCACGGAGCGCCGCTTCTGGCGGAAAATGTTGCGGAAGGCCATCTTCAGCATGGGGCGCTCCTATTTGCCGGACTGCAGGTTCCTCAGCGAAAAAAGGCCGTCGGCCAGAGCGAGGTCGAATTGGACGTCCCTATAGCGAAGAGCCGTCTTGTAGCCCTGCTTGCCCTGCGGGATCATTTCCATGACGGACGGGATCGTCCGGCGGCCGAAGGTCTTGATCTCTCTGTAGGTCATGAGCCGGGCGACCCGGCCTTTCTCGTCATAGAATTTCTCCCAAACCGGAAGGTCATCGGACGGGCGCACGGCGACGATGATTTTGTCCCAGACGATCGGGACCCCCGGCTTGGGCCGGCATTCGACATAAGCCAGGTCCGCCTGGGCGTCTTCGGGAGTGATCATCCGAAATGTGAAATCGTTGACGAATGTGTATTCCTTGACGAGGTCGTCGTTAGTGAAATCTGACCCCATCCACGAACTCATCATCATCGACGGCGGGATCTTGATGATCTTGTCCGTGTTGGGCAGGTAGTTCCACATTTCGCTCCCGATGCGCAACGTTCCGACCCCGGCTTCCTTTTTGGGCTCGACGATGCGGATGAATGTCTTATCCAGGCCTTTGGACCAGGCCCGCAGAGCAAGGGTCCGCTGCCAGTCCGGCGTGATGACCTCCATCGAGAGTTGGGCGTAGCTGCCGCTGGTGCGGTAGAGGTTGTCGATCGTACGGACGATCTTGAGCGCCTGGGCCTCCGACGACATCTGGGCCTTTGCCGCGACCGCCGGCCCGAGCAGAATCACCAGTGCAGAGAACAGGACGATGCGATGGCGCGTCATGGCAGACCTCCTTCCCGAACCGGCCTAGGCTCAGGGCTTTTACTCTAAGACAATAATTTTTACTCTGAGTATAATAGGCCGGCCATCGGGGTTTGTCAAGGGAAATATCGGGAAGCCGCGATGAAATCTGCCCGCGGACGCAGGGCGAGGGCCGGCTATTTGATGCTGACCATGAGCCACAGGAGCAGGATGATGACGCCGACGAGGAGCCAGCTCGCGAGAAAGCCGATGACGTCGCTGCGGGCCGGCTTCATGAATTCCCAGCTCGAGCCCGGACGGAGCTTCCGTTTTTCGATCTCGCCGTAGTCCTCGGCCGCGCGCCGGAGGGCCCCCTCCTCGCCCTCCCTCGTCGGCTGGACCGGCGTGTGGACCTTGGCGAAGAACCGGTCCAGGTCCCGCTTCGGGACCGGCCGCGTCACGGCGCTCAGGAGAAAGAGCAGCACGAACGGGAAGAGCGCGTCGAAGCCGAAGCGCACGGCGTTCAGCTGGGCCGCGGAAAAGCGCGAGAAATCGATCCCCAGCCGGCTGAGGACCCAGACCTCCGCCTGGAAGCGCCCGATCCCGATCCGCGGCGACTCCGGGTTCTCGGGGTCGGTCAGGGCCACCTTCTCGAAAAAGATGCCGGTCGGCGGATTGACGCGCGTCTTCTTGATCATCTCGCCGACGGCGGAGGCCCGCCCGGCCTCGACGTCCCCGCGTACGGCCCGCGTCGTGATCGTGACGACTTGGGCCTCGGTTTCCTGGAGAAAGGCCGGCAGCGTCTTCGCCCAGTCCAGCGACTGGAAGAGGGTCGGGACGAGGGCGTAGATCGTGAAGCAGAGGAAAACCTGGATGATGACAGCCGCCTTCGTCAGCCGGCGCCACATGAAGCCGAGCCAGATCGCGGCGCCGAAGATCGCCGGCAGCGAGATGAAATACTTGAACAGGTCGAGGAGGTTGCCGACGAAGAGCGCCACCCCGACGCCGCCGAGAAGGGTCACGGCGATCGCGGCCCGGCCGACGTTGATCAGGTGCCGGTCCGACTTCGGCTTGACGAACGGCTGGTAGAGGTTGCGGATGAAGAGAGCCGAATAGGAGACGCTCGAGCCCGCCAGCGCCGACATCTTTGCCGCCAGGATCCCGGCCATCATCAGCCCGATGGCGCCGGGGAAGAGGAGGTCCATCGTCATGTGGCCCCAGATGAGGTCGGGGTCGTGGAGCTTCCCGGCGTAGAGGGCGATGGCGAGAAGCCCGGTCAGGGCCCAGAAGATCATGATGAAGCGCTTGAAGAACATGCCGCCGATCATGCCGACCCGGGCCGCCGTCTCGTTCTTGGCCGAGCCGGCCGTCTGCATGCCCGTAGCGACGGCGATGATGGAGACCAGGTTCGCGAGGACCATGGCCACGATCGTGTACCAGGCGTACTCGCTCGTCGCCGCCGAGCCGAAAAGCCGGAACATGAAGTCCGGCACGAGGGCGTGCAGGCCGGCGAAGCCGCCGATCCGGGCCAGGGCGATGGGGATCAGCATGATCGAGAAGACCGTCAGGAGGATCCCCTGGATGACGTCCGTGATCGCGGCCGCCAGGAACCCGCCCATCATCGTGTAGACGGCGACGATGACCGTGTAGGTCGAGTAGATCGCGACGGGGTTCGTGTAGGAGATGATGGCCTTGAGCTCGTCCTTCTTCGAGCGCTCGGCGAGCTCGTCGAAGCGTTTCTGCTCCGCGGGCGTGAGCCCCGACTCCGCCTTGAGCTCGAGCGCCCGGTACTCGTGGAAAAGGTCGACGCTGAGCTTCTCCTGGGCCGTATATTTGGCAACCGGCTTGGGCGTCAGGGCCATCATCGTCTTGGCCGCGACCATGTAACCGACCCCGTTCCCGAGGAAGGCCATGAAGAGCGTGAAAACGGCGAAGGACGCGCCGAGGAACTTGCTCTTGAAGCGTTCCTCGAAGAAATCGCCGATGGTCACCAGCCGGACGCGGCGGAAGAACCCCGTCGTGAACCAGTAAAAGGGCGTCAGGAAGAGGACGAGATACTGGATCCACATGCCGCCGATGCCCTGGCGGTAGACCTCGCGGGAAACGACGATGGCCTGGTCGGCGTTGGTCGAGGTCCCCAGGTTGAGAAAGAACTGGTAGATCTTCCCAAGCCGGCGCCCGGCGACGTAGAAATCCTCCGCGCTCCGCGTCCTGCGGCCGGCCAGGCGGCCGAGCCAGAGGACGGCGAGGACGAAGAGGACGACGATCGTGAAGTCGAGCCAGTGCAGTCCAAAGATCGTCATGATCGCTAATTTGCGCTAATTTGGGGACACAATACTCTTTTCCCGATTTCTTGCGCCGAGGCACGCTCCTGCGTCCGACGAGAAACGACTGAGAAGGATGGCTGGCGCAGAGGCGCCTGGCAGGAGGAAATTCGGAAATGAGTATTGTGTCCCCATAATTATAATCAAAAATTGCCCGAATACCTGACCCAGATCTCCCCGGCGAGCTTCCAGTAAGCGGCCACGGCCGCCAGGATCAGGACGCGGGATTTTTTCATGGAGGAGCTCCTCGTTCGATTCATCGCGGCGCGATCAGCCCCGTTTATAGCACGCCCGTCCCGCGGCGGTCAATAAAGGCAGGCTTCCTGTTCCCCGGCGAGAGGAATCCCGAAGCCGGAGACCGCGTTTCGGATGATCGGCGATCTCAAGATCCCGGCCGATCTTTCGTACCAGAAAGTCCTCGAGCTCCTTATGGCGGGGAACCATCGAAATTATATTCCAAAGTTCGTTGATATAAACCGGATGTTTCTGCCCTTCCCTGAGAAGGCGGCCGTGCGAGGAGCGCGGGTGGCGGAGGAAATTCTGGGGTTTTGACCCAGGGCGGTTTCTCTGGTATAAAGGGAACTCGTTTTTCGTCCGGCCCTCGAGGAGACAAGATCCGCAATGGCGTTCTTCGATTCGCTCCGCAGCTTCCACTCGCTCGGCGAAGTCCTGGCGGTCTCTTCGGGCGTCGTCTGGGCGGTGGCCGTCATCCTTTACAGGATCAGCGGCCGGACGGTCCATCCCCTCGGCCTCAACCTCTTCAAAAATGTCCTCGCGCTGGGCTTCACGGTCCCGACCATCGTCATCCTCGGCGAGCCGCTGCGCCCGGGCATCTCATCGCACTCCCTCTGGATCCTCCTGCTCAGCGGCTTCCTCGGGATCGCCGTCTCCGACACGCTCTTCTTCTACAGCCTCAACAGGCTGGGGGCGAGCCTCGTCGCCGTCGTCGACTGCATGTACAGCCCCTTCGTCATCGCCCTGTCCACCATCCTTCTGGGCGAGCACATGGCGGCCTGGCAGCTGACGGGCGTTGCCCTGATCATCTTCGGCGTCCTGGGAGCCTCCCGGTCCGACCACGACGGCCCGCGGATCGAGGGTAGCGACCTCGTTCTCGGGCTCGTCTACGGCGTGCTCTCGATGTTCTTCGTCGCCGTCGGGATCGTCATCGCCAAGCCCGTCCTGGCGGAGGAATCGGTGATCTCGGCGACGCTCATCCGCCTCGTCGGCGGCGCCGTCCCGCTCCTCGTGGTGGTCCCCCTCCTGCCCGGACGCCGAGCCATCCTCGAACCCCTGCTCCGGATGGCCAACTGGAAGGCGATGGTCCCCGCCTCGTTTTTCGGTTCCTATCTGTCCCTGATCCTCTGGATGGGCGGCATGAAGTTCGCCCAAGCCTCGGTCGCGGCGGCCCTCAATCAGCTGAACACGATCTTTATCGTCGTCCTCGCGGCTTTCTTCCTGAAAGAACAGCTGAGCCTGGGGAAGGCCGCCGCCGTCGTGCTGGCTTTCCTCGGGGCCTTCCTTGCGGCCCGGCCGCTATAGGGCGCGCGTGCTCCAGCGCTCCCAGTGGATGTTCTCCGCCTTGAACTTGTCCTTAGGCGCGTCGGACCCGGCCGGATGGCCGATGGGGATGACGGCCAGCGGGATCACGTCCGTCGGGATGTGCAGGGCCTCACGGACGAAGGCGGCCTTGCCCATGTCGGGATAGGCCGCCGTCCAGACCCCGCCGAGGCCCAGGGCTTCGACGGCCAAGAGGATGTTCCCGGCGGCCAGGGAGCTGTCGATGAGGGCGAACTCGGCCATCTTGTTGAAGGCCTTCTCCACAACGGCACAGACCACGATGCCGGCCCCGGCCCGCCGCAGCATCTGGGCGTAAGGCAGGCCGTCGGCCAGCGCGTTCAGGGCCGCTTTTTCGGTGACGACGACGAACGCCCAGGGCTGGCAGTTGACCGCGGACGGCGCGGCCATGGCCGCCCGGAGGATCGTCTCGAGGTCCTTGCGGGACACCGGCTCCCCGGTGAATTCACGGACGCTCCTCCGAGAGCGGATGACGGTCAGGGCATCGGGGATGCGGCGCGGCATGATACCCTCCTTATTTTCCCGGTCTCCCGGGAAACCGCCGAACCTTCAATAGGGCGAAGATCAGGACCCGTTGGCGGCCAGCTTGACGTCGATCCAGAAGGAATGGAGGCGCGTCCGGGGATCGCGCTGCAAATCGGCGCTGCCGCCGATACCGCCGGCGGTCGCCATTTCGGGACTTATGGAGCCGGATATGCCGAGATCTTGCCGGGCTCCGCCTCCCCCAGCGGACTCGTCGGCCATCATGGCCCTCATGGCCTGAGAGGTCAGACCGCCCCACTCGAAGCCGAGCTTGATGGTCTTGCCGGGCTCGGAGCCGATCCCGCCGGCCTCGTTGACGCGGCTGAGGGGAATGCGGAACTCGTAGACGCGCGCCTGGTGCTGGACGCCCGCCGCATACATGGGCGGCTCATTCTTGAAGGCCGGGTCCGTCGGGGCCGGGACCTTCTTCTTGTTGATGACGCCGGCTTCAAAGAGATGATAGGATCTCTGCTTCCGGATTTCGGCCTTCCTCTCGTCGGTCAGGACCTCTCCCTTCTTCTCGAGTGCGGCGATGAGCTCGTCGGGCTTAACGTCTCTCCTCGTGAAAGAGATCCCGAGGTCCTTGCTCTTCCGGCCTGCGGTGTCGAAGAAGATCTTCATCCCCGTGTAGTCGATCGTGGACGCCGACATGACATCCCGGAAGATGAAGAGGATGTAAAGGTTACGGCCGTCGTTCTCGAGGGCGTATTGCGCCCCGGACTCCTCGTCGGTCAGAAGAGTTACATTCTGCCAGTCCTGGTCGTTTCCGTCGACCCGGATGGGCACGGGGGCCCACCGGCTGTCGATGGTCGTTTCCTTGGCCCAGCCGGGGGCCGCGAGGACCCCGACCATCGCCAGGATGACGGGAAGCGCGATCAGTTTCCGTGTCATAGCCACCTCCTGGTGTCACATCGCGGCGTTTTCGATGGCATCCGCGCAATCTCCTTCTTGCCTTTAGACGAATATTATACAATATTATTCCACGCCTCAAAAACCGCAGCCACGTTCTCCGGCCGGGCCCCGATGCCGAACTCGCACTGGGCGATGGCGCCTCCCCTCCTCCACAGGGCCCCTCCGGCCGTCCGGACCGCGGCCGCGACTTGCGCGGGCGTCCCATAGGGCAGCAGCTGCTGCCGGTCGACCTCCCCCCAGAACGTGAGCCGTCCGGCGAAGCGGCGGCCGATCTCCGCCACGTCCATGCAGAAGATCTGAGAATTGACGGCGTCGATCCCGATCTCGACGAGGTCGGGGTAGATGTCCATGATGTAGCCGTCGCTGTGCATGAAGGCGTATTTCCCGTTGCGGTGGGCGATCTCGACGTACTCGCGATAGAGCGGCTTGAAAACCTCGCGCCAGAGGCCCGGCGAGACGAGAAGCGATTTCTGGCTCCCCCAATCGTCGGCGAAGAAAAGGGCGTCTACGTCCGTCGACGCCCAGAGCTCGAGCTCCTCCTTGAAGAACGCGTGCAGCAGTCCGAGGAGCCGGAAGAGCCCGTCGGACCGTTCGGCCAGGTCGACGTACAGGTTCTCGGGGCCGCGGATGAACTGGAGCCGCTCGAAGGGGTTGACGGAGGCCCAGGAATGGACGAAAACATCCGTCGAGGCGCAAAACTCGTCGACGCGGTCCGGGTCGACGCTCAGGCGCTCTTCGGGCAGGCGCAGGCTATCCAAGTCCTGCCAGTCCCTGAGGACAGGGTCCTTGACCTCGCCGATGACGCCCCACTGCCTGTTCTCGAAGCGGCAGCCCCACTCGTCGACGAAAAGCCCGACGCCGTATTCTTCGCCGACGGTCCTGAGGGGCTTCCTCAGGAAAGGGGGACACTTGACGATGTCGTCGGGATATCTCCTGCGGATGTCCGCCAGCTCGCGCGGATACGTCAGCTCCGCCCAGGGAAGGAGCCAGAGCTGGCGAGGGACCCGCGGGGGAGACCGGAACTCCAAGGAGCTGATGACGAGCTCGCGGGGCGTCATGTCTACGTTCGGGCCCCCCAAGTGTTCGGGCCGCCGGGGCGGCGGGCCTCAGAGGCCCAGGAGCCGGCCGACTTCTTCGACCGCACTGGCTGCGTCCGGCGCGTAGCCTCCGGCCCCGATTTGGTCGGCGTATTCCTTTGTCACGGGCGCTCCGCCGATCACGACCGGGATGTTGAGCCCCGACTGCCCCATGGCGGCGACGACATTTTTCATTTGGACCATGGTCGTCGTCAGCAGCGCCGAGCAGGCCACGATGCTGGCGCCGTTCGTCCGCGCCGCCTCGACGAATTTTTCCGGAGACACGTCGATGCCCATATCGACGATCTTGTATCCGTTGCCGCGGAGCATCATGGCCACGAGGTTCTTCCCGATGTCGTGCAGGTCCCCCTTGACCGTCCCGATGACGACGACACCCTTGGGCTGGACCTTGTCCTTGATCAGGAACGGCTCGAGCTTGGCCAGGCCGGCGTTCATGGCCCGGGCGGCGACGAGAACTTCGGGGATGAAGACCTCGTTGTTCTTGAACATCTCGCCCAGCCGCTCCATGCCCGGGATCAGGCCTTCGTTGAGGATTTTGGCCGCCGCGAGCCCGGAGTCGAGGGCCCGCCCGACCAGGGCTTCGACGTCGGCCTTCTTCCCCGCGATGAGCGCTTCCTGCATCTCATTGAGCATCTCGCCTCTCCTCGCACGCTCCTGGGTTCGCCCTATCTCACAACAATTCGCCGTCGCTTGTCAAGAATTCGGGGGGGGCCGGCGCGAGTTCCTTGTGGACGGTCTCGGGATTCTGTTATGATGAGGGCGCGGACCGGGAGGCCGAAATGAAGCCCTTCAAGGTCGGGGTCGACAGCTACAGCCTCAAGCCCCTCGACCTTTCTCCCTTCGAGCTCCTGGAGTGGGCGATTATCAACGGGGCCGACGGCGTCCAGTTCTCCGAAGGCGCCCCGCCTGCCTCCTCCCCGCCCGACAAGGCCATGCTGGAGGACCTCAGGAGCTACGCTTCGGAAAACGGGCTGTACGTCGAGTGGGGCGGAGGCCAGCACATCCCGCTCGACCTGGCCACGGGCAAGAAGAAGGACATCGTCAGCGTCAACAGGAGGGCCGCGGCCGAGGCCCGCATCCTGGGCGTCCACACCGTGCGGTCCTGTTCGGGCGGTCTGATGCGCTGGAAGAAGGACTCTCCTGCGACGGAGGAACTCCTCAGGCTCGCCGCCGCGAGCCTGCGGGAACAGCGCCCGATGCTCAGGGACTCGGGCGTCGCCCTGGCCATCGAGACCCACGTCGAGTTCACGTCCTTCGAGCTCCTCCGCCTCTTCGACATGTGCGGCGCGAGCCCCGGCGAGACCGTCGGCATCTGCCTCGACACCATGAACCTCCTGACCATGCTCGAAGACCCCGCGAGCGCCGCCGAGCGGCTCCTGCCCTGGGTCGTGACGACCCACATCAAAGACGGCGGCCTCCTGCTCACGCCGGAGGGATTCGTGTCCTTCACGGCCGAGGCGGGGGCCGGAGTCGTCGATTTCGCCGCGATCTTCGAGAGGCTCTCGACCGTCCCCCGAACGGTCAACCTCTCCCTCGAGGACCACGCCGGCGACTTCCTGCTCCCCGTCTTTGACCCCGAATTCCTGCTGCGGTTCCCGGATGTCACGGTGGCCGAGTTGGCCCGGCTCCTCGGCCTCGCCGCGAAGAGCCGCGCCCTGAAGGATGAAAAGAAGCTCGCCGCCGTGGCCCGGGACCGCTGGCCGGAGATCTGCGAGCGGCGCGTCCAGCGCGGCCTCCGGGCCGTCCGGAGGATCGTCGCCCAGGGGGTGAAATAGCCCTATGGCCGCCCACGAGAGGTTCGCCTTCCGCGATGCGGACGAGCTTCTCGGGAAGGTCCGCGAGCTCGGCCTCGACATCCCGTTCGCCGACGACCCCGCCGTCCTGCTCGAACCGGTTTCCGTCGCCGGCCGCCGGCTCCGAAACCGCTTCGCCGTCCTGCCGATGGAGGCGGCCGACGCGTCCCCGGACGGGTCGCCGACGGAATGGACGTTCCGGCGCTACGAAAGATACGCGGCCGGGGGCAGCGGCGCCGTCTGGGTCGAAGCAACCGCCGTCCGGCCCGACGGGCGCTCGAACCCCCACCAGCTCATGCTCACGGACGAGACCGAGGCCGCCTTCCGGCAGCTCGCCGCACGGGTACGGTCGGCCGCGGCCCGAGAACGGGGCGAAGGCCGGGAGCCCCTCCTCATCCTCCAGCTCACCCACTCCGGCCGCTTCGCCAAGCCCGGGGGGAAGCCCGAGCCGCAGATCGTGCACCACAGCCCCGTCCTTGACCCCCTCCACGGGCTCGGAGCCGAGACGTCGCTCCTCTCCGACGAAGCGCTCGAGGCCATTCAGGACGATTTCGTCAACGCCGCCGACCTCGCCTCCGCGGCCGGCTTCGACGGCGTGGACATCAAGGCCTGCCACGGCTACCTCGTCTCGGAGCTGCTGGCCGCGTTTACCAGGACGGGAAGCCGCTACGGGGGCTCGTTCGAGAACAGGACGCGCTTTCTTCTCGAAACGGTCCGCCGGATCCGGGAGGAGGTCCCGCGCCTCCTCGTGACGAGCCGCCTCAGCGTCGCCGACATCGTCCCCTTTCCCTACGGCTTCGGCATGGACCCGAACAGGCGGAACAGGCCGAACCTCAAGGAGCCGAAGGAGCTGGTCTTCAGGCTCGGGCAGGAAGGCGTGCGGATTCTCGCCCTGTCTATGGGAATCCCGGCCTGGAAGTCCCATTTCGGCCGGCCCTTCGACAAGCCCGTCCCCGGCGGCGCCGTCCCCGACGAGCACCCGCTCGAGGGCGTGGCCCGGCACCTGACCTTCGCCGCCGAGATCCAGAGGGCGTCGCCCGGAATGGCCGTCGTCGGCGCCGGCTATTCCTGGCTGCGCGGCTTCTTTCCGAACGTCGGCGCGGCCATGGTCCGCGGCCGCCGGACCTCGATCATCGGCCTGGGCCGAGGCGCCCTGGCCTATCCCGATTACCCGCGGGACCTGGAGAATAAGGGCCGGCTCATCTCCCGCAAGGTGTGCACGACGTGCTCGCTCTGTTCGCATCTTCTCCGCCAGCAAAGACCCGTCGGGTGCGTCGTCAGGGACCCGGAGTACCGCGGGGCCGATCTCCAAGAAGGGCCGCCGCGGCGATGAAGAAAACGCGGGTGCGTGTCGGCGGGGTATCGTACCCCGTCTATTCCCTGAACACGCTCGTCATCGGCAGCGGAGCGGCCGGGCTCAATGCCGCCGTCCGCCTTCATGACGAGGGCCAAACCGACGTCGCGATCGCCACCGACCGTGCCGGCGGCGGGGCCTCGCGTAACTCCGGCTCCGACAAGCAGACGTACTACAAACTCTCGCTCGCCGGCGACCGGGCCGACTCGCCGTTCGAGATGGCCCGGGACCTCGCCGCCGGGGGCTCGATGCACGGAGACATCGCCCTGTGCGAAGCCCAGAACTCGGTCGAGGCCTTCCTCCACCTTGCCGGCCTGGGCGTTCCCTTCCCCCAGGACAAGTACGGAGCCTTCGTGGGCTACAAGTCCGACAACGACCCGCGGCAGAGGGCCACGTCGGCCGGGCCCCTCACTTCCCGCCTCATGGTCGAGGCGCTGGAGCGGGAGGCCAAGCGAAAGAAGATTCCGGTTTTCAACCGTCACGGGGTGATCGCGCTGCTCTCCGCGGGCCGGGGACGAAGGAAGCGCGTCATCGGGGCCGTCGCCCTGGACGCCGAAAAACTCGCCTCGAAGAACCTGGGCTTCGTCCTCTTCAACGCCGTCAACGTCGTGCTGGCGACAGGAGGGCCGGGCGGCCTCTACCGCCACTCGGTCTATCCCGCGGGGCAAACGGGCTCCCACGGCCTCGCGTTCGAGGCCGGGGCCGTGGCCGGCAACATCACGGAATCACAGTACGGGATCGCCGCCGTCAAGTTCCGCTGGAACCTCTCGGGCACCTACCAGCAGGCCGTGCCCCGCTATTTTTCGACCGACCGCGACGGCGGCGGCGAGCGGGAATTCCTGAACGATCATTTCCCCGACATGGGGAAGCTCGCCACGGCCATCTTCCTCAAGGGCTACGAGTGGCCCTTCGACCCGGACCGGGCGCTCGACTACGGGTCGTCGCTCATCGACATCCTTGTCTACGAGGAGACGGTCGTCCGGGGACGGCGCGTCTTTCTCGACTACCGCTGCAACCCGTCGGGGGCCGGAAAGCTTCGGGACTTCGATCTCGGCCTCCTGGCCCCCGAGGCGCTGGCCTATCTGGAGAAATCGGGCGCCCTGCTCCCGACCCCCATCGCCCGCCTCTTCAAGATGAATCGCCCGGCGGTCGAGCTCTTCCGCGGGCACGGCATCGACCTCCGCCGGGAACCGCTCGAAGCCGCCGTCTGCGCGCAGCACAACAACGGCGGATTCCAGGGCAACATCTGGTGGGAATCCGGCCTCCGCCATCTCTTCCCGGTCGGCGAGGCCAACGGCACGCACGGAGTCCGCCGGCCTGGAGGCGCGGCCCTGAACTCCGGGCAGGTCGGGAGCCTGCGGGCGGCCCGCTTCATCGCGAGAAGATATGCGGACGGGCCCCCGCCGGCGGACGAGTTCGCCCGGCTGGCGCGGACGCGCGTCGCGGAAAAATACGCCCTCGCCCGAAGGCTCGCCGGCGAGGCGGGAGGCAGCCCGCGACTCCTGGAGGAGGCGCTGGACGAGATCCGCGACCGGATGTCGGCCTGCGGCGGGCCTGTGCGGAATCCCGCGGACGTCCGCCGCGAGACGCCGCGGGCTTGGACCCTCGTCGAACGGCTCAGGCGCGACCTTCGCGTTTCCTCTTTCCGCGCGCTCCCCGCGGCCTTTCGTCTCCTGGACCTTGCTCTGACGCATGCGATCTATCTCGAGGCCGTCCGGGAATATCTCGACCGCGGCGGGAGGAGCCGCGGCTCCTTCCTCGTCCCGGACGCCGAGGGTTGCCTCCCCTGCCCCGGCCTCGACCCCCGATGGAAATTCTCGCTCGCCGCCGACGGCGATTTCGTCAGCCGGAACATCCTGGAGATCGGGCTCGACGCGCGCGGCAAGATTAAGAAGGAATGGGTTGCCGTCCGGCCGCTTCCCGAGGGCGAGAGCTGGTTTGAAAACGTCTGGAACGATTTTCTAAACGACAGGATCGTCCGCGAGGAGGAGTGACCGTGCCCAAGACGCGCACCGCCGGAAGGCCCGTCGCCCTAGTCACTGGGGCGGGGCAGGGAATCGGGAGGGCCGCGGCCCTTGCGCTCGCCCGGACGGGTTTCGATATCGCGGGCGTCGACATCGTATTCGAGCCGCGGAATAGGAAGAAAGGCCTGTTCGAGGTCAAGGGCCGGGTGGAGCGCCTGGGGCGGCGCTTCCTCCCCGTCCGCTGCGACATCGCCGCGATCGTCGAGCACGACCGGGCTGTCGAGGCGGTCCTCGAAAGATTCGGTCGCGTGGACTGCCTCATCAACAACGCCGGGGTCGCGCCCGAAAAGCGGCTGAACGTCCTGGAGACGACGCCGGCGAGCTTCGACCGGGTTCTGAACGTCAACGCGAGAGGGACGTTTTTCCTGACGCAGAACGTGGCGCGGCGGATGAGCGCCCAGAGGACCGGCGGGGATATCGTCCCGCCGTCGATCATCTTCATCACCTCCGTGAGCGCGGTGACTTCCTCGCCGTCCCGCGCGGAATACTGCATCTCCAAGGCCGCGCTGAGCATGGCCGCGACCCTCTTCGCGGATGCCCTGGCTCCTGTCGGCATCGCCGTCTACGAAATCCGGCCGGGAATCATCGCCACGGACATGACCGCGCCGGTCAAAGCCAAGTATGACCTGCTGATCGCCGACGGGTTCGTGCCGCAGGCACGGTGGGGACAGCCCGAGGACGTGGGGAAGGCCGTGGCCGCCCTCGCCAGGGGTGCCTTCGCCTTCTCGACGGGCGCGGTCATCGAAGTCAGCGGCGGCATGAACATCCGGCGGCTCTAGAGCCGCGCCGGCCGGCGCGCAGGCCGGGACTTCCGGGCGGAACCTCCGCGGCGAGCCGACGACGATCGTCCGAAAATCCGGCCTCAGGACTGGCCGATCGCGCGAGGAGGAAAGTCAGTCCTGTCCCTTCGAGGCTCAAAGCCGGTTCTTATAGAAGACGCCTCCCTTCATTATCGCCAGGAGACGTTTCTCGGGGTCCTGGAGGCAGCCGAGGTCCTCGAGAGGGTCGCCGTCGACAACGAGGAGGTCCGCGCGCGCTCCAGCCGCGACGATGCCCGTCCGGCCGGTCTCGCAGAAAAGGTCGGCCGCGTAGCACGTGGCAGCGCGGATGATCTCAGCCGCCGGCTGGACGGCCGCCCGGATGGCGAACTCCCGGAGCTGGTGCCGATGCATCGGGCCGAGGAGGTCCGTCCCATAGGCGAGCTTGACCCCTCCCCGGTAGGCCATGGCCAGGGCGCGAAGCCCGTTGTCCTTCACCTCCGCCAGCTTGGCCAGGACGTCTTCGAGGTACCCCCCCTCGCTCCCGAGAACTTCATAGGTCGCCAGTGTGGGAACCATCCAGGCCCCGTGCTTCACGAACAGCTCGATGCTGTTCGCGTCGATGAGGTTGCAGTGTTCGAGCGAGCGGACGCCGCAGGCGATGGCCCGGTTCACGGCCCGGGCGGTGTAGGTATGGGCCATGCAATACAGGCCGGCCATCTCGGCTTCCTCGACGGCGGCGCGAATCTCGGCCTCGGAGAACTGGGCGTTCGTCAGGCGGTCGGTGGGCGAAACGACTCCGCCCGAGAGCATGAGCTTGATGTGGCTCGCCCCCCTGCGGATCTCATCCCGGCAGGCGAGGCGGACGGCATCGACCCCGTCGCAGATCCGGCTGAGGGTGGCCGCCGAACCCACGCCCTCAAGGACATCCTCGCCGCGGGCGCGGCCGTCGCCGTGGCCGCCCGTCTGGGACAGTCCGCGGCCGCAGAACAGGGTCCTCGGCCCGACGATCCGGCCCTCCTGCACGGCCAGAGCCAGGCCGAAGTCCGCGCCGCCCGCGTCGCGGACGGTGGTGAAGCCCCGCATGAGCATCGCGTTTAGAATAGCGGCGGCCCGCGCGGCCGTGTAGAACGGCGAGCTCCGCGCGAGGTCCGATGGAGCGGCCGACCAGGCGGTGACATGGACGTGCGCGTCGCACAGGCCCGGCATGACGGTTTTTCCCCGGACGTCGATCACGGCAGCTCCGGCCGGGGCCGCGCTCCCCGGAACGCCTGGGGTGGACGCCGGCTCCACGGCTTCGATCGCCGCCCCCCGGACGATGACGCGCCTGTCGGGCAGGAGCTTTCCGGCGACGACGTCCAGGACGGCCGCGTGATCGATGACGATGCGGTCTTCTGCCATGGCGTCCTCCTTTCGGCGAGCGGCCCGCCGCCGGAATGTATATCACGCCGGAAAAGGGCTTTCAAGCCGCGGGCGTGCCGCCGCTTCGAACATATCAACCCTTTAAGGCTTATCCTTTTATTGGGATGGGGATGAGGGCCGTCCGGGAACCCCCGTAGCGGAGGGGGTCCCGTCGGCTTCCGACGGGGGAACCGACGGGACTGGTTCCCGGGGGAGCGCTAGCGCGGGGGAGCCGGACGGCCCTCATCCCCATCCCTCCTTCGGTTTACAGAAGGAGAAGTTTCTGGTATCCTGGCCGCGAAGGAGGGAACGATGGCCGCTTCGAAGGGACCGCTGGGCCGCATCTTCTGGGGGCTCGTCCTCGTCGGGATCGGCGTCCTTTTCCTGCTCGACCAGATGGGGCAGCTGAACTTCGGCTACCTCTTCAGCCGCTACTGGCCCGTCGTCTTCATCCTCATCGGCGTCGCGATCATCCTCGGCAACAATTTTCAGAACGTCGGGCCCGGCGTTTTCTTCATCCTGTTCGGGGCCTTCTTCCTCCTGATGCGCATCCGGATCTTCAACCACACCGCCTGGCATTATTTCTGGCCCCTCGTCATCATAGGCATGGGCATCTGGATCCTGATTTGGCCGGCCTTGGCGGCGGGTAAAAAAAAACCCCTGAGCTGACCGCCGACGAGTTCCGGATCTCGCAGGCCTTGTCCGGAACGTCGCGCCGCGTCACATCCGCGAACTTCAGGGGCGGGACGGTGGAGGTCGTGCTGGGCAACGCCGAAATCGACCTCACCGGTGCGGGGCTCGAAGGCGGCCGTGCCGTCCTGGCGGTCTCGGCCGTGCTGGGGTCGATCGAACTTCGGGTCAGGCCCGATTGGCGGGTCGTCATCGAAGGGGCCCCGTTTCTCGGCACCATCGAGCAGAAAAGGCCGGCCCCGGACCAAGGCGCGGCGGCGGGCACGCTTCACCTCCACGCCTCGGCCGTCTTCGGTTCCATCACCATCCGATGATAGTCTGACTCAAGGAAAAGGCGCATGAAGAAGCTCCCGTTCTGGCTTCTGGCCGTGGCCGTCACGCTGGCTTCGGCCGTCTTTCAAAGGATGACGGGTCCGACTCACCCGCAGAGGGTCACGGCCGTCGTCGAGAGCCGGGCCGTTCACATCGAGCTTCCGCGGAGCGCCGAGAGCACGACGGACGCGGTTGTCCGGCTGCCCCTGCCCGCGCGCGCCGAGGCCTATCTCGAATACCGCCACTATGAGTCGGCCGAGCCGTGGACGCGCGCGGACTTCGCTCGACAGGGCGTGGAGCTCGTCGGGTTCCTGCCCAAGCAGCCCGCGGCCGGAAAGCTGGCTTACCGCGTGTTCGTCGTTTCTGGGGGCCGGACGGCTTCGATCACGGGAGACAAGCCAGTCGTCATCCGCTTCAAAGAGCCGGTCCCCCTTCTCCTGCTCTTCATCCACATCGTGGTGATGTTCGGGGGAATGCTGGCCTCGACGGCCGCCGGCCTCGCGGCTCTCGACCGGGAACGGAACCCGCGGCGCTTCGCCCTCGGGGCGCTGGTCCTGATCTTTTTGGGTGGATTCGTATTCGGGCCGCTCGTCCAGAGATATGCTTTCGGCACGTTCTGGAGCGGCTTCCCCTTGGGGACGGACCTGACCGACAGCAAGACCCTCTTCGCCTTCCTTTTCTGGCTCGCGGCCGTCATCGCCGGCCGGAAGGGCCGCCCCGCCCGCAGCGCGGTCCTCACAGCCTCCGCCGCCACCCTCATCGTTTTCCTGATCCCGCACAGCGTTCTGGGGTCCGAGTTGAAATATTCGGGCATGAAATGAGGATGGGAAAATGAGAAAGACAGCAGTCCTAATCGCCGGCTCAGCCGTTCTCGCCGCCCTGGGCGCGGCGCTCTTTGCGGCCGCCCAGAAGACGCCCCTGAGCGTCTCCGATAACGTGGCGGCGGTCCTTGAGAAGCGCTGCGTCGAGTGCCACAGCGGCGCGGAGGCGGCCGAGAGCCTGAACCTCTCGCCGGACAAGATCCTCGAAGCCGTCGGCGCGCCGAGTCGGGAGGTCCAGTCGCTCAAGATCATCGACGCGGAAAACCCGGAATCGAGCTACCTGCTGAAGAAGATCTTGGGCGCTCCGGGCATCACCGGAGCCCGAATGCCCCGCCTTAGGAAGATGCCCAAAGCGGACATCGAGGTCCTCAAATCTTGGGTCCTCGGGTTGAAGAAATAATCCGCATTATTTCAGCTGGAACCTCACGGTTACGGTGAAGACGACGGGCGTGGGCTTGCCATTGATGATGAGCGGCTCATATTTCCACTGTCTGACGGCGTCGATGGCCGCCTGGTCGAGGAGGGGGATCGACCGCAGGACCATGACGTCGATGACGTTCCCCTCACCGTCGGCCTTGACGGACAGGATGACTGTGCCCTCGACGCCGGCCTGCCTGGCGTCCTCGGGGTAGACGGGTTCGACCGAATGGACGGGGCGGGGCGGCGCGATGGCGCCCTCGGCCTTGACCGCTCCCTCGGCGGATTTTTCAAAGTCCTTCTCCCTGTCCCCCGTCTTCAGCATGAACCGGACGGTCACTGTAAACAGGGCCTTCCTCGGCTTCCCGTCGATGATGAGCGGCTCGTATTTCCACTGCCTGACAGCGTCTATCGCCGCCTCGTCGAGGAGGGGAATCGATCGCAGGATCCTCGCGGCCTCGACGGCGCCCTTCTTGCTCGTGCGGACCTCGAAGATGACGGTGCCCTCGACCCCGGCCTGCCTAGCGATCTCCGGGTAGACGGGTTCGACGGATTTGACCCGCCGGGGTGGCTCGATGGCACCGACGGCCCTCACCGCGTCTCTCGAGAACTCTTCCAGTTCCTTTTTCTTATCCTGCGGGCTGAGCGCGAACTTAACGGTCACCGGGAAAACGGCCTCGCAGGCCTTCCCGTTGATGACGAGCGGCTCGTATTTCCACTGCCTGACGGCGTCGAAAGCGGACTGTTCGAGAAGCGGAACCGCGCGCAGAATCCTTACGGCCTTGACGCTGCCGCCCTCGTCGATCCGGACTTCGAGGATGACGTCCCCCTCAACGAGAGCCTGGCGGGCAATCTCCGGATAGACGGGCTCGACCGAACTGACCCGCCGGGGTGGCTCGATGGCACCGACGGCCCTCACGGCACCCTTCTCGAATTCTTTCTGCTCCTGGCTCATCATTGCGCCTTCGACGCCGCCGGAAACGCCGCCGACGACTCCGCCTTCAACCCCGCCGGACACGTCTCCGGCAATGCCGCCGACAACACCGCCAACCACCCCGCCGACGACCCCGGCTTCGTTCTCCGAGAGGCTGAACTGAACCGTCGTCGTAGTGATAAAAGGCTGGAGTTTTCCGTTGACGGTCATCGGTTCATAGACCCATTGCCTAACCGCGGCGAGCGCGGCCTCATCCAGCCCCGGGATCGACTTGAGAACTTTCTCGTTGACGACGTGCCCGTCGGTTCCCACGCTGGCTTCGACGATGACGACGCCGGAGAGCCTCGCTTTTCTGGCCTCGGGAGGATAGACGGGCTCCACCATCTTGACGCGCTTCGGCGCCTTGACTTCTGGGGCTGGTCCCTTGGCCGCGAGCCCGCCGACGACTCCTCCGATCGCGGCGCTCTCCGCGATCGGGCCTTCCGTGTACACATCCATTTGCTGGAGTGAGATGAAATAGGGAGTGCCCTGGCTGTCCTCGAAGCCGAAGACCGTGACATTCTTCAGGCTCGAAACGCTGAACTCTGTGTCCAGGAGGTTGGCGGTCTTGACCCATTCCACCGGGTGGCCAACCTCCTTGGTTGTTTCTACGGCTTCACCCTTCGCCTTCTCGAGGACTTCGACCCCGAAGGTTTGCGTCCCGACGGACCCCGGCCGCGTGACGAGATCTCCTCCCCTTACGGAGATCGAATATTCCCTGCCGTCCAGGCGGAAGACGAAGGGAACTTTGGCCGCCATGCCCGCTTTCCAGCTCAGGTTCCCCTCCGTCAGCAGCTTGACGTCCTTAAGGTTGAAGATGCGCCGGATCTGACTCTGCTCTTCGGCCAACTCCTCATCGGAGCGGAAGTTCGCGGAGAAGGTATATTTGAGGAACGACGAGGTCACGACCGACGGCGTCAGGGGCAGGCCTTCCCGTACACCCACGAGCACCCTGAGCTTCATTTCCCACTCGATGACCCGGCTGGCCATCGCCTGTTCCTGCGAGAGGCTTCGGGAAAGGTCTAAGTCACCAGCCCGGTAGCCCCCGCCTTCATCGGCCGGAAGCCGGGCACTGAGCTCAGCGCTCCGGGCCGGGCACCAAAGGCAGATGAGAATTAAGGCCGCAAGACACATGGCCGCTTTTTTCATAGTGACACCTCCATCAGAATTCAGGATGTCCTTTCCGCCCAGATGATGATCATGTCCGATCCCTGGGGCTGATAGATGAACGTTTGGGCGGGCGATCCGCCCACGTTGATATAGTTGATTTCGAAGGGCACCGTGACTCGCGCGGCCCCGGCCTCGGGTCTTCCGTTCTGGAGGCCGCGGAGAAGCCAGAAGCCGGCCGCCGCGAAGACGAGAAACGCGGCCGCGCCGGCGGCCCACTCCCTGCGGCGCCCGGACGGCCTTTCCGGAGCCGCCGGAACCGCCGCCCAGACACTCTGCGGCTCGACGAGGCGCCACAAGTCACCTGGCGCCCCAGCGTCCTCGGGTTTGACGAGCAGAGCCCGGGCTTCTTCCCGGCTCGCGAGCCGGGCCCGGCAGCGCTCGCATCCGTCCGCGTGGCCACGGATAAGCCAATCCCGGACGGTCCGCGACGGGATCGCGGCGTAAAAGAGGTCAACGATTTTGCAGAACGCCATGGTCGCTCTCCAGAAGCATCTTGATTTTCCGGCGGGCGTTGAAAAGGGTGACCCGGGCCGTGCCCGCCGCGCAACCCAGGATCTCCGAGATATCGCGGGCCGTGCACCCCTCCTCGGCCCACAGGCAGAGGACCGTCCGCTCCTTGGGCGAGAGGCTTTTCAGGAGGCGGCACGGGAGGGGCTCGGGATCGCCGGACGGCGCGCGGGAAGCGTTCGTGGTCGCGGCGGGGTCGGACCCGGCCCTGGCCTTGAACTCCGAAAAACGGCGCTTCTTCTTTATCATATCCAGCGACCTCCGGGTCGCGATGGTCAGGAGCCACGTCTTGAAGCTTCGTCCGGGGTCGTAGCGGCCGAGGTTCCTGAAGACCTGGATGAACGTTTCCTGGAAGACATCCTCGGCGTCCTCCCTGTTGCCCAGGACGTTCAGCGCCACCGCCATGACCAGAGGCCCGTAGGTCTCGACCATCGTCCGGTAGGATCCGGCCCTTCCCCCGAGACAGTCCGAAACGATCTCTCTCTCATCCATGGAGCTCGCGGCTCCGCCATCCATTAGAGAATACGCCGACCGCCGTCCGGGCGTTTAAGGCAAAACGGGGCGGGGATGTTCCGGCGGGGCAGGCCTGCAGAGGGGCGGACGGAGGAATGGGCAGGCCGGGGCGGGCGGCTTTTCGGCGTTCATTTCTTGATTGACCGGAGCAGCTCCTCGGCCTTAGCCTTGAGGACGGGATGAGCGGCGGCGCGGCCCGCGCACACGGCGGCCTTGTCCTTGAGATCTCCGTTGAGGTAGGCCGCGGCGGCATTGTAATAGGACGTCGCCTCCGTCAGGCGGAGGCCGTCGATCTGGGCTTCACGCTTCCGGACGAGCCATTCCTTCCTCTCCGGCGAAAGGGCCGAGTTCCTGATCTCCTCGATCCTGGCTTGGAGGGCGGACTCGGAGGCCGCGCATGCCCCGGCCGCCTTCTCATAATAAGCGCCGGATTCCCGCCAGAGATTCTTCCGGCCGGCCAGGGTCCCGAGCCCGAAGAGCGACTCCCTGTTGTCGGGGTTGTACTTGAGCGCTTCGAGAAAGTCCTTCTCCGCCCGGCCGTCCTCGCCCAGGTCGAGGGCGATGGTGCCGGCGAGGCCGAAGACCTCGGAGTTGGTCGGCAGGCGGCCCTTCGCTTCGTCGATGTGGCGGAGGGCCTCGTCGTCCCGCTTGAGCTCGTGGAGGTTCCAGGCGATCCAGTAATGGGCCTCGCCCAAGAGCCAGTAGCCGAGATCGAGCATCCGGTCGAGGACCTGGATCGCATCCTCGTATTTCCCGAGATAGCTCAGGCAGATGGCCTTGCCGAGAAGGGCGTCCCGGTACTCGGGGGAGATCGCCAGGGTGAGGTCATAGAATTCGAGGCCCCTGTCGAATTCCTCCGTGGCGAAATAGATGCCGGCGAGGAGGATCCGCGCCTGGGGCGATTCCGGGATGGCCGCGTAGGCCTTGAGGAGCTCCGACTCCGCTTCGATGAGCTTCCCCTGTCGGAGCGCCGCTTCGCCGAGATGAAAGTGGGCCTCGGCGAAATCCGGCTCGCGGGCCAGGAGATCCCGGAGCAGGTCTGTATTCTCCTCTCCACAAACGGCGATCTCGTACTTGATGAGGAGGGAGTCCGGGTAGAGCTTCAGGTATTCCGAGGCGCTGCGCCATTGCTCGGAGTAGCGGCCATAGGAGCAGGACCAGGCCGCCTGGATACAGGCCGCGAACTCGCTCGTCGCCGCGCTTTTCGCGACCGCCGTCTCCGCGGCCTTGAGCTCGTCAGCCCCGGCCTTGTTCCAGCCGCTCGTGTCGATGTCCCGCATGACGCCTTTCGTCCGCTCCGGAATCCGCGAGATCAGCGTCAGGTAGGGCTTCATCCCGGCTAGTCCGGGGTTCGCCGCGACGAGCTCCCCGGCGCTTTGGAGGGTCGCGGGGTTGTCGATGCCGATATCCTTCTCCCGCAGAGCGAGAAACAACAGGGCCTCGAGATACGGAGAGGCGATTTTCGGCCGGAGCGGTGGTTTCGCGAAGAGCTCTCCGTAGATCCGGACGGCCTCCTTAAACGCCAGGTAATGGCCTTTCCGGACGAGGGCCTCGGCCTCGCGGATTTTCAGGTCCTGGTCCGTGACCGAAACGGTCGCCACTCTCGTCAGCGGGCCGCACGCCGCCGCGATCAGGGCCCAACCGGCGAGAAACGCGACGGCCCGGACTCTGCAAACCGTCCCCTCTTGCAGGAAGGAGCGACGAAGCATCGGACATCACTATAGCAGGAAAGGGAACCGGGATGCAAAGCCGCCGCGCCGGCCTTTCCGGGGCCTTTGACATTCCGGACCCAGTTTGATACATTCG
>Ga0187771_10000372_pt1 | contig 27104 bp, 24 predicted proteins | sample 0116_SJ02_MP15_1_FD_133139 | JGI IMG/M metagenome (GOLD analysis project Ga0187771, IMG submission 133139) | Tropical peat soil microbial communities from peatlands in Department of Meta, Colombia - 0116_SJ02_MP15_10_MG | ecosystem: Environmental > Terrestrial > Soil > Wetlands > Peat | place... | reverse complement strand
CTGCCGGCCTGCACCTTCCTCGAGCAAACCGGCTTGGGGAGCTTTCCGCCCGTGGCCATGTTTGGCATGCCATACGTCATATTGCGCAAGAAGGTCGTCGAACCGCCTGGGGAGTGTTGGCCCGACTGGAAGATCTGGTCGGAGTTGGGCCGCAGGATGGGCTATGGAGAGCAATTTCCGTGGCAAACCGACGAGGAGATGGTGGAGATGCTCTTGGCCCCCAGCGGCATCACTGTAAAAAAACTCAAGGACAATCCAAGCGGCCTCTATTACACGACCAAGGACTACGGACTTTACAAGACCAAGGGGTTCCGGACGCCTTCCGGGAAGATAGAAATTCTATCTGAGACACTGAAGCAGGCTGGCTTCGAACCGCTGCCGAATTATCTGGAGCCCACGCAAAGTCCGGTGAGCAGCCCTGAGCTGGCAAAGGACTATCCCTTGATCCTGATCAGTGGGGCCAGGATCCTGGAATACATTCATACACAGCTTCGCCATGTTCCTGAGATTCGCCATATCGCCCCTGATCCCTTGATGGAGATCCACCCGAGCACTGCGGCGAAATACGGGGTACGGGATGGCGAGATAGTTTATGTGGAGACCAAGCGCGGGAGGATCAAGATCAGGGCCAGGCTTACCCAGGACATTGCCGAGCAGGTGGTGAGCATCCCTCACGGGTGGGCAGAGGCCAATGTGAATGAATTGACGGACATAGAGATCCGCGACCCCATCGGTGGGTATCCCGAAGACAAGGGGTTGCTATGTAGAATTGTAAAGTTGTGAGGACCCATGCAAGCCGCAATCCTCCCTTTCTATAAGCCTCGTTTGGGGAATTGCATGAAGCGAGGTGGGTTTGAAGCTGCTTGAGGAGGTCATATCGGTAGTTTGAGTTTGAAGAACAGGCTCGGGTTTTCTTCCACCACGACCTGTTACTGCACTGGGGAGGGCCTGCGGGCAGGGAGGCGGCCAACATCGCCGCCAAGCGCCGACACGCACAATAAAAGAAGAGCAAGCGAGTAAATGGAGAAGGATTCTAATTTTTTTCTTGACAAAGGATTTGAGATGTGTTAAGAAAACAATCGTTCGTTTTTAAAAAACGATCGTTCGTATTTTAAATTTTTACCAAGGCAAGAGAATGGCGAAGAAATTCGATGTTGAGGAGAAAATTTTAGAAAAGTCCATAGACCTCTTTTACAGGCACGGCTTTGTTAAAGCTTCCATCAGAGATATTGTCAAAGAGGTTGGCATCACTAACTCTACGGTTTATCTCTACTTCAAGAATAAAGATGAGATACTTTTCAACATTATCTTCAATATCGGGGTGGAGCTTTTGAGAGAGCTTCAAACGGTAATTGAAAAACAGAATGATCCAGTTGAATGTTTGCGAGCAATGATTTTTAGACAAGTCTGCTTTTCAACCGAGACGAACAATTGGAAGAGGGTGAAGATTTTCTTAGAGGAACAGTATCAATTGCCGCACCATTTGGGGAAGAAGGCCCTTGAACAACATCGTCAAATTTTTGATCTCTACTACTCCAAGATTTGCGAGATTGAGAGAAATGGATTGCTCAATGAAAAGGTGAACAAGACCGTGATCATATTTGGGATTTTCGCTATGATGAACTGGGTCTATCGATGGTTTAGACCCAATGGCAAGCTGACGATTGAGCAGGTCGCTGAAAATGTGATCGACCTGTTCGTTGACGGCATCCTAAAACGGGAAAAGGAGGTGAAATTGAATTATGCCGTACAATAATATTCTTTACGAAGTAAAGGATAGCACCGGACTTCTCACTATCAATCGGCCCAAGAGTTATAACGCACTGAATAGCGAGACCATTGATGAAATTAGAGACGCTTTGGCTCATGTCAAGGGCGATGATCAGGTCAGGGCGGTGATCGTAACCGGTTCTGGGGAGAAGGCCTTTGTGTCCGGGGCAGACGTCATGGAGTTTGTGGATATTGGGCTCAAACAAGGATTTGATTTTAGTCGCAAGGGCCATCAGATGAACCGGGATTTGGAGGAACTGGGTAAGCCGAGCATTGCGGCAGTCAATGGCCTGGCCCTGGGTGGTGGATGCGAGTTGGCACTGTCCTGTACATTCAGGATTTTGGCGGAGGAGGCCAAGTTGGGTTTGCCGGAGCTCGGCCTTGGGGTCATGCCGGGGTATGGGGGTACTCAGCGGTTGGCAAGAACCATCGGCAAATCCAGGGCCTTATGGAACATGCTCACAGGTGATCTGATCAGCGCGCAAGAGGCCCTACAGATGGGCTTGGCCAACAAGGTGGTCAAGAGAGAGGAATTGATGGAAGCCTCCTTTCAGGTGGCGAAGAAGATCATTCAGAGGGCTGCCCCCTTAGCTGTGAAAATGGCCTTGCTGGCAGTGAATTATGGAACGGAGATCGATTTGGAGTCGGGCCTGCTCTTCGAGTCGGCTCTTGCCACCGTGCTTTTGGGGACGCAAGATAAAGCAGAGGGCGTTCGGGCTTTCTTGGAGAAGCGGAAACCCAGTTTTTCGGGCAAATGATAGTCATTATTCTCGTGGGCCCTCTCGAGGGTCGGGTCAGGAAATAGTTCTCAGGCAAATAGACGGGTGAAAAATCAAATTGAGGAGATTGAAAGATGATTGAGAACTTCAAACAGGTCTATGAAAAGCGGCATGAGTATGCAAAGGATTGGAAGATAAAGCATCCCAATCAGAAGATGGTGGGGTACATGTGCACTTACTTTCCAGAAGAAATTATGTATGCGGCGGGTGTTCTGCCGGTGAGGATTCTGGGCAGCCATGAGCCTCAGAATGTTACCGAACCGCATGTCTTCGGAATGTTTTGCCCTTTCTCTCGCGATGTTTTAGCTCAAGGGTTAGAGGGAAGATATAATTACATTGATGCGGTGGCTACGGCTTATCCCTGTATGCATCTGCAGCAGGCCTTTTATAGCTGGGTCCTCCACGTGACTCCCAAGTATTTTGCTGTGGATATGCCAAACATGGTCCAGTCACCCCACGCCTTTCCCTTTTTGGTGGGTTTACTCGAGGATTTCAAAGGGCAAGTAGAAGAGTGGGTGGGGAAGAAGATAATGGACGATGACCTTAGGGCTGCGATCGCTGTGTATAATGAGTATCGATCTCTGCTCAGGCAAGTCTATGAAACCAGGAAGGCCCCCTCCCCGCCTCTGACTGGTGTAGAGGCTATGTATATGACGGCTGCAAGTCAATTTATGGACAAAAAGGATGCCATCAAGCTTCTAAAGGAGGTGCTTGAGAAAGAACTTCCCGGCCGCAGCGTGAAGGATGATTCAGCCTCAAGGTTAATGATGGTCGGCAGTGAAGATGATGATATCAAGTTCATGCAGATGGTGGAGGGCTTCAATGCAGTTATTGTGGTGGATGACCATTGTACGGGTTCGAGGTATTTCTGGAATCAAGCCGTATCCAATGGCAGCCCCATTGAATCGATCGCAAAGCGGTATATTGATCGACCCGTGTGTCCTCAGCGCGACTATCCGGAAAGAAAGAGGCTCACTCACATATTGAATTTAGCTCGCGACTGGAATGTAAACGGTGCTATTGTCATCCAGCAGAAGTTCTGTGACCCCCACGAATTGGATAAGGTTGCGCTGTTAAAGTTCCTCAGAGAGAATGGGATTACGACTGTATACCTGGAATTCGATGTCACCGTGCCAATGGGGCAATTTCGAATCAGGGTTGAGGCATTCCTGGAGAGCCTCCAAGAAGAGGGGATTTTGTGAGGTAAGAGATAGTTTCTGATTGGAAAAATTTTGTCATTGCATGGAGGAATATACGATGGAGAAGAAGCATAAAACGGCCCCAATCAAACTGTGGGAGAAGGCCAAGGAACTGAGGCTGAACGTCTATCGCGACATTGCCGAGGCGAAGAGCAAGGGGAAGTTGCTTATAGGTGGGGGAACTGAGTCATTGATCGCCGTTCCGACTGGGTTCGATCATGCCTATCTGGGAGGAGAACCATATGGCGCTTCTATAGCATTCATGCACAGGGAGAATCCGGCCCTGTACCAGCAGATATTGGAAGCCAGTGATTATGCTGGATATCCCAGGGATCTTTGCGCTTATATGCGCAGTTACATAGGTTCCGTGCTCCTGGATAAGTATATATTTGGCGGTTCATTTCCGAAGTTAGACTTCAATCTCCAGGCAGGGTTTTGCGATACGCACTGCAAGTGGTATCAGATCACGAGTGAGATAAAAGGGATCCCGTACTTTGCTATAGAGATGCTTCCCTTTCAATGGGAGATTGAAGGAGAAAGCGAGAAGGTAAAGAAGCTGAAGATAGACTATATTGCTAATCAGATCCTCGATGCGATCGAGTGGATGATCAAGACCACAGGTAGGAAATTCGATGATGAAAAATTCATTCAAGGCTGTAAGAACGAATTCGAGTCAACATCCCTGTGGGCCAAGATTTGTACATTAAATAGGGCAATTCCTGCGCCAGTCGACGAGAAATCTATGTTCTCCTTTTATATCCTGGCTGTTCTGGCGAGGCCGAAGCAAGAAGTGGTCGAATTCTATCGAGAGCTGCTGGCTGAGGTGCAGGAGAGGGTGGACAACCAGATTGCCGCCAACCCCTACGAGCGATTTCGGATTCTGAGTGACAGCCAGCCGCCTTGGTTTGGGTTGGATATCTACAGGCTGCTGGACCGTTATGGCGTTGTTTCTCTTGGGGCCCATTATACGCTTGGCCTTTCCGGCGGATGGGAATACAGCAAAGAAGAGGATACCTGGAATCCGGCGAGGACGCCACAGGAGCGTGGTGTTCTATTGAAGACTCGCGAGGATGCGGCAAGAGCACTTTCTGAGTGGTGGTTGAAAACCGGCACGGTTTGCCGAGGTGTCCGCTATTCCGGTGCAGGAAAGAACAAGCGCATCCTGGATCTTGCTGACAAGTGGCGCGCGAACGGCGTGATCATCCACTTGAATCGAGGATGTGAGGGGACGGGGGCCGGCCAAATGGAAATAGTTGCCGCCCTCTTGAAAAAAGGGATTCCTACGTTGACCTATGAGGGAAACCACGCGGATGCGCGGGAATATGATGAGGCCCGAACGATCTCGCGTCTGGAATCTTTCATGGAAACGCTGGGTCTTAAGAAAATTTATTAAGAATGGTGTTTCATTGTAGAAAAGGAGGTTTGGCAGAATGATTACAGCAGGAATCGATATGGGAGCAGCTTTCGCAAAAATGGTCATCCTTAAGGATGGGAAGGTGATCGGTAAGGGGATATCCAAGGTGACTTTGGACCCAGATGAAGCTGTGCAAACCGTGCAAGTGGCAGCATTAAAGGATGCCGGCATTAAGCCCGAGGAGATCGAGAGGATCTGTGTCACTGGGTCTGGTAGGAAATTGTTCAAGAATGCTCATGTCTCTGTTACCGACGTGACCGCGGACGCCGCTGGGACTAATTACCTCGATAAGACCATCAAGACGGTCATCGATGTGGGGGGAGAAGAGGCTCGCGCCATGAAAGTGAGTGAGGAGGGAAAGGTCATCAACTTTGCTGTGAATGATAAGTGTGCCGCTGGCGCAGGGGCCTTCATTGAGGCCATGACGAGGGCGCTCGAACTTCCTCTGGCTGATTTTGCGGCATATTCCTTGCGGTCCACGCAGAAAATCCCCATCAACGCCCAGTGCACAATCTTTGCTGAATCTGAAGTGGTTACCCTGATCAATGAGTTGGTTCCTCGGGAAGATATCTGCCGGTCGGTTCACGAAGGGATCTCCGAGAGGATCAGCTCGATGGCCAAGAGGGTTGGAATCGAGGAAAAGGTGGGTCTCATTGGCGGGCCGGCGAACAATCACGGACTTGTGGCAGCACTCAAGAATTCGCTTGGCATGGAAATTCTTGTTTTGCCCGAGCCTGAATATGTTTCCGCATTGGGGGCAGCATTGATCGCGGCCAGGAAAGAAGAGGGGTAATTAGGTTGGCGAGTTCTTAGGTGAAGTTGGCGAGGATATAAATAGTAAATTAATAATTATTAAAGGAGAAGATGATCATGTCTGAGATAGCCCAAAAACAAAAAGAAGTTGAATACTGGAGATGGGATGAAGGTAATTGGAAAAATTCCGATATAGATTGGAAGAAAGCCAAAACGATATCAGCTGGAGTCGATGTAGGATCTGTGAGTTCCCAGGCTGTGATTATGTGCGATGGAGAGGTCTATGCTTGGGGAAATACGAGGTCTGGTTACAACACCCATGAGAGCAGCAACAAGGTCATTGCCATGGCGTTGGATGACACAGGGATGAAAGTAGGAGATATCCATTTTACGGTGGGAACAGGCTATGGACGCGTCAAGGTTCCGTTTGCCAACAAGGCGATCACCGAGATCGCATGCCATGCTCGAGGAGCCAATTTCATGTATGGCCCAATTGTGCGGACCGTTTTGGACATGGGTGGACAGGATCTTAAGGTTATTCGTTGTGATGACAAGGGCAAGGTTGAGAATTTTTTGATGAATGAAAAATGTGCTGCTGGGACTGGTCGGGGAATGGAGGTTATGGCCGATCTCCTAAAGGTCCCAATAGGGAAAGTTGGAGAGTTGTCTTTTCAAGTGGATGAGGACCCTCCTCCAGTGAGCACAACATGCGTGGTTTTTGCAAAGTCGGAGGCGTTGGGTCTGCTCAAGAGCGGCTGGCCTGTTCCGAAGGTGTTAGCAGCCTACTGCACTGCGATGGCGCATAGGATATACAGCCAAGTGATGATGGTAGGTATAGAGAAGGAGTTTGCGATCACAGGTGGTATTGCAAAGAATATTGGGGTGGTAAACAGGTTGGAAAAAGAATTGGGTATTCAGATATACAGGAAGACGAAGTGGGACACCCAACTTGCCGGAGCCATTGGCGGGGCACTCTTCGGGAGAGCGCTTTACGAAAAGCAGGCCAAAAAGTAATGGCGAATATGATCATTGATGGCAGGAATATAGAAGCAGGTGGAGGGAAGACGATCCTGCAGGCAGCTCTGGAGGCAGGCGTCTACATCCCGCACCTCTGTTTCCATCCCCAGCTGACTTCCCTTTCCGAAATCAAAGCAGGGGAGGAGATCTGTCAAGGTGCTGTGGTGCATCGTGGAAAGGGGGGCGAAGAGTTCGAAGGGTGCAAGCTCTGCCTTGTGGAGATCGAGGGACGAGACGGTCTGTTTCGGTCTTGCAAGACTGTGGTTGAAGATGGAATGTCGGTACGCACTGATTCCTTGGAAGTGAAGGAGGCCAGAGAGAAGAATCTGGCCCACCTCTTGGAAAGGCATCCCCACGCTTGCCTTCTTTGTGCACAGGCCAAGGGATGTGATCGGAAAGTTTGTTCTCCACAGGTCCCTGAAGAAGAACGGTGTTGCTCCCTGTTTGGGAACTGTGAACTTCAGAGGCTTGCCACCTCCATCGGCATGAAGAAGGGACTCCCTCCCTATATTCCTTACAAGGTCCCAGTGATTGACGATGAGCCGCTTATCCAGAGGGATTACAATCTCTGTGTGGGATGTTTGCGTTGTGTAAGGGTCTGTAAAGAAGTGAAAGGGGTAGATGCGCTGGGTTTCATCATTGAGGAAGGTCGGGTGGTAGTTGGCAGCAAAGGGCGAGCCTTGAAGGAGTCTGGGTGCCAGTTTTGCGGGTATTGCATAGAGGTGTGTCCGACCGGTGCCCTGACCGATAAGGACGCAGGGGTTGGAAAGCGAGAGACTTATTTAGTCCCATGTAGGAGCAATTGCCCAGCGGGAATTGATGTTCCCAGATATGTCCGTATGATTGTGGAAGGAAAATACGCTGAGGCGGTGGAGGTCATTCGAGAGAAGGTGCCTTTCCCTCGAGTATTGGGTTACATCTGCCCGCGTCATTGCGAGGTAAAGTGCCGCCGTGGAGAGATCAATGAGCCGATCGACATTAAAGCGCTCAAAAGATTTGCCATGGAGCATGATAATGGGCAATGGAAGAATAGACTCAAGCCAGGTGTTCATACAGGCAAGAAGGTTGCCATTGTCGGGTCAGGTCCAGCTGGACTCAGTGCAGCCTACTACCTCACCAGAATGGGGCACTCAGCGATCGTCTTTGAAGGTGCATCGAGGCCCGGAGGCATGATGCGGATGGGGATCCCACGATTCTTACTACCAGAAGAAGTGCTGGATGAGGAAATCAAGGAAATTCTTAGTTATGGAATTGAGCTCAAGCTGAATAGCACAGTCGAAGATATTAGCCAGTTTCTCAAGGATGGGTACGATGCTGTTCTGATAGCAATTGGACTTCAGGAAGGAAGAAAGATTCCCATTCCCGGCAGCGATTTAGAGGGGGTCCTCATAGGGCTTGATTTCCTGAGAGATATCACTGAAGGGAAAAAGGTGAAACTGGGCCAAAATGTACTGGTCCTGGGTGGAGGAGGAGTGGCATGCGACGTAGCACGGACGGCCCTACGCCTTGGAGTTCCGAAGATTGCTATGGCTTGTCTGGAGTCTCGGAAGACCTTGCCTGCCCCCCTCCATGATATTAAACGGGTAGAGGAAGAAGGAGTAGAAATTTTTCCTTCGCGTTCTTTTAAGCAAATCTTGGGAGAAGATGGCCGAGTTAAGGGTATTGAATGCCTGCAGGTGAGATCGATGAAATTTGATGAAGAGGGAAAACTTCACTTGGAGACCTTCCCCGGTTCAGAGCACACTCTGGAAGCAGACACAATCATCTTTGCCACAGGACAAGCACTCAACCAACAATTTACAAAGAAGACGGGGCTTGAGGTTACTCCAAAAGGTGTGGTCAAGGCCCATTTTGAGACTTTAGAGGCCGGTTTAAAAGGCGTATTCATCAGCGGTGATGCAGTCACTGGACCTGCTTCAGTTGTTGAAGCTGTGGCTACAGGTAGAAAAGCAGCTGAATCGATTGATAAATACCTCAATGGTCAAGGGGTTCTTGAAGAGGGACTATTGAAAGAAAAAGAGGTTTTAACTTGCCTGGGTCGGGAAGAACACTTTGCGGGAAAAGAAAGGATCGAGCCCCCTCTTCTTCCTGTCGAAGAACGACTACGATCTTTTGAAAATGTGGAACTTCCCCTGAGCTCCGAACAAGCGATAGCTGAGGCAAGCCGTTGCCTTAAGTGTGACTTGAGGTTTAAAATTACTCCTCCTATCATGCCTCCGGAACTACTGTTTGTTCTGACGGAGGAAAACCTTCAGGGTCTTCCCGAAGGCGAGGGTGTCTATGTGCTTTACGACGAAAAGAAGGAGGTCTATAAAATAGTAGGCGTAGAAAAAATTCGGCAGGCCCTGGTGGAGGAATACGGAAATAGAAGCAAGGCTCGCTACTTCTATTATGAAGAAGACCCGATGTTTACGAGTAAAGAAAGGCAGCTTGTACAGCAATACATGAAGAAACATGGCAGTATGCCCCCTGGAAATGATGAATTGGAGGATCTCTTTTGATCGTGCAGGCAAGAAACCTTCTGCCGAGATGGGAACAAGATGAAAGAGAGAGAAGAAAAGGAAATTTTGTTTGAAGATATCTTTAAGGGTATGGAATTGCCAGAAATCACTTATACGGTGACGGCCGATGTTCTAAAGAAATACTTGGAAGGCATTGATGACTTGAATCCACTTTACTTGGACGAAGAATACGCAAAGAAGACACCTTTTGGAGGTCCTATTGTTCCTCCGATCTCCATGGCCATCTATACAACTATAAGCAACCTGATCAGACCCTTGGGTATGAAAATACCACCAGGGCTGTTGCATGCCCAACAGAGGTTTGAGTTCACAGGAATCATAAGACTGAATGAGAGATTGCGGATCAAAACGGTGATCGAAGATAAATTTGAGAAAAAAGGGAAGAAATTTGTCGTCTGGAAGTCCGAAGTATTTAATCAAGGGGGCGACAAAGTGGCAACCAGTTGGTTAACTCCGATCTGGCCTAAATAGAGATATTGAGAGGTGAAGGAAAGGCCATGGATTGGCATAAAAATTTTGAGGCATTGAGTATCGGGGAAGAATTGACCCCGCTCATAAAAAAAATGACACAGGATAAGATTAACACCTATGTGGGTGCTGCCGAGGATTATAATCCCATTCATGTAGATATCGAATTTGCTAAGAAAACCCCCTTCAAGGGCACGATCGCCCCTGGCTATCAGTACATGGCCTACATTTCGGAATTGATGGCACGAGAATTTGGGGAAGGATGGCACATAGGCGGAACGTTGGATGTGAGGCTATTAAAGGTTGTCAGGCCTGATGATTGGTTGATTACCAGGGCAAAGGTCTCCGATAAGAAAGAAGAAAACGGGAATAAAATTGTAGTCTGTGAAGTCCGAATAACGAACCAAAACAACGAAGAAGTCATCGTCGGTCAAGCAACAGCTCTTTGTAAGTAATTCACCTTGTCAGACTACAAGCACGACTGGTACGAGCCTAAATAAAGAGAATACAGAGAAAAGGAGGTTATGATGAAAGAAGCTCTTCCCCTAACTGACGTGGTGGTCACCGAAGGATTTCGCATCCCAATCGGAAGGTTTGGCGGCAGCCTAAAGGATTTTGAGGTATATCAATTGGGAGCTCTTGCGATTAAGGGATTACTGGAGCGGTCCAAAATTGATCCCCAGTTGATTGACGAGGTCGTCATGTCCCATACGAGGCAGGACGGCACAGGGACCAATCCGGCCAGGAACATGGCCCTGTTCGGAGGGGTGCCGAAGCACGTCCCGGCCAATACAGTCAATATGGTGTGCCCTGCGGGCCTCAAGGCTCAACACATCGCGAGTATGTCTATTCGGCTGGGAGCGACGCAGGTGGCGGTTGTTGGAGGCGCGGAGAGTATGAGCAACATCCCGCACCTACTGCGGGGTGCGAGATGGCAGGGTTACCGGTTGACGAATATCACCATTGAGGATGGGTTCCTCTATTTAACTGACAAGTTTTGCGGGCTGGGGGCAGGACAGAGCGCTGAGCGCACAGCCGAGAAATTTGGCATCAATCGTGAGGAGCAGGAGCAACTCGGCTATGAGAGCCAAATAAAGGCAGCCAAGGGATGGGCCGACAGGGTGTTTGATTCTGAAGTCATTCCCGTGGAGATCCCTGTAAAGAAAGGCAAGGGCTCCCCCGTGATCTTCACCAAGGATGAGTGTTACAGGGAGAACCCGTCCCTGGAGGAGATGATGAAGCTCCCCCCTGCCTTTAAGAAAGACGGCACTGTGAGTGCGGGAAGCTCCTCGGGGATCACGGATGGTGCGGGGGCCATGTTGATGATGTCCCGTAAGAAGGCCGAAGGACTCGGCAAGAAACCATTGATCCATTTTGTGGATTTCCTTTTTTATGGCGTCGAGCCGATTGACTTCCCGGAGGGACCTGGAGTAGCGATCCCAATGATCCTGAAGAGGAATAATCTCACCATCGATGACATGAAGTATGTGGAAATTAACGAGGCATTCGCCCCAGTGGTCATTGCCGCAGAAAAGATGATGGGGTGGAAAGACAGAAAGAAGCTGAACCCCCATGGTGGGGCCATCGCCTTAGGACATCCCACCGGATATAGTGGTAATCGGCTCGTCATTCACCTCGCTCACATTTTGAAGAAAGGAGAATATGGTTTGGCCTGCCTGTGCGGGGGGGGCGGAATGGTAGGGGTGGTAATCGTTCAATCGGAAAGGGAAGCCTGATTGACAGAACCCTTTAGGGAATACTGAACTTTTCAATTCGAAAATTGGAGGTGACAAGATGGAAATCAAAAAGGTTGCGGTTGTAGGCATGGGACTGATGGGTTCGGGGATTGCTCAAGTCTATGCCGAGGGAGGATGCGAGGTATTCGCCACGGATATCTCGGAGGATATCACTAAAAAGGGGATCGCAAGCATTGACAAGTTTTTGTCCAAGAGCGTGGCCAAGGGTAAAATGGATGAAAAGCAAAAGATGGAAATACTTGGCAGGATAAAGCCAGTCAAGAGCATAGAGGAGGCCAAGGATGTGGATCTGGCCCAGGAGGCCGCTCCAGAGGATATGGCCTTGAAAAAGAAGATTCATGCGCAACTGGATGCGGTGTTACCTCCCAAGACGATCCTGGCGGTTTGCACCTCCGCTCTTTGTATCAGTGAGATTGCCGCTGCTACCAAGCGGCCGGACAAGGTAGTGGGAACACATTTCCACAGCCCTGCGCAAGTGATGAAGCTGGTGGAGGTCATTCGAGGGTTGAACACATCAGATGAGACGATGGAGACGATGCGCGGTTTGCTGACAAAGGCTGGGAAGTTGGCAATCAAACTGAATGACTCCGCCGGTTTTATTACGAGCCGTGTGTGGTGCCCCTTTGGCATGGCCGCTATCGCGACGCTGGTTGAAGGGGTGGCAACAGCCGAAGACATTGATGCCGCATTAAAGGGGGGATTCAATCATCCCATGGGACCCCTCGAGCTGATGGATGTTATCGGCTTGGACGTGATGCTGCATGCTGCAGAGGATCTCGAGAAGAATTTTGGCCCCGCCTATGCCCCTCCGCCACTATTGAGAAGGATGGTTGCCGCAGGGCAATTGGGAGTCAAAACAGGTAAAGGGTTTTATACGTATCCAAGAAAGTAGACGCGGGTCGATTCATTGTTGGGATTAGGAATGACCTACAAAGAAATTCTCTATGAAATAAAAGATGGGATTGCCAGGATAACCTTGAATATCCCGGAAAAGATGAATCGCCTCAGCATTGCGACGATGAAAGAGGTCACCGCTGCCTTGGAGGCGGCCAAAAAAGAGGAGTCGGTGCGTGTGATCGTCATTGGAGCACACGGTGAGGCTTTTTGTGCTGGAGCAAACCTGGATGATTTTAAAGGCCATACGGTCCTGGAGGGTCGGAACGTCTTTAAGACTTTTGGGGATCTTTCCAGGGTGTTCATTGATTTGGGAAAACCCTCCATTGCTGCGGTCAATGGTCTGGCTTTAGCGGGTGGTTGTGGGTTGGCTATTTATCCGGACATCACTATTGCTTCGGATAGGGCGAAATTCGGCCTTCCTGAGATCAATGTGGGGATCTGGTCCTGTATGGTCTCTGCTTCTCTGCCTCGGATTTTGGGAAGGAAAAAATCACTGGAGTTGCTGCTTACCGGCGACATGATCGACGCCCAGGAGGCTGAAAGGATCGGGTTGATCAATAGGGTTGTCCCACATGATCAGCTCGAGGGAACGGTGATAGATTTGGCGCGAAAGCTCAGCAAAAAGAGCTCTGTGGTGATGGGCCTGGGGCGTGACTCATTCTACACAATGTTGGACATGGAGTACGATAAGGCCATGACCTATCTTCTGGATGTGTTGGCTCTGATTATGAGCACGGAAGATTTTCAAGAGGGTCTGGCTGCCTTCATGGAGAAAAGAAAACCGGTTTGGAAGAACAGGTAGGTTAGAAAATTGGTCAAAACAGATCTCAAAAATGAAGAAGTGCTGATTCTTTCCAAACAGGAACATGTGGCTGTCATTACATTGAATCGTCCGAAAGCCATGAACAGCTTAAACGGAGATCTCTGTACGAGATTGAGCGAAACAATTGACGAACTGGAGCGAAATGAGAGGATTCGGGCGGTCATCATCACTGGAGCAGGAGACAAGGCCTTCTGCGCCGGGATTGACTTGAGAGAACGCAAGGACATGAGTGACCAAGAGGTCAACGCCCTGAGGCAGTTCAAAATATTCCCTCTCTTCCAGAAACTGGAGCTCATACGAAAGCCGCTTCTTGGGGCAATCAATGGTCTTGCTCTGGGCGGAGGTGCAGAGATCGCCCTGATGTGCGACATAAGAATTGCCTCGGAGAATGCCACTTTTGGGCAAACAGAGGTGAAGTGGGGGATCATTCCGGCTGCTGGGGCCTGTCAACGACTGCCCCTCATTGTTGGTATGGGAAACGCAAAGGAACTCCTCCTCACGGGAAGGATTATTGACGCTAAGGAGGGGGAAAGGATCGGTTTGTTTAACTATGTGACGACCCAAGGGGATTTAATGAGGGAGTCCTTGGAGATAGCCAATGCCATAGCAGATAATGGACCCATTGCCGTCCAGCAGATCAAAAAAGCAGTCAATTTTGGGGCCAATAAACAGCTGGCTATGGCCTTCGACCGGGAAGCCTCCGAGGTCTGTTACCATACGCAGGATCGGTTGGAAGGGGTTGCCGCCTTTAATGAAAAGAGAAAACCTAAATATCGTGGGAAATAATAGTGATTCAGTATAAAACATATTGATGGCGAGGAGGTCTTGAGTTATGGAAGAAATAAAAGCAATCGATATCATGAATTACCCAAATCAAGTTAAGGATGTGCCTTACAACTTTAATGAATGGGAAGAGTGGCGTAAGGTCTGCACGACCACCTTCAAGCCCTTTTTCCCTTTGGGACGTTTCCCCCAGACGCCTGAAGAACTGGAAAAACATAAGCACCTTTACGGCACGGCGTTTTATCCCTACGAATCCTTGGATACATTTATTCAGGCAATGGATAAAGAGGGATATGACAGGGTCTGCATGGCTGCTGTTAAAATGTGGTCCTACAGGAGAAGCTTTAAACTGATCTTCGATTTTACGATTGATCAGGTCAATGATCTCGTCAAGAGGAGCAATGGAAGGATCATCGGCGTGGCCGGATACAATCCCTTGCGCATCAAAGAAAGCTTGGATGATATTGAGAAGGCGGTTAAGGAATACGGCTTCAAGTTTGTCTATGTGCACAATATCAGCTTCGGTATCCCTTTTAACGACAAGAAAATATACCCCCTTTATGGACTTTGTGAGTTCATGAATATCCCCGTGTCTCTGCAGACAGGGCACTCCGCTGAAGCGCTGCCGAGCTGGGTGGGAAATCCAATGGACATTGATGAAGTTGTCATGGACTTCCCCCACTTGAAAATAAACCTTTCCCACACCGGTTACCCTTGGATAGAGGAGTGGATGGATCTTGTCTGGAAGCATGAAAATGTCTATGGGGATATTTCCGCCTATATGCCCGAAAGCCTGGATCCCAAACTACTCAGTTTTATCGCCAGCGGCAAAGGTAATGCCAAGGTTATGTGGGGAACTAACGGGTTGGGGCTCGGGCATGGTAAAAAGTCGATCATGAAAATGGATATGAAAGACAAATTCAAAGAAAACATCCTGCGGGACAATGCCTTAAGGTTCTTAGGGTTAGATGGTTAAGCCTATTTTTTGGAGGATTCAGCATGGACTTTGAATTGGGACCAGACCATATACAGGTTAGAAATGCGATTCGGGAATTCTGTGATAAAGAGGTCGTACCATTTGCTAATGAATGGGAGAAGGAGCAAATCTTTCCCATCGATGTCATTCGGAAGATGGGAGAACTCGGTTTTTTTACCATGCCTTTCCCGGAAAAATACGGGGGAACAAACCTCGGCTTCTTAGCGAACGCCATCGTCGCTGAAGAGCTGGGAAGAGCTTCCTTAGGACTAGCCTGTTGTTTGAATATGCAAAGCGGTACTTGTCCAATGACGATCTTACTCAATGGAAATGAAGTCCAGAAGGAAAGGTATCTTCCAGGGATCATTAGTGGAAAGCTCTTGGGATGTTTTGCGGTGACGGAGCCGAATTCCGCCACTGATGTCGCCGGTATTCAGACAAAGGCGATTCGAGACGGAGATTATTACATTTTAAATGGATCGAAAACTTGGATTACACACGCCTCGGTTTTTGATGTAGGAGTCTGTTTTGCCAAGACTGACCCAACCCAAAGACACAAAGGGCTCTCTGCTTTCATCATCGAAAAGGATCTTCCCGGTCTGAACAGAAGCCGAATAGAAGATAAATTGGGTGTTCGCTCCTCAGATACGGGTGAGCTTTTTTTTGATGATTGCAGAGTCCCCAAAGAGAACCTGATTGGACAGGAAGGTCAGGGATTTGAAATCGCTGAAAGCGCCTTAGCCTACGGAAGAATGAATATCGCGGCACGATCAGTGGGTGTCAGCCAAGCCGCTGTAGATATATCAATCAAGTACGCCAAAGAGCGGGAGCAGTTTGGCCAGAAGATCGGGAATTTCCAGATGATCAAACAGATCATTGCGGATATGGTTGCTAATACTGAGGCGTCACGGCTTCTCGTGTACCGTGCCGCCTGGTTACAAGATAAAGGTTTGCCGAGCTTCGTGGAGAGCACCATTGCTAAGTTCTTTGCCTCTGAAGCGGCACTTCAGGCTGCCATCGGATCGGCCAAGATTCATGGGGCCTATACCTACTCTCCCGATTATCCGGTGGGGCGACTGTATCGCGATGTGATGCTCATGACCGCAGGAGAAGGGACTTCCAATATCCAAAGGCTTATCATTGCGAATCATGCCCTGGGGATGAAAAGAAAATAGACGCGGAAGCTTGGAACTGCCATTCATGATGGCTTCAGAGCTGGAATAGAGGCCTAAGAAAACTTATTTTGAGAAGATGAAAGAAGGCAAGATTAAGGTGAAGCTTGGGTTTTGAAATTAAAGAGAAATGGCTTGATTTCTGAGGTTGCCAACTTAAAAAATCTTAAAGTTGGGAGGAACTGATGGAAGAGAAGAGGAAAGGAGAGATTTTCAAAGGGTTGGCAAAAATTGTAGGAGACGATTATGTCTCGATGGATAGGGAGGATATCCTACCTTACACCAGGGATGAAGTTTCCCAAGCCCTTAAGGTCTATGATGCCGATTTTGTAGTGATGCCAGGATCTGTGGAGGAGATCCAGGAGATAATGCGCTTCGCCAACCAGTATAAAGTTCCTGTTTACCCTTATGCCTTTGGGGTTAGTATCAGCAGTGCTGCAGTTCCTCGTCGTGGCGGAATGATGTTGGTAACGAGAAGACTTGATAAAATACTCGAGATCAACGAGGAAACGATGACCGCCACCGTGGAGCCCGGGGTAACGTGGTCAAAGCTCTACCACGAGGCGAAGAAGTGTAGGTTAGAACCATTGGGTTTAGGTGGAGGTCCCCATAGCGGGAGCTTGGTAGGTAATTTCGTGCTGGGAGGAGGGAATACAGGCGGGATCGATATGAATGAGGAAGTGGCCTGTGAGGTAGTGCTTCCCAATGGCGAGATCATGTGGACTGGGTCTGCTGGAATGAAAGGGCTGGAAAAACTCAACCCCTGGTGCCGGGTTGCCTGGGGAATGAACCTCACTGGCTTATTTCACGGTTCTATGGGGATGCTGGGGATAGTGACGAAGGTGATCCGAAGACTTTACCCCTTAAGGGATTTTGAGGAACGCCTTCAAATCGGGTTTGATGAATTTGAGCATTGTTTGAACGGGACGAAGGAATTTGTAAAACTCGGTATATGTAAACAGGTGTATGGCCTGAATAGGCCCCAGGCCGCGATGATCGCTGCCGATTCAGAAATTCTTGGAAAACCAAAGGAATACGAAAAATTTGAAGAAACCTTCCCTGCATTTCTGGTGGTTTGCAAGATCAGCTGCTATAGCCAGGCGCAGGTTGATGTCTATAAAGGTCTTATTGAGGCTGCTGCCAAACCGTACGGGGGAAGATTTGTTCAGTATGAAGGGAATACTCAAGCGGCCTTAAACGAGCTTTGGGATGGAAGTTCGATGGTATCCATCCGCTATATGAGGCATAATCCCCATCTGATGTGTTTTGCTATGCTGCCACCTTCTATGCTTCCGGGTCTAAGGGAAATAACGAAAAAGATACTGAACCAACTTGACTATAAGCTGACTACCTTCTCGGGGAAGGAGTTGGAGTATCCTCGCTGTTGGTTCTCACCTTGGGAGAGGAACGAGAGTTATCTTTTTGAGCAGGAGATTGAATTTAACCCGGCTGATAAAGAGTCGGTTGAGAAATTCAGAAAGTTTATGGGCATTCACTATGATGAATCCTTTAAATATGGTTCTGCTCAGATAGCAGCGGCTTTCCTGCGCCGAGCTGAGCCATTGATGTGGCCTGGATACATGCGGATCATCAGGACTTTGAAGAAAGAACTTGATCCTAATGGTATCATGTCTCCGGCTCAGGTATTCAAAGATATCTAAGAAGAAGGAAAAGGAGATTAGGGATGGAAGAAGTTGGGAATTATGGCCATTATTCAAATCTCGAAGAGCTACAAGACAAAGTTTACAAGTGTGTAAAGTGCGGAGCCTGCCGGGTAGCGCTAAGGCAGAGCTTGCCTTCTTGTCCTTCGGGAACCAAGTTTGGCTTTGATAGCTACTATGCCCTCGGGAGAATGGAATTGGCCCGCTCCCTTGTAGAAGGCGAGCTTGAGTGGAGCGAAAAGATAGCGACGAGGTTTTATCGCTGTACGATGTGTGGGACCTGCGATGCTCACTGTTCCTATGCCCTCGGGGTTTTTAGACCTTTAGAAATTTTGATGACAGTGAGGAGAGAATTAGTGAAAAGAGGTTTGGGACCCCTCCCAGGACACCGACCCGTTGTTGATAGCATGAGGGAATATAAGAATCCCTTTCTGCAGCCAGCTGGGAAGAGAGGGAAACTCATAAAAGGCAAAAAGGTGGCCCCAGATAAAGAGGTGCTTTTCTTCGTTGGGTGTGCCTTTGAGTTTGATCCTACCTCTCAATTTATTGCGAAGGCGACTGCCGGTATCTTGGATAAAGCAAAAGTCAAATGGGGGACCTTAGAAGATGAGGAGATCTGCTGTGGGGCTCCGGTCTTCGATATCGGCTGTGAAGATGCCTTCGCTGCACTGGCTCAGGAGAATCTTGCCAAGATAAATGCCTTGAATGTTAAGACCATTGTAACTTCTTGTCCTGGATGCTCTCACATTATGAAACTGCAATGGACGAGGTATGGTGAGCTAAGGCCTAAGGTGATGCATATCTCAGAGTTTGCTTCCCAGCTGCTCAGAGAAAAAAGGCTGAGCGTCACTAAGGAATTTAAGAAAAAAGTTACCCTTCATGATCCTTGCTGGCTTGGTCGGTATACTGGAACTTTTGAGGAACCCCGTGACATTCTTAGGGCCATACCTGGAATCGAGCTTGTGGAGATGGAGAGGATTCGGCAAGAGGGTTACTGTTGTGGTGCGGGGGGTGGGGCAATGATTGCCTTCCCAGAGTGGGCAGCGGAGAATGCAGCCTCTCGATTAGAGGAAGGGTTATCCGTCGGAGCTGAAGCCATGGTGATACCTTCATGCCCTGAGTGCTACCTTAACTTTGACATAGCCCTTCATGGTTATGCCGGAGCAGTGAAGTTATTCCAGCAGGTTTGGGAGAAGACGCCTGTGGCAATGAGATTCTTAGGGGTGGCAGGAAAACTCGCCTCACCCTTCCTGAAAAGGAGAAAAAAGATAGACATTGAGTTGATCGATGAAACACAGTTGTTAGATCAGGTAACGGGTTAAAGAACCTTTTTTCACTCGGAGGAAAGAGAGAGATTGAGAACTTGAGGGAAAACTAAACTTCCTGTATATAACCAAGGGAAACTACAATAGAGATGAGATGATGGAGGTGATCAAAGATGATCCTTAAAGGGAAATCAGCAATTGTGACAGGCGCAGGAAGAGGAGTGGGGAGGGCTATTGCATTGGGGTTTGCCAAAGAAGGTGCTGATGTCTTGGTAAACTATAGTAAGAGCGAAGGCCCTGCATTAGAGGCTGTCCGGGAGATCGAGCGATTGGGACAAAAGGGGATTGCTTATAAAGCAGATGTTTCCAAAGAAGAAGAGGTGATCGGAATGTTTAAAGCGGCGCTCGAAGCATTTGGCAAGCTTGATATTTTGGTAAACAATGCTGGTAACTCTTCACCTGGTATGCTTCATAAAATGTCGGTAGAGAGTTGGGATTCAGTGGTGGACACGCATCTCAAGGGAACTTTTTTGTGCATGAGGGAGGCAGCCAAACACATGATTGAGAGAAAGCAGGGCAAAATACTCTGTATCATTTCCCCGGCAGGATTTCAAGGGGCAATAGGACAGCCAAACTATGCGGCCGCTAAAGGGGGGATTATCGGTCTCGTGAAGAGCGCTGCGAAAGAACTTTCTCGAAATAATATCATCGTCAACGCTGTGAGTTTGGGGATTGTCTCCACAGATATGACCTCCAAGATCTTATCGGACGAGAAGCTGAGGGAGGCGACCTTAGCCAGGAGTCTGCTTCGTAAAATATTTGAACCTGAAGAGGTTGCGAAAGTCATCGCTCTTTTGGCCTCTGACGAGGCCAATGGCATCCAAGGCCAGGTGATCCCTGTGGATGGAGGCATTGCGGGTTTGGGTTAGGGATGGGAGACGGGAAAAAGCCAAGGAAAGGAAAGATCGATGCGGGTGAGGCCGCAAAGATGATCCATACTGGGCAAAGCATTGCCATCAGTCCTACCTGTGCTGAACCAGAAACCTTGGTGAAGGCCCTTGTCGAATGTAAGGACCGTCTTGAAAACGTTGAGATCTATACCATGATGCCCATGGGAGATTGCCCCTATGCCTCACCGGAAATGGCAGGCCATTTCAAGGTGAAGACATTTTCTGTAGGACCTGGTCTCATGGATGCTGTCAAGAGGGGACAGGCGGATTATATCCCTTGCCATCTCTCCCAAATCCCTGCTTTCTTTTCGGAAGGCATGATTCCAGTCGATGCCGCCCTTGTTCAGCTCTCCCCACCTGATCGTCACGGATATTGCAGTTTGGGCGTCAGCGTTAGCTATATGCGACAAGTCTTAAATTGTGTGAAGCTCGTCATTGCAGAGATAAACGAAAAGATGCCAAGGACACGGGGAGACACATTCATTTCGCTCTCTCAGGTGGATTATGTGGTAGAATCTTCACACTCGCTGCCGGCTATTTCCTCTCCCCAAATAGGCGAAGTAGAGAGAAAGATAGCCGCGTTTGCATCAGATCTCGTTCCTGATGGGGCTGTCATACAGATCGGGATCGGCAATATGGCTGAGGCAATCCTGGAAGAGTTGAGGCATAAAAAAATGTTATCGATCCATTCGGGGACGTTTTCGGATGGGGTAATCCGACTGGTCGAGTCTGGAGCTTTGGAGAAAAAAAGCAAAAGCTCCAAGGAGGGCCAGATGGTGGCCACGGAGTTGATCGGAACCTCAAAGCTTTATGAATTTTGTCATAACAACCCTTTGGTGGAAATGCGGCCGATCGATTACACCCACAACATTCGTGTGCTAAGCCAGATCAAAGGACTGGTGAGTATCACCTCAGCCATTCAGATAGATTTGAGTGGTCAAGTCAATGCAGAAATGCTGGGCGAAACACTGATCAATGGAATAGGAGGACAGCTCGATTTCCTTCGTGGAGCAGCCGCATCTCCTGGTGGAAAGGCAGTGGTGGCATTTCCTTCTACAGCGAAAAATGGGAGGATCTCTCGCATCGTGCCGAAGTTGGATGCAGGGACCTCTGTGACCGTTGGAAGAGCGGATATCGATTTCGTGATCACGGAGTACGGAGTGGCGCGATTAAGAGGAAAATCTCTTCCTGAAAGGGGAAGGGAGTTGATCGCCATTGCCCATCCAGATTTCAGAGAAGAACTGAAGCAGGTTTTTCAAAAAAAGAATAGTTAGGAGAAGAAAAAATGAAAAAGGTAAACATTGGTTCTGGTTCAGGCTTTTGGGGAGACTTGCTGGAACCGGCTGTGGAGATGGCCGAAAGGAGTGATGTTCAATATATTGGATTCGATCACCTTGCTGAATTGACCATGGCGATCCTAAATCGCATGAAGGCGAGAAACCCTGAATCGGGCTATATCCAGGACATCATCCCCTGGACGAAGAGCATGTTGCCGGTCACTGTTCCCAAGGGCATTAAAATAATCACGAACGCTGGCGGAGCAAATCCTATACAAGCGGCTTTGGAGGTTAAAAAGATAATTCAGGATCTAAAGTTGGGCAGGATGAAGATTGGCGTCGTATCCGGAGATGACATCCTTCCCTATATCGATGAGATCAGAGGAGGGGGCTGGAAGTTTAAGAATCTAGACACTGGTGAAGAGGATATCGAACGAATCAGAAAAGATATTGTTGCGGCTAATGCTTATACTGGCGCTGATCTGATTATTGAGGAGCTGAGGAATGGTGCTGACATGATTATTACAGGGAGGGTCTCAGATAATGCTCTCTACGTGGGGCCCTTGATGTATGAATTTGGGTGGGACTACTCAGAGAAGTACGTAGAGCGAATCGCTGCGGCTGTCACCGTGGGCCATATCATCGAATGTTCGGCCTGTGTCACCGGCGGGATGTCTAACATGTGGAGAGTCTCTGAAAGGCCGTGGGAGATAGGTTTCCCCATTGTTGAGTTCTATGAGAATGGTGAAGCTGTTATCACCAAGACGCCAGGTTCAGGAGGGATTGTCAATCAATGGACGGTCAAGGAACATCTCCTCTACGAAATCATGGATCCAGCTAATTATATGATGCCTGATGGAATTGCTGATTTTACGGCGTTGCGTCTTAATGAAGAGGGAAGAAACCGAGTGAGGGTGATGAATATGAAAGGGAAGAAACGGCCCGATACACTAAAGGTCTGCATCGGATATCGAAATGGCTTTATTGGTGAGGGCTTAGCCTTTTTTCCATGGCCTGATGCATTGGAAAAGGCCAAATGGGCTGAGCAATGGGTGAGAGAACGGTTTAAACGTCTGAATGTTCGATTCGAGGAACTTCGAATGGATTACGTAGGTGTGAATATGCTACATGGTGAAGCTGCCCCTGTTGAAGACCATGGTCTGAACGAGGTGGGACTCCGAATTGCTGGTAGGACGAAGACCCGGGAAGAAGCTGAGGTGGTTCGCAGGGAGGCGACCCATTTATGGACCATGGGCCCCATTGGGGTCAGTTTCGGCGTCCCGTTGGATGTTCGGCCAGTGATTGCACTGTGGCCCTCCTTGGTTCCACGAGAAGCTGTAAGAGTTAAAAGCCAGCTTATGGAGGTAAATGAATGATGGCAAAAATCCAGCTTAAAGAATTAGCCTTTGCAAGATCAGGGGATAAAGGAGATGTGAGCAATATTGGTATTATGGCCAAGACCAAGGGTATATACGATTTTTTGTCGAAGACGATCACCCCTGAGATGGTTAAGGCCCATTTCAAAGGGATGATCAAAGGAGGGGTTGAGATTTACCCTATGCCCAATCTCGAGAGTTTGGAGATTATTCTGAGACGAGCTCTTGGCGGAGGGGCCACTTGTACCCTGAGGTTTGACCAGACAGGAAAGTCAATGGGGCAGATTTTGTTGAGGATGGAAGTTGAGGTGGATCAAAAGTTAATCGAAGAGGCCAAAGCGACGGATCGAGATATTATGAAACGTTACACCATCAGTTGAAAAAGGAAGAGGTTTATCTATGGACCAAGGGAGATTAGCAAGGCAATACGATGTGATCGTGGTCGGTTCCGGTCTTGGTGGGATCTCGGCGGCTGCTTTGCTGGCTCATGCGGGTTACAAAACACTGGTGGTAGAGAAGTATGAGCGATTAGGAGGAAGGCTCTCCACCATAGAATATAAAGGCTTTAAGCTTCCTACCGGTGCTATAGGCATAGAGACAGGGGGAACGGTGGAGCAGGTTTTTAACGAGGTAGGGGTTCCCTTTGAAGTTACGCCAGTGCCTCAACTTTATTATTGGATCGGAGGCAAGACTTATCAGATGCCGGGCCGAGGAGGGGTGAGGGCCTTGCTTGATATCTTAGCCAAGGCAGAGGGAGAACGGGCCAAGATCGTTGGCAGGATTGCCAAGGAAGTGGCTACAGAGAAGATCATGGGAGCCTTTAAGGGAGGCTTTAGTAAAGCAGAGGAATTGGGCAAAGGGATCTCGTTCCGAGACTGGCTTCTCCAATATACAGACAATGAACGTGTCTTAGAGGTATTCCGAAGTGTTATCTTTGCCATGTTTTGTGTGAGCGATTCCGAGATGCCCGCAAGTGAGTTTTTCCATTTCCTCTCTAAAGGGGTCGGTGGAGGCTATCGCGTTTATGGTCATGCTGGCCAAGGTAACCTGAGCCTGATGGAGACCCTGGCTCAGACGATAAGGGCCAAGGGTAGTGAGGTGTGGACTGGTGTAGAAGTGAAGAAGATTCTGATTAGGGAGGGTGAAGCGAAAGGGGCAGTTGTACACAAAGATAACTCAGATATAGAGCTGGAGACACAAGTGGTCATCAGCGATGCTGGTCCCAAGAAAACAGTGGAACTTGCAGGAAGAAATCACTTCGATCCCATTTATCTCAAAGAGGTGGATGGACTCAGGCCATGCCCCATTGTCACCTTTGCCGTGGGCGCAGATAGGCCCTTCATCGATGTCCCTGGGATGGTCAATGTGGTGGGAGGCCGAAGCCTCTATCAATTTGCTCCTGTCACCAATGTATGCCCAAGCTTAGCTCCGCAAGGCAAACACCTGCTGATCACTTTTGGTGGGCCATCCTCCTCCCTGAATCCTATGAATTCCAGGATTGAAGTGGAGAAACACCTCCAGGATCTGAAAGAGGTTTTGCCAGGTTTTGAATCCTATGCCGAGATCTTGCGAAGCGAATCTCGAAACATAGATGATGAATGGCCTGCCTATCTTAGCTGGCCGGGCCGGGACTTATCACAAAAGACACCAATTCGCAATCTTTATAATGTGGGAGACGCTACCAAACCGTCGGGTAAGGCTGGGTTGCCTGCATGTGCTGAAACAGGGATCCGGGCAGCCAATGAAGTGAAGAAGAGCATCAAACCAAATTAAGTCTTGAGGGAGGATTTGAGTGAAAGACGTTGCCATAGTAGGAGTTGGACAGAGCCATTTTTCGAGAAAGTGTGGCATGACGATCAAGGAGTTAGCTTTTGAGGCCTTTAAAGAGGCCATGGAAGGCTTAGAGATTCAGAACACGGACATCGATAGTCTCATCGTATGTTCCTCGCTTTACGACAGGCAGCGGTCAGCGGAAAACCCTGTCACAGAATATTTGGGTTTAAACCCTAAACCCACTTTTCTGATTGAAAATGCTTGTGCGGCAAGCAGTTCAGGACTAAGGGTGGCCTGGGCTTTCATAAAGTCTGGTCTTTACAAGATCGTCGCTGTGATCGGTATCGAAAGGATGTCAGGACAGACCTCTGCCGAAGCTGCAGAGATGATGGGCAGGGCATACGATGTCACTTGGGAATCAAGCTTTGGCCTTACCATGCCGGCTGGGTATGCGATGTATGCTCGAGCCCATATGGCTGAATATGGGACTACGGAAAGGCAACTCGGATTGGTCCGGGTTAAGAGTTCCTACTATAGTGTGAAAAACCCGAAGGCCTCTTATCGAAAAGTCCTAACCTTGGAAGAAATTCTGGGATCAGACCCTGTGGTCAGCCCGCTGAAGAAGTTCGATTGCTGTGCCAATGCAGATGGGGCTTCCTGCATGATATTGGCCAAGGAAGACGTTGCAAAAAGTGTGGCAAAGATCCCGATCTGGATTGCTGGATTGGGAGGAGCGAGTAGTCCCGGGATGAGCCGCAGGGAATCTTTAACAAGTTTGATCTGTACTCAGCAGGCGGCAAAGGAGGCTTACACCATGGCCGGCATCGGACCTGGAGATGTTGATGTAGCTGAAGTGCACGACTGTTTCACGATCGCTGAGATCATCGCCTATGAGGACTTGGGCTTTGCCAAGCCGGGGAAGGGATCGAGATTGATCGAAGAGAAAGAGACCTACCTGGAAGGGAAGATTCCGGTCAATCTGGATGGGGGGCTCCTTTCCAAAGGTCACCCCATCGGTGCCACAGGCGGTTCCCAGATCAGGACGATCGTGAAGCAGCTCAGGGGGGACGCCGAGGGAATTCAGGTGAAGGATCCAGAAATAGGCCTGGCCCATAACATAGGCGGGATTGGACATTATGCGAATGTGACCATTATGAGGAGGTAACGAGATGGGTTTTGAGAAGTTTGGTATTATCAGCCACACGCAAGAAAGCAAGGCTGAAAATTTTGTAAAGCAATTGGAGCAGGGAAAGGTTACAGCCACGAGATGTAAAAAATGTGGAACCGGATATTTTCCACCTCAAGTGGACTGTCCAAAATGCCTTGGCAGCGATATGGAGTGGTTCGAAGTCAGGGGAAACGGAAAGTTAATTACCTATTGCCAGGTCAACTATGGCCCACAGGGATTCGAAGATAAAGTGCCCTATATTTTGGCGATCGGTGAGTTTGAAGGGGGGATGAAGGTTTTTGCTATTCTCAATCGGGAGATCAAAAAGGATGAAATCAAATTAGGTATGTCGTTGAAGGTTGTCCCTATAAAATTACCAGGCGACCGGATTTCTTTCGAATTTCAGATAGCATCCTGAACCTCAGAAAATGGAAACCAATCATGTCCCATATATATTTTTTGAGTTGGTAAACAGTTAGAGAGGGATACCTGAAAACAGAACATTTTCGTTTCACAAGTCGGAAACGATCCAGCAAGTGATGCCCGTCCAGGTAGAAATTAAAGCAGTTTCTTTCATGATCAAAGAAAATGCTGGTCACTAAGTGATCTGTCCAGCATGATTAAAACGATTATCGTAAGAAGTGGTTTCAAACACCACCCCACGGACGCAATTATTAAAATAGCGGTCCCAAACTGTATTCATAACATCTAAGTAGGTTTTGACTTATTAAAAAGTACCCTTATGAGGGGGTAGCTAATAACAAGGAAGGAGATCATCATTCCACCGAATGTTGTTGAAACGGGGAAGAAGTGGGGGTACAGCCAGGCCATTGTTATAGAAATATTAAACGAACGTTTGAGGCAGCAGGCTCTTGCTTAGAAGATATCGTTTGGATGATGTTCCTGAATAAAGATGTTCGGCTATGGCCACAGCAATACCCTGTTTGGAAGAATTATTTTGGCACTACTGGAAGCCGACGCCACTTACCACCTGGCACCAGTATCCAGGTCGCGAACTTGTATGATCCTGAACTCCTGCTTGAAGTCCAGGCAATAGCAGTAATTGATGAGAGCTGAATGATCAGCGCAGCTTCTGGTCACATATTACGTTTTACATATAGGGCTAATTGGACTACGACAACTTTCAGGTGAAAGGAGGTGGTGGGGACAGGATGATTCGAAATCAGGGTTGGTGTGCTTTAGGTAGGTCTTTTTCAAAAACGAATGACAGAAATTTTCGCCTTAGATTTTACATTAGTGAAACTATGAAGAAGGAGGGATTTCAGACATGAAGAAGATATTCT
>Ga0187771_10000371_pt1 | contig 27121 bp, 32 predicted proteins | sample 0116_SJ02_MP15_1_FD_133139 | JGI IMG/M metagenome (GOLD analysis project Ga0187771, IMG submission 133139) | Tropical peat soil microbial communities from peatlands in Department of Meta, Colombia - 0116_SJ02_MP15_10_MG | ecosystem: Environmental > Terrestrial > Soil > Wetlands > Peat | place... | reverse complement strand
TCGTCCACTGGATCGTCCCCGGCGGCGGGACCCTGGCCAGCGATCTCCAGAAGGCAGGGGTCGGCGGGCTGATCCTGCTGGTCATCGGCATCATCGGCTGGTACGGGCTGCGCAAGGTGCGCAAGATCCTCAGCGAGGACGGGGAGAAGCCCGGGGGCACGGCGGAGGGCGCGGCATGACCGTCGACACCCTGGGCATGATCCGGAGGGGGTGGCAGGACGGCGTGGCCACGGTGGCGCCGCAGGTGCCGGGGCTGGCCGACCTCCTCGAGAAGCGCCTCGGCGAAGCCGTCCGGCTGGGCACCCTGGATGAGGCGTCCCTGCTCACCATCGTCGAAGCCGCCACCCAGCTGGCCGCCGACTCCGGCGCCGTCGACGTGGCTCCCGCGCTGAGCAAGCGGCTGCGCCGCCACGTCTACGAGTACCTGCTCTCGCTCGACGCGCTGAGTGACGACGAGAAGGCGGCACCGGCAGTGCCCAAGCCATCGGCGCGGGCCGACTCCAGCGTCCTCATCGGGGTGGACGAGGTTGCGGCGCTCGGCCGCGCCCGGGTTGCCGAAGCTCAAGCCCCCGCCCCGGCCGCGCCACCACCCGAAGCGGAAGCTCCACCTGCAGAGGAACCGGAACCCGAAGCGGCACCGACGCCCGTGTCCGCCGCGCCGCAGGCGACGACACCGGCCGAGGAGCTGGCCGCGGAGACTCCGCCAACGGAGCCGGTCAGCCTCGACGTGAGCGAGTCGCCGGGTATGACCGAGCTGCCACCACCGGCCGATCTCGCCGCCCCCGAGCCGGTCTGGTCCCCGGCACCCGAGACCTTCGTGCCCGCGCCGGTCCCCCGCTTCAGCTTCCACATCGGTGATCCCGAGGACCTGCTGACCAGCACCCCGGAGCCCACTCAGCAGGACACCGCGGGGCTGGATGGCGGGCTGCCGGAGCTGTTCGCGCCCGTCGATCTCGAGCCACCGACCACAGCCGGCGCCGCACCGCATCGAGCGTCCTTCGCAGACCCCTCCACCTGGCCGAAGCCGGTGACGCCCACCCTCCGTGGAGGGCGTGGCTCGTCGCCGACGCGGACGGCCGTCAGCCCCGAGGCCGCTCCCTCGTCGCTCGTGCCACACGTGCGCCCGGTGGTGACCGGTGAGCCGATCTTCGAAGATCTCGCCTGGCCCCAGGTGACCACGGTGGACTCCGAGCCCGCGGAGCTCGTGGTCCCCGAACCGTCGGTGCCTGCCGAGCCCGCGCCGTCGCCGGCCCGAGCGGCTCCCGAGATTCCGCCGGCGATCCGCCCCGCTCCGCTCAGCAACGAGGAGCTGCTCGGCCCTCCCAGCCGGCCGCTGACCGCTAACCGCTCCGCCGAAGCCTGGACCGCACCCAGACCCACCCGTGAAGTGCCGCCCACCTGGTCACCGCGGCAGCCAGAGCCCGTCGAGCCGCACGCTCCGCCTCAGGTTGACGCGGAGAGCAACTGGCCGATGGTGACCGACCAGGTGTCCGAGCGAGACCTCGTCCAGCTGCGCGCCAACGTCGAGGACCGGCTCCGCCGGAAGCGATGCGACGAGGCCGCCGCGGTGCTCCAGCAGGCCGCCCAGGAGCTGGGCGGCCAGGCCGTCGCCGAGCTGGCGCTCGACGCCGGGGACCGGTGCAGAACCCTGGGAAAGCGCAATGCCGCACTCAACTGCTACCTCGCCGCGTCGCGGGCAGATCCGGTCTACGAGGCGCCGCTCGCGCGCCTGGCTGACATCTGCATCGACGACCAGGACATCGACCTGGCGGTCTCCTACCTGGAGAGGATCGCCCGCCTGACCAGGCTGCGCGGCGACCAGCGAGGAGCCCTGCGCATCTACCGAAAGATCGCGACCATCGCCCCCTACCGGGACGACGTCCTGGAGATGCTGATGCGCGCCCAAACCAGCGGACGCATCGACGGATGAGCCGGGTGCTCAGGCGCGGCGAAGAAGCACCTATCTGTTACCGGATGGCGACAGCTGCGTGCGAGATGTCGGTCACACTCGGGCGAAAGGCTCCTCCCGAACCGATCACGTCCCGTGCCGATCGGGATTGACTCGCGGCGCGGACCAGAAGAGGGCAGCAAGTGGCGATCCCTTCCAACAAGCCTCAGAACCGGATCCTCCTCTTCGGCGGCATCATCTTTGCGCTGCTCGCCGGCGTGGTCGTCTACCTGGCGGTCTCCAAGGGCGCGGGGTCGCCATCGTCCTCCCAGAACGCGACCCCGACGACCCCGGTCGTGGTCGCCTCCTCGCCGATCCAGGCGGGCACCCAGATCTCGGCGTCCGAGGTCAGCCTCACCGCCTTCCCGACCGCCGACCTGCCGAGCACCTACTTCACCAGCACCAGCGGAGTGCTGGGCAAGACCGCATCCGAGGACATCGTCAAGGGCAGCGTCATCACCCAGGCGATGGCCCTCAGCCCGGGCAGCGCGGGCGGCTCGGTGTCGACCGGCCCGGGCGGGCTGTTCACCATCTCTGAGGGCTACGTCGCCCTGGCCGTCCCGGCTCACGGCAGCACCGCCGACACCTCCGTGGACCAGATGACGGTCGGCTACTTCATCCAGCCGGGCGACCAGATCGACATCATCGCCGACCTCGGCGGCCCGACCAGCAACAGCCACGCGATCGGTTACGTGTTCCAGGACGTCCCGGTTCTCGACGTGGGCTATGCGCAGACCTCGAACCCCAATCCGTCGCCGTCCGCTTCGGCGGCCCCCACCGTGACCCTGCAGGCGCCCGCCTACTTCGTGGTCGAGATGCCGCGCAACCAGGCGACGATGATGACCGCCATCCTGACCGGCACCTTCTCGGTGCCCCCCAGCGCGGCGCCATCGCCCAGCACCAGCAGCTCGAGCAGCAGCAGCGCGACGACGCCGACCAGCAACCCCCCCGTCGTCCTCAAGTACGTGCTGCGCCCGACCACCGAGTACGGGACCTTCACCACCAGCGGCGGCAAGACCACCTTCGCCCCCGACATCATCCCGCCCAGCTCGTACGTGGTGAACCCGCCGGCCGACAGCCTGGTCACCCCACAGTCCCTGTCCCAGGCGCTGGGCGGCTGATGAGCCGGGGAGCCGCCTCGCCGGCCCCTGCGGCCGCCGGAGTTTCACCCCCGCCATGAGTCCCGTGCTTCCTCTCATTGCCGCGGCCCTGGTTGCGTGTGCCTTCCTCTGCTGGGTCGCGCTGATCGTCGGCCGCGGCAGCAGCGAGGCTGACGAGGTCGCCCGCCGGCTCAGCGCCTTCGTGGGGGGCCAGCACCCCCTGCAGCCCGAACGGGTGAGCAGCGGCAACGCCCTGCGCGACCTGCTCAACAGCCTGACCGAGGCGCTCAACCCCATCCTCGCTCGAGGCGCCTACGCCGGCCGGCTCGCCGAGGATCTCCAGAAGTCGGGGCTGCGCATCAAGCCCTCGGAGTGGCTGCTGCTGGTCACCGGGATCGGGGTCGCCCTGGGCGCCCTCTCATGGCTGCGCTTCGGCACCTTCATCGCCTTCATCCCGTGCCCGATCGTGATCTGGATCCTGAGCGGCTTCTACCTTCGCTACCGCCAGGCGCGGCGCACCCGGGCCTTCGACGCCCAGCTGGGCGACACCATCATCCTGCTGAGCAACGCCCTGAAAGCCGGGCTCTCCTTCGCCCAGGCCATGACCACGGTGGCGAAGAACGCGTCGCCGCCCATCTCCGACGAGTTCGGCCGGGCCACCCGCGAGGTCGCGCTCGGCATCCCGGTCGACGACGCTCTCCAGCACATGGTCCAGCGCAACCGGTCCGAGGACTTCGACCTCATGGTCACCGCGGTCCAGATCCAGCGGACCGTGGGCGGCAACCTCGCCGAGATCCTCGACACGATCGCCTACACGATCCGGGAGCGGGTGCGCATCCACGGGGAGATCCGGACCCTCACCGCCCAGGCACGGATGTCAGGCTGGATCATCACCCTCCTGCCAGTCGGCCTGGCGATCTTCCTGTTCTTCCTCCAGCCCGGCTACTTCGGGCCGATGGTCCACCAGGGGCTGGGCTGGGTGATGCTCGCCCTCGGGGCCTTCAGCATCCTGGTCGGCACCGCCCTCATCCAGAAGATCGTCCGGATCGAGGTCTAGGCGATGATCGCGTCCCTCGCCGCCGTCCTCACCTTCGTGGCCGTCGTCCTCTTGGTGTTGGCGTTCCGGCCCGCCCGGTCCGCCCAGGCCAACCTGCTCGAGGCGCGGCTGGCTCAGTTCACCGAGGCGGGCCGTGTCGTCCAGAGCCTGGCCGAGGTGGAGATGACCCTCCCCTTCTTCGAGCGGGCGATCCGGCCCACCCTGGACAAGTGGGGCCGGGTCCTCGCCTCCCGGAACAGCCAGCAGCGCACCCAGGCGCTCCAGGAGAAGCTGAACCTGGCGGGAAGGCCGTGGGGGCTCACCGTCGGCGGCTTCCTGGTCCTCAAGTTCATCTCCGTCATCGTCTTTGCCCTGGTTGGCATCGGGATCATCGCCCTCCTCTACCAGGTCATGGGGAATCCACTCCAGATCCCCCAGTACGTGATCGGCATCTTCGTCGGCGGCGTGGTCGGCTACCTGCTCCCTGACAGCCTGCTCTCCCGCCGCATCCGCAGCCGCCAGCACCAGATCCTGCTCGCGCTGCCGTCGGCCCTCGACCTCCTCACCATCAGCGTGGAGGCCGGGCTCGGCTTCGACGCTGCCTTGGGCAGGGTCTGCGAGAAGTACCACAACGCGCTCTCCGCCGAGTTCAACCAGGTGCTCAACGAGATCCGGCTGGGCCGGCCGCGCCTCGAGGCGATGGACGACATGGCGAGGCGGAACAAGGTCGAGGAGCTGAACAGCTTCATCCAGGCGATCATCCAGTCGGAGCAGCTCGGTGTCGGCATCGCCAACGTGCTCCGGATCCAATCCGAGGAGATCCGCCGGCGGCGCCGGCAGCGGGCGGAGGAAGCCGGTCAGAAGGCACCCCTCAAGATGCTCTTCCCGATGGCCTGCTGCATCTTCCCCACCCTCTTCATCGTCCTCCTCGGTCCCGCCGTGCTGACGGTGGCCCAGCAGTTCAACATCACCCTCTGAGCCCGTCCCGCCCGACACGGGACCGATCAGCCGGAGCGGAGCCCCCGCAGGGTCGTGATGGCGGTGCCCAGCTGGCGGTCGAACCGGATTCGCCAGCGCTCCCGGAGCACCCGGTTGGAACGGTAGGCGCCGGGGCCGGGAAGCAGGTCGCGGCGGAGAGCGTCGGCGAGGTGGGTCAGCTCGCCCTCCAGCTCGACCAGCCCGAGCTGGGTGATGACCGAAACCGCCGCGGTGATGCGGACCAGCTCGCCGGAGAGAAGCCAGTCGCGGAGCGCCCCCACCAGCCCCTCCCGACCGTCCTCGACGACCGAGCGGGCGTGGGCGAGCAGCTCGGCCTGGAGCCGGTCACCCTGGTTCTCGAGGCGCCGTTCGAAGGCGGCGAGGATGGCATCCTGGGCGCCCTGGTGGGCCAGCACCGCCGCCAGCCCCGGGGCGGAGCGGCCCAGCAGGAGCTTCTCGAAGGGGGTGAACTCGACGTAGCCGATGCGCTCCTCGGCGATGGTGACGATCCAGGGGCTGCCGTCGGGGCGGAGGAGGGAGAGGTTCTCCGGGCGCGCCGGCTGCCTCCAGGCGAACAGGCCGGGGGCCTCGGCGAGCACGGCCAGGCAGGCCGGGCTGAGCGTGTAGCGCAGGTGCCGGGTCGCTCCGCTCAGGCTTTCGAAGCGAAGATCGCCGGCCAGCCGGGTGAGGATCTCCTCGCCGGCGGGGTCGAGCCCCCGTGTGGTGTCGATGGTGAGCACCGCGGTCTCGCACTGGGAGCGGGCGCAGAGCAGCAGGGCGCGGTAGTCCTCCCCGATCGGCTCGTCAACGAGGTCATAGGTCTTGCGCCCGGAGACGTCGACCGCGCTGAGGCGGGAGATGAAGCTCTGCATCGTGTTGTCACCGGCCTTTCCCGCTGCCACCCCGTGGCCGGATGGTATCAGGGGCCGGGCCGTCCCAACACCCTTGCGACCAGGGGAGGCGGGAACGGGGCCCCGGCGATGGCCACAGCCGCGTCACAAAGCCGTTTTGCGCCGTCTGACCCCTCGGACCCCGTGCTACGTTGACTGCTGCCGTGCCAGGGTACGGGTTGAACGAGGCAGCCGCCGACTTGGTCTTGGTGGTGATCGTCGGCGTCAATGCCTATATGGGCTGGCGCTACGGCCTGGTGCGCCGTGCCATCGCCTTCGCCGCCATCTTCGCCGGCTGCGTATCTGCCACCTACGTCGGCAACCCGGTGGCCGCCCTGGTCAAGCCCGACGATCTCTACGCCAACGCCTGGGCCTTCGTGGGCATCTTCGCCCTGGTGATCGTCATGATCGAGATCCTCGCCGCCCTCTACGCCGACCAGATTCAGAAGCTCCTGGTGGTCATGTTCGACCGCATCACGGGGTTGGCCGCAGGGCTCCTGGTCGGCCTCGTCCAGGTCGGCGTTCTCTGCCTGGTGGCACAGGCCATGGCCGACGTCCCCGCCTCCGCGACGGTCAACGTTCCGGTCTCCCACACCCAGGCGGCAACGGCCGTCGACCACGGGGTCCTCACCCAGCTGGTGGTCAAGGTTGACCCCGGGATCCAGGCCCTGCTCAGGCCGGCGATGCCCAACAGTCTCGAAGGCCGGCTTGCCCAGGTGGAGACGGACTCGACGGCACCCTGAGCCGGAAAAGGCGGGCCGCCCGCCGCCTCTGGGGGCGGGTCGGCGGCGATCCTCACCGCGGTGGCAGGCTTCAGGCCGGGACGGACTGGTCGGAGGTGAAGAAGGACCGCACCACCGAGCCCAGACCAACCAGGTTGAATGGCTTGGTGATCAGGTGGTTGGCCCCGGCCAGCCGGGCTCGCTCGACGTCGTCGTCGCCGGACAGCGCGCTGAACATGAGCACCGGGATGGAGGCGGTGGCAGGATTCCCGCGGATCCGCCGGCAGGCCTCGAGGCCGTCCATCCCCGGCATCATGATGTCGAGGATGATCAGATCGGGCCGAGTGGTCTCGACATCCTTGAGGCCCTCCTCCCCGTTGGAGGCGGTCCGCACCTCGTAGCCCTCGATGCCGAGGTACATCTGGACGATGTGGAGGAGTCGCGGGTCGTCGTCGACCACCAGGATCCGACGCTGGCTCATGCGGCGGCCTCCTCCGGCCGAGGCTGGTGGCGGGACGGGGTGGGGCGCGAGGACGGCTTCACTGGTCGGGGGTCATTGTGAGGGTCTGGACGGGCCTGCATCAGGATAGTTGAGCACGCGGGGCTCCCGACCGGGCGGCGCGAAGGCCGGCGCCCCATTCCAGGCGCAGGGAGAGGGTCTCGGCCGGCTCCGCCCCGTGGCGCTCCCGCTCCACCCCCTTCCGGACGATCCCGAGCAGGCGGCGATTGAAGTCTTTGCGGCGCTGAGCGTCCACCTCCGGCGGCGGCAGCGATCCGTGGAGGCGCTGGACGATCCAGGGAGGCGCCAGCCGCTCGACGATGTCCGCATTGACCCGGACGGCCACCTCGGCATCCGCGCACTCCTCGACGAGGAGCGAGATCCGGAGCGGAGACCGGCCGCCGTCGATGATCTTCCAGGCGCGCTCCCAGCCCCGCCGCCGGTCGCTGCCGGTGAACACGGGGTAGACGGGGTCCGTGACGACCTGGGCCTCGTCGCCCGAGCCCAGCTCGGTGAGCAGGAGCTCGCGGATGTCGGCATCCACCTCGCGGGCGACCCAGCTGACCAGCGAAGGAGAGCGGTTGTCCAGGTCCGGCAGGGGCGCGGCATGACCCACGAAGCCGGCCGGCAACGCGCTCACCACCCCGGCGTGGCGGCGGCAATACACCCGCCCGTCGATCACCAGGCGATGCTCGGGGCACCAGCCGGTGCGGCACGCCCGCCCCCTCCGATCGACATATTCGCAGAGCAGTCCTGTCTGCCGGCCACAGCCCGGCTGGGTGCAGAGGAAGTCGCCGATTCGCTCGGCGACTGACGGTGTTCCCGGCTCCAGGCCGCCCCCGCGCTTGGCGTTGCCGGCATGTCTGGGCGTGCTCCAGGAAGGCATACCGGTGACCTTAGCACCAGCCCGCTGAGCCCTTTCCCGATGTCACGAAGCCGTTGACCGGGAAGGCGGATTCAGGCACCCCGGGCTCGACACCGGCGGCCGCCATCGACCGGCCCGCGGCGCTCCGCGCCATGTGAGATCGCTTGTTACCGTCCCTTCGCTTTTCGCGCATTCCAAGAAAGATCGATCAGAGCATAGTTCGCAAGAGCTGCGTCCGTAGCGGCGACATTCAGGCATACAAGGAGGTGAAAGAGCAAGTGTTGAGCAATCTGTATCAGCGCCTCCGCGGGCTGCTGGTCCGCAAGACCGAGCTGGAGGAGGAGAAGGGACAGGGCATGGTTGAGTACGCCCTGATCCTGGTCCTGATCGCTATCGTCGTCATCGTCATCCTTACCGTGCTCGGCCATCAGGTCAGCAACGTCTTCTCCAACGTCAGCAACGGCCTCGCCACGTAGCAGGCCGAGGCTTCGGAAAAGGGGAGTCGCCATTGGGCGGCTCCCCTTTTGATTTGTCGGGCCGGGGGCGGCTACCCCGGGCGGCCCGGATGCCGCGCTTTCGACGTACCATGCGGCCAATGCAGGACCGTGCCTCGGGTGGCGCCATTCGGGTGCTCATCGCGGCTCGCGCGCCGGACGCGGTGGCGGGGCTCGAGAAGCTGGCCGGGTACTCGGACGTGGTCAGCCTGGTCGGCTTCGCCCGCTATCCCTACGAGCTGGACGAGGACCTGGAGAGCCTCCAGCCCGACCTGATCCTGCTCCATCCCGACTTCGCCGACCTCGACACGGAGGATCTGGTCGCGGCCCTGGTGGAGCGCTCACCGGGTCTCCGCGTCATGGTCCTGCTGACCCCGGCGCTGGCTCCCCGGAGGGAGCGGCTGGTCGCCGCGGGAGCCACGACCGTCCCCGCCGACGCCGTCGACGTCGAGCTTGTGGCGGCCATCCACGCCGCGGTCGGGCGACGGCCAGCCCTGACCCTCGTCGAGCCGCCGCAGGAGGCGGGTCGGCCGGAGTGGCCGTCTCCGGAAACCGCGGCGGAGCCTTGGGCTATCGAGCCCGCCCCGAGCGGCGGACCGCCTGAGGGCGGCCTCCGGTGGCCGGGGCAGCCGAGCTCAGCGGAGCCGGTCAGCTCAGCGGGGCCGACGGACGAGACCCCCGCGGCCGAGGCGCCGGCGGAGGAGGTCCCGGCTGCCGAGGCGCCGGCGGAGGAGATCCCCACCGCCGAGGCGCCGGCGGAGGAGGTCCCGGCTGCCGAGGCGTCGGCGGAGGAGTCGGCCCCGTTTCCGGAGCCGGCCGAGGCGGCGCCACCGCTCCCTGAGCCGCCAGCTGAGTCCCCAGCGGCGGCGGCTGAGTTGGCCGGCGAGGTCGGCGGGCCGGAGTGGGAAGCACCAGCTTTCGAGGAGCCGGCTGACACCGGGGCTGCCGCCCAACCGCAGCCTGAGGCGGGCGCCGTCCAGGCCGAGGCTCCCGAGCCCACGGCGACCCGGCTGGACTCGATCCCGGTGTTCCCGGAAGTCGTGACCGAGCCGACCGTCCCCGTGGAGGCGGGACCGGAGCCGGCCCGGCCCCCGGTCCAGCCCCCGGCAGGCCCACCGCCGGCGCCCGCCGGCCAGGCTCCCCTCGTCGAGGAGGTGCCGGTCTTCGACCTCGACACGGCCGCCTTCGAGGCTCCGCCTGCGCTGGCCCCAGGGCCGCCCCCGCTTGCCGACATCGAGCCGATCCAGCCGGTGAGGCCGCGGCCGGCTCGCCGCACCGTGGGGCGGGCCGACTTGGTGGTGGTCTTCTCCGGCAAAGGCGGGGTCGGCAAGTCGCTGGTCGCGACCAACCTGGCGGTGGCCCTCGCGGCCGATGGCAGCCGGGTGGCGGTGGTCGATCTCGACCTGCAGTTCGGCGACGTCGCCATGATGCTCCACACTGAGGGTCACCCCACCGCGATCGACGCCCTTGCCCAGCAGGGCGAGCAGGTCGACAGCGAGTTCATCGAGCAGGTGATGGCCACCGGTCCCGAAGGCGTGCACGTGCTGCTGGCACCCTCGAGCCCGGAGTTCGCTGACCTGGTCAACACCGCCAGTCTGCGGGCGATCCTCCGTGAGCTGACCAAGAGCTTTGATCACGTGGTGGTCGATACCCCGGCGCACCTCGAGGAGCGCAACCTGGAGGCCATCGAGATGGCCGACCAGATCATCGTCGTGAGCAGCTTCAGCCTCGCGGCCATCAAGGACACCAAGGTGACGCTCAAGCTGCTCCAGTCGCTCGGCATTGCCAAGGAAAGACTGTGCGTGGTCCTGAATCAGACCAGAGTCAAGGCCAACTTCCCGCGCTCCGAAGTCGAGGAGAACTTGCGCTTTCGGGTCGTCACAGTGCTACCCTTCGAGCCGCGAGTTGATGACGCGATCGACAACGGCCGCCCATTCATCACTGTCGAGCCCAAGTCGGAGTTCAGCAAGCAGTTTCAGGTGCTGGTGGATCACATAGGGGGCGCGTCCGTCAACCCCCTCGCCGGCGAGGCCGAGAGAGGCCGACCGCGAAGCAACCGCCGCCGGTTCTCGCTGGGTCGCAGCTGAGATGGACGACGAGGCGCCGCCGCTGCCGCCACCCCAGGCCACGCGAGCAGCGCCGATCCGGGTGCTCATCGCCGACGAATCCCCGCGCATCACCAGCAACGTATCCGCGCGGCTCAGGGGGGAGGCGGGCATTCAGGTGTGCGCCGTGGCCCACGACGGTGAACAGGCCATCCAAGCCGCCCTCAACACCCGCCCCGACGTCGCCGTCATCGACGCGGCGCTGCCGGGCATGGACGGTCCCCAGACCACCGAGATGCTCACCCAGTACCTGCCCCGGACCGGCGTCATCATGGTGTCGCTGGAGGCGGAGAACGAGGCGTACCGACGGGCCATGCTGGCCGGGGCACGCGAGTTCCTCCAGAAGCCCTTCACCGGCGACGACCTGGTGGCGGCGATCCGCCGTGTCCACGCCTTCGAGCTGCGCAAGGGGGGACCGGCCTCGCCCGAGATCGAGCCCGCGGCGGAGCCGGTGCGTCGCGGCGAGGTGTTCACGGTCATCGCGGGCAAGGGGGGCGTCGGCAAGTCGACCATCGCCGCCAACTGCGCCGTGGCCCTGGCTCGCCGCCACCGCGTCGCGCTCCTCGACTGCTCCCTTCAATTCGGGGACATCGCCGCCGTCCTCAACGTCCGCGCCGAGCGCTCGATCGCCGACCTCTCCGCCAGCAACGCGGTCGCCGACCCCGAGGTCATCCAGCAGGCGATGGCGGACGGCCCCGGGGGCATCCGCTTCCTCGCCGCCCCGGCGAGCCCGGAGCTCGCCGACTATGTCACCACCCAGCACCTGACCGCCCTCGTCGAAGAGCTGCGCCGCAGCTTCGACTGCATCGTCATCGACACCGCCTCCCACCTCGGCGAGATCGTCCTCGGCGCCGTCGAGATGGCCGACCGGGTCCTCCTGGTAACCGACCTGAGTGTCACCTCGGTCAAGAACGCGAACATGTTCCGGGCGGTGCTGGACGTCCTCAAGGTCGACGCCAGCCGCTACGTGCTGGTCATCAACCACCGGGAGGGAGCCGGTGAGATGGAGACGGCCCACGCCGAGGGATTCCTGAGCATGACCGCCGCAGTCGAGATCCCCTACGCCCCAGCTGTGATCCCGACCTCGGTGTCCCGCGGAGTCCCCTTCGTCGTCTCCCACCCTCAAAGCCAGGCCGCCATCAAGATGGAGGAGCTGGCCCGAACGCTGACCAACGTCCCGGCCGGTGCCGCTCCCGCCCCGGCGGTGCGGGAGAGCGGAGAGGGCGGGCGAAAGAGATCGCGGCGCCTTCTCGGACTGGGACGCTGACCCGGAGGCAGGGCGGAGTCCTGCCCCGGCCGGCTCAGCCGGTATCGGTCAGGCGGCCCGGAAATCAGCCCGTGCCGGCGGTACGGCGGTGGCACCCCCAGGCGCCGAGTCACCCTGGGGCGACCTCTCCTTGGCCCGCTGGGGCTGCGACCGCCGGCGTCGACGCTGGAGCCGCGGCGCCACCCCCAGACCCACCGCCACTCCCAGGAACACACCACCCAAGACGCCGCAGACCTCGCTGAGCACCACCAGCCCGCCCAGGCCGGCTGTCACCGACCCCGCGACCAGGAGCGTCGCCAAGGCAACGGCGCAGTCGCGGTCCCAGGCCGTCTCATCGGCCGGGGGGCCGGTCGGCGACTGCGGTGGTCCCATCATGAGATCCCATTCTCGGCCACCCTGCCGGAGAAGCCGAACCCCAACAGCCCCTCGTCACGCGGCTGTCAACCGCCCGTCAGCAGGGATGGCGGCGGACATCGGCAGCGTGCCCCCGCAGCAGACGGCCGCTTTCGCACTGGTGGGCGTGCGCTGCGCTAGCGGCCGAAGAATCCTCGCCGCCGCCTCTTGTCCGCACCGGCCAGGGCGGGCTGCTCCTGGGGCACGAGGCGAGAAACCAGCTCTCGGATGGCCCGGCTGATCTCCGCCTCCGGCTGGGTCTCGACGAACAGCGTCCCTCGGGTCAGCGACTCCCCGACCGCCCGGGGGTCGTAGGGAATCTGACCGGCGACCGGCACGCGCAGGTTCTGCTCGATCGCCTCCTTGTTGAAGTCCGAGTAGCCGTCGGCCCGGTTGACCACCAGCATGACCCGTTCGGGGTCGACGCTCAGCGACTCGAGCACCTTGAGGGTGAGGCGGGCATCCTTGATCGCCGGGATGGTGAGAGCTGTGACCACCAAGATCCGGGTCGCCATCTCCATGACCTGAAGCCCCACCTCCCCGAGGTGGCTCGACGCGTCGACCACGATGAAGTCGCACAGCTTGCGCAGCTCGGTGAAGAGAGCCCGAACGTGGTCGCCGGTCACCAGGTCGGCAAGCTCGGGGCTGATCGGGGCCAGGAGGACCCGCACCCCGGCCGGACCCACCCCGAGGATGTCCTCGAGCATCTCCGCGTCGAGGTGGTCCTGAGCATCGACGATATCGGTGATGCTCCGAGAGTAGTCGAGGTTGAGCATCACCCCGATGTCGCCGAACTGCAGGTCGAGGTCCACCAGGCCGACCTTGGCGTTGGTCTCGCGAGCCAGGCAGACGGCCAGGTTGGCGGCGATGATCGACTTGCCGACCCCGCCCTTGGCGGAGAAGACGACGAACACCTCGCCCGGACCTGAGCGCCCCGAGGGCGGCGCCACGGTCTCGGCGGTCCGGGCCAGGAAGGTCCCCTTCTTCTGCTCCAGGGCGTAGACCCGGCGGATGGCGGCCACCAGCTCGTCGTGGCTGAAGGGCTTGATCAAGAACTCCCGGGCCCCCGCCTGCATCGCCCGGCGCAGGTAGTCGCGCTCGCCCTGGACCGACATGATGATCACCGGGCTGGACGGCAAGTCCTGGGTCAGCTGCTCGGTGAGCTGGATGCCGTCCATCTGGGGCATGTTGACGTCGGTCAGGACAATGTCCGGCTGGAGCCGGTGGGCCTCCTCAACCCCCTGCTTGCCGTCGCCGGCCGTGCCCACAACCTCGATGTCATCCTCGAAGGCGAGCAGCTTGCGGAGGTTGTCGCGCGTCGACTGGATGTCGTCGACGATCAGGAGGCGGATCGGCTGGTCGGGCAACGCTGTGACTCAGGCGACCTGCAGCCTGGAGGCCAGTCCCGGGTCGACCTTGACGGCCGGACCGTGGGTGGTGCAGAGGGTGACCGTCTTGACGTAGCTGCCCTTGGCGGCCTGAGGCTTGGCTCGGACCACCGCCTCCATCAGGGCAGCGAAGTTGTCCCGGAGCTTGGCATCGTCGAACGAGGCCTTGCCGATGGGCGCGTGGACGTTGCCGAGGCGGTCGTTGCGAACTTCGATCCGCCCTCCCTGCACTTCGCGGATGGCCTTGGCGATGTCGAAGGTGACCGTGCCAGCCTTGGGGTTGGGCATCAGGCCCCGGGGCCCGAGGATCCGGCCGATCCGCCCGACCAGGCCCATGACATCCGGGGTGGCCAGGGCGACGTCGAAGTCGATCTGGCCGGCTTGCACCTGCTTGACCAGGTCCTCGCCACCGACCATGTCCGCGCCGGCATCCTCGGCCTCCCGCGCCTTCTCCCCAGTCGCGAAGACGGCGATCCGCCGGGACTTGCCGGTGCCGTGGGGCAGCACCAGCGTGGTGCGGACCATCTGATCGGCGTGGCGCGGGTCGATGCCCAGACGGAGATGGGCCTCGACGGTGGCGTCGAACTTGGCGCTTCCGGTCTCACGGACCAGCTGGACGGCCTCCTGGGGCGCGTACAGGCGGCCGTTCTCGACCTTCTCCAAGGCCGCTCGATAGTTCTTGCCGCGCTGATGGGGCATCGTCATCCTCCTGTGGTCCTGGCGGGCTGATCAAGCCCTCCCACTGCCATGGGCCCCGGGGCCCTGCGGTTCCTTCTCGACTGCTACTCCTGGACGGTAAGACCCATCGAGCGGGCCGTCCCCTCGATGGTCCGCATCGCCTGCTCGACGTCGAAGGCGTTGAGGTCGGCGAGCTTCAGCTCGGCGATCTCGCGGACCTGGTCTCTTTTGACCGTGCCCACCTTGTCCCGGTTGGGCCGGGCGGATCCCTTGTCGACCCCGGCCGCCTTCTTGAGCAGGTCCCCGGCGGGCGGCGTCTTGGTCACGAAGGTGAAGCTGCGGTCCTCATAGATGGTGATCTCGGCGGGGATCACCGAGCCCGCCTGGGCGGCGGTCCGCTCGTTGTAGGCCCGGCAGAACTCCATGATGTTGAGACCGTGCGGCCCCAGCGCGGTCCCGACCGGCGGGGCCGGGGTCGCCTTGCCGGCCTGGATCTGAAGCCGGACGACGGTCTTGACCTTCTTCTTGCCCACTCGCTTCTCCGTCGCTCTAGCGCAGCCGCTCCACCTGAAGGAGGTCGAGCTCGACGGGGGTCTCCCGACCAAACATGTTGACCAGGACCTTGAGCTTGCCCTTCTCGGCGTTGATCTCGGTGACCTTGCCGTGGAAGTCGGTGAAGGGGCCGTCGATCACGCGCACATTCTCGTCGACCTGGTACTCGACGGACACCTTGGTGGGCGCCTCCGCCTTGACCTGGCGCTGGATCCCCCGGATCTCGTTCTCGGCGAGCGGGACCGGCTTGTTCCCGGAACCGACGAAGGAGGTGACCCCGGGGGTGTTGCGCACCACGTACCAGGACTCGTCGGACATGATCATGTTGACCAGGATGTAGCCGGGGTAGATCCGCTTGGAGACCTTCCGGCGCTGGCCGTCCTTGATCTCCATGACCTCCTCGGTGGGCACCAGGACCTCGAAGATCCGGTCGTGCATGTCCATGGACTCCACCCGCTTCAGAAGGTTGTTCTTGACCTTCTCCTCGTGGCCGGAGTAGGCGTGGACGACGTACCAGCGGGCTTCGCCGGTCTGGGTGGTGGTGGTCTGTGGGCTGCTCATCTCATTCGTGGTGACCCGTCAGGGGCTGGGGGTGGCGCTGGGGCTGGCGGCTGGGGAGGCCGAGGCTGAAGGGGACGCTCCCGGGCTGGCTGACGCCGACGCCGAGGCGGAGGGGGATGCTCCCGGGCTGGTTGACGGCGAAGCCGCGGCGCCGGGGTTCGGGGTCGTCACGGGGGTGAGGGGCTGCGTCTGGGTGGTGCCCGACCCGGAGATGATCGGTGACGCCATCCCCGCGAAGAGGTAGTCGGCACCCCCGATCAGCAACCCGAAGACGATCACCGTCGCCACCACCACCCAGGTCATCCGGGAGAGCTCCGGCCACTTGGGCCAGATGACCTTGCGGAGCTCCTCCCAGACCTCCTGGAAGTAGGCGACCAAGCGGCGGCGGCGTCCTACCCGGGCCCCGCTCCCGCCTGCGGCGAACCCCCCCGGTCCCGGCCTCGCCGGTGCTCTGGCCACGTCCTGCCGACCTCCGCTCCGTCACAACCTACCGGGAGCGGCGGCCTTGGCAGGGGCGGCAAGATTCGAACTCGCGACCCTCGGTTTTGGAGACCGATGCTCTACCAACTGAGCTACGCCCCTGTGGCCCCCGGCACTCCCCCGAGCGGATTCTATCGCCTGCATCTCCCAGCACTCCGGCCCGGCTACTTGGTCTCGCGGTGCCGGGTGTGGGCGCGGCAGCGCGGGCAGAACTTGCGCAACTCGATCCGGTCCGGATCATTCCGCTTGTTCTTGACGGTGGTGTAGTTCCGCTCCTTGCAGTCGGGACACTGCAAGGTGATGATCGAGGTGCCGCCCTTTGCCGCAGCCACGCTGAAAACCCCAACACAAATAAGACCTAGCCGCGCTAGGTCAAGGGGGATGATAACACACCCCTGGCAGCCTCAAACGCGGCAGCCCTCCAGGGACCTGGCCAGCCTGTGGCCGGCCCCGCTGCCGATCCCGGCCACACCCCGCTATCCGCCCCAGAGAGGTGTCGATCGAGGAAGTCAATCCAGGTGGACGGCGCCTCCTCGGGAAGCCGGGCATGCTCGCCCGGGTGCGCGCCCAACCGCTTGTCGGGGCTTCCGATCGAATCAAACAACTCAAAAGCCTCGACCCGAGGCACCCGCCAGCCGTCCCAGTCGACCCGAAAGAGGATCGGGCAGGTGAGCCGAGCAGCGTCGCTGCGGATCCGGCCCCTGGAGGCTCCGGCCAGGGGGCGGGCATGAGGCCGAGGACCGCGGCGGCGATCCGATCGTCCGCGGCCAGGAGCGCGATGCCGAGCGCGGCGCCCATCGACACCAGACGCGGCCCGACCCGGCGGGCGCCGGAGCCGCCCCGGTACCACGGCCGCCCACCGACACCTCGAAGCGCTCAGGCCGCCCGCGATCCCTGGACCGAAGGATGAAGGATGGACCGAGCGGCGAGGGTCGCCCTCACGAGGCGGCTGAGATGCGGTCGCTGGTGTAATCGGGCGGCCCAGACCCGGTAGGGACGAGCTGCACGAAGAAGATGTTGGCGCCGGACACGCGGGGCACGGTCGTGGACACCTGGGCGCGACCGTTCGAGTCGGTCGTCAGCGTCCCACCGTTGACCGCCTGCTGCGGGCACGATCCCGGGACCTGCTGCATGAACACCCCGTAGGCCGTGTTCGGGAAGCCCTTCGTCAGCTGGATCTGAGCCTGAAACGAGCTGGACGTGAGGGTCAGCACCACAGACCCCACCGAGGTGGCCGCCTCGCTGGTGTTCGTGGTGCAGTCTCCCTGGGCAGGATTGTTCGCCCCCAACGCCACCTTCTCGCCACTGCCCGGGATGGCAGCGGCGGTGGATGGAGACGAAGCCGACGAGCTGGTGGGGCTGCTCGAACAAGCCGACATGAGGATGAAGGTCGGCACCATCACGACGGAGGCCACCGCCAGGCGCCGTCGTGAGACTGACAATCGCATGCGCGCAATCCTCCGCACCGGCTTGGGCCCCATCCAGGGTCTTCCGTAAGGTCAGAGCCCGGGTCTTAGGACGTGGTTGTCGAAGGCGACCACCCGCTCGCGGCGGGGCGACGCCGTCGGGGCAGGCTGGTGAAGACCGGAGGAGGAGTGGGGTCGACCGGCCCTTGCGCAAGCCGGCGAGGGCTCGCAGCATCGGCTCATGACGGTCTGCTCGGTTTGCGCGGCGCCCGAGGGAGGAGATCGGGACGTCCTCCCCGCGGTCGTGACGCTGGCCGGAGACCGAGAGGAGGTCCGGGCGATGGCGAAGGACGCGTACCGCCTGTTGGCTGGGCTTTACGACCGGCTGGTCGAGCCCGCAGCAGCAGCCCTGCGGCGACAGGGTCTCAAAGTCGTGCCACCAGAGGAGAATCTTGCGATCCTCGATGTCGGTTGTGGGACGGGCACGCAGCTGCTGCTCTACCGTAGGCCGGGGTGCAAGCTCACCGGGGTCGACCTGTCACCGGCCATGGTCATGCGGGCGCGCGCCAAGCTGGGCAACGACGCCGAGATCCGCTGCGAGGACGCAGCGCACCTGAGCTTTGCCGCCGCCTCATTCGATCTGGTCATGGTGGTCACCGTGCTGCACGAGCTGCCACCAGCCTTGCGCTCCGCTGTGGTCGAGGAGTCCGCGCGGGTGCTGAAACCAGATGGCCGCATGCTGTTGATGGACTACCACACCGGCCCGTACCCCTTCCCCAGCGGGTGGCTATGGAAGTCCGCGATAACGTGTCTGGAGATTCTCGCGGGGCCCGTGCATTTCGGGCGGTATCGCGACTTCCTGGCGCACGGTGGCCTGGATGGATTACTTCGCCCGCTTCACTTGCCGATCGTGACGCGGCTCGTTCCTCCCAGCGGGACCGCCGCCGTCCACGTGCTGAACCCACGGCCGGTCGCCCCCCCGATGCTCCCCGATCCTCCCCGCCGCCGTCAGCCGCGGGGAACGACCGCCGCGACCACGCCGGCCAGGGCGTCGACCGCACGTTCGAAGGCAGCCTCCGGGCAGGCTCCGTAGCCCACGATGATCCCCGGAGGTCCGGTGCGCTCGAAGTAGCCGCTCGAGGCGAGCCCGTCGAGGCCGATCCCCTCGCGCCGCGCCACCCGGAGAACCGCGGTCTCAACCTACAGTGACCGGAGCGGGACCAGGGGGACAGGGTCTTGGAGACTGTCCCCGCGTAGATCACGACGTCCGGGTCCAGGCTCTGCAGGGCGCTGATCGGGTGGCGGTCGTAACGGAACTCGCCGTCGTAATCGTCCTCGACCACGTGTCGTACGGGGTGGTGGCCCTGGTCGGAAGTGGCCAGGCGCCGGGTGGATCAGACAGCTGAGACACCCGCCGGCCCACGCTGAGCGGGCCGCGCCATGCCTTGCGAGCGTTACAGCAACGGCTGCCTTGGAGAATCCTGTCCGTCGAGCGATCGAGCACGCGATCGACGAGACCAAGGCGTGGGACCGATCACGAGCGGCCGCCGAACTGCCAGTTGTGGACCTCGATGTCGGCGTACCGGTCCGGGGTGAGCACCGCCACTGCCATGCTCGGGTCGGGCGCCCGGATCAGCAGGGCCGTACCTAACCAGGCAGCGCCGTCGTCAGACAGCAGCGGCCCGTATGCGATCAGTTCGTCCCGGTCGGGCGGCACGGCAAGGTCGGCGGGCTCTCCCGAGCCAAGGCCGAGCACCAGGTACCGACTGCCGCCAGTCCGGCCACCGGGAAAATCCCACATCGTCCGCCCCAGGGTGTTGCGCCACCGGCGCAGTAGGACGTCCCGGTAAACGCCGGCCTGGTAGTTGGGCTCGTCGAAGGCGAAGGCCCGAGCAGCGGCGGCATCCGAGAGGTCGACGATATGCACGCTGCCGGTGGGCGACCCGTCGTCGCCGGCGAAGGTCGGGCCGCGGGCGATCATCGACGCCGCGTACCGGTCCATATAAGACCAGTGCTCTTCCAGCAGCTCCTCGCGCAGAGGAGCGGACCCCGGCCGATCGCGGTGGTAGCAGAAGAACTCCATGCCCGCAATCTAGCACCAAGCTCGATTGCCTCAAGGCACCACCTCTGCGGGCCGGGCTCCCAGGTCATGCCACCCTCTCGCCATCGAGGACTGCGATAGTGTGTCACCGTGCCCAGAACGCTGATTCGCGGAATCGACATCTACTACGAGGTCTCGGGCGACGGACCCCGGTTGCTCTTCGTCAATGGCTCAGGATCGACCATCGATGACGTCCGCTCGTTGATCGGGCTCTTCACGCCCAGCTTCGAAGTGGCCGTCGCCGACTCCCGCGGGATGGGCCACACGAGCGTCCCGGAGGTCCCTTACGCGATGGCTGATTTGGCGAGTGACGCCATCGCACTGGTCGACCACCTCGGGTGGAACACTTTCAACCTACTGGGCATCAGCTTCGGCGGCATGGTCGCCCAGGAGATGGCGGTCACTGTGCCTGAGCGGATCCAGCGACTGGTGCTCATGTGCACTTCCTCGGGTGGGGCCGGTGGGTCGTCGTACTCGCTCCAGGAATTGACGCAGCTCGACCCCGAAAGACGGGCCGCACAGTCCATCCAGATCATGGATACGAGGTTCACCCCTGAGTGGCTCGCCGCACACCCGAGGGAACGGGCGCTCCTGGACCACTTGGCACAGGAACGGAGCGGGGAACCGACTGCTGCCGCTCAGCGCGGCGCCGAGCTCCAGCTTCAGGCACGCGCCGACCACGACGTCTTTGATCGACTTCCCCGCATCAGCAGCCCAACCCTGGTCGCATCCGGCCGCTTTGATGGGATCGCACCGCCTGCAAATGGTGCCGCGATCGCCGCGCAGATCCCAGGCGCCCAGTTGCGTCTATTCGACGGCGGTCACGCCTTCTTCCAGCAGGACCCTGCCGCGATACCGGAGATCATCAACTTCTTGCGCACGGGATCCGCGGCAGAGCGCGCCTGAGCAGCGCGGAACGGTGAGCTCCGCAACGGATACCCCGCGGGAGCTCAGGGTGGGAATCGAACCCACGACCTACGCCTTACCAAGGCGTTGGCCATGGCGAGCGCGTTTTCGTATTCGCGGCGGCCCGTGGGGATGGTTGAGCCCCAGCCTCGAGGGCGCGGGCCGCTGAGGAGGTCGCCGGGGTCTGGTGCGGCCCCAGGACAGGATTCATACTGGGCCGCGATGCCCCAGCGCTCCGCGAGTCCGCCGGTGAGGTTCGACGCCACCCCCTACACGGTCGACTCCTCGACGATATTGCGACTGCCCAAGGAGGCAAGTGAGCGACTGCCCTCGCGCGGTCAGGTGGCGGTCCGAGGAACCATCAATGGCTGCGAGTTCCAGACGGTGCTGGAGCCTGACGGCCGGTTTGGCCACTGGATGCGCCTTGATGCTCAGCTGCAGCGCGCCGCCGGTCTAGCTGCCGGTGACCGGGCGACCCTCGACATCGAAGCGACCAAGGAGTGGCCCGAGCCGAACGTGCCCAAGGATCTTGGCGCAGCCCTAGCCGCGGCGCCTCAGCAGATCCGGGAGATGTGGAAGGACATCACCCCCATGGCACGCTGGGAGTGGGTTCGCTGGGTGAACGCGACCAGGAACCCTGACACGCGCCGGCGGCGGGTCGAGGTGACGATCTCCAAGATGAGCCACGGGAAGCGAAGGCCCTGCTGTTTCGATCTGGCCGCGTGCACCGACCCCGAGCTGGCGAGAAACGGCAGGCTTTCCGAGCCGGCATAAGCGGTCACGTCCCCGAGCCTCGGGGTGGCAACCGCAACCGGCTCAAGCTCACTCAGAGACCGCGGGGGGAGGGAAGCAGCCCCACGCGTCCAGAAGGTCGATCGACCGAGGCCGCCATGTACCGACGCTGCATTTGCATCACCTGGCCGGTGATGCAGCTGACGGCAGCCACCCCAGGGAACGTCGACATCGTTGCAGTGCTGTGATCGGCCGTGGGAGCCGAGCGCGAGAGCCCCCAGTAGCATGGTCAGGATGATCGGGGCGGCGCTGGGCCGGCTGGTCGGGAGGTGGAGGCGTAGGGCGTCCGGCGCTTCTGCGCGGGCGTCACTGGAGCGCCTGGCTGCGGCTGTTGACGACGCTCCCATCGTCGCCTATGCCTTCGACCAAACCGGGGTGATCACTTTCGTCCAGGGCCGGGGGCTCGAGCTCATCGGCCAGCCGCCAGAGGGATTGATCGGCCGCTCCGTCTTCACCGTCCTCGCCCCCTACCCGGAGATCATCTCCGCTGCCGAGCGGGCGCTGCAGGGAGAGGAGAGGCCCCTTCGGGCGGAGGCGTTCGATCGCGAGTGGGAGATCCGCAGCCGGCTCAGCCGGAGTCGGCGCGGTGTGGAGGTGGTGGGGGTGGCCACCGACATCACGGAGCAGGCGTCGGCGCAGCGGGCTCTCGAAGCCAGTGAGGCGCTGTTCCGCGCCGTGGTCGAGAACCTGAGCGACGTGATCAACGTGGTCCGCGCCGACGGCACGGTCTCCCTGATCGCGGGGGCAGCTGCCGAGGTGAGTGGCCAGACTGACCCGCCGGCTGCGTTGGGTCTGGATGACGTGTACGACGAGGACCGGCCCCGGTTGGCCACGGCCATGGCGGACCTGATCAGCCGGCCCGGTGGCACCGCCAGGGAGCGGTTTCGATACCGTCACCCCGACGGCACTCTCCACCACCTCGAGACCACCGCCCGCAACGCCCTCGACAACCCCGCCGTGAGGGGCTTGATCGCGGTCACACGCGACATCACCGACCTGATCAGAGCCCAGGAGGAATTGCGGACCAGTGAGGAGCGCTTCCGCGCCCTGGTGCAGCAGTCGACCGACGTGATCTCCGTGTTCGGAGCGGATGGGACCAGGCTGTACTCGAGTCCCGGGGCCAGCCGCCTGTACGGGCTGCCTCTCGAGGAGCTGCCCTCCAGCGCCATGGAGAGCGTATGCGAGGAGGACCGCGATCGGGTCATGGCCATCTTCCGCAAGATCGCCGAGGGGAGCCGGGTCACCTCCATCACCCCATACCGAATCCGTCGCGCCAACGGCGAAGTGAGGGACGTGGAGTCGACCGCGCGCAGTGCCATCGACGACCCGGCGGTGAGGGGGATCATCGTCAACAGTCGCGACGTCACTGAGAGGGCGCGGGCGGAGGCCGAGCTCAGGCGCATCGACGACCAGCGTCGCGACCTCCTCTCACACTTGGTCAAAGCCCAGGAGGAGGAGCGCCATCGAATCGCCGCCGATCTGCATGACGACGTCGTCCAGCAGCTAACCGCGATCAACCTCAGGTTGGAGGTGCTGAAGAGCCGGGCCGACCTGAATGGCAACGAGAACGTTGGTGCCCTGCAGCAGCTGGTCACGGAGTCGACCAGGCGGATGAGGGACCTTCTCTACGAGCTTCATCCTCCACCCCTGGAGCAGCACGGGCTAGCTGCCGCACTGCGCGCTCAGCTCGAGCAGTTTGCTGCGACCACCGGGATCGCTGTGGACCTTCGCAGCGCCATGAGCGTGGAGCCGGACACCAATGCTCGCACCGTGCTCTTCCGAATCGCCCAGGAGGCGCTCCAGAACGTACGCAAGCACGCTGAGGCGGGACGGGTGGTGATCGAACTGAGGACAGGTTCAGGCGGTACCCAGGTCCGTGTGCGCGACGACGGGCGTGGCCTTCCACCCACGTTCACCTCGACACCGCCCTCGGGGCACCTGGGTCTTGCGTTCATGGAGGAAAGGGCGCGCCTGGCAGGGGGCTGGTGGCGGATCGGAATGGCGCCAGGGGGAGGGACTCTGGTCGAGTTCTGGGTGCCAGGGGTCGAGGATCACCCCACTGCGACGCAGCCCATCAGGTGAGCGCGAATGGAGCCGCCACAGTCTCGGGCATGACACCAGCGGGGTAGACGGCAGGTTCCCTCGTCGTTCGGTCGCCCGTCCCCTCCTACCCACGAACCCGGGCGCGCTTCGGATCTCAGCGACGTGTCGCGGATCAGGCGTGAACCAGGGATGGCACGGATCGTGCCCGTGACCGGAACCAGAACCAGTCACGTGCCTTCTCCGGAGGCTGAGCCGACCGGCCGTACGAAGAAGGTGACCGCGGGCTTCTGCTTGGAAGTTCCAGCAACCAGGGAGGAGCGTCAGCCCGCAACTCTGACGCGGATCCGCTCAGCCCATAAGCTGGGTGACCAGTCCCTCCAGCTCGGTTAGACTTGGCGACCCCCCGCCGACAAAGACGGCGACCCGGTTGGTGCCCTGCTGGACGTCGAGGATCATCCCAGCCCCCTCGGGTCCAGTGTATGTGTACGACTGGGCCTCGTCGCCGAACCCGGACACGGGGACGGGCTGCATTTGGCTGAGGGTGAGACCGAACACGTCCGCCACGTCCACCTCCTCAGTGATGAACAGCGAGGCGGGGATGTTGTTGAGGAGCACGACGAGCGCCCTTTGGTTGGCGGAAACGTACTCGCAGGCGACATGGCCGGTCCCGCTCGGCAGGGTATCGACCAGCTTCTTCGACGAGATGGTCTTGTCGAACTGGAGGCTGGAGCCCAGGGCTGCGTTGATGATGCTCGCCGAAGGGCAGGACGCGGTGTCGAGCGGGGCGGCCGACGGCGTTGGTGTTGGTGTGGCTGCGGGTGTGGCCATCGCGGTCGGCGTCGGGGTGGACGAGGAGGCAGCGGAAGAGGGAGGCGAGCTGGAGGACCCGCAGGCCGCCATCGCGGCAATGGCCATCACGCCGGCGAGCAGCAACGGCGCAAGCACTCTCTGGTCCGACATCTCAGTCGACCTCCGTTCACCCCATCTCGCAGGCAAGTCGCCTCCGGGAGAAGGCACCTTACGGCCCGCAGCCTGGGCGATTCAAGAGGAGGAAGTCGCCGCTTCCAGGTTACTTCCAACTCAGCCCGGGGCTGAGCCTCTCCACCAGTTGGAGAGCCGAGGCCGAGTGCAGCCGAGATCCCCGGAGATGACCGATATGGCCGGCGTGGTCAGCGAGGCCACAGCGCCCGCCTCCAGGTAGCCCGGGGCGGGAGCACCGTTGGCTTGCGCCGGCGACGCGAAGGTGAGTGGCCCGCGCCGGCGTTCCGGTATCGCGCGCTGCACCAGCGTGTCACGCACCACCTCAGAGACCAATTCAGCGGCACCGACCAGGGCGAGGAGCGCCACGGCCACGCCCGGGGACCCCTCGTCGGAGACGTCCTCCACGGCGCCGTTGTGATGCGGTATGCTTGATGCGTGAGGCGGACAACCATCATGCTTCCCGACGAGGTCAACGCCCGGCTGCGCCGCGAGGCCAGGCGGCGGGGCCTCTCCATCGCGGAGGTGGCCCGCCAGGTGCTCGACGCGCACCTCCCACCGCCCCCATCGGAGGGACGGCTCAGCTTCTTCTCAGTCGGCGAAGGCAGCCCGGCTGACGCCTCCGAGCGCGTCGACGAGCTGGTGAGCCGCGCCCTGGACCGTCGCCACCCCTGATGCCGGACCCCGCGTGCTGATCGTCGACGCCGGCCCCCTCTACGCCGCGGCGGCCCGCCGGGACGTCAACCACGACCGCAGCGTCGAGCTGCTCACCCACGCCGCCCGGCCGCTGATCGTGCCCGTGCTGGTGGTTGCTGAGGTGGGCCACCTCCTGTCGGATCGCCTCGGTGCACATGCCGAGGCTGCCTTCGCCCACTCGATCGCCGGCGGGGAGCTGGTCGTCGAGCCGGTGCTGGACACGGAGTGGGAGCGCATCGCTGAGCTGACCGAACAGTACGCCGACCTCTCGCTGGGGATCGTCGACGCCTCACTCGTCGTGCTTGCGGAGCGACTCGGGGCGGGAACCGTGGCCAGCTTCGACCGTCGCCACCTGGCAACCGTGCGCCCGGCCCACTGCTCCGCCCTCACCCTGGTGCCGTAGCCACAAAGCCGGCAGGCCCCGACCCGCGAACTCAGCCGGCGGCCGCAACGACCCACACGAAGCCGAGGAGTGAAGTGTCCGATCCGCCAACGTCCCCTCGGCAACTCCGGGGGAACGTTCGGTCGGCCGCGCCACCTCACCACTCTCGCGCCCCCCCGGTGGCGGTGATCCGCGTTCGCAACCTACCTCGCCGCTGAAGCGAGGTCAGGACGCCGCGGCGGACGGTGTCCCCCGGAGCCCGGTCAGATCCAGCCTGAGCCTTCGACCTTCGTCGTCCGCGACCGCCACGGCGGCCTCAGCTTCGTCGGAGCGCGATCCAGAGATCGGGCTTGATCGCCCCTGCCAGGAACACCGGCGGGAACCGGGGGCCGTGACACCCGTAGCTCACCACCTCACCCTCCGCCACGTCGAAAGAACGCCGGGCGCTGAGGTGGCGTCCCTGACCAACTCGCAGGGTGTGATGACCGGGCGGCAGGGACACCTCGACGGTCTCCTCATAGGCGATCTGCCCAACCACCCTCCCGTCAAGTGCGATGTCCCACCTCTCGTTCCTGCCAGTCAGCAATCCACTTATCGGGTTTCCCGCATATCCTCGGGACAGCCTCAGTGTCGCTTCAGCCACGGTCGATCCTCCAACGCTTGTACGCCCCCGCAGCTCGTCGTTCCGTGCGTCGGCAGCAGATCGGGCGTCACCACCTTGTCCTCGATCCCGACGCGAGAGGAGGTACCACACGAGAAAGACGATCAGCACCGCCCCGACGACGATGGCGATGACGATAAGAGCAGCGTGGTGGGTGCTGCTGCCGATGCTTGCCACCATGGCTGCTACTGGCAGAGCTGCGGGCATGAGTTGCGCCTGCCTCCGCTGACGGGTAAGACCTTTAAGCCCGGTGACGTCCGAGCGCGCCACATCTCGGCATCCGCCTCCTCAGCTTCTCGTGAGCGTGATCCAGAGACTGGGTACGACCGCCGCGGCCAAGAGCTGCGGCCAGAACCTGGGTCCGTGGCAGCGGAAACTAACCACCTCGTCTTCCCCGACGTCGAAAGATCGCTCCGGACTCACGTGCCGCCCCTCACCCAGCCGCAACCTGTGACGGCCGGGGCGGATGGCCACCTCCACGGTCTCCTGGTTGGCGATCCGGCCGACCGCAGCGCCGTCCAGAACTATCTTCCAGGTCTCCCCCTGCAAGCCGATCCCGAGCCCGCTCCATATGCGGGAAAGCCTAAGCGTCGCCTCCGCCATCGTCAGCCCCTCCGACACTCCGAATTCGCCGCACTGCGCCCGGTGGCATGCTGCTGGTGCCCGCGCCCGCCGCCTTCACGGCACGGGAGCCGGTGATCAACCGCTCCCGGTCGAACATGGCTGCCACCACCCGCCACATGGCGACGTCGATGACCAGCAACCCGAGTCCGAACCCGACTGCCGTCCACACGCCCACCGGCACGATCTGGAATGAGACCAGGGCAGTCACCGCCAGGGGGGGCACGCTGGCCAGCGTCCCCAGCTGTTGCGCGACCCGCACGTCGCTGGATCGCGCCGAGATCGCAGTGCCGACCCCGATCGACCAGATTGCGAGCAATGGCGCAAACAGCGCCTGGGCGAGGATGTGCGAGCCGTCGGTCAGGGTCGTGGCCACGGCGGGGTTCTGGGCGAAGAAGTGGGCCAGGATCACCACCAGGGCGAACAGCAGATAGGCGATCCCGACCGAGGGGACGACGGGGGCCAGCGCCTTGCCGATCAGGATCTCGCCCCGTCGCACCGGTGTGGTCAGCAGGGGCTCAAGCGTTCCCTGGTCTCGCTCGCCCACCACCGAGTAGGCGGCGATGGTGGCGGGGATGA
>Ga0187771_10000370_pt1 | contig 27152 bp, 23 predicted proteins | sample 0116_SJ02_MP15_1_FD_133139 | JGI IMG/M metagenome (GOLD analysis project Ga0187771, IMG submission 133139) | Tropical peat soil microbial communities from peatlands in Department of Meta, Colombia - 0116_SJ02_MP15_10_MG | ecosystem: Environmental > Terrestrial > Soil > Wetlands > Peat | place... | reverse complement strand
TGAGGTTCTTCAGGATCGACCTCGGGCCGTCATAAACCTTTGCCATCCGTCCCAGGCGGCAGGGATCATGATAGGTATACGCCCCGGCCCCGTTTGTGAGCTTGAGTGTTCCGTCTGCGAGCATATTTTCGATGTAGTCGTAGAAATGGACCACTTCGAAGCTGAGGTCTCCGAAGTATTGCGGGTAGTGATTCTTAAAAGTGTAATAGCCTTCCGGACAACTGAACACCACTTTCTTCGCGCCGCTGCTCCGTATAAGCTCTATATTATTGGCGGCGAGTTTCCTGAAGATTTCCGGTTTGCAGTTCCAGAGCATATCATGCCCGCAGCAGGTTTCCGCGTCGGATACTACCGGCGTAATGCCCGCCGCGTTGAGCGTTTTTATGACGTTTCTTCCGATCGAAAGGCTGTCCACGCCAATGTCGCGGAAAATGACGTTAAAGTAGGGCATGCAACCCACGAAGTAGAAGACATCGCCTGTGTCCGCAATTTTGCCCGCTTGTTTCGCCCAGTCGGTTTTTTTCTGCTTCACGCCCAGCGCCTGGAATTCCATGACCGTCTGGAGCATGCCGTGGTGAGTAAGAGTGGGCGCCAAGCCTCGTCCAGAGGCTTCTTCCCTCAGATTTCGCATGAATTCGGGGAAGTTGATGCTTGTGGGGCATCGTTCGAAACAGCGCCCGCAGGTGAGGCAGGACCAGAGGTCCCTGTCTTTGAGCAGTTCATCTCCCATCTCAAGGAGGGCTTTTTCAACGATAAGTCGCGGAGAAAAGGTCGGCAGCACCCGCGATACCGGGCAGCTCCCGGTGCAGACGCCGCAGTCGAGACAATAATAAGTCCTGTGCACCTTTACGGATTCGTCTATATTCATGCAGCCACTCCAAAAGACGATTTTCCGAGATTTATTATGCTGTTGGTAAACGCAGTCACTATCTCGGCAAAGCGAGCGCCTTCCGCTGAGGAAACCCACTGAAGTTCGAGCCGCCTTCGGTCGATTCCAAGCAGGTCGAGCAGCTCATGGGTCATTTCGATTACCTTGGATGCCTTTTCATTACCGTCCAGGTAATGACAGTCGCCGATGTGTCAGCCGCTCACCAGGACGCCGTCAGCCCCTCGTTGAAGAGCCTTCAGGATGAAGTCTGGCGAGATACGCCCTGAACACATAACCCGGACGATCCGGATATTGGGCGGATACTGGATGCGGCTCACTCCGGCAAGGTCTGCGCCTGCGTAAGCACACCAGTTGCAGCAAAAAGCGATTATTCTCGGCTTGAAATTAGCACTCATTTCATCTTCCTTGATTGGAAACTGTCTGCTTCATGACAACGCCGCTTCGACCATGATGAGCACTTCTGCATCATTGAAATGCCTGATGGATGCGGCGCCGGTCGGGCATGCAACCGCGCACGCCCCGCACCCTTTGCAAAGCGCTTCCTGGATGGTGGAGACCTTAATGCCTTCGACTTTTTCCACTAACTGGGGCGCGCCGTAAGGACACACCGTAACGCATTTGCCGCACCCACGGCAAAGCGGCTCGTCCACACTCGACACCACTCCTTCGACCTCGATGGTCTTGCGCGAAAGCACCGTCGCAGCGCGCGCGGCAGCCGCCTGCGCCTGGGCGATGCTCTCATCGATGGGCTTCGGATAGTGTGCAAGCCCGCACATGTAGATGCCGTCAGTTGCGAAGTCCACCGGACGCAGCTTCATGTGCACTTCGAGGAAGAACTTATCCTGGCTGATCGGCACCTTGAACATCTGTCCCAGTTCCTCGGCCCCCTGCGTGTGGATGGCCGTCGCCAGGTTGATGAAATCCGGCCTAAGGACAACCGGGCGGCGAAGAATATGGTCTGTAATGCTCACCTGGAGCTTGCCCTCAGAGGTTTCGGTGACCACGGGTTTATCTTCCGCGTCGAACCGCATGAAAATAACTCCCAACTGCCGGGCTTCCCGATATAGATCTTCACGCTCCCCGTAAGTGCGAATGTCGCGGTAAAGGATGTAGACTTCCATTTCCGGGTTGCGCTTCTTGAGGTCCACGGCCTTTTGAACCGAGAACGTGCAGCATATCTTGCTGCAATGGGGCCGTCCCTGCTCGCGGGAGCCTACACACTGGACGAACACGGCGCTTTGCGCTTTTTTTACGATATCGGTGTCCCAGGCGTCCTCAAGTTCATGCCATCGGAAAACGCGGCTGTTCTTTCCGTACAGATACTCGGAAGGTTCGAATGCCTGTGCGCCGGTGGCAAGAATGGTTGCGCCGTGCACGATATCCGTATCCCCGCCGTTTGAAGCTACCGTGGTCCTGAAGTTGCCAATGAAGCCCGAGGTAGACTTGATATTGGCGTTAAGATGAACCTTTATTTTTTCGTGTTGATCGACTTCTTTCACCAGGTCCCGGACGTAGTGGGAGACATCCTCGCCTCTCCACGTGGCGCGCAAATTCAGGGCATTGCCGCCAAGCTTATCTTTGGCTTCGACGATATGCGCCTCAAAGCCCTGGTTTGCCAAAGTGAGAGCGCTCACCATTCCTGCGACTCCGCCCCCGACCACAAGGGCCGCCGGGGTAACAGGGACCGAGGGCATGGGAAGCGGTTCGATGAGTTGTGCACGGGAGACGCCCATCCGAACAAGGTCTTTGGCCTTTGCGGTTGCCTCCTCGGGCAGGGCTGAGTGCACCCACGAACATTGGTCGCGGATGTTGGCCTGCTCGAAAAGATACTTGCTGAGGCCGGAGTTGCGCAGCGTTTCCTGAAAGAGCGGTTCGTGCGTCCGCGGCGAGCAGGCGGCAACGACCACGCGGTTGAGGCCCTGCTCCTTTATGACCTGTACAAGCCTGTCCTGTGCGTCCTGGGAACAGGAAAAAAGGTTCTCCTGGACGTAGACCACATTTGGGAGCGATTTTGCGTACTCTACGACCTCGGGGACGTTGACGACGCTGCCAATGTTAATGCCACAATTGCAAACGAATACGCCGATCTTGAGGGGCTCGGAGCTGATGTCGCGCTCGGGTGGGAACGTTTTTTCCCGCACCAGTGTGTTTCGCGCGGCGGAAAGCTTGCTCGCCGCAGCGCCTGCGGCAGCCGATGCCTCCATGACCGCGAGGGGTATGTCCTTGGGACCCTGCAAAACGCCGCACACGTAAATCCCAGGCCTTGTGGAGGCCACGGGATCGAAACTCGACGTGCGCGCGAACCTGTATTGGTCAATATCGAAACCAAGCCTTTCGGCAAGCGGTTTTGCATCCTCGGCTGCTTCAAGGCCTACCGAAAGGACAACCATATCGAAATCTTCGGTAACCGTCTGTCCGGTTTCAGTCACATAACTGAGCAGCAGATCGTCGGAACCCGGAACCGGGTCAACCTTGTGGACCCGCGACCTCAAGAACCTGATCCCGTTATCCTTGGCCCGCGTGTAATACTGCTCGAACTCCTTGCCGTAGGTCCTCATGTCCATGAAAAAGATTGCCGCATCCAGATCGCCCTTGGCGTGTTCCTTGGCTATGACGGCCTCTTTTATCGCGTACATGCAACACACACCGGAACAGTAACCGTTGTCGCAGTGATTTACCTGGCGAGACCCCACGCACTGGAGCCAGGCGATGCGCTTGGGGTCCTGGTGTGTAAGGAGCTTGCGCATCCCCGCGATCCGGGCGTGCAGGTTATTGATTTCCTGGGCATCTTCGGGCTTGGCCTGCTTTTCGAGTTTTCTCAGTTCTTTTTCCGCCGACTCGATCTGCGCCTCGCGGTGCAGATCCGAGGGCCTTACGACGTGCCCCATGGTGGGACCGCCTGCGCTGAGAATCCGCTCGAATTCGAGGGCGGTCACAACGTTTGGATGATGCACATAACTATAGGTATCGAACGCGCCTGGATTGAAAGCCTTGAAGCCGCTTGACAGGATCACCGCTCCAACCTCGATGCCGACTATCTCTTCTTTCTGCTCATAGTCGATCGCCTCGGCCGGGCAAACCTTGGCGCACACTCCGCATCTTTTTCCCTGGCCCAGCTGGCGGCAATTCTTCGCGTCAATGGCGTATGCCGACGGGATGGCTTGAGCATAACGCTTGTGTATGGCTTTGCGCTTACTCAGCCCGGCGTTGTAATCGTCTATCACAGGGCTGGGGCATTTGTCCGCGCAGGCCCCGCAGGAAATGCACTTACTCAGATCGACATAGCGCTGCTGCTTTCGGATTTTTACCGAGAAACGTCCCTGCTCGCCTTCGATTCCTTCAACCTCGGAATTGGTAATCAGTTCGATGTTGAGATGCCGGCCGACCTCGACCAGCTTGGGAGAAATAATTCACATAGCGCATTCGTTCGTGGGAAAGGTCTTGTCTAATTGCGACATAGCTCCGCCCACGGCCGAGGATTTTTCGACCAGGTAAACATAAAAACCAGTGTTGGCGAGGTCGAGCGCCGCCTGCATGCCGGCTATGCCGCCGCCAACTACCAGGACCGACCCGACCGTACCGTTATCTGAGGCTTTGCCTGTCATACTTTCTCCTGATGGAAATTGAGGGAGGCCGCGAATCGAATCAGCACGACCCGCGTCGAAACCAGATCGCTTCCCGACGGCCTATATTCTTAAAAAAAGACCCCTTCTCATAGCTCAGTAAGAGAGATTCGTCAAGAAAATTGAGCCTCCGGCCAACAATAGGGACTCATTCCCGGGATATGAAATTTGCGTGAAATTCCCAACACATGACACTTACATAAAATTGATGCGGAAGGCAAGAGAAATATTGAACAGATGGCGGAGGACTAAAGACGCAGAACTGCGCGAAGCGCCGTGACGGCGGACAGGGAATCGAGCACGGAAGACATAATACGGAAGACAGAAGACAGGAGTCGGGGGACGGTTTTTTTGCGATCTCTTTTTTCCGTCCTCGGATACAATGCTTGCATCGGAATGCAAATCTCTCTTATAGTGCGGGAGAGTGGTTTTGGAGAGATCGGGTTCAATTCTTACTGGTGGAGGAGGTTCCGAAAGCAGTATGTCAATTGCTGAAAAGATGAATCAAACCATTGAGAAATCTTCGTGGATTCGAAAGATGTTCGAAGAGGGCGCGCGCCTGAAAAAAATCCATGGTGAGGACAAAGTCTTTGATTTCAGCCTGGGCAACCCTAACGTTCCGCCCCCGGACATAGTTCGCGAAAAATTGATCGAACTGGCCAAAAGTGAAGATCCCGGCGTGCACGCCTACATGCCAAACGCGGGCTTTTTCTCCACCCGCTCGGCCATGTCCGCCTATTTTTGCCAGGAGTTCTGCGTTTCAATGGCGCACGAGCAAGTGGTGGCGACATGTGGGGCTGCCGGGGGGCTCAACATTATCTTCAAGGCGCTGCTCAACCCCGGCGACGAAGTGCTCTGCCCGGCCCCCTATTTTGTGGAATACCACTATTACGCGGACAATCACGGCGGGATACTCAAAACCGTTCCTACACTGCCTGATTTCAATCTAGACCTGGACAGAATACAGGAAGAGATCGGCCCGCGCACGAAAATCGTGCTCATTAATTCTCCGAACAACCCGACCGGGCAAGTGTACCCTGAGGAGTCCATCGCCGGGCTGGGCCGGATTCTAGCGGCGAAAAGCAACCAGTTAGGCCATGTGATTTACCTGGTCTCCGATGAGCCTTACCGCAAAATAGTCTACGATAACTGTTGCGTCCCGTGTGTCTTTCTACACTACTCAAATTCGCTTATCGCAAGCTCATATTCCAAGGACCTTTCGCTGCCCGGAGAGCGCATCGGCTTCGTAGCTTTGAGTCCCACCGCCGAGGATGGGGGCAAAATCATGGATGCGCTCACGCTGGCCAACCGAATTCTGGGATTCGTCAACGCGCCGGCCCTCATGCAGCGGCTTGTGGTAGGTCTCCAGGGAGTCTGCGTGGACGTGGGCATTTACAAAGCCAAAAGAGACCGTCTCGTCAATGCCCTGCAGGGATTTGGCTACGAATTGACAGTGCCGCGGGGAGCTTTTTACCTTTTCCCAAAGAGTCCCCTTCCCGACGACATTGAGTTCACTCGACTCCTCCAGGAAGAGAACATCCTGTGTGTGCCTGGAAGTGGATTCTCAGGGCCGGGCCACATCCGGATAGCCTACTGCGTTGATGATGCGACGATCGAAGGGGCGCTGCCTGGCTTTGAAAGGGCCATGAAAAAGGCTAAGGAGTTGGAATCAGGAATGAGAAAATAGCAACGAGAGTGTTCTGGAACATGGGGAGTTGGATCCGCAAATGGCGGGATTAGGAGTGCGGGAAGATTTTCATTCCTAACTCCCGATTCGTTATTGCAGTTATGGAGGGCCAGCATGCGAAAGAAACTCGTTTTGCGAAGAAATCTCCGGAAGGGCGGAGGCGGGGGGCCCCCGTATCTGAAGTATTTGGTGATCGGGGCAGTGAGCCTCGTTTTCCTCGTGATCGTAACGCCCTTCCTTGTAAAGCAGAAAAAAGAGGTCAACAAGAGGCCGGTTCCCGAAAAGGGAGCGATTACAAAGGAGCTTCCAAAACAGCCGGAGCAACCAGCGCCTGAGAGGCTTCCCGAACCGGCTGAACGCTTCGAACCGCCCAGGTCCGCCGAGACCGGGCCACCCGAAACGGCAGTGGCGCCTGAGCCTGTAAAGCCGCCGCAGGTACAGGCAGAGGCCCAACAGGTCGAGCCCGTACCTGCCACGGCGCAGAAGCCGCCTGTGGCGAAACCCCCGCCCCTGCAAGGCAAAACTTCTGCCGTCGAAAAAGCCCCTTCGGACGAATCGGCCAGGCCGGTCGAGCCGCCGCCAAAAGACCTGTTCCCTAAGCAGAGAACTCCAGCCGGAGCGCCTCTTTCCCCAGCGCGGAAGGAACCGGCCAAAGCAGGCGCCGAACCCGGCAGCTCGGCCCCTTCGAGGCAAACGGGCGAATACGTTGTTCAGGTTGGTTCTGTCTTTTCCGACAAGTCACAGGCGCAAACAGACGCAAAAAACATGTCGGCAAAAGGCTACAAGGCGGTTGTTCGCCCGGTGGACCATGGCTGCGGCTACATTGTTACAACGGGCATGGTTCCGGAGAGCATGGCCTATACGCTCCTGGAACAGATGAAAATGCAGGGTTTGAACGATACGAAAGTGATAAAGGTGGCGCATTGACCGGTGAATAGTGATTAGTGAAATAACGAGTAGCAAGTGGTTTTCACCTTGCCGCTTTTGCCTTTTTACTTTTGTCTTTTTACTTTCCTATAGCCTCCCTTTGGACGAAGGTATGCCGCTGCGGCGCGGATCGAATGAGACGGCCATGCTCAAGGCACAGGCAAATGCCTTGAAGGCGGCTTCGATCATGTGATGAGTATTGGCGCCGTACAAAATCCGGATATGAAGGGTCAGCCCGCCGTTTTGGCAAAAAGCCCTGAAGAATTCGGGCGCAAGCTCGGTTTCAAATCCCCCGGCCCGGTCCGCCATCGGCGGAGAATTAAAGACCAGGAACGGACGGTTGGACAGATCCAGGCTGACTGAGGCAAGGGCCTCATCCATAGGAACAGTGAATTGCCCGTAGCGGACGATGTCTTTCCGGTCGCCCAGGGCGGTGGAGAGCGCCAGGCCCAAACAGATGCCGATGTCTTCGACGGTGTGATGGGCGTCCACTTCAAGGTCCCCGGTCGCCTTGATTTTCAGGTCGAACAGCCCGTGAACGGCAAAAAGACTCAGCATGTGGTCAAGAAATGGAACGCCGGTATCGATCTCCGTCTTGCCGGTCCCATCGAGCACGATCTCAGCCGAAATCTGTGTTTCTTTGGTCTTTCTTTCAACAACGCCGATCCTTTTTCCAGCCATAGCCTCCCTCCGGGTAAGGCAAAAGTAAAAAGGCAAAAGTAAAAAGGAAGAAATGACGACTGCTTTTGCCTTGTTTCGGGCACGCGCACACAATACATTTTCATCGGAAAAATTCAAGAAATTCATTTCTGCGGGAAGCAGGGCAACTGGAGAGCAAGAAGCGAGGAGCAAGGAGCAATAATATCCGTCCTTTTGCCTTTTTGCTTTTGCCTTCTGCGAAGGAACGGCCTACTGGAACCTCGCCTGTTTGCGGTGCACGAACTTCAGGTAAATCCGGTACTCGCCGGATTCGACGCCGCGGGGAATTTTTTGCCCTTCCGGGACGAGAAGCGTGATGATGCGCCCGGACACACCCCCAGAATCGGCAGTTCCCTTTCTGTCCCTGATTTCTAAAAGCCTTGCCTCCACCGAAGACGGTTCTCCATCCGGTCTGTAGTGCGCCGCAGGGCCAATTCTTATAGGTTCGCCTACAACAATATTCATGGCCTCCTCCTGAGTTAGGGTTCTAATTGAGATATCGGCCGGATTAGACCGCATCTTTAGGATAAATATCCATCTGTCTTTTCGTCACGCATATCCCCGCCCAACGATCCTTTCCAAGAACTCCTCAAAGAGATCCGGATTAGCCTGTTTCATCATTTTTCGCGCGTGGATCGGGTCGAATTTCCTGATGAATTTTAGTCTTTCGCCGTTCTCGCAAAGGACTATGCCCCTCAAGAATAGCTTTGCCGCCAGCCGGGGGGATTTTTCTTTCAAAAATGCTCTCTCCAAGGCCAGGTAGTCATCCACCAATTCCTTGAGGCCGTCATGGATGCGGGCCTCTTTGCGCTCGAACAGCCCTTCGATCCGGGCGTGGCTGGGCAGCCACTCCAGGGCAAGTTCGGGATCGAAATTATAATACAACAAAATATCCTGTCTCAGCTGCTTTAGATCGGCATCTTCGATATGAAGCCAATCGATTGCGGCTGGATCGATAAAGCAGGCTTCCCGGTAGCACTGCCTTGCGGCCCGGGGATCACCGCGAAGCAGGTATGCGTCGCCAAGCCAGCCATAGAGGGCGGCGCTTTGGGGCGTCTTCGCAATGCACTCCTGGAGGCTGCGGATCGCTTCATCATATCGTCCGGCTTGCAGAAGCAGCCAGCCTAAAGGAATATCTGAGCTGGCGGTGAACGGTGGATGGTGAATCCGGCACTCAGGACCTGAGTGCAGGACAAAACCGGGGATCAACGGTGAGCCGGCCGGCCCTGCTCGTTCAACTTCCCTGAGCACGCGGGAAAAGTACGGTCCTTTTATTTTGGCGATATCACAGTCGATGCCCTCAGACTTCACATGCTCTTCAAAGAAATCCCAGAGCCGGCAGAGATAACCTGTGCGCCCTCCGTCTGCGGCCGGCCCCTGGTTTAGACCCTTGAGCAGGAACTCAGCCGCCTTGAGCCTGGAGGATACGTCGCAGCCTTTTGGATACAGGCTGCGGTGTTTTTTCAAAAGATCGACGGCTTTGTCCAGTTCGAGGTTGTTGAACGCCTGGACGCCCTGGTTGAAAAAACTCATGTCGTTGTGGCCGAATAGACTGAGCTGCACTGGCTGCGATAGCGTGCGCGGCTTCAAAACGGTCTCATCTTCGACCTGTGGGCGGACTTTCCTATGAGCTTCCATTATGGGGATCCCACTGTTCACTTGAAACTCAGGATATAGCCGGCGAGCGCTTCTCTGTCCTCGTCGGGCAGGGCCTTTATCTTTTCCAGCTGGCCGCGCATCAAGCCCCAATTTTCGCTCTCTATGAGCGGTTTCGTCTCTCCGTTGAAGAATTTGAGGAGCTTTTCCTTATTTGAATAGGCCTGGACAATTTCTTTTAATGATATGGCTGCAGTTTTTTTTTCGGGCCTGTGGCACATGCCGCATTTGAGCCCGGCAAAAACCTCTTCGCCTTCTGCCGCCCACGCCGCTACAGCAGCGGTCAAAACGGCCCCCAGGACCATTATGGACAACATTATTCGCATTTGCTCCTCCTCCTGTGAATTGTTGAGCCCCACATGGCTTCTCCTTATTTTAAAGCCTGTACGGGCAGGCACTATTTAATCACTATGGCCGTTCTCAAACAATCTCATATTTCATAGATGCCTTACATCATTGACGTTGGAACTGTCGTGCCGGCCTTCAAGTCAGGCCGGAATGAGGTGAGGGGGGGTTGCCGCCCGGTTATTCGGAAAGGCATCCTCTTTCAAGGTGGCGAGGTTCTTTTGCGTCTTTAAGAACGCCAGGATTTCGGAGCGGCATTTTTGTGTGGGGGGAACTGGTTTGACCCTCACAGTTCCAAAAGTATTCTGACGTGATTTGCGATGAGCTCCGGAAGCAATTCAATAGAATATCCTCCTTCGAGCACTGAAATGAGACGGCCGCCTGCATGCCTGTCTGCCAATCGAAGAATCACTTCCATTATCCAGGAAAAACCCTCAGTCGAAAGATTGACGCCGGATATGTCATCTGCGGCGTGGGCGTCGAAACCCGCAGAGACAAGGATCACTTCCGGCCTGAATTCATCGAAGGCCGGAACTAGGTCACGCATAATCTTGCGCATGTATTCCTCATCGCCCTGCCCGGGAAGAATAGTTGAGTTTAGGGTCGTTCCTGTCCCGCGACCTGAACCCTTTTCGAATTCGCTGCCGGTGCCTGGATATGAGAACGAGGGGTGCTCGTGAATTGAATAGTAAAAGACATCGGGGTCATCCTCGAATGTGTGTTGAGTTCCGTTGCCGTGATGGACGTCGAAATCGACAATGCCGACCCTTGCGATGTTCCACTGCAATTGAAGATAACGGGCCGCTATCGCCACATTGTTGAAGTAGCAGAAGCCGAGCGCTTCCCTCATCTTTGCATGATGACCCGGTGGACGCACAGCGCAGAAGGCGTTGTCGATCTTGCCCTCCATCAGCATGTCAACCGCGTTGAGAATGCCGCCCACAGCGAGAAGGGCGATTTCGTAAGTTTGAGGGCAGATAGGATTGTCGGCTGAACCCATTTCACCGAGATCGAGAGCGCAGGCTTCCTCAAAGCTGTGGATGTATCTGGGTGAATGGACTGTCTCGATCCATTTCAATTTGGCGGCGGTAGCCGGAATGGGGATGAGTTCAGGCAGGAAGCCCGCTTTCTTCAGACCGCGCAGGACCGCCCTCAGCCTCTCGGGCGCTTCCGGATACCCCGGCGGTGTTCGATGCAGCATAAACCTTTCGTCATAAAGCAGACCCGTTTTCCTCATCAGTCTTCCTTTCCCGCGAAGCTCGATGAGAGAGGACCAAGCGCTGAGGACTGAATAAGGCCCGTGTTGGTCGGTCGTTTTTTTCCCTCCATGTGCGGTCCATGACCCCTCCTGCATCGGCTTTTTCCCTCATGTCCGCTCAATGACACGTCCCCCTGTCTCTCCATGTCCGGCCCACAACCTGTCCCGGCGACGGGTTCTTCCCCGCGTCTCCGCGTCGGTATCTTCCCCCCGTCTCCGGTCTGCGCATCAGGTTTTTTCCTGCTCTCTGCTCCCGCTACCGTTTCTTCTTTCTCGCTTCTTTCGATCCGGGCTCGGTAGCTTTTGCCGCCTGTCCCGGTTTGGCAGCCCCTGCCTTCGCAAGCTTTGTTTTCTGATTGCTCTGCGAGCCGGCCTGCCTCGATCCGGATGTCTGTTTGGCCTTGTGATGCGCCGTCTTCGCCGCCGTGGTCTTCTGTTTCGTCTTGACAGAGGCTCTCTTCGACGGCGGCGCGGTTTCAGCAGCCCGCGACGGCGCGGCGGGCGCGGACGCCTGACTCGCCGCCGCTGCGGCAGGGGCGGACAGACCCTGCTCCTGCGTCATTGCCGGGCTTTCCGTGTCCGCGATCCTTGCAGGCGCGGGATTTGCCGTCCCGAAGTTCTGTTCGAACACCTTGCCTGTCCCCGGCGGGAGTTTGATTTCATGATTACCCGCGGGAATGTCGTCCGAGCGAAAAATCGGGTTCAGGCGTTTAATTTCGCGGTATGTTGTGCCTGCGGCATAAGCTATCGACTCAATCGGCACGGGCCTGGACAGCGAGACGCTAACCCGGTCGCTCCTCAATTCCTGGTATCCCCACCCTTTGGGCAGATCGTATCCGTATTGATTCGGATTGCTCAACACGGTCTTTACAGCGAGAATTCGAAAAACATAGCGCTCGGTTTCCTGGGGGAGCTGCATGTCATAGTAGCTGCGAACACCCTGGATGCGGGATTCTTCAAGAATGCGCTTGTCGCCGCAATTATAAGCCGCGATGGCCAGGGACCAACTGTGATACTTATTGTAGAGATCGTTCAATAAAAGGAACGCGCTGTCGGTTGACCGTTCAAAGTCGTACCTTTTATCGACCGATCCTCTCTGGGCCAACCCGTAAGCCGCTCCCGTGCCCGGCATGAACTGCCACGGCCCGGCCGCTCCTTTGGGCGAACATGCCCCCGGAAGCAGGTCGCTTTCCACAATCGCCACGTACTTCAAATCGTCCGGCAGGTTATAGTAGCGGAGCCGCTCCTCGATGGCCGGGAAATAACGCTCCATCCTCTTCAGCCAGAGGTACACCTGAGCATGATTATAGACCACCAGCGTAAATTCCTTGTCAAAGCGCTCATAGACGTCCTGCCTGTCGAGCGGAACCGGCTCGCCGCACAGGTCGATACTGTTTGGCGGCGGGATGTAGGGAAAGTTTACGGCAGCGGATGAAACACCAGGCGCATGATTGATTTCCTGGGACTGAGCCGGGCCGGTCTGTTGCACCGGGCCGGTCGTTGGCAACGAAGTACAGCCGCAGATCCCAAAGAGGAACGCCATTGCAGCCGCAGTTTCCAATTTTCCTGCCTTACCCCGCATCTTCATCCTCAAACCTCTCTTATGGTGTTTCTGATGTCGCTTCTACTGCTGAATCTCAAGATCGTTGAAAAAAAACTTTATTTCCTGAACGGCCGTCTCCGGGCCGTCGGAACCGTGCACGATGTTTTTTTCGACATCGCTGGCGAAGTCGCGCCTGATCGTACCCGGCAGGGCATCTTTGGGGTTGGTGGCCCCCATCAGCTCACGGTTTTTCCGGATGACATCCTCTGCCTCAAGCACCATGGCAATGATCGGACCCGACGTCATAAACTCCAGAAGCGAACTGTAAAACGGCCGCTCCCGGTGGACCGCGTAAAACATCCCGGCCTGGTCACGAGAGAGCCGCACCATCTTCATAGCGCAAATCCTGATGCCGGCCTGCTCCATGCGCTTGATGACCTCGCCGGCCAACCCCTTCGCCACTCCATCGGGCTTGATTATCGAAAGCGTCCTTTCCATGGACTCTTCCCTCCTGTGTTAGAATTTGCCGGTTAAAAGTTGATGAGCCTTCTTCTCCGCTAACCCCAGCAACTCCTTTCGATCCTTGACCTCTCCTGCCTCGCGCACCCCGCAAGCCCTGATGAGATGGCTGTGAAAACCGTGCCAATGAAAGAAGAATTCATACCTGGGGAATATATCGGCAAAGAATTTCTCGTCCGGACGCCCTTGGGTAAGCACAAAAACAACTGTCTTACCCGGACGAAGACGGCTTCTGTTTGGGTTAGTCAAGTAATCGGGAACGAGGTAGGAATAGGTCCGGTCGATGAACCCCTTGAGTTGACTCGATACTTCACCGAAATAGACCGGGGACGCCATAACCAGCAGATCGCTTTTTCGAACGGTTTGGAGAACCTCCGTCAGGTCGTCTTCCAGGACGCACCGGTCGAGCCTGGTTTTACAGGCCATGCAGGCCTGGCAGCCCCGGTATTTAAGTTCGTTCAGGGCAAATGTGGTTATCTGCGCGCCAAGACCTTCAGCCGTGTTGCAGAAATGCTTTGCAAGGGTTGAACTGTTTCCGTTCTTCCTGGGACTTGCGAGTAAGCAGGCGATCTTCATATCTTTCTCTCCAGGTGTCACTTTTCTCCCTGTAAAACCATCTTTCCCGCGAATGGTTCGGAACGGGGCGCCGGGAGCAAAATAGCATCGATTGGGCATCCCCTACCTGAAAAAATGCTTATAGCGCGTTTGCCGATGGAAATTCAAGCCTGCGGAACATGCGGGATGGCTATGACAACTCAATTCGCTACAGCCTGAAAAATCTTCTTCATCCTTACTGGTGATACAGTCGATAGCAGGCTGGTATTCATTTATTGTCAAAAGAATTCTTGTCGGGATTGCTCCGGGTGAGGATGAGACGCCAAGGCAAATCTTGGGCGGAAATGGTCACTGCGAGGTTGGCTTGAGCAGCATTGTCAACCTTTCCGCGTTGCCTGGCGAAAGTCATTTACATCGACTTGAACCGGCCCGGCAAAACGGCCTGCGGCTGGCAACCGATCGCAATGCTCTCATTTGCTTTCTTCTTTCGCCTCGGAGATCTCCATGTCGGTCAACCGGGCGCTGACTATCGTATCCTTGATAGTCCGGTAAACGCTGCGGAATTTTTCGTCGAAATTGGCGGGCGACACGGTTCCCACTTCGATGAATTTGACCAGCACTTCCTTGGCGACTTTGAGGATTTTCTCATCATCCACGTTCATCCGTCCTCGGTCCTCCGTTTCAGTAAAAGGGCCCCTGCTCCTCTTGGTAGGAAGGCCGATTTGGTTCGAGCAGGGGCCTTTGCGGGCTCTAGTGAAATACCCTGTCTGGGGCATCCCGGCGCCCGCGAGTAAATTTAGCATAAGAAGCGGGATTTAGGAACTAATCTTTGATACATGCCTGGTTATACAGATTTTGCATTTTTTTGCAAAACGTGCAGTAAGACGCAAAAAGAGCTTGACAAACCCTTTTCAGGGGCGTAGAGAATGTTCTCTAAGTGGGCAATTATGGACAAAAAGGGCGCTAAGTGGGAATATTAAACTCACCTAAATTTCGGGGACGCTCGTCAGCCAGGCTCGACGCCAAGGGACGCCTGCGAATACCAACAAAATTCAGGGAAGTTTTGCAGAAACATTACACTGACGCTCTCATTGTCACCAAACTCGAAGAATGTCTCGTGGCCTATCCTCCGGAAAAATGGGATGAACTGGAATCCAAGGCTGCCACCCTTTCCCAGTTCAATTCCGTTCATCGCTCCTTTGTGCGGCGCTTCGTTTCGGGCGCGGAGGAATGCGAGTTCGACGCTCATGGAAGAATACTAATTCCGCCCATGCTTCGTCAAGATGCTCACCCGGATTCTGAAGTAATCCTTGTGGGGATGCTCTGGAGCATAGAAATCTGGAACAAGGGCGCCTACGAACTTCAGGCCGCCCGTGACAGCGACAACGAAGCAAGGACAATGGAAGCCATTGCGATTACCGGGCTCTAGTATGGAAAAGGCCCCTGGTGAAACTCAACACATTCCGGTCATGCTCGGACCGGTGATTGAACTGATGAATTGCAAGCGGGGCGGCATTTACGTCGACGGCACTATTGGGCAAGGGGGATATGCCCGGTCCATACTTGAACAAAGCGCGGCTGAGGGGGTCGTAGTCGGGATGGACTGGGATGGCGAAGCGATAGAGCGCGTGCGCGAAAGGCTTGGCCGCTACGGAGAGAGACTCATTTTGGAGAAGGCCGACTTTGCCGAAATAGACCGGGTCCTTTGCAAATACGGCATTCGGGAGGTAGACGGGATCGTTATCGATCTGGGCGTATCGAGTTTGCAAATCGAGGATGCGCAACGGGGGTTCAGTTTCCTGAAACAGGGGCCTCTGGACATGAGGATGGACCGCGACTTACCTCAAAGTGCGGCAGATATCGTTAATACTTTGCCGGAAAACGACCTTGCCGACCTGATTTACAGGTACGGCGAGGAGAGGCTGTCCAGAAGGATTGCGCGAGCCATAGTGGCGGCAAGGAAAAAGAACCGCATTGAAAACACTTCTCAGCTTGCCGAACTGATACGCAAAGTTGTCCCCGCGAGCAGGAATTCCCATCGGATTGACCCGGCAACCCGAACTTTTCAGGCCCTGCGGATAGCGGTCAACCGCGAGATCGATTCTTTAGAGCGTTTCCTGCCGCGGGCGCTGGAGGCTCTAAAGCCGGTAGGAAGGCTTTGCGCGGTATCCTTCCATTCGCTGGAGGACCGGGTAGTAAAGGAGTCGTTCAGAAACTGGGCCAAGTCGTGCCGCTGTCCGCGCGAGCGCGCTGCGTGCGAGTGTGAGGGCAGACCGCTGGTTCGGCTGCTTACCAGAAAAGCTCTCCGGCCTTCGCCGGATGAGGTCGAGCGCAACCCGCGAGCACGCAGCGCAAAGCTCAGGGCAGTTGAAAAGCTGTAAACGGTGAACCGTAGACAGAAAAAACCTGAATGCAGTGAACGGAAAACGGCGGAGGGGAAAAGCCGGATGCAGTGAACTGTGAACCGTGAACGGGAAAGAACAGTTAACAGAACTTTGTTGCTCTTTGTTTACTGTTTACCGCTCACCGTTCACCCAACGCGGCCAGGTCTCTCCGGGTTTGAGGGGGCCCGGACGGGACCTGGCCGAATTCACCCCGACAGGGGACAGTAATGGTTTTCCGGGGCATGGGGAAGGGGGAAGGATCTCCGGACGGCCTATGGGTCGTCCGGAGACTTTCTTCGAGCGGGAAGGGAAACAGGCAGGCTTTTGCGGTGAGCAAGAAGATAAGGGAAAGAGGCGCAAGTCAGAGGGGTTGAGTCGTATAATCCAGAGATTATACAAATTCCTGAGAAATCAGGACCACAAGGGGTGCAACCATGCAGGAAAACATCTCAAAGAAGAGATTTTCGAGAAGCGGCTGCTCCTCAACGCATTTTCTTTTCAGGCGCGACTTGGTGGATTATTGGGAGCCTCAAGGGGTTAGTCACGGGCGGCGAGGGGCCGGGGCAAGCATGCACAGCAAGTCGCCGGGGCAAGGGTTCGGGCACGGCTCCCATTGCGCGGGGCCCGGCCACGACGGGGCGGAATGGGATATTTGTTAGTGCTTTCCATCGGGTTGCCGACGTATGAGAAGGGGTAAAGAAAGCGTTCCGGTTTTCAGCATCAAACTGGAGAGCGATCCCGGCTTTCAGAAAAAGGGGCGGTCGTCTGTGCGCATTTGGGCATGGCTTGCCTCGGCGATCTTTCTGTGCGTCGTTTTCGTCATTTGTGCGGTTTTTTACGTATGGCTCTATGTTGAACAAATCCAAAACGGCTATCGGCTCTCGAAGGCTTATGAAGAAAGCGAACTGCTTAGCAACGTCCAGAGGAAATTGACCATTGAGTGGTCTCGGTTTCGAGATCCGCAACGGCTGGAAGAAATTGGCCGGAACCAATTCGGCCTGTCGCCGCCCAGGCCCGATCAGAAAGTGGTGATGCGTTAGACATCGGGAGGAAAAACGCATATGCGTGAGCAGCGGAAATCTCTTAACTCCCGATACTGGTCATGCCGCATGCTTTTCCACTTCATTGTGATTGGGGGCTTGTGTGCCATTGTAATCAAAGCTTTTTATCTCCAGGTGATCGAACACTCGTTCTGGGTGGACCGAGCCAATGCCTGTTTAAACACCAGGTTTACAGTTCCCGCGTATAGAGGCACCATCTATGACAGACAGGGGAGAGTGTTGTCTTACTCGGTCCCGCAGCGTTCTCTTTACGCTTTTGGCGGCCAAATCGCAGACCCGGATAAAACTGCGGCCGTTCTTAGCCAAATCCTCAACGAACCGGCAGGCCCTATTCAAAAGAAGCTCACGTCTACGAACCATTTCGTTTGGATAAAGCGTCAACTTACCGACCAGCAGGCGCTGGAGATAGAAAGGTTGGGAGTTCCCGGCCTAAATCTTGCCGACGAGTACAAGCGGTTTTATCCATACCGGCAGGTGGGCGGTCAGATTGTGGGGTTCGTCAATATAGACGGTGCCGGAATCGAAGGGATTGAAAAATCTTTCGACGATGTGTTACGTGGCAAGCCGATCCCCGTAAGTCAGTTCAGGGACGGCGGACGCAAGCCGCTGTGGCTCAATTCGGCGGCGCCTCCGGAGCCTGCCGAGAGTTGCGGGGTAAAGCTCACGATGGACACCTTCATTCAATACGTTGCCGAAAGCGAGCTGGAGAAGACGGTTGAAAAATACAGGGCCAGGTCGGCCGAAGTGGTGGTCCTGGATGCCGGAAGTCGAGAAGTGCTTGCCATGGCGAGTTGGCCGTTTTTCGATCCGAACATCATACCGGAGAAAAAGGACCCTAAGGAGGAATTGGGGCGGGACCACGCTATTTCGGACGCCTTCGAGCCCGGTTCCACCTTTAAGGTTTTCCTGATGAGCGCAGCCCTGGATCAGAATCTGGTCCGGGAGCGCGACAAAATATATTGCGAGGCAGGCCAATGCATCCTCGCCGGCCACTGCATAAAGGACGTTCACGCTCACGGCTGGCTTACCATGCAGGAGGTGGTAAAATATTCGAGCAATATCGGGGCCGCCAAAATCGCTCTCCACTTGGGAAGCGAAAAATATGCCCGCTACATTCACGACTTTGGCTTCGGGTCGCTCACCGGCATAGCTTTGCCCGGAGAATTCAAGGGGATCGTAAGAGCGCAAAAGAGGTGGAGACAGATCGACCTTGCCGTAACCGGCTTTGGACAAAGCATTGGGGTAACCAGCCTTCAGCTGGCCAACGCGATTGCAGTAATTGCCTGCGGCGGAGAATACGGCACGCCCATAATTGCCGGCAATGTTCTTGACGGTCAGGGAAGGTCGGTCAGACAGTTCCAATCGATCAAAACCAGAAAGGTCATTTCAAAGAGGACAGCCGACCAGGTTCGTGCTATGATGGAGTTGGTGACTGAGGAAGGCGGCACAGGGACCCATGCGGCGCCGGAGGGTTATACGGCGGCGGGCAAGACGGGAACGGCGCAAGTAATGGACAAAGCTACGAAGCGGTACGCTTCTAACAAATACACCTCAGTTTTTGCCGGTTTCATCCCGGCTGAGAACCCCAGACTGGTAATTACGGTAGTTGTCCACGAACCCCGGGGGGCTATTTACGGGGGAGTTGTGGCGGCGCCGGTATTCAGGGAGATTGCCACAAAAGCCCTGCCCTACCTGGGAGTGATGCCTTCCGGACCAGGTTCAGCACCTAGCCCGGGCACCCACATGGCTGGGGCCTCGGGCGCCCACACAAAACAGACTGCCGGCAGCAAGAAAGCTGCGGCCGTGAAACCCGGCGTCAAATCCGTCCAGAAGGCGGCCCCCGAGGAATCGGCTTCGACAAAAAGTCCAGGGTCCGTACGGATTGTTTCGAAAAATTGAAATGAAGACTCTAAGAGAGCTTACACAAGGTTTACAAATTCTTGGCACAGGCGGCGGGTTAGACATTGCCGTGTCCGGTTTGTGCTATGACAGCAGGCAAGCTCAAAAAGGAAGCCTGTTTGTATGCATTCCGGGGCAGCATACGGACGGGCACAATTTTATCGACGACGCGGTATCGCGGGGAGCCGTCGCGATTGTCGCTCAGACCGGGCCGCCAGCCGGGCTTTCTACGGGCTTTGTGCTCGTAAGGGACTCCCGCGCGGCGCTTGCGGCAATGGCTGCCAATTATTACGGTCATCCTGCTTCCAGACTTGATCTCATTGGCATAACGGGAACCAATGGCAAGACGACGACCTCGCTGCTCATCGAGAGTATTCTTCAGCGCGGGGGATGGAGTCCGGGGGTGCTTGGCACCCTTGTCTACCGGTGGGCTGGAAAGCAAATCCCGGCTCCCATGACCACACCGGAGTCGCTGGACCTGCAAAAACTGTTTAACCGTATGCTCATGGACGGAGTCTCACACGTCGTCATGGAGGTCTCATCTCATGCGCTCGCCCTTGGCAGGGTTGCCGGGTGTGAGTTCCGGACGGCCGTTTTCACCAATCTTTCGCAGGACCATCTTGATTTTCATTCGACAATGGAGGAGTACTTCGCGGCGAAAAAACTTCTTTTTTCCTCTTACCTCGCCCCGCATCATTCTGCCGCAGTAGTCAACGAGGATGACGATTACGGCAGAAGGATAATTGAAAACGGCGGTTGTTCCGCCAAGATCATTCGCTACTCGGGTATCACCGCTGTCGGGGCCATGGAGAAGGCAACGGATTGCGTTTTCGCAGAAGATGTCCGGTTGAGCCCCGTGGGGATCACCGCCAAAGTCCGCACTGCTCTAGGACAGATCAGGGTTGACTCTGCTCTCATGGGCAGGCTGAACTTCTATAACATACTGGCGGCGATAGGGGCCGCCGTTTCGATGGAAATCGAGCCCAAGGACATCGAAGAAGGCATTCGGGCGCTTTCACAGGTGGATGGCCGGCTTGAGCGCGTTGGAATCCCGGACGGGTACGGCTTTCAGGTGGTCGTAGATTACGCTCACACGCCCGATGCGATGGAAAAGGCGCTTGTCTGCGTTCGTGAGATGACGAAAAAGAGGCTTATAGCGGTATTTGGCTGCGGAGGGGACCGCGACAGGGCAAAACGTCCGATCATGGGCAGGATAGCCGCAGAGTTAGCTGACCTGGTAATCATCACGAGCGACAATCCCCGGTCCGAACCCCCGGGTGACATCCTTGACCAAATCGAGGCGGGAGTAAGACGGACGGGAATCCCGGCATTTGAGCCTGGCGCACAAGCGCCTGATGGAAAGAGTTACATACGGGAAACCGACAGGCGAAGGGCAATTGAGATCGCCCTGACAATAAGTCGCGCCGGAGACATGGTCTTTATCGGCGGCAAAGGACACGAAACATGCCAGATCGTGGGGGCCGTGAGACATCCTTTTGACGACAGGCTCGTAGTGAGGGAGTATTTTAGAAGACTCGAGGGAAGCGATAGAGAATATGTTCAGGACTGTAGCGGCGCTGGCTGAGGCTGCGGGCGGCGAGCTTCACTTCGGAGACCCCGGCGCTCAAGTCCGGGCGATTTCCACGGACACTCGCAAGATTGCGCCGGGAGACTGCTTCATTGCGCTGGCGGGGCAAAACCGCGACGGGCATGCTTTCGTTGCGGACGCCATAAACAAGGGCGCGGGTGCGGTAATCGTATCGGTTCTGCCGGTCATTTCTCGGGATTGCTCAGCCGCGGTCATCAAAGTGGGCGACACCCTTTACGCGCTCGGCGAATTGGCGCGGCGCCACCGCATGATGTTTGACATCCCGGTGATTGCCGTTTCCGGCAGCAACGGCAAGACCAGCACGAAGGAGATGATCGCGGCCATTTTCAGCCCAACCCGGGAAGTGCTCAAGAACAAGGGCAATTTCAACAACCTGATTGGCCTTCCACTGACGCTGCTTGGCCTGGAAGAAAGGCACAGCGTCGCTGTGGTGGAAATGGGAATAAACGTTCCGGGCGAAATGGAGCGGCTGGCGCAGATCGGCGCAGCGACTGCGGCTGTCATCACCAACATACACCCGGCTCACCTCGAGGGACTTGGATCGATCGAGCGCATCATGCAAGAGAAGGGAAAACTGTGGACATCCCTGGGTCCCGGCGGCATTGCGGTTGTGAACGCGGATGACCCCATGCTTTCTCATTTTGCGAAGCAGATAAAGGCGCGAAAAGTGACTTTTTCTCTGAGCAACGGAGAAGCGGATGTGTCCGTGTGCTCGCAGATTGTGGTTTCCGAAGCCAACACCTCGTTTAGAATCAACGCAGGCGGCAATAAGATTGCCGTATCGCTTCCGGCCGTCGGTTTGCATTATGCGCAAAATGCGTTGGCCGCAACTGCCGCAGCCCTGGTAAACGGAGCTTCAGCCGGAGAAGTGGAGGCCGGCCTTCGCGGCTATGGGCCTGTGCCCCAACGGATGAATTGTATTAAGCTCCCCGGCGGACGGGTGCTGGTCGACGATACTTACAACGCCAATCCCCGCTCGATGATTGCCTCCGTTGAAGCTGTGGTTTGCGCAAGCTCGGGCGGCCCGTTTGTGGCGGTCCTCGGAGACATGCGGGAACTCGGCCCGCAGGGACCTTCTCTTCACTTTGAGGTGGGAAAAAGAATAGGCGAGGCAAAACCGAGCAGGCTGATCGTCCTTGGAGACCTGGGCATTGAGATCATCAATGGAGCACGCGCTGCCGGACTCGATGAATCGGTCTGCTTTCACGCAGCCGGCCATGCTGAAGCAGCGGATTTGTTGCGGCGGGTTGCCCCTGAGGGGGCATGGATCCTGGTTAAAGGCTCACGCGGGATGATGATGGAAAAAGTGGTTCAGGCCTTGGTGGGAATGAACGCTGAGGAATTGAGGGATTGGGGAATTGAGGCATTGAGGAATTGAGCAAAAAGAGTTTCGAAAAGACGCTTGTTGTCGGGCTCGGCAAATCGGGTCAGGCCGTCTGTGCGTTGCTGCTGAGCCGTGGCGCAGCTGTGACCGCTACGGACCTGCGTCCCCGTTCGGAATTCAACGGCGCTCTGAATGGAATCGAGGAGGCCGGTTGCTCGTTGCGCCTCGGGTCGCATCGGCTCGAGGATTTTCTCGAAGCGGACCGGATTGTCGTAAGTCCTGGGGTTCGGCTGGATATCGAACCGCTTGAAGCAGCGCGGCGTCGGGGAATAGAGATAGTGGGAGAACTCGAATGGGCCTGTCGGCAGGTAAGCCTCCCGGTTATCGCGGTAACCGGCACCAATGGGAAGACGACAACAACCGCCCTTATAGGCGAAATGTTCGAACACGCAGGCATCCACCCTTTCGTCGGCGGCAACATTGGGTCCCCGCTTAGTCAGTGGATATTTTCGGGCGAACGAGCCGACGTTCTGGTCCTCGAACTGAGCAGCTTCCAATTGGACAGCGCTTCTACTTTCCGCCCGGATATAGGGGTATTGCTGAACATAACCGAAGATCACCTGGACCGCTACGAAAGCTTCAAAGCTTACGCAGATTCCAAGCTCTCGCTTTTCAGACGGCAAAGCAACTCTGATTTCGCCATAATAAACGCCGACGACCCGGTTTGCGGCGAACGCATCGGGCAGGTTCCCGGTAGGGTCCTCTTTTTTGGCGGTTCCAGTCCGGCCTCTAATGCCGTGGTTGCGGGCGGCGCCATCAAGGTGGCCGTCCCGGGCAAGGCAGTCTTTGAGATTAGCCTGGAAAAAACCAGACTGCCGGGGTCGCACAACCGTGAAAACATAATGGCTGCCTGTCTGGCCGCCGCATGCATGGAAATCGGCGCGGGACAGATTCAGGAGGCGGTTGACGGGTTTTGCGGTTTTGCCCACAGGGTCGAGTGGGTGCGCAACTGGAAGGGAATCGATTTCTACGACGACTCCAAAGCAACCAACGTCGGTGCGGTAGTAAAGGCACTGGAGGGATTCGACCGGCCTGTGCTCCTCCTGCTTGGCGGCAGGGATAAACTGGGCGCTTATCAGCCGCTGCTGGCGCCGCTCACCGCCCGGGGCAAAGGGGTTTTTGCCTTTGGGGAAGCCGGACCGAGAATTTACGATGAATTATGCGGAAAAGTTCCGGCGGGACTTTATCCGGATTTGGAGTCGGCCTTCCGGGATGCGATCGACCGGGCTTTACCGGGAGACGTTGTTCTGCTCTCACCGGCATGTGCTTCTTTCGACCAGTATGAGAGCTACGCCCACAGAGGAGACCATTTCAAGAATCTGGTGGCGCAGCTTGAAGACTAGCGGGAGATGAGAAGATAGCTAACCCTACAGTCCTGCTTGGAGACTAGCTTGTCTAGAACGGCATCGGACATACCCCAGGCTATGACAGGGCAGGCGGCGGGACTCGACGCAAAGGAAAAGCAGCGCCTCACCTGGAAGCCTCTTCCTCTGGAGGTCCAGCTCTGGGTCGAAGTGTCCCTGCTGATTGCCTTCGGCTTCATAATGATCTACAGCGCCAGCTCGATTCCAGCCCTGACGAGGTTCTCCGACCCGAATCATTACCTGAAGCGTCAGCTTTTTTGCGTCGCGCTGGGGATGCCGATCATCTACGCTGTCAGCCGTGCCTCGTACCGCTCTTATAAGAAATACTGCGGCCCCGCGCTGCTTGGGATGATTGTGCTGCTGGTCCTGGTGCTGATTCCCGGACTTGGGGCAAAATACAACAATGCCCGGCGCTGGTTCGGGGTGGGAGGCATACATGTCCAGCCTGCCGAGTATGCCAAGGTAGTATGGGTTTTATTCCTGAGTTACGCCCTGGTAAAGAAGCAGGACCGCATCAGGGAATCCTGCGTCAGCTTCTGGCCCTTCATAGTCCTTTGCGGCATATTCAGCGCTCTTTTGCTCAAAGAGCCCGACTTCGGGACCACATTCATGTTCGTGGTGCTCATGATCATCATGCTGGCGACTGCCGGGGTCCCCTGCCGCTACTTTTTTGTCTTGACCCCTTTTGCCGTCATTGGAATCTACAAATTCGTCTATCTTGTCCCCTACCGCCGCAGCCGGTGGGACGCCTTTATCAATCCCTGGCTCGATCCTCTCTATTCGGGCTATCAGCTCATTCAGGCATGGATAGCGGTGGGCTCGGGGGGGATTTTCGGCAAAGGACTGGGCGCCGGGCAACAAAAACTCCTCTATCTGCCGGAATCCTACACTGATTTCATCTTTGCCGTTATCGGAGAGGAACTGGGTTTTGTCGGCATTGTGCTGACCTGCGTGCTTTTCTTTTTTCTGTTCCGCACCGGCCTGCAAATCTCAAGAGAAGCTCCCGACCTTCTTGGGAGCATTCTGGCGCTCGGACTTACGATGCTGCTCTCCCTTCAGGCTTTGCTCAACATGGGAGTCGTATTGGGGCTTGTCCCCACAAAAGGTATGCCTCTACCTTTCATCTCTTACGGCGGCAGCGCATTTACCGCAAATTGCCTGACTGTAGGCCTGCTCATGAGCATTGCAAGGAGCTGCGAAAAACGACCGGACAAATATGTTTAAACGTTATCAACACATACATTTCATTGGAATCGGCGGAATAGGGATGAGCGGCATAGCCGAGCTTCTGCTAAACCTCGGCTATAAAGTGAGCGGGTCGGACCGGAAGGTTTCGGATTTAACGAAACGCCTTGCGGGACTGGGCGCCGCTATCTATTCAGGGCACAGTCCCGTTCACCTCAAGGGGGCCGACGTCGTAGTGGTCTCATCGGCAATTCCCGAGGACAATCCCGAATTACAGGCGGCACGAAAGCTCCCCAAGGTTCCTCTTATCCGCCGCGCAGAGATGCTCGCCGAACTGATGCGCCTCAAATATTCGGTGCTGGTGGCAGGAGCGCATGGGAAGACTACGACTACCTCGATGGTGTCCACGGTACTCGCGCGAGGTGGTCTTGACCCCACGGTGGTCATCGGTGGAAGGCTCAATGCCTGGGGCACCAATGCCAAGCTTGGAAGCGGCGAGTTCATGGTGGCGGAAGCCGACGAGAGTGACGGCACCTTTCTCCTGCTGCCTCCCACTATCGCCGTGGTCACCAATATAGACCTCGAACACCTGGACTACTACCGGGACATCCAACATATACGCGACACTTTCCTTCAGTTTATAAATAAAGTCCCCTTTTACGGGCAGGCGATTCTTTGCCTCGAAGACGAAAATATCCAGGCTGTTTTGCCCCGCGTCGAGAAACGGTTCGTAACCTACGGGTTTTCTTCACAGGCGGATTTCCAGGCAAGGCAGGTAAGAACCAACGGCTTGTGCAGCTCGCTGCGCGTCTTTCATTGTGGAGTGGAACTGGGCGAAATGGAAATTCGAATCCCAGACCGCCATAACGTGCTCAATTCCCTCGCGGCGGTCGCCGTAGCCCACGAGCTGGAAATACCGTGGTCCGCCGTCCAGGCCGGGCTGCATGACATGACGGGAGTCCAGCGCCGGTTTCAGATAAAGGGAGAAGCCGGCGGCGTGCTGGTCCTGGACGACTACGGCCACCACCCGACTGAAATCAGAGCGGTCCTGGAAACCCTTGCGGCCTGCTACCCCGATCGGCGGCGGATAATAGCGTTCCAGCCGCACCGCTACACCCGCACGCAGGCCCTCCAGGAGCAGTTTGCGAGGTGTTTCTACCAGTGTGACGCGCTGCTCATATCGGAAATCTATGCGGCGAGCGAAACCCCCATCCCAGGTGTTACCGGGCGTAAGCTGGCCGAAGAAATAGCGGCCCACGGGCATCATGATCTTCATTTTTGCCCGACCATGGACGAGATGCACGATAGGCTGCTCTCCATTGTGCAGCCGGGAGACGTGGTTATGACGCTTGGAGCAGGCAACATCCTCCAGGTTGGCGAATCGCTTCTCAAGAGTCTTGCGGGTCGTTAGAGATGAACTCCTTAGGCCGTGCAGTTGAATCGATTCCGGAAGTTGAATTTCGGTTCGATGAGCCGCTCGCCCGGCATACCACTTTCAGGGTGGGAGGGCCGGTGCGGCTTTTTGCCCGCCCCCGGACCGAAAGGGCCCTTTTCGCGCTCATGGAGACGATCCGGGAGATCGATGCGCGGTTCGTCGTCCTCGGCGAAGGCAGTAACGTACTGGCCCCCGACGGACCGTGGGAAATTCCGGTCATTCAGCTCCACCTGGCTTGCAACGGGCTTTTAACCAGCGATAAGGCGCCGGAAGGCCAAAAGCTCCTCTACGCCGGCGCGGGAACAAGGCTTCAGCAACTTATCGGATACTGTATCGAAAATGGCCTGGAAGGGATCGAATCGCTTGCAGGGATTCCTGCAACGGTGGGCGGCGCGATTGTGATGAATGCCTCGACGTCCATGGGCGCCATTTCGGACTGCCTCGCCCAAATCGACCTGCTTGCCCCGGATGGCACCAGGCGCTCTATTTCGAGGGAGCAACTCACCCCCGGCTATCGCACGATGGGTATTGCGGAAAACAATATTGTCCTGGGCGCATTCTTCAGGCTTAAACCCTGCTCGAGCGGCATCGTGAAAAGCCGGGTGACAGAGATTCTTCGAAGACGCCGCAAGACCCAGCCTTTGCGCTATCCTTCCGCCGGGTCGATCTTTAAAAACCCCGTGGGCCAATTCGCCGGTTCTCTCATAGAAAAAGCCGGACTTAAAGGCTATCGAATTGGTGACGCCCAGGTTTCAAGGAAGCACGCAAACTGGATAATTAATCGAGGCAACGCCCTGGCCAGGGACGTTATCGAACTGATTGAGAAAATAGAAAATGAAATTTTTGGAACTTTTGGCGTGCGTTTGGAACGAGAAATTCGTATACTCGGATAACTCAGTAGAAACCCGGTCCGATGATAAAACACAGGAAAAAGAAAAAAAACAGGTACCAGGAGAGCATATTCGGGCGAATAAGGGGAAATTTCCTTGCTTTTCGTGGGGTTCTTGCAGTTTTTGTGATGTTTTGCTTTGTCGTGTTACTCGGTGCCGCTCTTTCGCACCTCTACCACCGACTGGTAAGCGGCCCCTGGCTCAAGCTGGAGAAAATAGAAATTACAGGGGCCAAAAGAC
>Ga0187771_10000368_pt1 | contig 27170 bp, 23 predicted proteins | sample 0116_SJ02_MP15_1_FD_133139 | JGI IMG/M metagenome (GOLD analysis project Ga0187771, IMG submission 133139) | Tropical peat soil microbial communities from peatlands in Department of Meta, Colombia - 0116_SJ02_MP15_10_MG | ecosystem: Environmental > Terrestrial > Soil > Wetlands > Peat | place... | reverse complement strand
TGTTTACGGACTGCTGACCGATATTTATCGTTCGCCCGCCCACGTTTATGTTGGCGTTGCCGACGGCGGTGAGCAACTGGGGCAGGGTGACGTTGTAGACCTCAAGTTTGTTGAGATCGACCTCCACTTCGAATTCCTTGGTCGTGCCGCCCCAAGCGTTAACCTGCACCACGCCGGGGACCGTGAGCAGGCGGCGTTGAAGCACCCAGTCCTGGATTGTCCGAAGGTTGGTGATGCCGAAATTCGGGGGACCCACCACCTGGTATCGATAGATTTCGCCCGTGAGACTCGATCCCTGGATTGTGGGGGTTACATTGTTCGGAAGACTGACCCTTTGCTGAAGAGCGAGAGCCGCCTGGGTGTAAGCGAAGTAGTAATCGACGCCGTATTTGAAGGTGACCCGGACGAAGGAGAGCGCATAATAGGAAGTCGAGCGGATGTTATCGACTCCAGGCGTGGAGGCGAGACCGACTTCCATCGGGATCGTGTAATAGCGTTCCATCTCCTCGGCGGAAAGGCCCGGCGCCTGGGCGGTGACTTCCAGGATCACGGGCGCGGGGTTGGGGTAGGCCTCGATATTGAGTTTCGTATAAGCCAGCAAGCCGCCGCCGACAAGAACCAGCAGGGACATCAGCACGATGGTGCGCCGGGTGAGAACGAATGCAAGCAGCGTTTTGAGCATAGAAAAACAGTCATCAGTCAGTGGCCGGCGGCCAGTGGTCAGTGGTCAGTAAATGCCACTGCCGGAAAATATAGTTAGAATCCAAGTTCAAAATCCCCCCTTTTCTATAGGGGGCAGGGGGGATTTTAGTATGCTCGTATAAAACAGACAAAATCGCGTCCATATCCTTAAACACATCATGATCGGAAAATCTGAGCACCTTTAGTCCAACTTTGGCGAGATACTTATTCCTGGTGTTATCGTAGGCCCTTCCCTCGACTGAATAGTGCTGGCCGCCATCGATTTCGGCGACAAGTTTCGCGCTCGGACAAAAGAAGTTGACGATGTAGTTTCCGAAATTTTTCTGCCGGCAAAACATGCGACCGTTTAGTTGCTTTCTTCTTAGCCTGGACCAGAGAGCCAATTCGGCGTCCGTCATATTCTTGCGAAGCTGTCTGGCAAGTGGTTTGAGATTTTTGTTAAACGGCAGCATCTTTAAAATCCCCTGCTCCCCTTTAGAAAAGGGTGGAGGTCCAAACCCCCTGCCCCCCCTTTAGAAAAGGGGGGAAGCACAAATCCCCCTGTACTCTCTAGGAAAGAGGGGAGGTCCAAATCCCCCCTGCCTCCCTTTAGAAAAGGGGGGTGATTTTGAAGATATCCTATCCAGCCTGTGAGGTGGGCACAGCTTCCCTGAATTCCTAATTCCCAATTGCTTCCTGCCATCCTCCTCCAAGGGCCATGAACAGGGCTGCGGAATCGGTAAAACGGCCGGCGCGGGCCTGCACAAGGCTTATCACCGCCTGCCGCCAGGCCTGTTCGGCCAAGAGAACCGCCGGGTAATTTACATAGCCGAGTTCCAACTGTCTAGCCGTGAGGTCGAAGCTCCGCCTGGCGGCGCGTTCCGCTTCCACTGCGGCCTTAAGGGCATTGGCGTCTTCTTCGATGGCATGGAGCGTATCCGCCACGTTCTGAAATGCATTCAGGACAGTGCTGCGATACTGCGCCGCCGCCTGCTCCAAGGCTGCTTCGGCGGCCCGTTTTTTGTGCAGCAGCGTGCCGGCGTCGAAAATGGTTTGCGTTACGCCTCCTGTGATGTTCCAGAATTGATTGCCGGGAACAAATAGACTTCCGAGCTGGGTGGAAGTGCCGCCCATAGCGCCGGTGATGCTGATCTGCGGGAGCATATTGGCTGCGGCGACGCCGACCTGAGCGCATGCCGAATGCCAGGAAGCCTCGGCGGCGCGCATGTCAGGGCGCTGCTCCACGAGCTTCGAGGGCAGGCTGAGCGGCAGTTCCCGAGGCAGGCGCATCGCATCCAGGTCGAACTTTTCAGCCATCTCCTCACCCGGGAACCGGCCGGCAAGAGCAGCCAGCATGTCGCGCGTAAGCGCCAGTTGTTTTTCAAGCGGCGGCAGGGTTGCCTGCACCTGGGCCAACGCAGCTTCCTGGGCGGCCACGTCGAGACCGGTAACATAACCCAGCGCAAAGTCCCGGCGCATTATATCGAGCAGTTTGGTTGCCGCTTCGATTATTCGACGAGTTGCCTCTATCTGAGCCCGGAGGGAGGCTTCCTGAACGGCAGCGGTCACAACGTTCGAGGTCAGCGTGAGATAAGCCGCCTTGAGCTGGAAGAACTGAAACTCGGCCTGGGCATCGAGCGACTCCACCTGCCGCCGGTTAAGACCGAATACGTCCGGCATATAGCTTATGGTTAACTGGCCCGTGTAGAGCGAAAAGTACGCTTCGCCCGAAGTAAGCGCAGGGGCGATTGTTTCCGTCGCATTTTTTTGCCGGCTCGCCGAGGCATTGCCCTGTACAGTGGGATAGAAAAGACCTCTTTGAGCGGCGGCAAGCTCCCTGGCCTGGCGCAGCGCTGCCTTTGCCGCATCGAGGGTCGGGTTGGCTTCGATCGATTTTTCGATCAGCGCGTTTAGCGGCGGCGACTCGAACAAGGTCCACCACTGTTGCGGGATGTCCATCCCATTTATGAAACGCTGCTCCTCGCCGCCCGGCACGCTGGGCGAGGAGGCCGTGGCGGCAGGCGGCTTAGAGGCGTAGTCGGCAGCCGCAGGCGCTTCGGGGCGATGGAAATTCGGGCCGAGGACGCAGCCCGCAAGAACGGCGAGCAGTGAACAGTGAACAGTGAACATTAGAACAGTGAGCAGTGAGCGGTGAACAGTGAACAGGAAAAAAACACTGGTTTTTTTCATTTCCGATTCCTATAACCCGCAACCTGAGTTAATTCGACGCATTCCTCAGCGCGTTGCTAAGGAAGAGCGCCCCTTCGGTCGCTATCAACTCCCCCGGCTGAAGGCCCCCGGTGATCTGGTGGTATCCGCCCTGCTGCAAGCCGAGCTTCACGGTCCGTTCGGTGAAGGTCCTGCGGTCTGTGGTGACCCAGACGGTCATAGTGCCGTCGCCCTCCCGGACCACGCCGTCGACGGGGACCGCCGTGGCGCGCACCGAATCGCCGGTGCTGATTACAAAGGTGGCGAACATGCCGGGCCGCAGTTCGTGCCTCGGATCGCGGATTTCGGAGCGCACGAGCAGGCGGTGCGTGGCCGGATCGACGGATGCCCCTATCCTGGATATCTTGCCTTCGAATATACGGTCGGGCCATGCCATTACCCTGACCTTGACCTCCTGTCCGACGTGGAAGAGCGGACTGTCGCTTTCGACGACGTATGCCAGCATCCACATGGTCGAGATGTCGGCGACCGAATAAGGGGCGGGCACCGCCCCCGGCTGCACCAGGAGTCCGGGCGCCGCATTGCGCGCCGTTATGCGGCCGGTTATCGGGCTTGGCACGACCATGATCGGGTCGACCTTGCGTTTGGCCACAATTTGATCGATCTCCTTTTCAGTTTTGCCAAACAGGCGAACGGCATTGCGAGCGGCCTTGAGGGCGCCTTCCGCGCTTTGCTGTTCCGAGATCGCCTGTTCGAGGTCTTTCTGGGAGATCCCCTGGGTCTCATAGAGCTTCTTTGCGCGGGCCAGGGTCCTGGTGGTAAGCTCAAGCACCCCGGCGGCGGCGATCAGGGTCGATTCAGCCTGACCGAGGTCCGGGCTGTCTATAGTATAGAGCTTCCGGCCCTTGACGACTTCGTCGCCGAGGTTTGCAAACAGATCGACGATCTTGCCCTGGTAAGGCGAAAAGACCTGGACCGTCATGTCCTGGTTGAAATCGATAGTGCCGACCGCTTCCCGCAAGATAAGGAAAGTCTGCTCGCCAACCGGTTCGACCTTCACGGACTCAAGCTGCGTCTCATTGAGTTCCACGGTTTTCCGGGAAGTATCGTCCCCCTGCTTCGGATTTTTTTCAGAAGAGGGACCGTCAGCGCTTTGGGCCGCTTTGGGGTGATTGCCCGGATAGCCCCCAAAGTACAGGCCTGCCGAGACAAGGGCGATCAAAGCCGCCAAGGTCAGGCCCGACAGGATGGTTTTCGCTCTATACGCCATGATGAACCTCTAAAAAGGGGTAAAAGGCGAGCAGGTATATTGTTCGCTAAGCATCCTGCTGTCAAGCCAAAGCTTCAGTAGCTCACACGCACACGCACGCCGTATACTTCCACGGGACCCCGGTCGCTGTTATAGCCGGGGTTCTGAATCAACTGAAAGTCAGGGCTGATTGCCAGCCAACGGGTGATCTGAAAGCGATAGTAAACTTCCATCACCTGCTCACAGCCGTAGCTAAGGGCCCCGTCGCCCAAAAGCATGCCGATCCCTCCGGCAGCAAGGTAATCTTTGTGCGGAGTCGACAATCCATTCACTCCCCAGGCGACGCCAAGGCGGTCGTCGGGCCTTTTCCAGCGCACCCCGCTCACCTGTAGGCCAAGGCTTGCATGCCGGTCGGATTCCGTGTAACACCAGGTCTCGTGACGCCCGTCGTTCCAGCCGAGGCGGCCGAAAATTCCCGTTTCTCCTTCGTCGGCAAGAGGTTGTTCGAAGTTGAATCCCAGACCGTATTTTGTGCCGCCAAGTTTTTCGACGAGCAGAATATCCGGCGTAGCGCCCGTCTGCGCTGCAAGCGCCAGCGCGGCATCATAGCCGCCCATGCGCGCCTCGTTCAGATATGTAAGAAAACGTAGCACCGTTCCCCAATTGTTCGGCTTTAAATCAAATTCCAGGTTGTATCCAAGCTCCTGCGCCATTGCAGAGCCTTTGTCGAACCAGTCATAATTGGCGCCATTTTGAGTATTGGGCTCCATGGCAATGGCGAAGGCCAACCTCCATCCCGGCTGATAAAGAGCCACGAGGGCTTCGAAGCTATAGCCGCGCGTGTCCGAAGCATAGTCCCAGGCGGTATTGAAAAGGAAATCGTAGTTCATGAACTGGGTTCGGTTGTTATCGGCATACCTGTTCTGATCGAAATCGTCGGTGAGGGCAAGCTTTCCGATTTTTACCTCCCACCGGCTCACAGGCTGTTCTCCGGGGATTTGATCCATGCCGCGTTCCAGCTTCTCGGTTTCGGGCTGGCCGGCGCCCGGTTCCAGATGCCCGGCTTCATAAGAGAGCGGGTAATAATATCGCAGGTACGCGCGCGCTACGTAGGGCACTTTGGGCAGATTCGACGACCCCGCCCTGATGACGTCCCCATTCAAATAACCTCCGAGTCCGGTGCCGTCGCTGATGCCGTGCCCCTGGAACATCTCGGTGTCCACATAAGCCTGCAAATGGCGGGTCAGTTGCCAACCCAGGTAGATGCCGTAGGTTTGGGTGAAGTCATTGCCGTCGTGTCCAAAGCTCAGGCTCCTTGGGCCTTCGTAGGGACTGTGAAAGTGAGGCGTGTCCTGATAGACGCCGTTGAACTGGAGCCCCAGCAGCCAGGGAAACCAGGGAGAAAGCGGCCAGGATCGACACGATTCGTTCTGAGTTGCCTCGGCGGAGGGATTTTCGGGTGCATCAGGGGGCTGAGCATGAAGCGGGACAATGGGCACAAAAGTCATTGCCGCCAATAGAATGAATAAAGATAAGGTTTTAGCGGCTGTAACCATGACAGGTTCCCATCTTCAGTTGTCCTAATAAAGTGTTCCGGTCAAAACAAAGATTGTCAACGCAAAATTGATGTGGTCCAAAGGCAAATCAGGGCGCCACCCCCATCGAAAGGGGCGAAAGATTGTAAAAAGCCATGGAATGGGCCCAAACATATGACCCCCAAAACAAAAAATCCTTAGAGCTCAACTGCCCTAAGGATTGCACCCTGGTTCACTTGGTCCTTACGATCGCCACCCGGTATTTCCGCGCACGGGATCACGAACGGCGTCAGGCAGGTCTTCTGACTCACGGATCGATCTACTATCCAGCCCTTCCCATCCCGCAGGCGCAGGAAAGTGGCATTGCCGGATTTCGTCCCCGTTTACAGCGGCGGGACCGCTCCCGATTTTCACGGGATTCCCTTTTGAACCCTAAAGTACCTGACGCTAAATAATCTCAACGCCCCTTCTACAGAGCTTACCAAGTTCAGTCAAGAGCATTTCCGCAGGCGCCCGTCAAATTTTGCAAGGACGGGGGCAGTGCATTGAAAAGAACAGGCAACGCTTCCCTTTGCATAGCCACCCATGATCGCCTGGAGTTACTGCATTCCCCTGATGAATCGGACCGCAAGCAGAACCAGCAGGAAGATCAGGTAGAACCTCAGAAAATAGAGAGCTACTTTTACCGTTTTTGTGATCTGAACACGAGGCATATGCATCTCCTTGTCAGAGCTTGGCCTGGAGGACGACGCCCTTCATGATATCGTTGTAGTTGATCACCCCCAGGATATGATCCTCACCATCGACAACAGGCAGCATCCGGTAATGATATTTGGCGAACATTTCGACCAGATCTTCCAGGCCGGTGTTTTTATCGGCCGTGACGACCGGCGAAACCATAATCGAGCCGAGCGGCGCCACATCGGGGGCCAGCGCCAGTTCGCGCAGGTCCACCACGCCGACCAGAGTCTCGTTGTCGCCGTTGATTACGTAGATATAGGAAATGCTCCTCGGCTCCCGTCCCGAAGTTCGCACATCCTTGAGCACATCGCCGACCCTGGCTTCTTTGGGCATTGCCACATAGTCGCGCGACATGATGTCATCGGCCTCCGGTTCTCTTTCGGACAGAATGTTTCGCACCCTGCCGGCGACCTGTGCGCTCAGCAACTCCAAAAATTCCTGGACCTGGTCGAAGGGGAGCACTGAAAAGAGATGGGCGAGTTGAGGAGCGGTCATCTCGGAGAAGATTTCCCGCGCTCTTTCATCCGAGAGGTCTTCGACCAATTGCCGTTTTGCCCTCGGCTCGGCATCTGCGAGGGTTTCGGCTGCCTTTTCGGAATCGAGCACACTGAACAGCGCCTCCTGCTCTTCTCCCTGGAGCTCTTCCAAAACGTCGGCCAGGTCTTCACTTGGCAGCTCCATTGCCTGTTTTCGCGTAATGGACAGGGATACTTTATCGGTTGCGACAACGTCTTCGACCGAAAGCGGTTGAACATACTTCCACGGAATGAGGCGATCCTTTGACCATCTGAATCTTTCAAGGCCAAGCCGGCGAAGAAAGCCGTTAAAGGAGATATCGACGTCGGCGATAAACAGGCGACCTGTTCTATCGACCAGAAGAACATCATTTACCACTTCGCACCTCCTGCCATCCAGGTCGAGGATAGTGCGCCCCATCAGGTGCTGGTCTACGAGCATCCACCCCGGCTGATCCACAAAAGGCGGATAAGAGCCGCTTTCCGGCGGTTGAACGAATATCGCGTCATCTTCGATCCTGGTTACTTTTTCCCATGGTACGAACTCGGTAGGCTTACCCCAGCCGTGCTCGATGTATATGCCGACCACATGCGGGTAAGGCTCGACCAGATGGAACACAAGATCGGTAAGCTTTCCGATGCGGTCTGTGATCTTTCCGGCGCAAACAAGCCTGTTAAGGAGTTCCGAAAAGTGCAGGACCCTGTAAGTCCCTCCATTCCTGGGTAATTCGACCCCATTTGCCGGGTGATGGTTAAAAGCGAACATAACCTGCCTCCTCCGATCTAATTGAAAAGATCGGGAAATAGCGTTTGGACACCCAAAAGAGTGGACATTACCGAAACGACGATCACTATCGACCAGTTCATGATGTTCTGGGTACGAGTATTTACATGGTCGCCCATAAAGGCGGGTTCATTGAGAATCAACAGCAGGAAAACCAGCGCAGCGGGCAGCAGCGTGACCGCCACTACCTGAACGAACATGGTGATGGTCACGAGGGGAGCGCCCGGAATCAGCACCACGGCCCCGGAGGTGACAAGCATCACGAAATAGATGCCGTAGAACCACTTTGCATCTCTTACTCTGACGTTCAGGGAGTGCGCCCACCCGAACACCTCGCCCACCGCCCACGAAGAGGAAAGCGAGATGCACAGCGCGCCCAGAAAGCCTGCATCGAAAAGACCGATGGCAAAAAGCCGCTTTGCGAGTTCGCCCTGGCCCGAAGGCAGAAGCGGAACCAGCGCGTCTGCGGTCTGCTTGGCGTCCTCGATGATTACCTGCGGATGGTGAAAGTAGAAAACCGCCCCGGTGGTGATGATTATAAAAATTGCCACTGTGCAGGTTGTAAGCGAACCGATGAAAGTTTCGGTTTGCCCGAACTTTATGTCGTGAACGTCGAGCCTTTTGTCCACTACGGCGCTTTGCTGGAAAAATATCATCCAGGGCGCGATTGTGGTGCCTATATTGGCCATAATGATGAAAATAAGGTCGCCGGTAAGTCCTCCGTTAAGGTCCGGGTGGTAGAAACCCTTCAAAACCTCGCCCCATCCGGGCGCGTAGGACAGCTTCATGCCCCAGAAGGCCGCAGGGATATAGACAAGGTTGAAGCAGCAGAAGAACAACGTGAGCTTCTCGAAATTCCAGTAGCTCCCGCTTAATACCACAGTGCAAAGGACAATGGTGACGGCCAGGTATGTGATCCAGGGAGCAATGCCGAAGAGCCTCATGGCCTCGGTCATGCCGATGTATTCGGTAATAAGAGTAAGCCAGTTCACTATCGCCAGGTCGGTAAGGGAAAACCAACCCCAGAAAGGACCGAAGCCTTCGAAGATTGCTTCGGCGTGACCCCGCTTGGTGACGGCCCCAAGGCGAACGGTCATTTCCTGTACGTAATAGGCCATCGGAACCAACAGGATGAACATCCAAAGGAGGGAAAATCCAAATTTGGAGCCGGTTACCGCATATGTTGAGATGCCGCCGGCGTCATTATCGGCGACCATTACGATAATGCCCGGGCCGAGGACCGACAGGAAGATCACGAACTGCTTGCGCAGGCGGTTGGTGATGTGAATGCTCTTGCTTATTGCATACATTGCAATGTCCCCAAATCAACTGAAACGGGCCGCCTCCTTCGCAAGAAAGGAGGGCCTTGCGGGCAATCGATTTGGGGTCCATAACAGGATAACTTCCGGATGCTTATGCCGGATGCTATTCTCTCATGGACCCTTATCCGGTGCGAACCTCTTACAAAACCAGGGCGGAAATCAGGGCTTCGAGCCCCGCCCTGGCAACGCCGGTGCTCCACTCCGAACCAGCCGTCCCGTTCACGGCCGGGTTTTGCGCAATGTAGTCCCGCTCCCCGAGGTACCCCATCTCGCGGAGTCTGGCGAGGACATCCCACTGCGAGGTCCGTTTGGAATCATATGTGATCAGGACATTTCCCGTGACGGGATTTGCGTTCACACTGTTTATCCCGAGGCAACAACCAAGCCTGTCCATGATTTCCGAAGCCTTCGCAGGGGATCCCTTTACCCCGGCGATGTGGATTCTCATGCGGCCCTCTATTCCATGGAAATAGACTGCTCTCATCATTTCGAACCTCCTTGTGCGCCGGTCACATCCCAGTTTGGAGGGGTGTGGACCGCAGCTCAGGCCGCAGTGCAGGACAGCCTGCAGGACAAGTCGCACTACGGCTGCATCAACTAATCACGCTGATTCATTGCAGTGTTCATCTGCCCGTGTTCAGCCCTCGGATAATCCCGCAAAGGGCGGGACCAACCGCTGAAGACAGACCACTCACGACTGCTTTTCAGCAACGGCAGGCCAGAGGTCAAACGGACTAATGCCAGACAAAGATAACCGGGGGCCTCTTACCTTCCGCTCTTGCCATCAGGTACGTCATGGAAGAAGCGGCCGGATGAGGCGACAGGAAAGGAGGGGCTATCGCATCACTGGGGCAACTTCCACGGCACAAATGGGGCAACCGCCGCTACTGGGAGGTTGACCGTCTTCCGGACTCATTTAATGTCCTTGTCCAAGGGTTTTCGACAAGCCGGGGGAAAACAAAAAAGCCCTTTCCCACGGCCATTGAGCAGGGAAAGGGCCAACCAGCCGGCAACCGCTTTCATGCGACATGATTCCCCGCTCGTCCAAGTTTCAGCACCGTGAACCGTAAGAGGCGAAGTTTGCCTCAGCCACGTTAGGCAAACCCTTAATCCGGGAGTGCCTGCTCTACCCTGGGTTCACATCTTTCGATGCTTGAGGGCAGTGGCCTGTGTGCTCACGGGAGCCTCACCTACCGAGGATCGAATTACTTTCGGTCACTCTTCAACAGCGTATTCTAAATCGTCTGGAGGCTGTGTCAATCAAAATTTGACGAAAACTTGACGAAATTCTCACCCCTTCTAAATGAAATATTTTCCTTGGCACGGCGGCGGATATTGGTTAGTTTTCATCTCGACACACACCCGATGAGGAGCGCTGGGAGTGGATGAAACCAAGCCCCGAAAATCCAACTTTGTCTGGCTAAGGCTTTGTGCGCTTGTCCTCATAGTAGGGGGGCTTTCTTTTTTCCTCTACAAATTCGACTTTGTTGACCTTTTCGTATCCAAACAAAAGATGATTGCGTACCTGAACTCTCTGGGCCCCTGGCGCTCGGTGGGATTTGCAGCGCTCCAGGCCATACAGGTTATCATCGCGCCCATTCCAGGCGAGGTCACCGGAATACTGGGCGGGTACTTATTCGGTCTCATCAATGGATTGGCGTTATCCACCGTTGGATTGACAATAGGGTCCTATGTCGCTTTCCTCCTGGCCAGAGTGTTCGGAAAACCATTTGTGGAAAAAATCGTTCCACAGCCGATCATGCAACGGTTTCACTATCTTGTCCAGCACAAGGGCCTGTTCCTCGTCTTTTTGCTTTTCTTAATCCCAGGAATACCCAAGGACTATTTCTGCTACATCTTCGGGCTGAGCGCTATCTCCACCCTGGAGTATCTTGTTCTTTCGACGATCGGCAGGCTCTTCGGGACGATCCTGCTCACCCTGGAAGGCAGTTCGCTAAAATACGAGCATTACTGGCTGTTTTGGACCCTGGCGGCGGTTGGAGTGTTATCCGGCCTGCTTGCATTCATCTTTCGCAACAGTCTCGAACGGGCGTTCAGGCGCCTGAATTCCGGAGGCTGAAAAAATGGCAACCCCATCCCTCCAGGTCAACGTAGAGTCCGGGGTCCTGCATCCGATCCCCATCGCGGGTATATTGAGCTCCGCTCAAAAGGTCCGTTAATCTGCAAAGCGCACCTCCGATATCCCGCCAGGGAACCTGAATAAGACCTTGAGACCCATGATCGGACAAATTGACCGCGATGATGTATCTGCGCTCACCGCTCAATGTCCAGCACCAGGCCAGTATATCGAGCCAGGACGAATTGTCGGGCCAGCCCTTCAGATCGCACAGTTTCCACTCTCCCTCGCGGAAATCGGCAGAACCGACAACGTTGAGCAGGTGATGATAGAAGGAGTTAAGCGAGAACTCCAAAGGCTTTTCCGGGGGACGGCGGCGCAAAGCGACCGGGACCCTGATCTTGCGGCCTTCGATCTGTCCGTCATGAATAAGCTTTGCTCCTGGAAGCGTGGTAAAAGCCACAGCGCAACACTGTTGCCTTCGAGGAGGAAAAACGGCGGCAGCCCTTTTTTCATCATGATTTTCGATGAACCTGAGCAGCCTATCCTGGTAGGATGTATCGGCAAGCAGATGGAGTCTGACTTCGGCGGCGTTCCCGTAAGCCAGCCGATCGTAAAGCCGTTTGTCATAGCAAAGGTCAAAGCCCTGCTGGAGCAATTCCCATTCCAGGTCCCAGTATGCTTCGGCAATGAACAAGGCGGAAGGCCGTCTTTTTCGAACATCACCGATTATTTGCCGCCAATATTCCTTCGGCGGATTCTTTCCCGCCCGCCGTCCCCATGTCTTCTCAAAGACCGCGTTCATGAGGAGCATTGCCATGTCGCACCGAACACCGTCACTTTGTTCCAGAATGGAGCAGAGGGTGTGGATTGAAGCGCTTCGAAGACCGGCATCGAACGCATTCACCTGGGCTACGTCCTGCCATGGGGGAAAGTATGGATCGCGGCCCTTGGCAAACACGGTTTGGCTGTCCCCGACAAAAGACCCGTTCGGTTCAAAAAAGGCCAACGGCTCTTTTGCCAGGTCATCGCGGCTGCCCTGAATGTAGTATTCCGGATGGCTCCAAATCCATGGGCAGTCCTGCGCAGTGTGATTTGGCACAAAATCGAGGATCAGGCCGATTCCGCGCCGGGCGAGCTCTTTGCGGGCGAGGGCCAACCCATCCGGACCGCCCAGATTTTCATCCACTTCGTAGCGCCGCACGCAGTAGGGAGACCCGACTACGTCTTTCGGGGTAAAATCGGGCAGCACCCGGCGAAACTCCTCCATTTCCCGCTCCTGCCGCAAGGCAATACGAACCCCGGCAGGACTTCTCTCCCAAACGCCCATAAACCAGATTGCGTCTATCCTGAGCGAGGAAAAATAGTCCCATTCCCCTGAAGGGACCGAGCCAAGATGGATGGGGCGCCCGTGCTTTTTCTCAAGCTCGCCCAGCCAGACCCAGGTATTGATCTCATAAATTATGGGGTATTTCGGGTTCATAGCTTAGAGATTACCATTGCTGGAGACCTTCCGACAAGGTTTTCGCATCGCCGTGAAAACAGGAACGCGCAAAAAAGGAACATTTGACAATCTTGCCCTTTGTGCTACCGTATGCGCATCGACAAGCCCGAAGCAGCTTTCCAATGCGAAGGAGCGTTAATTTAGTGAAAATCACCAGCGAGATTTTCGAGGTGGGCGGCGGTAGTCTCAGCTCGCCGGAAGATGCGGCCATCTATCTCGTAAAATTCGGAGACGAAACCGCCCTGGTAGACGCCGGATGCGGCTTTGCAACGGACAGACTTTTTGCAAACATCAGGAAATGCGGGACCGATCCGCAGCAGATAAAACATTTGCTCATCACCCACTGCCATTTCGACCACACGGGAGGTGCAGCCGAGTTAAGACAGCGAATCGGACTGAGTGTCGCAGCACATGAACTGGACGCCACTTTTCTCGAAGAAGGCAATAATCGCGTCACAGCGGCAAAGTGGTACGGAGCGAGGATAGATCCCTGCATTGTGGATAGAAAGATTTCGGGTCCCGGCGGGGAAATCCTGCTCGGCGGCAGGAAAATTGAGGCCCTCCACGCGCCTGGGCACTCGCCCGGCTCGCTTGTATATTTAACGGAATCGGACGGCAAAAAAGTCCTTTTCGCCCAGGACGTTCACGGTCCGATCGATCCCAGCTTTCTTTCAAATTTTGACGATTATCAGGAAAGTCTTAAAATGCTTCTGGCAATAGGGGCGGATATCCTTTGCGAAGGCCACTTCGGAGTCTATCGCGGCAAAACGGAGGTCTCGGAGTTTATCCGGCAGTTTATTGAGGACTGAAATTGGCATGTTGATGGCCGAGAACGGGGAAGGCGATTATACCCGATCAAAGCCACCTTCGAAGCAAGCCCGATCAAAGTATACCTGGAGATATAGGGACACCCGCACCTGACGAAAACACCTTTAGTGCCGCTTACCTCAATTTAGAAAGCAGGAGCATGTGTCTTCCGGCCTCAAACCGGGGGCCGACTCCTTTATCGTCAAGCCCCACAGCCTGGACGAGACGGTCAGAATGGAAGGGACTCTGCGGGCATACTATTTTGGCATCGTCCGGTTGCCGGAAAAAAATATTGGAACCTCTTTTCCTTGCCGAAAGAATCGGGCCCGGTGGGATTTGTCAGTGTCTCAACCGAATGAGCAAATGGCAATCAGCATATGAGAATTTGTCGCAAGTATGGGAAAAATACTGTAAATTACTACTTTTTTCTCATCAGGAGAACACTATAATTATGTTGAGGGACCTCATGCGCCGAAGGCGCCTCATCCAGGTTTGTTGCGGGGTCCGAGAATAATTTCCCATTGCGGCGTCCTCTGCCGCGCGGACTGCGTTTCCGGCCCAAAGGGCTGCAGCGCAAAGGAAAAGAGATCATGACCAGGATCCTGATAGTCGATGATGACGCGGACCTTCTAATCCTTGTGAGCGGATATCTTAGCGCCTATGGTTTTGAAGTGGAACGTGCATCCGATGTCCCTCAGGCCCGAAGTTGCCTGGTGCGATCTCAATTCGACGTGGTCATATCTGATTACAACATGCCCGGCGAGTCGGGACTCGATCTACTGGATCACGTTTCGCGCAGGTATCCGGGGTTGCCCTTTATTTTGATGAGCGGTCTCAGCACGACCGGCCTGAAAAATGAGGCCATGAAGAGGGGCTGCTTCGGATACGTTGAAAAGCCGTTTGAATTCAGGGACCTGGTTTGCGCAGTTGAGGCGGTTACCGGTTTTTCGGACCGGGCGGCATCAGGGTTTGGCGCAACAGGGTAGAGATCATTGGGATCGAGAATTACGAATTACTAATTTTTCCCGAGATCAGGCCGGATCAGGCTTCCCATTTTTCGAAAACGACAAGTTGATCACCAAGCGGGGGCATCAACCTCCCGCTGTCGAACATTTCCTTGATTATTCTAATACCAAGTTACGTAGAAAATGCCTATTTTCATGCTTCGCGGGTGTCCCCCGAGACATGAAAATTGCGTTCAAGATGAGCCTAAGACGATGGGTTCCACTGCGTTTCACCCATCCTACACCCCTTTATTAACCTGCGTCAGTAGTAGGATGGGTGGAGCGGAGCGAAACCCATCACGTTTAATCTTGAACGCAACATGGTATAAAAACCAGCCCGCCCCCCTTAGGGTCATAGCGACCAGATCGTTTATTCTGGAATTGGTATCGTCTTTCTTCTCCGCTTATCATTATACTTAACAATCCAATAGTAAATTAGCAGAATCCATATCATCGCGCTCGCAACAGCAACATAGCCATTAGTTTCTGCGGCTGAGTAGACGTACTGGAATTGACCTGCTTCAATTAATTTAACAGTATTCTGTAATTGCATTTGTTGTGAAAAACCTGTGATCGCAAATGTAAGAAGCAAGTTACCAATAGCCCTGCTGGGGAAAGGATATATTCCAGTAAGTTTGTTTGCAATTATCCAAGAATACAACGAAAAAATGACGATTCCGATTGGCAGGTAGAAGCGGATTCTGAAATTAGTTACGGCTGATGAATAAATTACCAGCAGTAGAGCGGTCAAAACACAAATTCCAAACCTCTTCAGCACAAGGAACGACTTCCTTTTTGCTTTCTCAGGTTTCACATCCGGCTGAACTGACGAATTTTGGTCGGGGCTGATACCCATCTTCACACCTCCTATGGATCATGCCTGGCAAATTAAGAGCAACGCCACAACGACAGGGCATTCTTTCCAGAACGTGGGAGTATGCGGCCTAATCTCCGCCTTTCGGCTTCCAGTCCCTCGCAAGGCGCTGTGCTTCTTCAATCTGAGGCGGTGACATCTGCCTCGCGACTATATCTCTATATTCTTTTGCGTGAGAATAGCCTTGCGCCGCCGCGAGAGTTACCCACATATAGGCCTTTACAAGGTCCTGAGGCACACCCTGGCCCTTGGCGTACATTCCTCCCAAATTGAATTGTGCCGCTGGAAGGCCTTGTTCCGCCGACTTGCGGAGCCATTTCAGGGCTTCAGTATAGTCTTGCAGCACGCCATCGCCTTTAGCATACATGGTTGCCAGATTGTATTGCGCCTCCGGAAGGCCTTGTTCCGCCGACTTGCGGAACCATTTCGCCGCCTCAACGTCATCTTTGGGCACGCCTTGGCCCATGGCGCACATCCGACCCAGACTCTCTTGCGCTTTGGGATCACCTTGTTCCGCCGCCCTGCAGAACCACGCCGCAGCCTCGACATCACTCCGGGGAACACCCCGACCATCGGCGTACATCAGTCCGAGATTATATTGCGCCAGAACAAATCCCTGTTCTGCCGCCCTGCGGAACCACGCCACAGCCTCGACATCACTCCGGGAAACACCCTGACCATGGGCGTACATCAGTCCGAGATTATATTGCGCCGGAACAAATCCCTGTTCTGCCGCCTTCCGGCACCACTTCATTGCCTCAGAGTAGTTCCGTGCTACACCCTGGCCCTCGAGATACATATGGCTCAGATTAAACTGTGCTATAGCCAGTCCCTGTTGCGCCGCCTTGGCCAACCATTTTGCCGCCTCCCTGGGGTCTTGCGGCACCCCCTCACCGTTGTCGTACATCACCGCCAGATTGAATTGTGCTGCAGCGTTTCCCTGCTCCGCCAAAGTCTTAAACTCTTTATAAGCTGTGGCATAATCGCCTCTTTCGCCAGATGCTTTGGCGCTTGCAAAATCGGCGCGAGCAATGGGAACAAAAGCTTGTGGAACACAGACCGCAAGGCAGAGCATGAGGTAAATTAATGACAAATGCTTCCACACGGCGCCCCTCCATTGTTTAAATTCCAAGGCCGCAACGAACCGGCTGACAGATTACACCAGATGAAAGCACGATTCTCCTGAAAACGGGAAATATTTCATTCCGACTTCGTGAAAGCAGGGATAACCGGCGCGGGCTACCCCGGTACAGGAATACAATCACAGAGCGCACAGGAAAACTTAAGGGTTTCCAGGCACTTTTTGATGCTTTCCTGAAGGAGACAAAGGGATCCCGTCAATACTCCTTGCCCGGCGTGATGTGTTGGCGTGGGGTTGATGAAAAATGGTTCTCACCATATAATGCCGACTCGGCTTTAGAATTAGACCGGCGAGAATGAAATCGTTGGGAAATGTGCAAATGAAGATTGATATCGAGGTCAAGGTCATCTTTCGCGCATTCCGGTCCAGGAACTATCGGCTTTTTTTCTGCGGACAGGGTATTTCCTTAATCGGCACCTGGATGCAGCAGGCCGCCATGAGCTGGCTGGTGTACCGAATAACCGGATCGACGCTTCTGCTTGGTGCGGTTGCCTTCACCAATCAGATCCCGACCCTCTTTCTGGGGCCTTTTGCGGGTGTGATCGCCGACAGGTTTGAGCGAAAGCGGCTGCTGATGTGGACCCAGTCCCTCTCGATGCTACAGGCGCTGATTCTGGCATCGCTTGTCCTTGCCAGCGCCATTCAGACCTGGCATATAATCGCGCTAAGCCTTTTCATCGGGGCAGTAAACGCTTTCGATATACCTATCCGTCAGTCTTTTGTTTTGCAGATGGTAGAGAGAAAAGAAGACCTCGGCAACGCGATCGCTCTTAACTCAGCCATGTTCAACAGCGCGCGATTCATCGGACCCCTGGTTGCGGGAATTCTGATTTCCATGCTGGGCGAAGGAGTATGTTTTCTTTTGAACGGGATAAGCTACCTGGCGGTGCTGGCGGGATTGGCGGCAATCAGGGTTGCCGCAAGACAGAACCACGTGGGCAGGGCTCCTGTTTTGCGGCAATTTTGCGAAGGAATCCGCTATGCCTTCGACTTTAAGCCCATTATCGCCATCCTGGCTCTGCTTTCTCTATACAGCATAGCCGGCGCTCCCTACATGGTGCTAATGCCCGCATTTGCCAGGGATGTTCTGCATGGAGGCGCGCATACCTACGGGTTCCTGATGTCCGCTGCGGGCATCGGGGCTCTGTCGGCCACGATGTACCTGGCCTCCCGCAGGAATGCCCACGGCCTGATAAAAGTCATTCCCACCGCTTCCGTTGCATGCAGCCTGGGGATTGGTTCTTTCGCCCTGTCCAGAAGCTTCGCCCTCTCGATAATCTGCCTGTTCATGGCCGGGTTTGGCATGATGACCCAGATAGCATCAAGCAATACGATCATTCAGACAATCGTCGAGGAGGACAAACGCGGCCGTATCATGAGTCTTTACGCAATGTCCTTCATGGGCGTCATGCCGTTTGGAAGTCTTCTCGCCGGAAGCATCGCGGACAGGATCGGGGTCCAATTCACTTTACTGCTGGGCGCAGCCTGCTGTATAAGCGGGGCTTCGATTTTCGCCATGAAGCTTCCAATGCTTTGCGATCGGCTCAAGCCGGTTTTTGCAGATATGGAACCCTGTGCAACGCAGCGAGTTTCACATATCGATCAGACCGGTTCGAGGCGAGCCTGGAAAAAGCGCAGGTATTTGGGTTCGTAGACCAGCTTGAGGCCTTTCACTTTTTCGCGGTTCCAGAGGACTTCTTCGATTGCTTCCGCGGTTACGTCCATGTGCGCCTGGGTATAGACGCGGCGGGGGATGGCGACCCGCACGAGTTCAAGCTTCGGGTAGCGGTGCTCTCCGGTCGCGGGGTCTCTGCCTGCAGACAGGATGCCCCTTTCCATGGTTCTGATTCCGGCTTCAATGTAAATTTCGGCCGCAAGGGTTTGGGCTGGAAACCGGTCCTGGGGGATATGCGGATAAAAGCGCTTGGCATCGAGGAAGACTGCATGCCCGCCAATCGGGAGCACTATCGGCACCTCCCAGTCGATGAGTTTTTTGCCCAGGTACTCGACCTGTCCCACCCTGGCCCGGATATGATCGTCGTCCACCGATTCTTCGATGCCCCGCGCCATCGCTTCCATGTCCCTTCCCGCCAACCCCCCATACGTGTGAAGCCCTTCATAGACGACAACCAGGTTTCGAGCTTCCTCGAATTTGTCCCGGTCGTTCAAGGCAAGCCAGCCGCCGATGTTTACAAGGCTATCCTTCTTTGCGCTCATCCACGACCCATCGGTATACGAGCAGAACTCGAAGAGGATTTCAGCAACTTTCTTATCCCGGTATCCGTGCTCCCGCTGCTGGATTAAGTAGGCGTTTTCTACGGCCCTAGTCGCATCCAGTAAGAGCGGGATACCGTATTTTCCGCAAAGCCCGCGCAACTCCCGCACGTTTTGCATCGATACGGGCTGCCCCCCGGCCATGTTGACCGTGGCGGCAAGGCTGACGTAAGGGACCTTGTCACGACCGACCTTCTTAATGAGATCTTCAAGTTTTCCCAAGTCAACATTTCCCTTGAAAGGATGCTCGCTTCCAGGGTCATGGGCCTCATCGGAGATCACATCGGCAAAGACGCCGCCCGCAAGCTCCTGGTGTATCCTGGTGGTTGTAAAATACATGTTTCCCGGAATGAAATCCCCTTTTCTTATATATATTTGGGAAACCAGGTGCTCAGCGCCTCGCCCCTGGTGGGTGGGAACCATATATTTATATCCGTAATATCTTTGAATATTGGCTTCCAGCCGGTAGAAATTGCGGCTGCCCGCGTAAGCCTCGTCTCCGAGCATAAGCCCCGCCCACTGGTAATCACTCATCGCCGAAGTGCCGGAGTCGGTAAGCAGATCGATGTAGACATCCTCCGACTTGAGGAGAAAGGTATTATAGCCGGCCTCCCTAATGCGCTCCCAGCGATACTCGCGGGTCGTCCAGCGAGCCGGTTCCACCATCTTGACCTTCCAGGGTTCAGCCCAGGATTTCTTCGATGGGTCTCGTTTTCGATTTTCGCTCATCATCGCATCCTCCATAAGACACCACACCGGATTAACAGCAGTGGAAAAATAATTCCTTGTCCGGTTATACGCAAAAAAGGCGGGCAACATATAGCCTGTGCCCGCCCTTGTATTCGTTTGCAATCCGAACCGTTTCTTTCCTACTTACCGCTTCCTAGCTTCCCGCTCCTTTATCTTCATGCTTTTTCCGTTTGTGCCCACAGGTCCTCGAGGGTATTGGACCCAACTGAAGGTCTGTCTTCGGACATGACGGGGAGCCTGTTCACCAGCCACCTGAAGAGCCAGATCCCCATCGTGACCAGGGCCAGCGAAACCGTGATTTCCATCCAGCTCGGAACGTAGTGAGGGCTGACTTGCCAGTTCATGGCGATCATCGAAATGTTGAACCGGTTAAAGATAATCCCCAGCACGGTCCAGGCCCCGGTCACCCTCACCAGTCTCACGTCGCGCATCCTCACCCCAATCAGATACAGAGCGCACGGCAGCGCCACAAAACCCACGAGCTCGATCAGATACAGATGACCGTATGGCGTATTGAGCAGGTCCCAGCGAGCGCCCTCCGCCAGACCGATCAGCTTTAGGAAGAGGTAGACATACAGCACGGCGGCAGCGGCTTTTCCGAGCCCCAGGGTCAACTTGTCAAGATCGAAATGCGAAGAAGGCGAAAGTCTGTAAGCGAATAGTCTATGGGACAAAGAGCTTTCCACGATAACCATGGAAAGTCCGGTTATAATGCTTGAAACAAAGAAAAAGAGCGGCAGATACATCGAATACCACAGAGGGTGCAGTTTAGTCGGGGCAATAAGGAAAAGCGATCCAAGGCTGGATTGATGCAGAGTGCTCAGCACTACACCGATGATAGCCAGCCATATCGTCAGCTTGCTCCAGAACTGCCTTAACCTGTCCCACTTCAGCCATTCCCAGAAAGCGGGCACAAATTCGAGCGCCTGAACGGTAAGGTAGCCGGCTACGCACATACCGACTTCAAAAAGCACCGAAGTGACGCCTCGTGGAAATATCATCATTAAGGGCATGCGCCACGGCTGGCCAAGGTCCAGAACCAGGCCCAGGACGACAAAGACGTAACCGATAAATCCGGTCAGGATGGCAGGTCTTAGCAAAGGCTCGTAGTCTTCCATCCCGAACAGGTGCACCGTGGCCGCGATGGTGTAACCGCCCGCCGCCAGGGCAACCCCGGTCATAACGTCAAAACCGATCCACAGCCCCCAGGGAGTCGTCTGGCTCAGGTTTGTGACGGCGCCCAGCCCCTTGAGCAGTCTGAATGCGATCAAACATAGCCCGACAGTTACAATCAGCCCGCTTATAAGATTGAACGGAGTAAATAACTTCCTCGGATTACCTATCAGTAGACGAATCAGCTTTTTCATTTTCTATGTCCTCAATTTAAACGTGACGCTTCGAACGCTCTTCGTGAGCTTCTTGCCTGCGGAGAGCAAAATGACGGAATCCGGCCAGCAGTGCGGGCCAAATCAGCAATACAGTCGGCACGGTGGCCATGGCGCCTGAGGTGAGCTCGGGATAATCCTTTTCGTCAAGCTGGGGCAATCCGAGTTTTTCAAAAGGCGCGCCAGCCAGGTAGAGCCAACTCGTGCCGCCTGCTTCGTGTTCACCGTAGATGTGGTCCACGTAAGCATCCGGAGAGTCGTGGATCCGCTTTTTGGCTTCCTGGATGAGATCCGAGCGCTTTCCAAATTTCAGGGCCTCCTGCGGACACGCCTCGACACAAGCCGGCAGTTTGCCCTGTTCGAGCCGTTCAAAGCAAAACTGGCACTTCTTGATGAGAGGAGACGCTTTTGAGTACTCGAACTTTGGAACGTCGAACGGGCAGGCAAGCATGCAGTAGCGACAACCCAGGCAAAGGTCGTTTCGATAAGTGACTGCGCCGTCCGGCTGCTTTTCCATCGCTCTTATGATGCACGCCGAAGAGCAGGCAGGCTCCAGGCAGTGCATGCATTGTTGTTTTCTTGTAATTTCCACCCCTTTGCCTAACGTGTACTTGTTCACTACTGTAAATGCCGTAGGGGAAGTATCACGATGTTGTTCAAGCAGGGAATCGTCGTCCTGGTAGGCAACCTTGGGCTTGGGCAACCCGTTTACCTCGTTGCAGGCGTCTTCGCAGCAGCGGCACCCAATGCATAGAGTGGTGTCCACGAGCACACCCATCGCTTCTTCTCCACGCACCCGCCCCGCAGTTTCAGCGGCCCGCGCCGGATCGGCGCCAAGGGCCATCACGCCTGCGGCCCCAGCCCCGAAAAGCTTCAGGAAGCTGCGCCTGCTGCAGTCGCAGACATGCTCTCCGTCCTTTGTTGATTCAGTCACCTTTGTATTCATTTGCTTTTTTTCCTTTGTTGTAGTAGCCGGTTAAGCGGCTTTTTCCTATTTGGTGAGCAGGAACTCCCTGGCAAGGTCATCCCAGCTTTGAGGATCGATCACTCTGGCGAACCCCCGGACCGGCTCACCGCCGTCCTGAAGGAACCCGGCCGCCATGGCCGGTTGCCGGCAGGAAAGCGCCTCTCGAATGTCTTCGAGCCACTTGCCGATCATGCCAGTTGGAATCATGTTTTCCGATTCGGCGGATAAATTGCTATTTCTGACTTTGAACAGCCAGCCGTTGCCGTAAGGGTCGTCAAAAGCCAGGGAAGGAGAATCGACCACGTCCCTGTTGACCTCCACCACCTCCCCATCGACCGGAGACAGCATTGGTATCGATTTGCTATCGGCCTTCATAAGCCAGCCGAAAGATCCCTGTTTCACTTTTGAGCCTATCGCAGGCAGTGAAATTGAATCTACCCCGCCGAGCAGTTTCACGGCAAAATCATCCATACCCACCGTAACGATCTCTTTACGTCCCATCCTTGCCCAGCCGTGACCGGCATGGAACATGACATCATTTGCAACGACAAAGCCGGCAATCCGTTCCTTCACAATCGCCTTTTGGCTAAGGAAATGGAACGCGAGCCCCAGTGCGGGAATGCCCACGAGAATGCCGACCACAGGAAGAAAAGTAATCCCCAGGACCATGAAGCCGGCCCCTACCACAAACAGGGCCAGGGCTATGACCAGGCTTGCCAGCCTGTCTGGAATGCTCATGCTGCGCGGAATGCTCATTATCTTTTCCATGTCCGCTCCCCCTCGTCCGGCGTTTTCACGCCGGCCCGCGTTACCTTGTAAGAAAGAACTCTCTGACAAGATCGTCCCATGCTTCAGGATCGATCACCTTGGCTATGCCGCTGACGGGCTCGCCACCATCTGCATAGAGCGGGGCCGAACCGGGAGCCAATCGTCTGGAGGCCAAAGTCTGGCGGATATTTTCAAGCCATTCGCCGACCATACCGCTCGGAATCATATTCTTCAAATTGGAAGTCAGATTGTTACTTTTAACCTTAAATAGCCAGCCGTTGCCGTAAGGGTCGGCAAAAGCCGTCCCGGGAGCATTGATCACCGCCGGGTTGACCGCCACGACTTCTCCTTCCACCGGGGAGAGCATGTGAATTACTCTTGAATCGGTCTTGAATCCCCAGCCTAAAGACCCCTGCTTCACTCTGGAACCCGTTTTGGGCAGGGAAATCGAATCAGCCGAGCCCAGAAGCTTTGCGGCGAAATCGTCCATACCTACCGTGACCGTGTCCAGATTCTCCACCCTGGCCCAGGCATGGCCGGGATGGAACAAGAGGTCCGGCGGCGCCAGGAAGCCTGCAAATCGATTGATAAAAGCCCTCACCGCGTCTTTGGCTGTTTCCATCTCGACTCTTGGACCATTCAGCACCCGCCAAAAAACGATAAAGCCAAATAGCCCAAGCAGCGCGATAATGTACTCAACCTGTCTTGCCTCATAAATGTGCGCCAAGATTTTCATGTTGTTTTCGCTCCTCGACGTTTGAGATTTTTAACTAACAACCGCTTGGTTACTATATCAACTTCCGTGCCATCCGGAGCAAGCACCCGCCAACAAATGAAATATTCTTAAATATCACACACTTAGCGATACGCCGAGGAGCATGCGGATAATTTCTCGATCTCTCAGATAAAAGCGAGTGTAGAAAGTTTCGACACTGCGGCGATTAAAGCCGTCGAAAATTTCGAATCGCACCAAAAGGGTGTAGAAATTTTCGACGGCAGGGCAAAAGCGACAGTGTAGAACGCGGGTATTGCGATTTTGCTAAGGGAAGGGTTCTCTCATGCCGATTTGTCCTGTTGAATGGACATTCATCAGAGAGTGCGAAAGAAGCGACATGAACAGGATCGATTCCGGCCAACTCCTTCGAATGCTTGAGTCGGGCTACGCGATACCGCCGTTGTCGGTCGTTGCGCTCGACCTCCTTGAGATGGCATCAAAGGAGGACGCTTCAAGCGAGGAAATCGTCAAGCTTATTGAGCAGGACCCGTCATTGACCGTGCGGGTCCTCAATCTTTCCAACAGCGCTCTTTTTAGTGCGGGCGGCCCCATCTCGACATTGTCCCGGGCTGTGATGAGGCTTGGGTACAATCAAATAAGGCTGATGGCCCTGTCCATTTCCCTGCGGGATGCATTCCCGATGGGCAAAGTCGAGCAGTTCGACTACGAGCAGTTTTGGCGGGTTTCTTTGTACCGTGGGTTGATGGCAAAGTCTTTGGCGTCGAGATCTAAGGCAGTCCATCCAGAAGAAGCTTTTCTTGCTGGGCTGACCATGGAAATTGGACTGCCCATCTTCTTTGATTTGTGCATAAGAGGACAATCCGACTCGTTCAGCCTGGAGCTTGAACCACTGGAGGAAGTCCTGGAGAAGGAGAGAAGCTGCTATGGCCTGGACCACCGCGAGGTGGGGGAGGCGGCGCTAAGATTCTGGAAGTTTCCGGAACATATCGCAGCCTGCCAGAAAATGATCCCCGAAAACGTCCATGAAGACTCCTCCCGGCTCCGGACAGTTTGCAAGCTGGCAAGGCTGTTTTCCCAGGTTATCTTCCGAGGACCGAGGGCGTTCGGCTCGTTTTATTCGGAAACTGAGGCGGCCCTAGGTCTAAGCCAGGAGGAGATCCATGAAGCCGTTTTCAAAACGCTGGCAGAAGTGGAAGAAATTGCTTATGGATTTAAAGTGCACATAGATCGCCAAAAGGAGATCATCGGGGTGCTGGAGAATGCGAACCGGGCGTTGATCCGGATTGCCAAAGCCATCTCGGAGCACCCGGAGCAGAGTTCTCAAAAGGACCTTCCCTCTTTTTCATCCATCGACAAAGACAACAGCCAGGTTAAGAACACCCTTCAAGCCGTGGCCCACGAGATACGCAATCCGCTAACCGCCGTGGGCGGTTTTGCCAGAAGACTGGCGGTCTCCCTGGACCCTCAATCCGAGTCGGGCAAGTATGCCAGGGTAATTCTCGATGAGGCGCTGAGACTGGAGAAGATTCTTTCCCAAATTCCCGAGCAATCGCCCAATTCGCATTCAGATCTTTCCTGAGTTACCGAAGCCCCGGGCTTGCGATTGAACGTGTTGTTGAGCTCGACCGCGCGAAAACGCTTGCCGTAATAGTGGGGCATCTGCTCTTTGATCGCACATCAGGTTCGTATGCCGGCCAAAAAATCACCGTTCGACTTCGGCCAGCCAGAACCTTTCGTAAAATTCCTTGATTACTTCTTCAAGCGGCCTTGAACCATCCAGGACGAGGAATCTCACGGGGTCTTTTTCTGCAAGCGCCAGGTAGCCTTCCCGGACCTTCTGGTGGAACAGTCTGTCCTCCTGTTCGATCCGGTCCCGCTCCGCTCCATCCCGGGCCGCGAGCCTAGAGATGGCAGTATCTATATCGCAGTCAAGCAAAATGGTCTTGTCGGGCCACAACCCTTTGGTGGTCCATTGCTGTATTATCCTGAGGCTGTCGAGGTTGAAACCCCGCCCGTAACCCTGGTAGGCGAAAGTGGCGTCGATGAACCGATCGACCAGTACCCACCGCTGCCTCTTCATGGCTGGAACGATGACCTGCTCCGTCAATTGAGCTCTGCTGGCGCTATAAAGGAGTACTTCGGCGCGCCTGCTCATTTCAGAGGAAGCCGGGTCGAGCAGAATCCGGCGGATTTTTTCACCGATCGGCGTCCCGCCCGGTTCTCGAGTCCTGATATAAGGGATGCCTGCCTCTGTGAGCCAGTCCGCCAACCGGTCCATGAGGGTGCTTTTCCCGCACCCGTCTATGCCTTCGAAGCTTATGAACTTTGCCGGCAATGAGAGCGAGCGGCCTTTAAGATTGTATCTCCATGATCCGGTCACGCAAGCCCCTCATATATACATATAACTCTTATACCAAGTCGCGTTCGAGATCGATGTGACCGGGAGGGCATACGTCGCGCGACGCATTCACTCAAACAGCTCCCCCTCCCCTACGGAGGGGCGGGGTCTATTCCCGCCCAATCTTGAACGCAACACCGTATTAGACAGCCCCACAGGTCATTAGACTGGAGAACTCGTTAATCTGCACGACGATTTTCTCCCACTATCCTCAGTAAATCTTCGATGTTCTCTATACATATTCTAGACCAGCTCTCGTAATTAGCTATGTTCATCTTTAATTCACTGATAGATAGGAATCCCGATCGATTGATAGATTTTTCCTTTGCTTTGATATTCGGTGTTTGCAATAAAAACAGATGAACTATTCCAAAATGCACTTTACCAACATCATTAGAGTCGTCATTCAGTAGTCCCACAATGTGGTCTGTATACACTGAGTTGACTTCAACCTCCTCTTCCACTTCTCTCAACATTCCTTTTATATATGGCTCACAGTACAGATGTCTATCATTTGTAGCAATATGACCTCCGATTCCGATCGAGTATTTTCCTTCAAGCCTTTTTTCTTTCGTCAATTTACCTCGTAAATAGGAAAATACCTTAGAATCACTTGCAAATATAACGTAGGGAATAATTTGTTTATAAGAAGGATCGGTTTCTACATACATGCGTTCCTTATATTCTATATTACGTAAATCGTTTATTATACACATGTATTTACCAATATCCGTGATAAGTCCCTGGAAAGGACCGGCGGAATACAATGTCTCTGTTTTTATAACCAGAACACGCTCTTCGATCTTGTACACCGATAATCTTTCCAATGAAATTCCGCTATACCACCACACCCTCATTTCCTTAAACAAGTAATCAACACTCCAGCCCCAGTCCTGCAAAATACTTTCTTACCTCTTTGGCGATAAATCGAATCCGAGGGTGGGACCGCCCTGAGTCTCTAAGCAGGATGAAGTGTTTCCAGGCGCTCCATCGACCGCTGACGAAAATCTCGCTCTTGAGCAGGTTGGGCAGAATGTCCCGGGCGATCTCCGGCTTCAAGCCCCTGTCAAGGTCTTCCCTGTACCAGTGGAAAAGGATCTCCGCGCGCTTGATCCATTCGCGTGCCTGGAGGTCGTCGGAGGACGGTTCGCCTCTGGCCTCATCATATGAATCGTATAGCACTTCGGGCAGAATGAGGACCATGCCCTTGTTTCCGTAGTTAACGTAGCGGGTGCTCTCCTGGGTAAAAGAAAAAGCCCGGTGCCGCACCACCTCGTGAGTTATGCCGCGGTCGCACACAAACTTGAAGACGAAAACGGGAAGATCGAGAGAGGGGACTGTTTTCAGCAGTTCCAGTTGTTCCTCTTCCCTTACAAGAGACGCTCGCGAGGGTATCGCCTCCTCCTGCCCGTTTTCGGGGAAAAGAGCGGGGAAAAAGCGGTGTAAGCTCCGGAGAAGGAAACCGTGCACACGCCCACGCCTCTTGAGA
>Ga0187771_10000367_pt1 | contig 27180 bp, 25 predicted proteins | sample 0116_SJ02_MP15_1_FD_133139 | JGI IMG/M metagenome (GOLD analysis project Ga0187771, IMG submission 133139) | Tropical peat soil microbial communities from peatlands in Department of Meta, Colombia - 0116_SJ02_MP15_10_MG | ecosystem: Environmental > Terrestrial > Soil > Wetlands > Peat | place... | reverse complement strand
GGAGGAGCTTGCATGTTCATCTTGAGGTCGAAGATGTTGGCCGAGGGGTAGATACCCCACGTCCAGCCCATCGACTTCAGAGACTGGTAGGTCGGGACGGCCACGTACTGGCCCACAACCTGTAGCTGTCCGTCCTTTGCAAGAGACAGGACTGTCGCATCTGACGTTATCACTTGATAGACTACAGTCTGATAGGGATGTGAGTTGCTTGCCCATCCCTTCCAGTACCCTGTGAACTGTGTCAGTGTCAGGGTCACATCTCTTTGCCAGTTGTTGAGCATGTATGGGCCGGAACCTGCGTCGTTTGTGGTTAGCCAACCGACGCCCCAGTCACCCATAGCGTTAGACGCGGTCACGTTTGCCAGGTGCTGCATTACAAGGTTCTTGTCGACGACGAAGAACAGCGACAACGAGCCGAAGAAGGGTGCGTACGGCTTGTTCAGGACGAACTGGACAGCTGTGGAGTTAAGTGCAGTTACGCTCGAGGAAGTCAACACGGTCGTCCAAAGCCAGGCGAAGCCTTGGTTGACGGCCAACTCCCTTTGCATGGACCACACGACGTCGGCCGCCGTCAGCGGGTCGCCGTTGTGGAACTTTACATTGCTGTTGATGTCGAAGACCCAAGTTAGTCCGTCAGCCGAAGTCGTCCACTTGTAGGCTAGGTTCGGGAGAATGGCTCCGTTCGGCTGCTGCGACAGAAGGTCATCGTACATGTTGACGTTCGCAGCGAACTGCGTGTAATCGTTCCCCACTGCGGGGTCGAGAGTGCCGAACGCCTGCGCTACTTGGAAGTTGAGTACAGTGGCGCCTGTCGAACTGGTGGACGTGTAGCTGCTTGTAGGAAGAGAGCTGGTGGTCGTGGTGGAGGTAGTTGTGGTGGATGTGGTGGAGGTGGTCGTCGTCGACGAGCCGCTGGTGCTCACGAAGTAAATCCCAGCGCCTGCCACCACAAGAATAACGATGATTATGATTCCAGTTACCGTTCTACTGATTGCTGTATGCCGTTCAAAGTTCAAAATTTTCACGCTTCAGAGCGCGAATTTCCATTTAAGGGTTGTTCCTAAAACTTCGTCCGATGCGCCGCGAGCTCTTCACTTGATTCTCCTGATCAACTCGAGTTCGAGCGCGACGGCCAGCAGCAGCACGAGCGCGATCGGCAATGCGAAGGCCTTGGTCAGAAGGCCGAAAGCCTGGAAAGCGGAAGGGATGATCAGACCGTCAATGAAGAGGGAGGCAACAACGATGGACATCCTGGCCGCGAACTTTCTGAAGCTCATCGCTGAATCGGCCGCCAGCCTCGCCCGTCTCCTGTCAGCTAGCCGTCCCAGCATCCCCTTCGGCTTCTGTTCACTGTCGTCCATCGGACTCACCTCTATGCAAAGTGGCAGGCCACCCAGTGTCCGTTCCCCTTGTCCATCAGCTCAGGGGTCTTGCTCTCGCAGATATCCTGTTTCAGCCAGCATCTTCCCCTGAACACGCACCCCACCGATTTCAGATCGACCAGAGTCTCTGCAAGCCCGTGTGGAACGTCCTTTGGTCTCACTCTCTCCTCGGATTCGCTTACTATTGGGACGGAGGACAGAAGGAGCCTAGTGTAGGGGTGCAGGGGATTCCTGAAGATTTCCTCGGTGCTCCCCATTTCGCATGCACGTCCGTTGAGGATGACGAGGAGCCTGTCGCAGAAGTTTGCCACCAGACTAAGGTCGTGAGATATGAAGACGTATGTTATGTTGGTGCGTGCTTTCAGGTCCTTCAGGAGAGCGATTATCTTTGCTTGAACCGAGACGTCGAGGGCCGACGTCGGCTCGTCCAGAATCATCACTTCGGGATTGAGGGCGAGGGCCCGGGCGATCGCTACTCTCTGCTTCTCGCCTCCGCTTAGGGTGTGAGGATATCTGTAAAGGTAGTCGTCGCTCAGGTTTACCAGTCTGAGGACTTCATGGACCCTTTCTTTTGACTCCTCATGGAATACGGCAAGGGGCGCCTCCAGAATGGCCTTCACGCTGCGCCTCGGGTTAAGCGATGAAGTCGGATCTTGAAAGACTGTTTGGACGTTCCTCCGATAGTTCTTCTTGTCTTTCGTGGTGTATTCAGAGATGTTCCGCTCCTCGTAGATTATTTTGCCGGCGTCGGGTTTGTAGACTAGAAGCATCATTTTCGCTAGCGTCGTTTTCCCTGATCCAGTTTCGCCTATGACACCAAAGGTCTCGCCTCTACGTATGTCGAAAGTGACGTCGTTCACGGCCCTCACTTCGCCGACTCTTTTCTTGACGAAGCCCGAGCGGACCTCGAAGGTCTTGGTGACGTGATCGAGCTTGTAGATGCTGTCCATTTTATTTCCCCAACCTGTCATCGACGACGAAGCACGCGGCGCTCTGCCTGGGTCCGTACTCCTTGAGCGGCGGACGGGAGGCCCTGCAGCGATCCTCCACGAGCGGGCACCGCGAGCTGAAGCAACAGGCATTCGTCTCTCTGTCCGCCTGCGAAATCTCGCCCGGAATCGCCGCCATCCCTCTTGACCTATCGAGTGAAGGTATCGAGTTGATTAGCCCCTGCGAGTATGGGTGCAGAGGACCCTCGAAGACGCTGGTCGTGTCGCCGTATTCTACGACCCTGCCGGCGTACATGACGTAGGTCCTCTTCGACGTCTCGTGGGCTATCCCCAGGCTGTGAGTAATCAGAATCAGGCTCATCTGCCTCTGCCGAGTCAGGTCGAGGAGAAGGTCCAGTATCTCCTTCTGGGTCGTGACGTCGAGGGCGGTTGTTGGCTCGTCCGCTATCAGAAGCTCCGGCTCCCTCAGCAGCGCCATCGCGATCATCACCCTCTGTCTCATTCCGCCGCTAAGCTGGAAGGGATACATGCCCAGAATCTGGCCTCCGGCGTAGAGCTTGACGCTTTCTAGAGCGGCCTGGATTCTCCTGCTGCGCTCCTCCTTCGTCTGTCCCTCCCCCTTGAGAGACCACTGCAGCACATCCTGCATCTGCTCTCCGACCCTGAAGAGTGGGTTTATCGATGACATTGGATTCTGGAAGACCATTGCAATTCTCCTTCGCCCGTCAGAAGAGCCGTTCTTGAGGAGGTCGATCCCGTCGAATGTCACGCTTCCGCCTTGAATCATCGCGGTCTTTGGGAGGAGCCCCATCACCGTTCTCGCTGTCATGGTCTTCCCGCTCCCCGTCTCGCCCACTATTGCGACGGTCTCGGACTTGTCAACATGCAGGGTCACACCTTCGAGTATCGGGAGCAGCTTGCCCTCCGAACGAACCCTTAGGACCAGGTCGTCTATCTCGAGAAGTGGCATTAGGTCACCTTTACGTCGAAGAGGTCTCTCATCCCATTCCCGATTAGATTGAAGGACAGGATGAGCAGGCTAAGCGCAATGCTTGGGAAGATCGATATCCACCAGGCCGTGCCCATATAGGACATACCTGAAGCGACGAGGACTCCCAGGTCGGGAGTCGGCGGCCTCGCTCCTAGTCCGAGAAAACCCATCCCCGACTGGATCAGGATAATGAACCCGAGGTCGAGCGCCATCTTCACGGCGAGCGTAGAAGTAGCATTAGGGAGTATCTCAAAGAACATGATTCTGAGGGAGCCCGCCCCCTGCACCCTGGCCGCTTCAACGTAGGGCTGTGTCTTCAGCTGCTTGGTCAGGGTGAACATTATGCGTGCATACCAGTTCCACCATATACTGATGAGGGCTATAATGACGTCATTCAGGCTCGGACCCAGAACGCCGGTTATCACCAGCGCAAGGATGAGCGCCGGCAGAGCGAGGAAAATGTCAATCACGCGCTCGAGCACCGCCTCCACCCAGCCTCCATAGTAACCCGTGACGAGGCCGAGGACCACGCCGAAGGGGACGCTGGCAAGCAGCACAACGAACGCAACAAAAAGCGATATCCTGAATCCGAAGATTACCTGGGTGAAGACGTCTTTGCCGACATCGTCGGTCCCGAAGGGGTGCGTCAGAGAAGGAGCTTGATATGCGTGGGTGAAATCGGTGAATGGCCCGACCTGGTTTGCGTAGGGGGTGAGCAGGGGGGCGGCCACGGCCAAGAAGATGATGACGCCCAACATCGCGAGCCCGACAATCGTCAGGCGATCGTAGGTCAGCCGCCGCAATTGCCTTCGTATCTCGTCCGACCGGCCAGGTCTGAGACGGATCATGCGCTCTCTCCCAGCCTGATTCGCGGGTCGACGTATCCCAAGGCGATGTCAACCAGCGAGTTCAGGGTCACATAGAATATCCCGATGATCAGGACGGTGGCGACAATCACGTTGAAGTCGTTGTTCTGCATCGCAGCGACGGCGTACTGCGACAGTCCGCCCCAGGAGAATACAATCTCGACAAGGAAGGCGTTGGCCACCAGCGAGGCATAGAGCAGCCCAAGCACCGTCAGAACAGGGACGAGGGCTGACCTCAGAGCATACTTGAAGTTGGCAGCCCAGGTGGACGCGCCGAAGGCTTTCAGTGTCAGATAGTAGTCTTCCTGAGTCTGGTCGAGCATGCCGGCATAGGTGAGCTGTGCAACCTGACCTATGCCTGCGAGCGACAGCGCTATCTCTGGCAATATCAGGTGCGACGCAGAGTCGGAGAAAGCAGACCAGTTCCCCGTAATCAGGCTGTCAACGACATACATCCCCGTTATATGAGCCGGCGCGGGTCCGCTCAGCTGGGAGATTATCGGAAGGACGTTGGTCTCGTAGCCGAAAATCAGCTGCAGAGACAACCCCAATACAAACGGAGGAATCGCGATGCCCGTAATCCAGAGGATGCGCACCAGGACCGACACGCCCTTGCCCCTGTACGCCCCTGCGATTACTCCCAGGGGGATTCCAATCAGGGCAGTGAGGATTATGGAGATTGTAATCAGTTCGAACGTCGGCGGGAAGTAGTACTCCACGTCCACCAGGACATTGTGATGGGACAGCAGCGACAACCCCCACTGTCCGTTGAGGAAGTTCCAGACGTAGAGGAAGTATTGCTCGTAGAGGGGTTTGTCGAGCCCCAATTGATGGTCGTATGACGCGACCTGAGAGGGTGTCGCGAACGGCCCGAGGGCGAGCCTCCCGGGGTCGGATGGAAGTATACGGGAAAGATAGAATATGATGATCGAAAGACCGATTAGAGTAACGATTGCGTAGATGACCCGGCGAGCCACGAACTGGGCGAAGCTTGGCAAACTCGCACTTCTTTGGTCCTAGCCAAATGTAAAAGTGTATAGCCTAAAGCCGGCGGACGTTACAATCTCGATCTCGTGCCATCCGTAGGACGGCGCTCTGATGAGGTTATAGAGTCTTGCCATTGTGATGCTCGCTGACGCGACGCCTCCCTTAAGCGACATATCGCTCCCGAGCCAGGTCTGCGACAGATTGCTCCCGTCCAACTCAACCCTAATCGTGCTAGAATTCCCCTGGGCGACTATGTTTAGAGACCTTGCATCGTAGATCAGGAAGACCTTCGAGTTGGTTCCCACGGCAATCATGCTGTCATTGGCGTTGTACCATTCTCCTGAGAAGTAGACGGTGTTGTTCTGCAGGGGGCCCTGGATCGTATAGTTGACAACGTGTTCGGGCGAGAATCCTTGCGGGTTTCCGATTGGGGCCCGTATGGTGTTGTAACCGACATATATTTCAGGGGTCCCTATTTTGGAGAAGTCAACGGCCGTCGCGTTGACCGGGTTAGAAGCGCCTCCGGGGCCCACGCTGTAGCCAGCGCTCTGAAGGAGCTCCCGGATGACCGTCTCAGTCGTGTTGTAATCCCCTTCTCCTAACTGAGTGTGCCTGATTACGCCATTCTGGTCTATGACGTACTGCGAAGGCCAGTACTCGTTTCCGTAGACGTTCCAGGTGGAGTAGTTGTTGTCCAGGGCGACGGGATACTTGATTCCAAGGGACTTTGTGGCAGTCAGGACATTGCTGTAGTTCCTCTCGAATTGGAATTCTGGTGTGTGCACTCCGACCACCACGAGCCCTTCCTCCCCGTACCTGGCGTACCAGGCGTTCAGGTAGGGGATTTCCCGGATGCAGTTAATGCACGAATATGTCCAGAAGTCGACGAGCACAATCCTTCCCTTGAGCTGAGATAGGTTGAGCGGGGCAGAATTGATCCAGGCGGAAATTCCTATGAAATTCGGTGCTCTCCCCAGATCGGGGAGGCTTGTGGCGCCCCCTGGTGAAGCCTGACCCGCCGGCCAGACCAGCGAGGCTACGGCCGCGGCGATTACGACAATCCCCACGACGCCGAACACGGCGACGTAGGCATTGACCCTCATCGGAGGGCGGCCTCCACAGAAGTTCCTGAAACGTAGGCGAGGAACGCTGGGACCAGTGGTAGTATGCATGGTGAAATGAAGGTCAGGGAGCCCGCGGAAAGGGCGACAAGAAAGCTGAGCTGGGATTGGCCGAGTGGATTTGCCAGAGTTGCCAGCGGGCCTATACCGTTCAGGAAGATCTGCAGAACACCGATGTAGTTGGTGACAACGAGCAACCCCACGGCGACGAGCAGCGCGCCGCTGACGACCCCATAGTACCTTAGAACTCTGCCCGTGCGCTTCATGAACCACGACACTCTGGATACGAAGGCGCCAGCCAGAAGGAAGGGGATGCCGAGTCCGAGCGAGAAAGCCATGAGATAGAGGAACCCGGATGCTGGGGACACAGATGCCAGTGTGTAGACTGATCCGAGAATCGCCCCCACGCACGGCGTCCATCCCAGGGCGAAAGCTACGCCGAACGCTGAGGATGTCAGATAGCTGCTGCTGAACTTCCTAACATGGAATTTGTGCTCTGCGCTGAAGATGGGAACGACATACCTCACAGATACGATCATCAGCGCACCGAAGGCGAGGATCACCGCGCCGCCCGCCAGCCTGATGGCCTCCATGGCCTCGAAGGGAGCCTTCGAGAGGACGGTCTGGAGCAGAACGCCCACCATAGAGAAGACCAGGGTGAACCCCAGCACGAAGAAAGCAGAATTCAGAAATATCCGCTCCCTAGCATTGGTCATGTCTACTGACAATCTAGTGGCTCACAGCGGTCCTAGTCGCGTCGCCCAAGCGAACGACCTTGTTCGTTTTTCTCGTTCCCCTGTATTTATGGAAATCCGGTGGGCCCTTTCTGGGGAGCGCCCAGGGGGTCATCCCTCTTGGGAGGGTCCCTCGACGGTGTTGCGCTTCTTTGGGGCGGGGCGTGCTATGATTATGATCGAGGCGCTGGCGGTCCCGGCAAGCACAAGATCATAGGCCAGTGGATAGGGGAAGACTGCGCCGGGTGAAGAGGTTGCGCCTGTCGCGGTAACAGAGGTTGTACCATGCCCCGCCTGCACCGGCCCCACCGAGGAGAAGTAAGCCGACCCAAGGATTTGGGTCCCGTCATACCCACCGACGCAATAGATCTGGCTCGAGTAACTGACGCAAGACTGGCTCTGGATGTCGACCGGATAGGATACTGAACCAATCCAGTTCAGATAGGTGTCGTTGATGTAAGAGAAGAAGACGGACCTCGTGGCGAGAGACGTCGCGTTAAGGCCCCCAACGCAGTAGAGGCCGGGATAGTGGACGATGCAAGACTGGCCCGCTACAGGGGTTGGATAGGCCTCCTCGTCCGTCCAGCCGGGCTCCGACCCGTTCAGGGACGCAGAGAATACCGAGTCTATGGCGATCGAAGTTGCGTTCAGCCCTCCGACACAGTACAGCCTGCTAGCGTAAGCTGAGCACGATTCGGCAGATACCTTGAGCGGATAGCTCCCTGCGACTTTCCACCCTGCTATGCCCGAGGGCGAGAGCTGGGCGTATTCCACGGCCGAGACGGAGGAGGAATTCGAAGCTATCCCCCCGACGCAGTAGATGTATCCCCCTGAGGTCGCGCACGACTGGTCGTAGACTCCAAACGGGTAGTCGGCGGCGCGGGCCCACTCGCCCACCCCCGAGGCCGCGAGAGGTGCGAAGTAGACGGCAGAAGAGATTTGCGGATTGGATGTGGTTGAGCCAGCCGTTTGCAGGCCGCCCACACAATAGACGTAGCCGGAGTACGTCGCGCATGCCTGCCCGGCAATTCCCGTAGGATAGTCGCTGAGTTTCGTCCAATTTCCAATTCCAAGCTTGGAGAGCGGCGCCGAGAAGGTCGACCTCGTTGTCTGAGAGGTGCCATTGAGGCCTCCGACGCAGAAGATCGTTGCTTCCGAGGTGACGCAGGACAGAGCCGCCACCGGGTGGGGGTAGTTGTGAACCGTGATGCCGAGCACTGGCACCGATCCGGACCATTCCGTGAGATAGTCTGAGTAGGCGATGGGTTGCGAGGAAACCAGGCAGACGAACGCCAGAGCGATAACCAGACATAGCGCACGCTGTCTCGACTTCAACGTCCCAGATGGGCGCGGCCATTGGCTAAAAGCGCTTCGAGCACCGCCTGATGCCAGCCCAGCGTAGGTCAGGCCAGCGCGTCGGTGTCTGCGAAATGCGATGGCCCAAGGGGGTTGGGCAGGAGAGATTGCCGTGAGGGTGAGCTCATATCACCCAGGCGCCGTCCTTGATCACGGCTCTGCCGTCTAGGAAGAGGCTCGGATTACGAATCATCCCGTCCAGGTGGATGCCTGCTTCTACCTTCCCTCCGAAGGTGCTATTGTCCCCCAGAGCTATGTGGATGGTGCCGTACACCTTCTCGTCTTCCAAGATGACTCCGATCAGTTTCGCGTTCGGATTGCACCCGACGCCAAATTCCGCAACGTTGTAGGCTTCCTTCTTCTTCACGGAAGCGAGCATGCTGTCCCACTCCTTGGCCTCCCTACCACCTTCGATCTTGGTGGCAAACCCTTCCCTTATTGTTACCCGTGCGGGCCGCGTCCTTATCATTCCTATACTCGCAATCGAGCCGTCTATGACCAGGGTCCCATCGGCGGTGCCCTCGAGCGGTGCGACGTAGGCCTCTCCGGCGGGGAGGTTGCCGAAATCTCCGCGCTTGGTGAGCATTCCCGTGTCCCTTTCGACTACGCGCCCCTTGATAGAGAACGTAAGATTGGTCCCACCCCGGGAAGTAATCTTGACTTCGTCCACTCCGTCCATGGCCCCGCCCATCTTCTCGCTCATCCGGCCGACTGTGGAATAATCGGCCGTAAGGGCCCCGGCTCCGAACATGCCAGGCACGATGCCCGGCATGGTGGCTCCCCTCGCGCCTGCTTCAGTCGCCGCCTTCCTTGCCTGCGTGTGAGTGAGGCTGTACTTGGTAGGAGCGATGTAGGCGTCGCAAGCCTTCCAGGCCTCAGCTACGGGAAGAGGTGGCTCCTCTCCGTGATGCTTGCGTTCTCTGATGAGCGCCAGGCAGGCCTCGGCGTCCGCGTTTCGTCCCGCTTCGAAGAATGCGCGGCCGATTTGGTAGGTCTCTTCGTCTGTTATGACGAGGAATTTCTCGGCAGGTTTGACAGCCAGACTGGTCTTGAGTATCTTCCCGGCCGTCTTCAGGAACAGATTCTGCAGAGCCCGTGTTGTTTCGGTCAAGTCGTTGCCCTCGCGCTCTCCGTTCTATTTACATCCTCGCTGGCTCGGTCGGTAGCACGCCGCAAATCCCCTAACTCTTTCGGGCGTCGACGAGCCTGAAGGTCTGTCGAAGTTTTAGCGACAAACGTTATAGATTGCACGAAGTGTTATCTCTCCCATGGCGGACTTGGTTCTGAAGACGAAAGAGGACGTCGAAGATTTCGTCCGTGGCTGCACCTTCTATGGGACCGGTGGCGGAGGAAAACCGACCATGGGACGCAAGCTTCTCCTCGAAGATCTCGAGAGGCTGGGCGAAATCACTGTCACTGACCCCGAGTCGATTCGCGACGACGCGTGGGTCTGTACACCCTTCCTAATGGGATCAATCGCACCGAGAACCCCCGAAACTCAAGCGCGAATGGAGAAGGTCGGCCTGAGGAAGAGGATTGGCGAGGCTGACCGCATCCTCATGCTCTCCGTTCTGGAATTGCAGAGCTACGCCAAGGTGGACATAGACGCAGTCGTCTCGATAGAGCTTGGTGGAGGAAACACGCCAGGTCCTGTGGACGTCGCAATGTCCCTCGGAAAGAAGGTCGTCAACGGCGACCTGACGGGACGGGCGATCCCGGAAATCAGCCAGATATCCACGTACCTGGCAGACATGCCGTCGCATCCGACTGCCTACGTTGACGAGTGGGGGAACGTCTCCATAGTGAAGACAGCCATTAACTACTACCTAGCAGAGTCTCTGGGCAAGATGCTCAGCGTGGCGGCCTTCGGGCTGGTCGCGGGCGCAGGGCTGCTGATGCGAGGAAAGGAGATGAAGAAAGTGGTGGTGCCCAACACACTGACCGAGTGCATGCAGGCAGGCCAGGCGATCAGGAAGGGAGTCGCAGCAAAGCAAGATCCAGCGAGCGCGGTAGCGAAAGCAACCAAAGGATGGGTGCTCTTCCGAGGTAAGGTGGTGAAGAAGGATTGGGAAGACAAGGAAGGGTACCTCTGGGGAACCAACACCATGGAGGGGACAGGCGAGTTCAAGGGCCACAAATTCAAAATCTTCTACAAGAACGAGAACCACGTCTCGTGGCTCGACGACAAGCCCTACGTCACGAGCCCGGACATTATCGAAGTGATAAGGAAGGACACGGGCGAGCCGATCACCAACACCGACATAGCTGAGGGCGATGCGGTCTCTGTCCTCGGGCTCAAAGGCCGGGCGCCCTTCAGAACGCCCAAGGGTCTGGGCGTGCTCGGGCCCAAGCACTTTGGGTACAACATAGAATACACCCCGATAGAGAAACTGGTAAAGTAGCTGGATAGTGGGGGAGGCTTCGCACCTCCCCGCCGCCTTTCTATATGCTAGGCAGGCGGACTCCTTTCTTCAGATCAGTAGCTTACCGACTGCTTTCACCCTGATTCTTATGGCAGTCCCGGGCAGGTAGGAGAGAGGGAGCTCGTCAGTCTCCACCACGTCGACGGTTGCAGGGTCTGCCCCCGCGTCGATGGCATCTGCTATTGCATCTTCCTTCGCTTTGGCCACGGCCTGCTCCCTTGTCATCTTGTCAAGATCATAGATTCCGTCGACTTCGCCGCTCGCCTGGGAGATGGTAGCCCCGATGGCGTTTGCGTACTGGAAGTGGTCCGGCCTGATTACCTTCGAGACGCCTCTGAGCTTTTCGTAGGATTCCTCCGGGATTATTATCCCGCCGCCCCCTACGAGGACGACCGGGACCGGGTCAGGGGAGGTCTTCATCTTGTCCACAGAGTCTTCGAAGATCCTCACTATTCTTTCCATGGCTGCAGACAGTGCGGCATTGCTGAATGCCGCCTTCACTCGCTCCGCCTTGCAGTTGGGGTCGCTGATTTCTGCGTAGTCGAGGCCCAGGGCGACGTCGGTGGTCGTGAGGGAATGACCACCCCAGGCAACGCTGTCTTTCGTTATGTTGAATCCGACGCTTTCTGGACCGATATCCGGAGGCGCTCCTTCCCTGGCTTCCACCCTTGTTCCGCCGCCGCAGCTGACTGCGACGAGGTCGGGCATGCGGAAGTTGGTCCTGGCTCCGCCAATCTCCACGGCCACGCCTGATTCGCGTGGGAACCCGTGGACTATGGCCCCGACCAGCGTGGTGGTGCCGCCGATGTCGACGATGATCCCGTCGTTGAGGCCTGTAAGAAACGCGGCTCCCCTCATGCTGTTCGTGGGCCCTGAAGCGACGGTCCTGATTGGATATTTCCTCGCATAGTCGACGCTCATCAGGGTGCCGTCGTTCTGGGTCAGGAAGATCTTCGCAGAGGTGAGGGAGGCGCTCTCCACCGACTCCTGGAACCCGGCGATGGCTGCATTGGCGACGTCGATTAGGGCGCAGTTCAGGGCCGACGCATTCTCCCTCTCGAGGAGCCCTATGCTCCCGATTTCGTGCGAGAGGGTTATGGGGATGTCCCCCATGGCTGTGGAGACCAGGGCTTCCGCTCTCTTCTCATGGATGTCGTTGACTGGGGAGAAGACGGAGCAGATCGCCACCGCCTCGACGCCCTCGGACCGGAACTTTTCTGCGGCTTCGGTGGTGGCACCTTCGTCGAACTGCCAGATCTCCCTGCCATCGAACTCGTGCCCCCCTGCCACGATTGCCCAAGTGTCCCCTATGGCGCGCCTGAGGTCTTGTGGAAGGGACCGGAGAGGTGGGATTCCAACTGTCGCGGGCTTTCCAATTCTGATCAGGCCCACGTGGGCAAGCCGCTTCCTCTCCACAATTGCGTTGGTGCAATGCGTCGTGCCGAACATCGCTGCTGTAATCTCCCGCCGGTCAACGCCGCTCCGGCTCAGGACAATGTTGAGGGCGTTTCCAATCCCGGTCGAGACATCTTCTGTCGTATCCACCTTCTCGGCGCCGATCAGTCGGTTCTGGTGGTCGAGTATGACCGCGTCCGTGTGGGTGCCCCCGACGTCGATTCCCACTCGCAGGGTCATTGGTGGTCTTGCCTCGGCTCCGTCCTGGGCCGGCTGCTATGCCCCAAGTCTCTCGACCGGAACGTAATCGACATCGTAGCCGAAATACCTTGGGCCGACCGCGGCCAGGGCCGCGGGGGTCCGCCACACTTCGTTGCATGGGGACCCGATTACCACCACCCGGTTCCCATAGCGCAGACCCTCCGTTGTGATTGGAAGGCCCGACTCCATGTCGAGTATGGAGATAAGGTCTGGCACCGAAGCCACGACCCTCCCGTCTCTCTTTGCGACCAGGTTCTCGTTCTGGAACTCGACAGACAGGGACTGGTCCTTGCATTCGTCGAGCCCCTGTAGCTTCGCCTCTCCGCGGGAGAAGCCTCCGGCGGTCCTCCTTAGCAGGTCCGTGATCTTCCCCCTGAACAGTACCTTGCTCCTCATCAGCCTGACTACGTCGTCTATCGGGTTCTCACCCTTCCGGCGGGCGCTCAGGATCGCCTGGCCTATGTCCATGGAAAGAGTGACAGACCCTCTCACGCATGCCTTCTTGAGCTGGGCACCCGTCATTGGGTAGATTGCGATGAGCGCCACTCCCCCCATCTGGACTGTCGCGGTCCTTGCGAGTCTCTCCGTCCATGCGTTGTCGATGGTCTCCAGGATTAGCAGGTTCCCCTTCTCGTCGCCCATGGCCATCGGAGTCGCGCTGATTCCGTGAAGGTGGAAGGATGTCATCTGAAGCTCCGGAAAAGCCCTTCCCATGGAATCGCAGTCTGTCATCGGCAACCCCACTTTCGCAGCCACGGCTATTGGTATCTGCGAGTTCAAGCCTCCCTGTTCGATGGGGGTTATGGCCGTGGCCTTGCGCTGGAGCTTGTTCTCCAGCGCCCTTAGGGCACCTACGCTCTCTTCCCCATTTGGTATCTTCTCCACCATGACCGTGGGCGCTCCCATAAGCGCGGGTGGGATGACCAGGCCCCCGTCCTCAACCTCGTCGGGTTGGATCATCTCAACGGGGCCGTATCTTGCCACTGCGTCCAGGGCGAGCAGCTTGCCGATGAAGGGGTCTCCGCCTCCTCCGGTCCCAAGCACAGCGGCGCCCAGGGCGACCTCTTCAATCTCTGCGGCGCCTATCTTCATCTGAAGCGCAGGCGCGGACACTCGTTAAAAACTCCATGCCCGAAACACTCGTTCGTGATCGCCCCGGCGAGTCTGATGTCCCAGGCTTACTGACGGGAGCGGTCAAACGGCGGGTGAAGTCCCATTACGATGGCAGTTGCTTCAGGAAGTTGGGGTTCGTGGAGTCGTACTTGGCGGCATCTGCTGCGTCGCCCGTGATGTCTTTCAACCATCGATCAGCGCCGTCATTCTTCCAGTCTCCCAGCATTGTGTGCGACGCGATGTAGTTCGCAGGCATCGGGTGGGTCCCAACCTTGACGGTGAGACCGACAACTTTCTCGATGTAGTCTCTGTGGTTCTCTATGTATGGACAGATGGGAAAACCCGCCAGGTAACAGCTCGCCAGGTGTATAACTTCTGCCCCAAACTTTTTCATGTCTGCGGGAGCAGACTCGAGACGCTCGCCCGGGCAACCGCCGCACGCCATCCAGCCGACTACTTCGATGGGTTCGTCCTTGGGATAGGCGGCAAAAGCGCCGTCCCTATCGTTAATCGCTTTGAAGCACTTGTTGCCCGTGCAGGTTCTGTTTCGGTCGCAGATTATCACCCCAATCTTGACCATACCGTGAATTGGCTCCTCCGGGCGTATTAACGATTGACCCGAAAATGGGAGCTTCTCATCCCGTTGGGATGCTTAATACTTCATAGTAGGCCCGGCTCGTTGGAGAGGGTGTGGATCTGAGCTTCAGGTCGTCATCCCGGACCAGCTATTGGTTCGCCATTGCGTCACTGTCAATGGGGTGGATGATGATCTATGCGGACCGTTTGAGCATCTCGCCCCTGATGAACCTTATTCAGCATGAATTCAACCTGTCTTTCTCCGCGGTCTCCCTGCTTCTTTCCATCTACTTCTTCGCCTATGTCCTGTTTACCATTCCCGCTATGCTGATCGCCGAGAGGTATGGCTACAAGAGGACGATGATCGTATTCCTGCTCATCGCAGCAGGAGCGCTAGCCCTTGCAGGTCTGGTCGGAACCTCATTCTACTCGCTCCTCCTGCTGCTGGGCGTACACGGACTGGGGGCCGGGGCCTACTATCCGACCGCTTACACGATATCGAACCGAATCGCCCCGGCGTCAGACCGTGGTTTCTCGACGGCAATCATAAACTCGGGGATGGGGATTGGCACCATAGCTGGCCTGGGGGTCGCTGGCCCTCTGCTGGGGTTCCTTCCCGACTGGCAGTCCATTCTCCTGATTCTGTCTGTTCCCACGTTCGCAATCGCAATCCTCCTCCAGAAATCAATCAGGATCCCAGAGAAACCAGAAGCCTCCTTTAGATTCGGAATGTTTCCGCTGCTCTTGAAGGACAGACGCTTTCTCGCAATCTGCTCGATGATGTTCTGCTCTCTGTACGGCTATTGGGTGATCCTGTCCTGGGGCCCCTCGTACCTGCAATCGACGCGGAATCTGGGCATTTTCTACAGCGGCCTGGCCACGGCAGTCTTCGCCGCGGTGGCGATTCCCAGCGCCATAGTCGTGGGCAGGTACACCGACAAAATCGGTCGAAGAAAGGTGGCGCTGATCATTCTCCCCCTTGCTTCACTTTCCATTTTCGTCATGGCGCTGACGAACAGCCTGCTGCTCTTCGTCGCTGGGATCGTGCTGTACGGAATCGTCGGGAAACTCACGCTTGACCCGGTTGCTGTAGCATGGGTGGAGGACTTGGTGAGACCGGAGACAGTCGGCGCCGCCCTTGCCATGCTGAACGTGTTTGCGATGGGTTCGTCGATCGTAGCACCTGTTGTGACAGGCGCTCTGGCCGATCTGACCGGGACGCTTGCCTACGGGTTCTATTTCGGCGGTTTCGTAGTGCTGTTCGGAACCCTCTTCGTTATGCTAGGAACAAAGTAAGCGGTCTCTTCTTGGGCTTCCCGATTGGTGTATCCGTGAGGACGATAGACATAATTGCCTCCCTCCCAAATCGATTCTGTGCCGCCGAGACCCTCCGTGCCCCCGCTCGACGAGGTCATAGGATTCCACCCCTCCATTCGTTTCGTGGTTACAGCTAGGAAGGACGGGAAGATCCTTGATGCAGTGAAACGCCGAGGAGTCGTGTCTCTTGAACCTTCGAGCGAAATGAACACAGTAACCGAAAGGTTCGCGATTGCCGGCGGTTTGGCGCACGCCTCGGACTCCTATTTCGGAGTCCCACAGGCAATCATAATCAAAAGAGAGAAGATGGTAGAATTGCTCTTCCCGATTGAAGAAAGGCTTGTGATAGTGAGTGCGACGCCAGACTTCCCTCTTGGGAAGACCAGTCAGCTAGAGAAGCTTCTGAAGAGAATGGTAGCAACGGACGGGTAGCCCGGGCCCTCGATTGTCGGGCGCTCGAACCTGAATAGAAAGGACCCTAGGATTTCCCAGCGGTCGCTCCTGTGACGCGATTTGTCTGCTCTACTTGTCTAGTAGTTCCGTCGACAGAGCTACGAGCTCTCCGCATGCAGGGCATTTCTTCGTGAGCGTATTAGAGTACACAGCACCGCAGACGGTGCAGACTCTTAGTGACTGCCTGCTAACAAGCATCTTGCTCGCTGACATTTGGCAGAAGACCTGCGGTGGGATTAAAGAGGCGATACACAATACTTCAGATATCCACAATATTCCCAATATGGTCCGTTGCTAACTCGCGCCCAGCGTCTTCAGGAACCCAGATGCTATGTTCAGGCGCCGCATCAGAGACCTCTTTTTCACCTGGTGGGACCGCATGCGTCTCAGTATGCTGTTTAGTGCCAGCAGTGCATCGACAAGGTGCGGACCCTTGTTCAGCATCACGCATTCTGACCTCTCCCCAGCCGCGGCATCCGTCACTTCCGCCCTGGATGGTATCCCGCTCTTCGTCAGTCCTTCGAGCACCTGCGTCGCCCAGATGGTGGGCATGTGAGCGGCCTCGGACATCCACAGAATCTCCTCCTGCACCTCGGCCAACCTCTCGTAGCCGCACTCCACCGCCAAGTCCCCTCGGGCAATCATTACCCCCGAAATCCGGCTCCGCATAGACTCTAGGAGGAGTGTGGGGAGCTGCTCGAATGCTCTTTGCGTTTCGACCTTGATGATTATTGCCATGTCCGGTCTCCCCAACCTTTCGAGCTCTGCTCGCAGTTTCCTCAGATCTTCCGTCGTGCGGACGAAAGAATATCCAATCATGTCAGCGTATATCGTGATGAAGCGGAGGTCCTGCATGTCCTTCGGAGTGAGCGGCGGGAGCCTGAGGTTTGTGTCTGGTAGATTGATCCCTTTGTCCTCTCTGAGTTTGGTCCCCCCGGGGGCCGCCTGAGTCACTTCGACTTTGAGCCCTTCTGTCGAAGCTGCCTTCACTGAACCGCCAATCTTGCCGTCATCGAACCAAATCCTCTCCCCCGGCTTGACGAACTTGAGCGCCTCGGGTAGCGTGCATGGTATCTGGCTCGGCTCCCCCCGGTGAGGGGGCCTGCCGAGGGTCTGGGCCGCTGTGATAACAAGTGGGTCGCCTTTCTTGAGGATGATTGGGTTCTCCAAGGGCGGAATGTTCGACACTAGGGTAGAGTTTCGTCTCCCTCGCTTTGCAAGGATTAGTCTGGTGGTCGCGCTGAGGTATATCGTCTTGCGAGAAGTCGCCTTCACATCCCTTCCCTTGCCGACTGTTATGCTCATCGACCGTGCTGACCCCCGGGAGTCCTCCAGAGTCACGACGTCGCCGTTTTGGAGCATCGCCAGCCATGTGGAGTCTACCCGTAGCACTGGTATTTCGTCGGCGAGAGGTCTTGTGCTACCTTCGGCCGATAGGAATACAGTTGCCGGCCGGGTGACGCGGCCGTAGGCATCCCTTTCGGGCTTGATTCTCAACACCTGAGGTCCTGGCTCCAGCTTCCCAGTCCTCATTTTCGGCCCTGCGATGTCCATCATGACCGTGCACTTCCTCCCTACCTCTCTCTCGGCCCTGTGCAGGTTCTCCACCATTGCGAGCCATGCGGATTCCGAATCATGGGCGCAATTAATTCGCATGCAGTCCATGCCGGCCGCCACCATGTCTCTGATGAGGGCGTAGTCGGTGGCGGCTTCGCTCGGCATGGTCGCCATCATCCTTACCTCCCTCCCAGGCTCGCTTGGCCCGAATAGCGCTTCGGTGTTTGATTCCAGAATCTCTCTCCCTTTGATCGGGGAGACCCCCTCCACGGCTGGTTCGATCACGCCGGGTTCATGGGCCAGCCTCTGGAGTACCCTAATGACAGCGTCTATGTTGTATAGCACATGGCCTTCAGAGCGTCCAAGTGAAGAGATGCCCATCAATTCGAGCTGCTCCTGAAGGCTTCTGATGTCCTGGCGCCGTAGTGCCACATAGTGAAGCAGGTTGGCCGCGCTCGTCTTTCTGGACCCGAACTGGTTCAGGTCGACGTTCGATTCGAGCTCCAGCATGGTGCCACGAATTCCATTCAGTTGGTGGATCAGCTCCAGGAGCTCGGCCCTCGTCGGGAAACCAGAGGCTCTGCGAGTCGCATCGCCAGCGCCCGTGGTCGACAAGCTACGGTACTTCCCGGTCCCTTCCAGCCGCATGCACTAGTTCAATGTTAGCGACATATAGTATTGAGACGAGCCGGCGTCTGCAATTCGCGTTTCGTCATGGCTGTCCTGGAGACCTGGACAGGGATCCCCGCGCTCCAAGAGCGCCGGCAATCGCATCCGCCCATACCCCAATTTCCCTCCAGTCCCGGAAGTCTCCCTCGGACATCGTCTTTCGGGCGGCTTCGCTCTTCATGGCCAACTTGTACCAGAACGCATTCGCACCTTTTAGTTTGGACCCGTCCAGTCCCCCGAAGAAGACCTTGTGGCCTAGGGCCTTAACCGCCTCCATGAGTTCGTCAATCTCCTTCGGCCCAGACACCTCGAGCAGGTTTCGTCCTTTGCTGTCGGTCCGGCTCGTCCCCACCGGGCCGCTGCTGAAGAGCCAAACTGGGTGTTTGGTCATCAGCGTCTTGTTCCTCATGACGAAATCCTTGGCCTCTTTCATCCAGTGGAACATGTACAAGGCGCTCCCCACGACGAAAGCATCGTAGATCGATAGATCTCTAACCGATTTCACCTCTAGCACTTCGGCCCCGATGCCACGCTCCTTCAGCCTCGCTCCGATGAACTCGGCGATTCCCTTCGTGAAGCCGGTCCTGCTTCCGTAGGCCACAAGCACTTTCATTTGCGCCGGGACAGCGCGTCCTCTTCTTAAGGCCGAGGCCAGATTATCAGGTTTGGGAGAAGGGCGAACCCGCGCCGGATGGCGGGCAGGGTGGTTCACTTCTTGGAATGAGCCCGCTCAACCGAGAGCCATGACCTCATGGCCCCTTCGGAGGGGTGGGGCCTTCACGCGTGAGACGTGGATGTAATGCGTTGAGCCTTCAGCCGGTATGACAAGGCTGTCTCGAACCCGAGCACAGCAATCGCGATCGCCACGATGATGAACACCACGGTCCAGTGCGTCCACGACGCGAGCCAATCAGACGGGGCAATGCCCAGAGGGAGCCCGAAGACGAAGGAGGCCGGCGAGATCAGTATCACAGCCACGAATGTCAGAACTTCGAACGCCACTGACCTCCGTATCAGCCTGCGGGCCGAGTTATCCTGACCCTGAGTACCGCTTGAATTCGCTCCGGCGCCGGCCATCTTCCCTCGGCACCCTCTCGAAATGGTCTCAGATGAGCTTCTCGTCAGGGGCGCGTTGGCAGCTGCGGCAGTCCAACCCCGCATGGATTCGGGCTAGGCGGAAGGTTCCGGTGGTGGGAGCGAGACCGCCTCTTCGGACACGTGTTTCTCGGCCGGCTTCGACAGGACGACTAACACGAGGGCGACGAGAAGCAGGGCGACGGAAATCTCGAAAGCGAAGCTCTGGCCCGTCAGATAGGAGGCCGCGAGAGCAGGCTTGAGCTTCCCAGACAAGTTTCCGATGAATAGCTGGTAGACGACTCCCGGGGGTATGACCGAGGTAGCCGCCGTCAGCGAGAGGGCGAAGCTCAGTATGGAGCCTGTGTTTCTGAATGTGTTCATGGTCCCCGAGCCCACACCGTACTTTGCGGGAGGCGTCGATGACATTATGGCCGCGGTGTTTGAAGGCCAGAAGAAGGCCAGCCCCACCCCAGTGATCGTCTCGATTATCCCGATCTGCAGGAGGGTGGAGCTCACGGTAAGCTGGCTGAACAGGAAGAGGGCTGCAGCCGTGATGACGACGCCAAGGGCCGAGATCCGCCTGAAGCCGAACCTGTCGGTGAGGACTCCTCCTATGGGCCCCATGACCGCGGCTGCGAGGGCGAAGGGAATAATCAGGTAGGCGGAGCTGAGGGCTGAAAGCCCCTCGATGCCCTCCAGGTAGAATATCAGAAGCACGTTCACGCTAAAAATGGCCAGGAACTGCAGTAGAGCCACGACGATGGAAAGAGCGAATACCCTGTTACGGAAGAACCCGAAGTCTAGTATTGGGTCCTTGCTATACCTCCCTTCCCACGCGATGAAGAGGGCAAAAATCACAGGGGAAAGCGCCAGCGCCGCGATTGTCGTTGGATTGGTCCAGGAATACAGCAGGCCCCAGGTTATTCCCAGCAACAGGGACAGCAGACCGCCTGTGAAGGAAACCGCCGCCGGGATGTCGAAGGTGCCCCTCTGGCCGGGCGGAGGAAGGACGGTCCTGAGCGTGACGTAGGCCCACGCCGTAGCGAACACCCCTATCGGGACGTTGATCAGGAATATCCACCTCCACGTGGTGTAGGTGATTATCACTCCGCCGAGAATCACTCCCAAGACGTTCCCCAGCCCCCACACGATTGCCTGGAGACCGAAGGCCCTGCCAGCCTCGTTCCTTGGGAAGGCCTCAGAAAGGATGGCGAAGGAGTTCGAGGTCAGTAGGGCGGCGCCGCTCCCCTGGACGACCCTGAAGGCTACAAGCGACAGTCCGTTGGGGGCGAACCCGCAGAGGGCAGAGCCGATGGTGAAAACGACGAAACCGACGTTGTAGAGAAGCTTCCGTCCGTACATGTCGGCCAGCCTGCCGAGGCTCAGAACGAGGGCGGTGTTCACGACTAGGTAGGCGATTATCACCCAGATCATGGTCACAAAGTCGGAGTGCAGGTCCGCGGCCATCGGAAAGAGGGCCAGCAGGACGACGGTGCTGTCCACGGCAGCCATCAGGGCGCCTATGGACGTGACCGAGAGCGCTTTCCACTTGTACTCCATAATCCACACTGGGTCCGAAGAACCGGAGGCCGGATTCTGGCGATGGAAAAAGCTGTCGTTGGACGGAGGGTTGCACCTTCTAATCCTTCATTATCTTCTCCGGTGTTCTTCCCCCTCATGAGCCTGATTCGCCAAGCGCACATGCCAGGGAACCACGAGATGTACGACCCCATGACCAACCAGCTGGGGCACGTGGTATGCAAGCTCTGCTGGGAGGGCTCAGGAATCAGGAACTCGGGTCAGTTGAACACTGTCTGGGTCACTCTCGGGGAGAGGCGGATGGTGTGGTGGCTCTGTGGGGACTGCACCGAGAAGGTCAAGAGTGGAGGATACCAGTTGACGTCTTTCCTTAAGAGCGCCCAGGGTGTGGTTGTGTCCCCGGGACTCGGGGCATAGGGTCTTAGGCTGTCCCGAACGCCCTTCGCTTTACTGGGGTTCCCTTGTGCCCCTTGAACCTCTCCTCCTCCCAAACGTCTGCCCTTTCGTGGTAGCCGTAGGTCTCCCAGTAGCCGTCCCTATAGTCGGAGAGGAGCTCCATCCTGTTCACCCACTTGGCGCTCTTCCAAGCATACAGGCTGGGTACGAAGGGCCTGGCCGGGAAGCCCTGCTCTGCGCTCAGCGGCCTGCCGTTGAGCCTGAAGGCGAGGATCGAGTCCTCCTTCAAAGCATCTTCAAGGGGGACGGGTGTCGTGTAGCCTTCGACGCAGTGGAACATCAGCCAGCTGGCGTTGGGGCTTATGCCCGCCGGCGCGAGCAGGTCCCTAATCAACAGGCCCTCCCAAGCCACATCCTTGATCGACCATCTCGTCACGCAGTGAAATGACCTGACGAGGTTAGTCTGAGGCCGAGTTACCAGTTGGTCATAGGTGTACTCAAGCGGCGTTGTTACGAGACCGTCGACCCTGAGCTTCCAGAGTTTGGGGTCGACCCTGGGCACCCCCAGTGCGGCGTAGATTACGAACTTTTTCCCCCAGACCTGGTTGGGAGGGAGCTCAGTCTCGGTCAAGGCTGAACGCGGGGCGTCTCTCTCTACCTAAACCTTGCTTGGAAGATGGCTTTGGGTTACTGCCGTCCGACCGCACTCTGGGCTATCTGGTCCACGGCGAAGAGCTCCCGGGCGGCCGAGAGCGCCTTGGGGGGGTACGGCCTTCCTTGGATGAAGTGGAGGTGATACAGCTCTGCGACTGAGATGAACCTCTGCATCCCCAGCTTGTTGCCCACTCCAAGCAGAGTGACGGTCGCAATCGAGTGCCCGAGCTGGTTCAGGGTGTCCTTGGCGGAGAACTCGGCGGCCGTCGCATCCGCGGAGGAGAGTTGGGCGAGCGCCCCCTCCATGCTCTTCAGCGCCTGCTCGGCCAGGCCCCGCCCTTCGACGATGCCTCCAACCGCCGACTTGGTGTCCTCGAGAAGGGTCAAGTGGGCGTTCTTCTTGGCCATCACTTCTAGCATGTCGAGGGCCTGGATGTTGCTCGGCCCCTCCCATATCGGAGTGATCAGGGCCTCACGGTGAAGCCTCTCCACCGGATACTCGTTCAGGAACCCAAGTCCTCCCAGCATCTCCATGGCTCCCTTTGTGACATAGGCCGACATGTCGGCCGTGACGTTCTTGGCTATGTGGGTGAGTAGCCTCGCGTAGTGATAAGCGGGGGTGTAGGGTGGGGTGTCCTTCCATGACTTCTCGAACTGGTCGACGGCCTTCAGGCCAAGGGCAAGGGAGCCTTCGATGTACACCTCCATGTCGAGAAGGTCTCTCTGGACCAGCGGGTGCTCGATGAGGAGCTTCCCGAACGCCTTTCGCTTCTCGGCATAGTAGTAGGCTTCGAGGAACGCCTTCCTGGCAATCCCAAGGGCGCCGAAGGAGTTGGCAAGGCGTGACACCATAAGATTCTCCATTGTGTAGTAGATGCCATTGCGGAGGTCCCCCACCGGGAGGGCCTCTGAGCCGTGGAACTCCACCTCTCCTGTCGGGACGCTCACCGTAGCGCTCTTGTCTTTCAGTCTCCTGAGGTCGAAGTTCCTTTGCCCTTTGGAACCCATCTTCGGAACCAGGAAGAGGCCAAGGCCCTTGGCTCCTCCAGGCGCGCCCCTTGGCCTTGCGGTCACTAGGGCGTAGTCGGCCAGCCCAGCGTCGCTGGCGAAGTACTTGGTGTCCCCGCTTATCCTCCAGGCGCCGTCCTGCTGGTAGGACTCGACTAGGTTCGCCCCCAGATCGCTTCCTCCCTGCAGCTCGGTGAACCAGGTGGCCCCGTACACAATCCCGCTCGACTCTCCGATCATGCCACGGACGAGTTCTTTCTGCGCCTTGTCGCCGTACTTGTAGAGGGCGTAGGCGGTCTGGTTGGTGACAGTGAGTATGCAGGCGATGCCAGGATCGGAGATCAAATACAGGGAAGCGTAATGCTCGAACCACGTCCCTCCTCTGTAGGGCGGCCTGTTGACGCCGAACTCCTTGAAGAGCCGCTCGAGAGCCTGCCGCTGGGCTGGGTCAAGCCAGATGCCGTCGACCCTCTCTCCGTTGACGCCCCAGGTGACCAGCCTGGGCTTCGCCACCTTGTCGACGTAGTCAGCCACTTCGTAGAGCTCCTTTCCGGCGAAGGCGCCCAGGGCGTGCAGCTTCGGCGTGCAGCCGAAGTGCCTCAGTATCAGCTGGAATGGCTTGTCGAGCTCGAAGTGATTCTTGCCATAGGAGTTGGAAAGATGGCCGTAGACGTCGTCGGAGCTCAATCTCTCTCCATCCCCGGAAGCAAGCTCCCTCACTATATACACACTGACAATGATCAGAGTTCGGGGCGGTTCGCCATGCACAGAGGGGCCCTTGCTTCTGGTGGGCGCCTACTTGACCTCGGCGTCAAGTTGTTGGAATCACCGGGGCTAAGACCAGAATCGAAGGCCATTTCGGGCGTGAGCCTGCTCTCCCTGTTCTTCCAATTCGTGCGGTTCGTCCTTCGCGTCGTCGAGGCAGGGGTCCTGCTGCTCCTGAAAGCCACCAGATGGCTGTTGAGCCTCGCTCACCTATGAGGCCTACGCCCACTCATCCTATTTCGATTTGAAATCGGCGGAAGACACTCAACCTACGGAATTGAACGAAGGCTACTTTCCTCTGTAGCAAAAGTATGGGTATCCGCCGTTGACCATCCCTACGGCCATGTCCACTATCCTTTCGGACACCTCCTTCCAGCGGGCGTCCCAGTCAATTCCCTCCACGACGAATTCTTTCCTGTCGCTGCCATCCTTGGTGACTTCCTTCAGGATCGCGCGTCCATAGAACGGCTTGACTATGCGCACCTGCCACTTCTTGCACGTCGTTCTCCTCCCCTCGTGCCTGAAGTAGTGGCACGACTTGCAGTAGTTGGAGAGCCAGATGATCTCCTTGGTACGCTTGACCGACTTGCCTATCTCTTCGAGGAGGCGCTCCGACTCTTTGCGGATCATGTCGGCCAGCTCCTTCTGCCCCTGCTCGGTGTTGGTGTAGTAGTCCGGGTCCCGCGCTAGGGCCTGCCACCAGCTGGCGTACTCCTCGGTCTCTTCGCTCAAGTGGCTCCCATGAAGCGTTCGGAGTTAATAAAATCGAGTGAAGTTTTCGGGGAATTCTGCCCCGGCGGAGCGCCCAACGGATAAATAGAGAAGACCGACTGAAGCCATGGTCTGGCACGCAGCGTGCTACGACGGGCGATCAGGACTGGTCAGAAAGGCCAGGATGATGACTCTACTGCTGCGTGCTGGCCATCTTTCTGACGACCTCAGAAGACGTAGCGAACTTCGCCCCACCACTGCGCATGTCAGCGAGGGCCCTCTCTCCGTCGCCCGGCTTGACGTTGACCGCTCTGATGCAGTCCTCGATGACGGTTACCGAGTACCCTGCATTACGTGCGTCGAGCGTGCTCTCCTTGACGCAGTACTCCGTGGTTAGTCCGCCGAGGAAGATTTCATCGATTCCCAGGCTCCGTAGCCGCTTTGCCAGGTCGGTCCCCTGGAATCCTGAATATGCCTCGGCGCCCCGAGAATCGCCCTTGCTGATTATGACGGCTGTTCTTGGGATTCTTAGGCCCGGATTGAAGTCGGCTCCTGGCGTTCCCTGGACGCAGTGAGGGGGCCAGGGCCCACCCCGGCTCGTGAACGAGATGTGGTCGGCGGGGTGCCAGTCACGTGTGAAGAGAATCGGAAGGCCCCTGCCTTCGAACGTTTCGATGACCCTGTTCAGACCAGGGACTACCTCGTCCCCGCCCTTGACCGCCAGCGCTCCGCCGGGGCAAAAATCGACCTGAACGTCGACGACCAGAAGTGCCGGATGCGCAGGGGTCACCTCCACTGCAGGGAGGGCGTCGCGTTCCTGAGCTCCTCCAGTTCTTTCCTGACCGTCGCTCTTAGGTCGTCCACCGACGCAAAGTCCGCAGCCATCTTTCCGTTCTTCAGGAGCGGCCTGAGGAGCGACCCCCCCTTGTTCTGCTTCGCTGTCTCAAGGGCGACGGTGTCTTTGAAGCCCTGGGACCGAAAGACAGCCTTCCTCCCGCCCAGTCCACCGCGCTTCGCCCTGAACTCCGTGTTCTTGCCGTCCTTCACTTCGACGATCTTGGCGCTCAGATCGATGACGGGAGGATAGGCTACGGCCGTGCCTATTCCGTAGCCGTCAACAATCGGGTTGAGCTTCGCGATTGTCTCTTCGTCGAGCCTCCCCGAGGCTATGATCTTGACCTTCTTCCCTCCGCGGATGTCCAGCTCCCATCTGACCTCCTCGGCTATTTTGGCAAAATCTCCCCGTCGGGACGCTGGCGTGTCTAACCTGACTCCCCAGAGCTTGGGGCCGAGCACCTCGAACGCCTTGATCGACTCCGCCTTCTCGTCCCAGAAAGTGTCCACGAGAGCGACGCGCGGGATTCCTCTTGGGACCGTCTCGTCAAAGAGACGCCACGCCTTCTCCTGGCTCCCTAGGATCTGTACCAGGGCGTGGGGCATTGTCCCCGAAGGCTCCAGCTTCAGCAGCTTCGCCCCGAGAACGTTGGAGACGCCGTCGAAGCCAGCGATATAGCACGCCCGTTCAACCATGGGCGCGAGGGCAGGGTGGATCCTCCGGGAGCCGAAGCTCAGAAGCAGCTTCGAGCCGGACGCAATCCTGAACTTGGCCGCCCTGGTCGACACGCTGGTCGACGAGGAGAGAAGGCCGAGCAGTGGATTCTCGTACTCTCCGAAATCAACGTACCTTCCCTCGATGACCATGAGCGGCTCGTACATGACCGAGCTCCTGTCGGCCACGAACACAGACCCCTCGTCCATGGACCAGACGTCTACGGGAAGGCCCTCGAGCAGCTTCGCAACCTCGTAGACCCCCGTGAGTAGCCCCCAGTTATCCGGGTAGGGGACGTCCCTAGCGAAGACCTCCATAACGACCCTGGAGTCTATGTTGTTGCGCTGTAGGACCCTCTTCGTGTGAAGAAAGTAGGCGTCGGTCGTCTGCGCGCTCCTGATTTCCTTCTCGTTTGCCAGCCAGAACAGCCTGTCGTCGAGGTCGGGACGGGCCATTTCGGCTCCGGCGAACCAGGGCCGACCAAAAGGGTTTCCCTCGCTGGAGGGGATAGAACGCCACGAACCCTTAAACAATGAAGGGGGCGAGGACGGATTCTCGTGGGCCGGTAGTTCAGCGGTACGAACGTCCGCCTCGCACGCGGAAGGTCGGGGGTTCAATTCCCCCCCGGTCCACTTCACTTCGCGCGGTCTATCCTTCTTGGTAGCGGGGGCCTGACCTTGCGCAGAATCCTGTGCCCGCAGTTCTTGCACTTGATTTCAGGATATCGCGACAGCTCCTCAAGGCTCTGCCTGGTGCCGCAGCGGGTGCACTCGTAGATTATCGACCCCAGGCCGCTCATCAGGGGAACTCTCCGCTCGCCACAAACTGAACTCTGCCGCCCACGTTTACATCGATCCCCCTGGCTGCCCGCTTTGCTCGCAGCATGAGCAGGGACCGGCGGTTGATCTCGTACCCCTGCTCCACCCTAACGTCGATCTCTGGCTTCCCGAAGTACCCGTGCTTGACCAGGTAGCCAGCGAGACATCCGCTGGCAGAACCCGTCGCCGGATCTTCGGGGATGGTGTCGGGGGTCCCGAGGCCCCGGGCGTTCAGTTGGTTCTCTTTCGAATACGTCTCGCGGCAGAAGACGAAAATCAGGGTGGTATTGGTCTCCTTGAACAATCTGGCCAGGGCGCCCTGGCTGACTCTTATCGCTTTGACTGCGTTCAAGCTGGTGAGAGGGACGATGATGAACGGAACCCCGGTCGAGACCAACTGGACGGGGAAGTCGGGGTCCAGGTCTGAGACCTTCAGACCCAGCGCCTCCGCGATTCTTCTCCGCTCGAAGGTCTTCCCGAACCTAGGAGGCTTCTGTTTCATCCAGAGGATG
>Ga0187771_10000366_pt1 | contig 27187 bp, 24 predicted proteins | sample 0116_SJ02_MP15_1_FD_133139 | JGI IMG/M metagenome (GOLD analysis project Ga0187771, IMG submission 133139) | Tropical peat soil microbial communities from peatlands in Department of Meta, Colombia - 0116_SJ02_MP15_10_MG | ecosystem: Environmental > Terrestrial > Soil > Wetlands > Peat | place... | reverse complement strand
TCTGCTGGCGGGGTTTTTCTTTGTCCTGTTGACGCTCTCCGGCATCCGCGCCCAGGTGGTGAATTCCATTCCCCATTCGCTCCAGTGCGGGATTGCGGCGGGCATCGGATTGTTCATCACGCTGATTGGCCTCGAGTACGGCGGCCTGGTGGTCGCGTCTCCCGTGACCTTGGTCCGGCTGGGCGACCTGAAGCATCCCGCCACGCTGGTCAGCGAGCTCGGCGTGCTGCTGACGCTGGTCCTGCTGTCCTTTCGCGTGCGCGCCGCCATTCTGCTGGGCATCCTGGGGACCACGGCCCTGGCAGCAGTTTTTGGCTTGGTGCACTACCAGGGATGGTTTGCCGCGGAGCTTCACCTGGCCCCCACTTTCGCACAGTTTGATTTGCGAGGGCTGGTTCACCTGCCGCCCTCGAAGCTTGCCTCGGCGATTTTTGTGCTTTTCTACCTGGCCCTATTCGACACGGTGGGGACGCTGGTGGGCGTGGGCCAGCAGGCGGGATTGGTTCACGACGGCAAGCTCCCCCGTGTGGACCGCGCGCTGTTTGCGGATGCGGTGGGGACCACGCTGGGCGCCGGACTGGGCACGTCCACGATCACGTGTTACATCGAGTCGGCCGCCGGTGTCTCCGACGGCGCGCGCACCGGCCTGGCCAGCATGGTCACGGGCATGCTCCTGCTCGCGGCCATGCTCTTCAGCCCGCTGGCTTCGATGGTCGGCGGGGGCGTCACACTCAGCGGCGGCGCGGGCCCGGTCACTCGCTATCCGACCCTCGCGCCGGCCCTCATCGTGGTCGGCTCAATGATGCTCAAAGTGGTGCGGGAGTTTAAGTGGGAAGACCCGACGGAATACCTTCCCGCCTTCCTCATCCTGGTGGGGATTCCTCTGACCTTCAGCATCGCGGACGGCATCGCGTTTGGCTTGATTTCCTATGCCGTCGCCAAACTCGCCACGGGCCGCGGGCGCGAGTGTCCCCTCCTCACCTATATCTTCGCGGGCTTATTTATCGTGCAGTTCCTGATTCTGTAGCCCAGATCTCCCCGAGGCTGCGAGCGCCGAGACAATTCACCGCGGAAAAATCACTTAATGGTGAGGGTGACTGTGGTTGTATGCGTCAGGCTCCCACCCGTGCCGGTTATCGTGATCGTGCGGTTTCCGACCCTCGCGCGCGAACCCACCGTAACTGTCATGGTCGACGTCCCTGAGCCTGGCGCTGGTATGGATTTGGGACTGAAGCTCACTGTAACGCTGCTCCCTCCGCCCGAGGCAGACAAGCCAATCGCCGAGCTGAAGCCGCCAGAAATAGTCGTAGTGATGGTGGAGTTGCCCGAGGTGCCCCTTGCAACGGTAATCGATGTGGGCGATGCGTTAATGGTGAAGTTAGGAGCCACGGTTACGGTCAGGGAGACCGTGGTGGTGTTGGTGGTACTGCCGGAGGTCCCTGTCACGGTAATAATGTATGTACCGGTGGCCGTGGATGAGCCCACGGTCATCGTCATGGTGGAGGTTCCAGCCCCGGTAATCGAAGTTGGATTGAAGCCCACCGTCACTCCGGAAGGCTGGCCAGAGGGCGACAAAGAGATGGCTGAGTTAAAGCCGCCCGTTACCGTACTTGTGATGGTGGACTTTCCCGAGTTGCCCTGCGCCACCGAGACCGAAGCGGGCGAAGCCGAAAGGCTAAAGTTAGGAGGTACGGTTACGGTCAGGGAGACCGTGGTGGTTTCGGTAGTGCTGCCGGCAGTCCCTGTCACGGTAATGGCGTAAGTCCCGATGGCTGTGGATGAGCCGACGGTCATCGTCATGGTGGAGGTTCCAGCCCCGGTAATCGAGGTTGGATTGAAGCCCACCGTCACTCCGGAAGGCTGGCCAGAGGCCGACAAAGAGATGGCTGAGTCAAAGCCACCCGTTACCGTACTTGTGATGGTGGACTTTCCCGAGTTGCCCTGCGCCACCGAGACCGAAGCGGGCGAGGAGGCGAGGCTGAAGCCAGGAGTCGAAGAGCTTCCACTCAGGGCGCTGATCAGGGCGGCCCCGTTGGGGCTGCCCCAGCCGGTCGCCAAATCGTACCCGGTTGTGGCGGAATAGCCGTTGCTGCCGCTGGTGATGTCATGGAAATCGGCGTCATAGCTCGAACCTAGGCCAATCGAATAAAGGGTGGGGTTGATGAATCCCAACGTCTTCCCGCTGTTCGCCACGGCCTGTTGATTGGCAAGAGCAAGATAACCAGCCCACATGGGTGCCGCAAAACTGGTCCCGCCGTATTCGTTGGCGGTACAGCCAACTTGGTCGGCGCAGACGTAAAACGTGAAGTTGGCGTTGGCCGAAACGTCCGGGGCGTTGCGAAGGGTTTGCGAGCAATTGGAGCAGCCGGCAGCCGTGGCCTTCTGCCAGGAGGGAATCGCAAGACTGTTCGGAGAAATGCCGCCGCCACCGTCGACCCAAACGGTTTCAGAACTCCAGGCGCCTCCCGCGCTGCTGGTATTCAAGTCCGTCCCGCCCACCGAGGTGAGATAGGGATCATCCGCAGGCCAAATAGAGGAAGACTTCGTCCATGCACCGCTGTCGCCAGCCGCTTGAAACAAATTCTGCCCCTGAGCCGCGAACTCCTGGAAGTACGGTTCATCCGTGCTCGGATCTGCCGGGCTCCAGGTCCACGAGGAGCTCAATTGCGCGTTGAGCGGATGGGCCGTGGCCATGGCGTTAAAAATGGCGGAATCGGTAGATCCTACGTACACCACCAAGCTGGATAGGCCCGGGGCCATGCCCAGCGCTTGTGTCATGTCTAAAGTCTGTTCGGTGTCGTCACAGCCAATATAGCAACTGCCTTGAAAGAATAGGGAGCAGACGCAGCTTGTGCTGGTCCCGTCGGTGGAGAGGAGGGTTATCGGAACATTGTTCGTTTGGCCCGCGTTTGAGTAGTAGGTGTTCAGGTCTGCCAAGTCAGTGCCGTAATACTCCAGCAAACCGAGCGACTGGCCCGCGCCATTGAGGGACCCGCTGCCGTAATATGCCGCCCGCATATCGCTCCCCAAGAAGGAGGCCGAAGGGCCGGAGCCCGTGGTGGCGTTTGACGCCGAACCCTTGTCTCGATGGCGCAGGGCAGGCTGCGGGAGCGAATAGTTGTCGAGGCCTGCAATGTGCCACAGCCTAACCGCCAGGTCCGGAGTGGGCTCCCGATCCGGAGCGTAGAAAGTGCGGTTCTCCGTGGGGTGCTGGTAGACACCCATGGTGATATGAAAGGCTTCCTCAATGCTCGACACCGATCCCATGACATCCAAGTTCACACGATTGCGCGAGGTCGCAACCACCTTAAGGCCGTGTAATTCCGCGAAATTGATTACGGTGTCATAGTCCTCCTGGCGAGGGCCGAACATCGCCGTGAACTCTTCCACTGAGAGGAACTGATGGTAAGACGTGCTGGAAGGATCGTAGAGCTCCTTCAAGAAGTTATCTAAGGCTGACTGGTTGCGGAGCGGAAGAACAAGGACGATGCGCATGGACTGCGTTCCGGGCAAACGCCCGACGAGATGCGCTTGGCCATTGGAAGTTACCTCACGCATATGGCGCGTCAACGGAGGCAGGGACGCTGCATAGCCAACAATGTTCACCGCCGACACAAGCGCAATGGTCGTTAGCAAGGATTTACTTATTCTTCGCATAGGATCTCCCTCTCGTCGAGCACGGGGAATTTGCGTTTAAAGGCTTAGTCCCTCTTACAGTTCTGTCGGAGCCCTCTAAGGAATCCAGTCGTCTACCCTACAACTACGAGGATTGTCCCACGCCCGAGGGCCAAATTCAATAGCGCTTGGGCGCCAGTTGACATAGGCGAAGACTTAAACGACGTATAGCCGAGGCAACGATGCCCTTCCTCCAATGCCCACTGTACGCTACCTCCGCTAGATCTGCGACCAGTCGTGCCCTGACGGGCGGTGGAGGCGAACTTCGCACCTTAGTGGAACGATCCACCTCCAACCAAGGTCAAGCACAAAGGTGACCAAAGTCAGAGGGCATCACATAGTCTTGGCCATCTCTGTAATACGCAGGGAAGTAAGGAGTTAGTCGCTGGGGGCAGGAAGCCTTCCTTTAGGACGGCACGGGGAGATATGCAATCATTTTCGCCCTCAAGGCAAATCGCCTTCCCATGCCTGAAACTACCCCGGCGGAGAGCTTTACATAAAGAATTTGGGTAGGGAAGGCCTGGAATTGGCCACGCTAGCCGGGACTGACCATGCCGGCCAGAGCTTCAGACCCTGTAGCACTGAGTGGACAGTGGAAGGAGGATTTCATACTGAGTGCACGGAGAAGAGCAGCGAGACGTACACTGTCACCGTGACCTCTGTGCCGAGTTTGCTCTGCGCCCTCTATGTTGAAGCTTTTTCGTGCTTACGAGCCTGCCTCCGGCACGAATCGGGTGCACCAAATCCAGGGCTAGGAACTTCTTCAATAATTCGGAGGAGGGCGTTTCATCTCTTCTTGCAATGCAAGAAAGCGGGGAATGGGTGAAGGAAAGCTCAATTGATTTGCGACTAAGCCTTTCCCTAATTGCGAGAACCGGTTAAGATAAGGGGAAGCGGCGAAACAAGTTGCAGAGTTCCGGGGAGCGAATCGCCGTCGGGCATCCCTATTGGCTTGGCTTTGGTCTAACGAATAGCACACCCTTGGGAGGGCTGACGTGAAATCGTCTGAAGCTGACACGAATACTGCGAACCTTACCGACCTCATGTGCGGGACGGGGCAAGCGCCGGCGCAGACTCTGGAGGAGCGCGCGCGGCGGGAGGATCCAGCCCTCCTCAAGACCCTGCTCGAGCAAATGCTGCTGATCCGCCGCTTCGAGGAGAAGTCCGCCGAGCTCTATACGCTGGGCAAAATCGGCGGGTTCTGCCACCTCTACATTGGCCAGGAAGCTGTGGCCGTGGGAGCGCTTTCGACGATTGACCCGGGCGACTACGTCCTGACCTCCTACCGCGAGCACGGGCACGCTTTGGTGCGGGGAGTTGATCCCGGCGAGGTGATGGCGGAGCTGTGCGGGAAGCAGAGCGGCTGCTCGAAGGGGAAGGGCGGCTCCATGCATTTGTTCGACAAGCGGCGGGGCTTCCTGGGCGGCCACGCCATCGTGGGCGGCCAGATTCCCCTGGCCGCGGGCGTTGCCTTCGCCTCCAAGTATCTCAAGCAGCCTCACGTCACGCTCGTTTTCTTTGGCGAGGCGGCGGTCAACATTGGCTCCTTCCATGAGTCCTTGAACCTGGCGGCGCTGTGGAAGCTGCCCGTGGTTTTCATCTGCGAGAACAACCGCTTCGGGATGGGCACGCCCATCGAGCGCGCGTCCTCGCTCTATGACCTCTCTCAAAAAGCGTGCGCTTACAATATGGCCCGGACCTGGGTGGACGGAATGGATGTGCTGGCGGTGCGCGACGTCATGAAGGAGGCCGTGGGGCGCGCGCGCCAGGAGAACGCTCCCACGCTCATTGAAGCCCGCACCTATCGATTTATGGGCCATTCGATGTCGGATCCCGCGCACGGGCACTACCGCACCAAGTCGGAAGTGGAAGAGCAGCGGCGGCATGACCCCATCAAGCTTTTCTCAGGGGCGCTCGAAACGGTGGGCCTGATAACGCAGGAGGAACTGGACGAACTCGACCAGAAGGCCCGCGACATGGTCGAAGAGGCAGTCGCGTTTGCGGAACGCAGCCCCGAGCCCGAACCGCAGGAGCTCTATACCGACGTCTATTCGGAATGGGAAGGGTAATCGACAAAAGCTGTGAAGCGCCGACCCGCCGGTTTGATTGAGCCATCACCCCAGTTCCGGGAGTTGCGGCGGGGGCCTTACCAAGGGGAACTCATTGGAAGTTGAACGGAGCGCAGAATGGCGATGCTGACTTATCGTGAGGCTCTGAACCAGGCGATGCGCGAGGAGATGCATCGCGACCCAAACATCGTGCTGATGGGCGAAGAGGTGGGTTTTTATCAAGGCGCGTACAAGGTGAGCAAGGGCCTGCTGGAGGAATTCGGCCCCATGCGCGTCCTGGACACACCCATCACCGAACTGGGGTTTACGGGCCTGGGTGTGGGCGCGGCCATGGTGGGTCTGCGCCCCATCGTCGAGATGATGACCTTCAATTTTGCGCTGCTGGCCCTCGACCAAATTGTGAACAGCGCCGCCAAAATGCTTTACATGTCGGGAGGACAGTTCCCCGTACCCCTGGTCATCCGTGGCCCCGGCGGCGCCGCCCACCAGCTCGCGGCGCAGCACTCTCAGTCGCTCGAAGCTTGGTTCTGCCACGTGCCGGGGTTGAAAGTGGTCATGCCTTCCACCCCGGGGGATGCCAAGGGCTTGCTGAAGACCTCCATCCGCGACAACGACCCCGTGGTGTTTATCGAGTCGGAAGTGCTTTACGGCAAGCGAGGCGAGGTCCCAGACGGCGACTACCTGATTCCCCTCGGCGTGGCGGACATCAAGCGGCCGGGCAAAGACGTCACCGTGATCGCCCACTCCAAGATGGTTTTCGTGGCGCTGGACGCCGCCGCGGAACTCGAGAAGGAGGGCATCGACGTCGAGGTCATTGACCCGCGCACCCTTCGGCCGCTCGACGCGGCGACGATTCTCCAGTCGGTGCGCAAGACGAATCGCGCCGTGATCGTCGAGGAGGGCTGGCCTTTCTGCGGCATCGGCGCGCAGTTCGTGGATCTCATCCAGCACCGGGCGTTCGATTACTTGGACGCCCCGGTTCTCCGTGTGACCGGCGCCGATGTCCCCGTGCCCTATGCCAAGAGCCTGGAACACCTCGCGCTGCCCGACAGGCAAAAGGTAAAAGACGCCGTGTACCGAGTGCTGTATCGGCAATCCGTCGGCTGACGGACGGCGCGGGAAACGCATAAGATTTTCGATTGGCGATTTTCGATTGACAACCGTCGGCCTTACATTTTCCAATCGGCAATCGAAAATCGGCAATTCCGTGAGGTTTGATTATGGCCGTTAAGGTCCTGATGCCCAAGGGCAGCGATACGATGACGGAGGGAAAGGTCCTGAAATGGGCCAAGAAGGAAGGGGACGAGGTCTCGACCGGCGACACGCTGCTGGAGATTGAAACCGACAAAGTTGATATGGAAGTCGAGGCAATGGGGAGCGGCGTCCTGCGTAAAGTGCTGGTGGAGGCCGGCAAGGTGGTGCCCGTCGGGGCCCTGCTCGCGGTCATCGCCAAGTCGGGCGAAGACATCTCCGCCTTGCTCAAGACTGACGGCGCAGGCGCCACGGCTCCCGCGCCAGCCAGCGGCGCGGCTCTGCACGCGCAAAGTTCCGAAAGCAGCCACCCCGCCGCCCAAGGCCAGGAAACCGCCTCGGTCGAGGGCATAGGCTTGCCGCCCTCGGGCCGCATCCTGGCCTCGCCTCTGGCGCGCCGAAGGGCGCGGGAGATGGGTCTGGACCTGTCTGGCATTGTCGGCTCCGGGCCGGGGGGAAGGATCGTCCGGCAGGACGTCGAGCGGCTGGCGCTGGTCGAGCCTCGACCTGCGGCGGGCGCACGCGTTACCCAAGCCGCCGCGGCTGCGGGAGGCGCGCTGTCTCCTATCGGCGCCCCGGCGCCTCTTCGCGTCGTGCCGCAGCGTCCCGCGCCCGCTCCGGGGGGCCCCGATTTCCGCGACGAGCCGCTCAGCTCCATGCGCAAGGTGATTGCCGCGCGCCTGGTGCAGAGCAAAGCGCCCGTTCCGCATTTCTATCTGACCATCGAAGTGGATATGCGGCGCGCCAAGGAGCTGCGCGAGTCCGCCCACCTGCTCGATGCCGGGCTCAAGCTTTCGTACAACGACATTATCCTGAAGGCCTGCGCCGCGGCCCTGCGGCAACATCCGGAAGTCAACGCCTCATTCCAAGGCGAATCGATTCGCTATTTCAACCGCGTGCACGTGGGCATGGCGGTGGCCGTGGAGGGCGGGGGGCTCATCACACCGGTCATTCGCGACTGCGACCGCAAGAGCTTGCAGGACATTTCCCGCGAGGCGAAGGATCTGGCCGCTCGGGCGCGCCTCCGCAAGCTGAACCCCGACGAGTATGTCGGCGCCACGTTCTCCGTTTCCAACCTCGGCATGCTGGGCGTCGAGGAGTTCGCGGCGGTGATCAACCCGCCCGAGGGCGCGATTCTGGCCGTGGGCGCGGTGGTCGAGAAGCCCGTGGTGGTCGGCGACCGCATCGCGGTGGGCTGGCGCTGCCGCCTCACGCTTTCCTGTGACCACCGCGTCGTGGACGGTGCCATGGGCGCGAAGTTCCTCCAAACCCTCAAAGGGATTCTCGAGAATCCCGTCTACCTGGCGTTCTAGTGTGGGCCTCCGCCGTCCGCCTGCCGGGTCTGCAACTGCTCCTTCCATGTTCTTAAAGCAGTAAGAAAGTAGTAGGAAACAGGGAGAGCCTGAACCTGTTTCCTACGCCCACGCTCCCTTCTGCTAGAATCCCCTCCATGCGATTTGAGAAGGAATTGGAGGTGGTCCGCCAGGTGGCGGAGCAGGCCGGGCGGCTGGCGCTGGAGAATCGGGCGCGAGGATTTGAAGCCGAAACCAAGCCGGACCTCTCGCCTGTGACCACGGCGGACCTCGCCAACGAGCGGCTGATCTGCCGCCTGCTGGAAGAAGACTTCCCCGACGACGGAATTCTTGGCGAAGAGGGCGCCAAGCGCGAGTCGCGCAGCGGCCGCCGCTGGATTATCGATCCCATCGACGGCACGCGCGACTTCGTGCGCGGGATTCCCACCTGGGGCGTGATGCTGGCGCTGGAAGCGGAGGGGGAAGTCGTCGCTGGGGCGTGCAACTTGCCCGCGCTGGGAGAACTTTATTGTGCCGCCTTGGGAGCAGGCGCTTACCGCGGCCCGTCACGCATCCAGGTTGCGGTGGCCAAGACGGCCGACCAGGCCCCGGTCTGCGTGACCGCGTTCGATAACCTGGCCGGACGCCCGTTCGTCGGCCGGCTGCTCCCCTGGCTGTCGCAGTTCTGGGCGGTACGCAGTATGGGCGGGTGCATGGATGCCCTATGCGTGGCCTCGGGGCGCGCCGATGCCTGGATCGAGGTTGAGGCGGAAGCGTGGGACCTGGCGCCTCTCAAGATTATCGCCGAGGAGGCGGGCGCGCGCTTCTTCAACTTCGACGGCAGGGCCAGCATCTACGGCGGCAACTGCGTGATCACCATCCCCTCGCTCGAGGCCGAGATCCGCGAATTCCTGGCCGGTCGCTGAACAGCCCAGCGAACTTCTTCGCTGGCCCTCGCGAAGGGTTACTCGCAGAAGATCCGAACCTTCTTGCCTTCCGGCCCGTCCACGTCGACGTGGAGGTCTTGAAGAGCGTCAACCAGCTCCTGGCCCTTCAATCCGGAGAGGGCGGACAGGTCGATCCCCTTCTCGGCCAGCTTTTCGTTGACGCGGGGGGGAAGCACGGCCAGGAGTCCGATGCCCCCGCGCAGCAAGGTCAACGGAACGCGGACATTGACTTGATCGTTTTGGGGACTGTCCACGACCACGCGCATATAGCGTAGCTTTTGCCCAGGAGTTGGTGATGCCTCGGCGCCCGGACCTGCGGCGGGTTCGGCCGCCGTGCCGGGGCCATTCAGCTTGTCCAAGAGTCGCTCCGCCTCCTGGGCGGTGATCTTGCCGGCGGCAAGCATTTCCAGGACTTTCCTTTTTTCGGGGGACATGGTGTTCTCCTTAACTAATTAGATTCTTATGACAGCCTCTCCAAAGCCTCTTCCACGGTGATCTCGCCGCGGGCGAGCTGTTCGAGCACATAGATATTGCCGGAAGACGCTTCGAGGCTCTTGTCGAATGAAGCGGCAATCGCATTTAGCCGGTTTTTTACCGTCGGGTAGCTGATGCCGAACAGGCCCTCCATTCTCTTGAGAGAGCCGTGATAGCGAACGAAGGCCATCACAAACGTCTGGTCTTCGGCGGCGAGTTGGGCGAGCGGAGATACCCCGAACTCCCCTTCCATGACCATCTTGCATGTGGGACATGCCATCCGAACGACCTTCATAGGTTGCTTGCATTCTTGGCATCGTGTATTTGAAATATCCATAGCGACCTCTATTTCTTAAAATATTATTCTATTATAACTTGATAAAGTCAAGTAAAAAATAAATAAAATTAATATGAAAATATGGCAATAAACGACAGATTAACCCGAAATGGCCCAGCACATTGCTTGAGTGATTTCCATTGCTGGAAGCGACACAGGTTCCAGCACACAATCGAGCCCACCGGTTGGACAGGCTCCATTAGACCGACAATGCTAAACTGCGAGGACTACGAACCTGGGAATGCAGGTCGGGGCTACCAACTCCCCAGGGTCGAGGCACGGGGAAGAGGCCACCATGCAACTGGAAACTGAAACCCTACAACTCCTGACGGATGGGCTCAAGATTCTGGAGCAGGGGTTCGCAACGCTGTCTGCCCATGAAACCCCTCTCCCGCTTGAGCATGAGCGTGAGCGCATGGCGCAGGTGATGGGCGAAGTCGCCACTCGGATGCGCGACAACTATCCCTATTTTCATCCGCAGTACGCCGGCCAGATGCTCAAGCCGCCGCACCCCATCGCGCGCGCAGCTTATGCCCTGGCTACCTGGATCAACCCTAATAACCACGCTCTGGACGGCGGCCGCGCCAGTTCCGCGATGGAGAAAGAGGCGGTGGCGGATATTGCCGGCGTGTTCGGCTGGGAACGCCACCTCGGTCACCTGTGCAGTGGCGGGACCATGGCAAATCTCGAGGCGCTCTGGGTGGCGGGACAACTGCACGTGGGGAAGAAAATCCTGGCTTCCGAGCAGGCCCACTACACACAACCCCGCATCAGCGCCGTCCTTGGTCTGCCCTTCGCAGCCATCCCCACCGACGACCGGGGCCGGCTGAATGTCCAGGCTCTCGAAAAGCTGCTTCAGGCGGGCGACGTCGGATGCGTCGTGGCCACGATCGGGACCACCGGCACGGGCGCTGTCGATCCTATGCGCCCGCTGCTGGATCTACGTGCCCGTTATGGCTTCCGGCTGCACCTGGATGCCGCCTATGGCGGTTACTTCACGCTCGCGTCCAACCTCGCCCCCGAGACCCGCGAGTCCTACGACCTGCTCGGGCAGGCGGACTCGGTGGTGATTGACCCGCACAAGCACGGCCTGCAGCCCTACGGGTGCGGCTGCGTGCTGTTTCGCGATCCCGCCGTGGGCGCCCTGTACAAGCATGATTCGGCTTACACTTACTTCACGTCCAGGGAGCTGCATTTGGGGGAGATCAGTCTGGAGTGCTCGCGGCCCGGAGCCTCGGCAGTGGCCTTGTGGGCCACCCAGCGGTTGCTGCCTCTGGCGAGGGGCGGGGAATTTGCGGCGATGCTCGAGGCCTGCCGCAATGCCGCGTTAGGGCTTCACCAGCGCTTGGCGAGCGATTCCCGCTGGCTGGCGCCGATCGTTCCCGAGCTCGATATCGTGGTTTGGGCGCCGCGCAGCCATTCGGCGCGCCGGAGTTCCGAATTGTCGCAGCGGGTTTTTGACGCCGCGGCGCGCCGCAACCTGCACCTGGCGCTCGCCCGCCTGCCGGTCCGGTTCTTTACCCGAGCGGAGCCTCGCCTCGAGCCCGATCAGGATACCGTCCTGTGCTTGCGCTCGGTCCTTATGAAACCCGAGCACCGCGCCTGGCTCGACCAAATCTGGGAAATCTTGAGCCAGGCCGCCAAGGAGGCGATCGCATGAATCAATTCCCGCGATTTGAATTGACCGGACAGGTGGCACTGGTAACGGGCGCGGCGCGCGGCCTGGGGCGCGCGATTTCACTCGCGCTGGCTCATGCCGGAGCGCATGTTGCCCTGGGGCTTCGCGATGTTGCCGCTGGAGGCGACTTGGCGCGCGAAATTGAAGGACTGGGTCGCCAGGCACTGCCCCTGCAAATGGACGTAACGCACTTCGACCAGATCTCGCGCGCCATTGACGACACGGTCGCGCGTTTCGGGCGGCTGGACATTCTGGTGAACAACGCGGGGGTCGCCCCGGGCAACCTCGCCGAGAATGTGCGGGTAGAGGACTTCGATGCCACGCTGGATGTAAATCTAAAAGGGACCTTCTTCGCCAGCCAGGCCGCCGGGCGCGTGATGATTCGCCAGAGTTATGGACGCATCATCAACCTGAGCTCTCAAGCGGGTTACGTAGCCCTGCCGACCGAGTCGGTGTATTGCATGACTAAGGCCGCCATCGCCCACCTCACCAAATGCCTCGCTATCGAGTGGGGCAAGTACAACATCACGGTGAACGCCGTGGCGCCCACGTTCATTCACACCCCCGGCACCGAAGAGGCGCTCGCAGATGCCGCCTTCCGCGCCGACGTCGTCGAGCGCATCGCCGCCCTGCACCGCGTCGGCGAACCCATGGAGGTCGCGGGCGCCGTGGTGTTCCTCGCCTCCCCTGCCGCTTCCCTCATTACCGGCCACACTCTGCTGATCGACGGTGGTTGGACAGCCAGATAAAGAGTTGTGCCTTACCGCCGTTTTGTGAGGGGGAGCTGAAAGTCGGGGCAACCCGTTCGGACGGGACTCAATCACAATATTGGAACACTCATAGATCTCCTGGTGCCTGATCTCATGTGGGGCATAGCGACCCGAGTTCGAGGGAGGGTCCTCAGTTGCTTCGGTGGCTTGTCAGGATTTCACTTGCAATTATCCTAATTGTCCTAGTTGGACTCCGCTTTAGACAGCGGCCGCATTCGCAAGGGTTGTACGTCCGCTTAAGCACATCTGAGTGCGACCCGACTAAAGCCCGCTCTTTAGGGGTAATCTTGCGAGTCAGCGAGGATGGCCGAACTACACTCAATTCCGACTACATACCGCGTGCCAACCTCCAAGGGCGTTTATCCGAAATCTATAGCACGCGGCCTCAGAGGGTGAGGATTCTATTCTTCGAAGCTGGTGACTCTGTCTCATATCAAGAGGCTGTAACGGTATTGAGTGAGTCGCTGTCTGGAGTTGACGGTCTTTCGGTCGTGGTGTTGACACCTCCCGTACGAAAACAATGTGGGTGGCTGTGGGGGCCCATACCTTAGCGCATACCCGAGTTGGCAGCTACTGCCGCTCCTTCGCCGAGTGCCCCCACGTAGCCACACCCATTGCGGCTGCCTACTGCCTTCTGCTTTCTGCCTACTTATTCTCACGCCGCGCGGGGGGTGCGGGCGGACTGTCGGGAGTGGAAGTCGCCGATAAGGACCTTGGAGATCTCGTCGCGCTGGATCTGGTTGGTGCCTTCGTAAATCTGGGTGATCTTGGCGTCGCGCAGGTATTTCTCGATGGGGTAATCGTGCATGTAGCCGTAGCCGCCATAGATTTGCAGGGCGTCCACGGTAACTTGCATGGCCACGTCGGAGGCGAAGCACTTCGACATGGCGGCGGCAAGAGTGGGCCGCTCCTTGGGCCGGGTATCGATGTAGCGCGCCGAGGCGTAGACCAGGGCGCGCGCCGCCTCGATCTTCATGGCCATGTCGGCAAGCATGAAGCGCAGCCCCTGGAACGAGCCGATGGGGGCGTCGAATTGCCGGCGCGTGCAGGCGTATTCAAGCGCCAAATCGAAGGCTCCCTGGGCGATGCCCACAGCCTGCGCGCCCACGCCCGGCCGCGAGACGTCGAACGTACGCATGGCGGTGATGAAACCCGTGCCCTCGCGCCCCAGGCAGTTTTCCACGGGCACGCGGCAGTCCTGGAAGACCAGCTCGCGCGTCGCGGAGGCGCGAATGCCCAACTTGTCCTCTTTCTTGCCGAAGCTGAAGCCCGGCGTGCCCTTTTCGACGACCAGGCAGGAGGCCCCGCGCGGGCCCTTGAGCGGGTTAGTAAGCGCGATGACAGAATAAATCTCGGCCTCGCCTCCGTTGGTGATCCACTGCTTGCTGCCGTTCAGCACGTAGTGCGCGCCGTCGCGGATGGCGGTGGTGCGGACGGCGGCGGCGTCCGAGCCGGCCTGGGGTTCGGTAAGCGCAAAAGCCGCCAGGCGCTTGCCTGCGGCGATGTCAGGCAGCCAACGCTGCTTTTGCTCCTCGTTGCCGGAGAGGATGATGGGGAGGGTGCCCAGCGCCGTGCCCGCGAAGCTCAGGGCAATGCCCCCGCAAGCCTTCGACAGTTCCTCCGTCACAATCACCATATTCAGGATGGGCGAGCCTTCCGTGAGGCCGCCAAACTTGTCGTCAATGAAGACACGGAAGAGGTCCGTCTCTGCCAGGACTTTCACCACGGGCCAGGGGAACTTGGCCTCGCGATCGTATTCCGCCGCGATAGGACGAATCTCCTTCTCGGCAATCTCGCGCGCGAGATTGCGAATGGCGGTTTGATATTCGGTGAAGCCGTAGTCCATGGGAACCCTCAAGAAGTCAAAAGTTGAATGTCGAAGGTCGAAAAGTAAACCGTTGAAAAGTCGAACAGCCAGGAGAGACCTGGAAACTTCGGTGCGGTCCGTGTTGAACTGTCAACTGTCGACAGTGGACCGTCGACTTCCTCGTTCAGGCTGCGCGCTCCACGGGCGGTTGTGGCGGCGCCTGGGCTTCGGGTACATCGGTCCACAGGGACGGCCGGACCACCCAGGCGTCTCCCGCGCGGAAAGTGAAGCGGGCGTAATCCTGAAGGTCACCGGTCCGGAAGGAACTGACGTCGATCTCTCCCTGAAGCGTTCCGGGCTCTGCCACCTCCCGCAAGACTTTGACCAGGGCCAGCACATCGGCGTTCACATCGCGCAAGGTGACTTCCACGCCGCCCAGCCAGGAGTTGATTTCATAATCCCCCTGAGAGTAGAGCCCTAAAGAGTGCTCCAGGACATCGTTCACCTCTTCAGCGGCGGTGCCAGTACCCTCGAACTTCACTGCGCCGTTTAGCCGCTGGTAAGGCTCGAACACAACCGGCACCGTCTGGCCCTGATACCGTTCCCAATGGGCGTGTTCGTAATCGGGCTGTGCCCAGGCGACCGTCAGGAAGCCGCCCTTCCAGACCTTGAGCCGGACGTATTGTCCGGTTTGCTCGTCCTGGTAATACAGTGCCCCGCCGGGGATTCTGCTCCGCTCCCCTTCACCAATTCGGCTGAGGAATTCCAGCAGCTCGCCAGTTATCTCGCGCAGTGCGGGGAGATTGTCTGGTTGGACATGGCGAACAACCAGGGAGGGGGGGGCGGGGGAGAACTCCAGCCAACAGGCAGGGGCTTGTTCAAGTCGGTGCTGGGTTGCCTGGCTCAACTCTCCCAGCTCAACTTGTCCTTTGCAGACCAAATGAGTGCGCATTTTCTCCCTCCCGTGCCTAGAGGAGCCGACATCAAGTCCGTTTTGTCGGCTTCAAGCAGACAATATAGGCACTTTGGCTGCCGAAGGGGTGTTCCGGGGCTGTTCTTGGGGCTCAGTGGTTGACGACTGGCTGGGGAGTCGCCGCAGGAGCCGTCGCGGGTGCGGGCTCGGCTGCCGCCTCCGGCATAACAATCCAGGCGATGATGTAGGCGATCAGGCCCCAGCCGCCAAATAGGGCTAGCATTAACCAGACCAATCGGACCAGTGTGGAATCGATGTCCATGTATGCCGCAAACCCTCCGCAGACACCGGCCAGTTTCTTATCCTTCCGAGAGCGGGTCAGTTTCTTGCTCTGCTGTGGGGCAGGCGTAAACATTGCCGCGCCACAATGACAGCAGAAGTTAACGCGCTGGGGATATTCTTTTCCACATTGTGGACAAAACATACTCCTCCCTCCTGGTTCAACGACCTTACTCTTGAATACGATTCTCCCGGCGAGAAAGTTCAACTGCGGAATTAACTTTCATGGGGGGTTTTTTGAGGTAAGATGCGGCCAGCAAAAGCGAGGCTGTAAGCGCGTGCCTGTGGAGACTTCGACAACTTTCGTGACCTCGGGACGGAAGAGCTGGCGAGGCCGGCCGCCTTTCAAAGTCTTCACGGGGGGAGCCTCTCTGCGGCGGCGTGTTGCCTTGAGCCTGCTGCTGGTGCGCTTGATCCTCGTCCCGGTCATCTCCCTCCTGATCTATTACCTGGTTGTGATGGGCCGAATTGTGGACCGCATCGTGAATGTGGATGTGCCGGTGGCCACCCTCTCCGATCGCGCTGCCAACGAAATGATGGACGCCCGGCGCGACGAGCGGAACTACTTCCTGCTGCACGACCCTGCGGACGCAAAAGCCAACGAAAACACGCTCACGGAGCTCAGCCGCACGATTACTGAAGCCCGCGCGCGCCAACCGGAGGAGGAACCGGCCACGGATGCGATGCTCCGCCAGCTCAATCTCTACCGCGGGAGCTTCCAGCAAGCCGTCCAGCGCGCCGAAGAGGCTAGGCAAGCTCCGGTGGACCGCCTGCGGCGGGCCGTGCGGGCTTACCAGAAGGACCTGGATGAACTCCTGAAGCGTGCGCCCCGGGAAACCCGCCCGCAGTTGATCGAGGATTTGCGCAATCGCATCGAGTCTTTTGACACCGAAGTGGCGGTGACGGTGGAAGCGGAGGACCCGGAGTTCGCCAAGACTTCCCAGGAACTCTATACATCGAGCAACCAGATCATCAGGCTGGCCGGTGATCTCGAAGAGCGCAGTTGGAAGCGCGTGGAGCGCGACCACGAAGATGCCCGCCTGCTGATCCGCCGGGCAGAATGGGTGCTCGGCATTGTGTTCGTTCTGACGCTCCTGCTCAGCGTCTGGGTCAGCTTCACGCTGCCCCGCCAGGTGGTCAGGCCCCTGGCGGAACTCAAGAAAGCCGTGGATCTGGCGTCGGCCGGCAATTACGAAATAGAGTTCGAGGTGCAGGGTGAAGGCGAGGTCGTCCAACTCGCCAATAGCGTGCGCAACCTGATCGGCCACCTGCGCGACCGGCGTTAGCGCTGTTCCAGTTCCTCCTGCCCGGCTATTTGAACCCGCGCGGCCCGGTGAGCAGGTGGTGCCGCTGGCAATTCACTTGACGAACGGGCAATTACCGATTATCAGTGGTAGTCAGCACCATGCGGCATGAGGAGAAGTCGGGGAGGAAACCTGCTATGAAAGGTAAACCAGAAGTGCTTGCGGTCCTAGCTGAGATGCTGAAAGAAGAACTGGGGGCCATTAGCCAATATATTCTCCACGCGGAGATGTGCAGCAACTGGGGCTACAAGCGCCTTTATGGTCTCATCAAAAAAGAATCCATCAACGAGATGAAGCATGCGGAGGAACTGACGGAGCGGATCCTATTTTTGGAAGGCACCCCAAACCTGGGTGAACTGCCAAAACTGAATATTGGCAAGGACGTCAAGCAACAGCTCCAGAACGATCTAGCCTTGGAGAAAAACGCCGTGGCGGACTACAACCGGGCCATCGCGACGTGCCGAAAGGCGGGCGACAACGCCTCGGCAGACTTGCTGGAAGAGATCCTGCACGACGAAGAGGAGCACGTCGATTTCATTGAGGCGCAACTCGACCTCATCGAGCAAGTGGGACTTGCGAACTACCTCGCCCAACAACTGAAAGAGTAGCACCTCCTCCCCCCCATTGCCGCGGGACCGGCCGAACAGGGGGATCAAATCACCGGTCCCGCAGGCGGGGGGATCCTCGCCGCCGCGGAGCACCCGCCTTCAACTGTCTAAGGGCAGATAGGTACGCCGCCAGTGGCCAGAGCCTGGGCCGAATACGGAATCCCCACTTGCCCGTTCGGAAGGAACAGGGTAATGATTTTGAGGGGATTGACACCTATAAAGATGCCCAGCGACTTTTGACTGGTCCGATGCTTGGAATCTGTGACCTGGAAGGTGGCCCACCAGGTGCCAGCGTCCGCGCAGGGGGTTCCACTAATACTTCCACTCGGATTCATAGCCAGTCCGGGGGGCAGACTTCCGCCGACGATGGACCATATATAGTGCTTCGTTCCCCCTTGGACGCTAAGCGCGGCGCTATAGGGTTGGCCCGAGACGCCGCTGGGCAGCTCAAGGGTGGTGATCTGGGGCTTTTGGAGATTCTCGACTGCCATGGCTGAGGATGCCAAAAAGCAAAGGTTCCCGGCTGTCCACAATATTCGCTGCGTGACCTTCAACATGACTTCTCCGCTTTGTAGGATTGTTGGTGCGTGTTACTGACAGGGACGTTCGGATCGTCATGGCCGGCAATTGTACTTTATGTCGAATGACTGTGCGAGGGTACTTCTAGGCCAGGTCCGGACGTCCTGGCCTGTCTTGAGATTCACCGTCGGACAACGGTGGGGAACAAAGCGAGCAATCAAGATTCCATTGAGACAAGCAGATTTGGATCTGACTTATCGCAGTTTATTCTTTTCGGGCAGACACTGGCGTCACAGTCGCCTGTAATTATTGTCTACAAGGTGAAAACCTCCCAGGCGTTTGACGCGATGACCCAAACAGACTTCCCTCTTCAGCGCGATGACACCTGCTGCGATCATGGCCCCTTGCTTAATCTTCCACCCCTTGGTACGACCGGGTTCAAGTGGCAGGGATGTCTGCGGCTGCAAAGCGGCCCCGGGATTCAAGAGCAACACTGCATGGTCGGTGGCAGGCCTGAAGGAGCCGTTGTGCGCGCTTTTCCTTTCCTAGCCGGACACCGGGGCGTACGCCCAGCCAAACCCTCCACATGCTCCGGGGGAGGGCCCTTGCTTTCTGCATTTGCCACGATCTTCCGACTGATCGCGTCCAGCTCGGCGAGCCTCGTACTTCGCCTTAGCGTGCCGTCCTCGTCGGATAACCGCAGGCGACCGGACGGGGCAGGGCCCTGCCGCCAGGTTCCGTCCTCTCGATCCGCCCCACGTCTGAGGATCGAGGCTTGGGAAAGGCGCTCGAGGTCGCTCGAGCCTTCAACGGGGGTTCGTGGCGTGAAATTCGCCATTTCTTCACCTAGTTTTAGAACCGTTAGCGCATTTCCTCGGCATGCATAAGCGGACAGGGGTCGCCCCAATGTTAGCCACCCGTCGATTGACCGCCCGCCTGTGACGGGCAATCAAAATTCCACTAATCTAGCGGATTTTTGGGTCAGGTTTTCAGTAGGTTAGGCGTGAGGTGAAAGTCATTCTTCCGCAATAGCTTGTAATAATTTCCCATGGTTGGAAAACCTTACACGTTTGTATACAAAAGATCTGACATGGGTTTGAGGTCGTCCATGCAAAGTTCTCCCGCGGAAGTTTTGGGAATAAAGAAATCTTTGTCGCGCGATCTGTATGAAACCAAAGGGGTCGTTTGTTGTTCGGGTCAGCACTATCCTTTGATTACCCCTATGGGTTTCAGCCGTGCCACGCGCCTAGCCAGTCCAGCGTTGTGGACCACATCGATAACTGCATCCACGTCCTTGTAGGCTTCCGGGATTTCTTCCGTGATGCCGTCACGCGTCTCGGCGCGCACCAGGATGCCCTGCTCCTCCAGCCGTTGCTTGGCGTTCTGCGCGAAGGAGGATTTGCGGGCTGCGGTGCGGCTCATCACCCGCCCCGCGCCGTGGCAGGTGGTTCCGAAGCTCTCCTGCATGGCGCCTTCGCTCCCCACCAGAACGTAAGACGCTGTTCCCATTGACCCCGGAATCAGCACGGGCTGGCCCACCTGCCTGTACACTTCCGGAACGGCCGGATGGCCGGGGGGGAAGGCCCGCGTCGCTCCTTTGCGATGCACCATGACTTCGCGCTCCCGCCCCTCGATCCGGTGCCGCTCGAGCTTGGCGATGTTATGGCAGACGTCGTAGATCACGCGCAATTCCTCCGCCTGTCCGAATATGCGCTTGAAGGCCTGGCGGGTGAAGTGGGTCATCCCTTGGCGATTGGCCCAGGCGAAGTTGGCGGCAGCGCGCATCGCGGTGAGATATGCCTGCCCTTCCGGGGAGTTCACGGGCACGCAGGCCAGTTGCCGGTCGGGCAACTCGATGTGGTAACGGGCCATGGCGGCGCCCATCTCACGCACGTAGTCCGTGCAGACCTGGTGGCCCAGGCCGCGCGAACCGGAGTGGATGAGAACCACCACTTCGCTCTCATAAAGCCCCAAGGCCTGCGCGATTTCCGGCTCGAAGACTCGCTGAACGTACTGCACTTCCAGGAAGTGGTTGCCGGAGCCGAGGGTGCCAATCTGCGGCAGGCCGCGCTTTTTCGCGTGGTCGCTCACAGCGGCAGGGTCGCCCCCCGGGATGGCTCCGGACTCTTCCGAGCACGCCAGATCCTCACCGTAGCCGTGGCCATTCCGCACCATGAAGGCGGCGCCTTCCGCCAGCACACGGTCGAGCTCCCCGTGGGATATGCGGATGAACCCCTTCTGGCCGGCGCCGGAGGGGATGTCGCGAAAGAGCTGGTTGATCAAATCTTTGATCTTGGGCCTTACTTCCTCGACGCTCAGCGAACTGCTGAGCAGGCGCACCCCTCAATTGATGTCGAAGCCGACCCCGCCGGGCGAAATCACCCCGCCCTCCTCGGGGTCGGTGGCCGCGACGCCGCCGATCGGGAAGCCGTAGCCCTGATGGATGTCCGGCATGGCGAGGGATTTGCCCACGATGCCCGGCAGCATCGCCACGTTGATGGCTTGCTCGAGCGAGAGGTCCTTAAGCAAGTCCTGAAGCAGCCTCTCGTCGGCATAAATCAGCGCCTCCGTCAGCATGCCGTGCTTCGTGCCGCGCGGCACCACCCAACGGTAGTCATCGAGTTTTTGGAGTTGAGACATCTGAAGAGGCATGTCGCCTCCTGACAATCGGAGTTTCGAGCCGATGAAGCTCAGACATGTCAAAAGGTATCACTCCCGCACACTCGGCGCAGAAGAAAAGTGTGTCTTCCACAGCTCATGGAAAGGCCAGCAGCATCCCCTGGACGTTGTATTCCGGCGCGTGTGCATTTCTCGGCTTGATAAGCCAACGCCAATGGTGCGAGAATCGGCGTCTCGGAAGGGGAGGGAAGACATGTTTCGCCGTTTGCTGCTCGGGGCGCTTGCCATTTGTCTGCTGGGTGGGGGTGCCCGGAAGTCTGACGAGCATGTACTGACCACTCATTCTGGACCCTCGCAGGAACCATCCGGTCAACCGCAAACGTCAGGGGGAAGAAAGAAGGCCGAGGCGTTCATCGTATACCGGAACACACAATACGGTTTTTGCTTTTCGCTCCCTATTAGCTGGCGCGGGTATTCCATAGTGGTTGATCAGTGGCGAGGTCATGGCCTTGGCGAACATGGCGAACAAGACGCGCAGAAAGGTCCCATGATTTCAATCAGACATCCCCTGTGGACTTCGGCCAACCCACGGCAGGACATCCCCATCATGGTGTTCACTCAGGCGCAGTGGGGCTCGTTGCAACACGACGAGTTTCATATTGGTGCAGCGCCCATTGGGCCGAGCGAACTCGGGCGCAACCACAAATATGTATTTGCCCTCCCCGCACGATATAACTACGCATTCCCCACCGGATATGAAGAGGTAGACCAGATTCTCACGACCCACCCTCTCAATGGTGGATGCAAATAACGTTGAAAACCTCACACCATATTGCCTGGCTAACAGCCGTCGTCCACAGAGTAGTGCGCAGCAAAAAAGCCACGCCGGTATCCGGGCCTATGCGGGGCTTGATGCGTCGACGGTGATGGTGGGAGAATTCATCTCTCACTTGGGGAGGCATTCTATGGGTCGCAGATTCCTGTTCGGGGCGCTTGCGCTTTGCCTTCTGGGCGGGAGCGCCCAAGCCGCCGAAGATCACCCGCGCACACTGGCTATAGGTTCGACCGCGCCCGATTTCGACCTGCCCGGCATTGACGGCCAAAGGCATCGCCTGAGCGATTACGCGGCGGCCAAGGTTTTGGTCATCGTTTTCACTTGCAACCACTGCCCCACGGCGCAGCTTTACGAGAATCGCATCAAAGCGCTGGCTGCGGATTATCGCGAGCGCGGCGTGTTGCTGGTGGCTATTCAGCCGAACAACCCCAAGGCGGTGCGCCTGGACGAGCTCGGCTACACCGACCTCAGCGACTCGTTCGAAGAAATGAAGATTCGGGCCGCTTACCGCCACTTCAATTTTCCTTATCTCTACGACGGCGAGACGCAGAAGGTGGCGCGCGCCTACGGCCCCGCGGCGACGCCCCACGTCTTCATCTTCGACCAGCAGCGCAAGCTGCGCTACGAAGGGCGCGTGGACGACAGCCCGCGCGAAAATCTGGTGAAGCGTCGCGACGCGCGCGCGGCCATTGACGCGCTCCTGGCGGGAACGCCGGTGCCCGTGACGAGCACGCCCTCGGTCGGATGCTCGACCAAATGGATGTACAAGGCACAATGGCGCAACGACGAGCAAGCGAAATTCGAAGCCGAGCCGGTCACCCTGAAATTGGCGAGCTCTGAGGACTTGAAGGCGCTCCGCAACAAGCCTGACGGCAAGGTGCGCTTGATTGATTTCTGGGCGACCTGGTGCGGCCCCTGCGTCGAGGAGTTACCCGACCTCATCACTGTAAACCGCATGTATCGCCACCGCCCCTTCGAGCTCGTCCTGGTCAGCACGAATTACCCCGATGAGAAGTCGGGGGTGTTGCGCGTCCTCGGCGAGAATCACGCCTCGGCCAGGAATTTATTGTTTGGCACCACGGATAATTACGGTCTGATGGCGGCCTTTGACTCCACCTGGAAAGGCGCGGTCCCGTACACCGTGTTGCTCGATACGCAGGGCCAGATTGTTTACAGCACTGGAAGCTCTATCGATCCCCTGGAGCTGAAGCGAAAAATCATCGCCACCATCCCCGACGACGACTACATCGGCCTGCGCGCGTATTGGAATACGCCGTGATATGTCCACCGCTGGCACCGCATCACCGCGCGTTGAAGCCAAAATTCCAGCCCTCCCCTTGGAGGGTAGGGCGGCCGATGAAGGAGGCCGGGTGAGGGGCAGGAATCAAACTCCCTCTTAGTAGTCCCCCGTCTTCCTTTCGCTCTCCTCGCGCGGCAGGGTTTCCCTCAAAAGCCCTTCCACATCGTCGAGTTTCATTGCAAGGGCATTCAGTTTACGAGCCAAGCTCTGAATTTCCGTCTCGGAGTGGCGGTTCACCTCAAAGTCGAGCTCGCTGCGCACGCGATCCCTGGCGTCCTGCCGGTTCTGGCTCATCAGGATCACCGGGGCCTGGATGGCGGCCAGCAGGGAGAGAATGAGGTTCAGGAAAATGAAGGGGTAAGGGTCCCAAGCGGCGTGCTCCAACCGCACATTGATGACGGTATAGACAGCCGTCACGATGAGAAATGCGATGAGGAAAGCCCAGGAGCCGCCGAATCCCGCCACGGCGTCGGCGACCCGCTCGCCGAAGGTCGCTTCCTTTTCAATCACCTCATTGGGGTCGCGCGTGAAGCGGCTGCGGACGAGCCGCTGGGAAGCATGGAATTGCCGGCCCAGGACGGTCAACATTTCCATTCCCGCCAGCGGCCTGCGCTGCAGCAAGACCGCGATGTGGCTCCGGTCCACTTCCAGGCAGACCGTTTCCTCAACGGCCTCCGCGCCGCTTTGATGGGGCGTCTGCTCGAGCATCGAGGCGAACCCGAAAAACTCGCCACGGGTCGGCTCATCGATGACCACTTCCTGCTCAAGTTCATCCACCGTCGTGACGCGGACCTTCCCGAAGACCACCACGTAGGCTTGCCCGCCCGGGTCGCCGATTTTGAAAATGCGCTGGCGGGGGGCAAACGTCCTGAGCGCGACCTGCGCGGCCAGGACCGACGTCTCCTCCTCATCCAGCATGGCAAAGAGTGGAACATGCTTCAACACTTCCGGGTTGCACGCCATGGGTCGCCTCCTCCGGGAACAGCCGAGCCTCGATCACACCGGAGCATCTCATAACCACACGAAACGTGACAACATGCGCTATCATTCCCCGCGTGGAGTTCCACCTCAGCGAAATCGAAGCGCGCGTCGTGGGTTCGCTGGTCGAGAAGGAGCTGACCACGCCGGACTACTATCCGCTTTCGCTGAACGCCCTCGTCAACGCGTGCAACCAGAAATCCAATCGCCACCCCATCATGAATCTGGATCACGACGCGGTGGGGGACGCGTTGCAGAGCCTGAATGAAAAAGGCTTGGCGGCCGCGGCCGGGGGTGCGGACAGTCGCGTAACCAAGTTCGAGCACCGGCTCCAGGAAGTCTTCAATTTCAGCCGCCCCGAGGTGGCGATCCTCTGCGAGCTGTTATTGCGCGGTCCGCAGACGCCCGGCGAACTGCGTGGCCGCACGGAGCGCCTCTATGGGTTTGGCGACCTGAGTGAGGTGCAAACGGCGTTGCAACACTTGATGAAGCGCGACCCGCCCCTGGTGAAACTGCTCCCCAGGCAGCCGGGCACCAAGGAAGCTCGCTACGCCCACCTGCTTTCGGGAGATGTGATCGTGGCGGAGCCCGAACCGCCGGCGGAAGCAGCCGCCCTGTCGAACACCGCAGATCGCCTCGCGCGGCTGGATGAGCAAGTCGCCGCCCTTCAGAAGGAAACCGCCGACCTGAAACAGCAGCTCGCGGATTTCCGCAAACAATTTGATTAGTGCCCCCGTTCGTCCCGGAAGACCTCACGGGGTGTCGAGGCACAGACCTCGCCCTACGGCCCCGCTCTGTCCCCGTGTTGCGACAGTCTATCGGCTGGGGGTTGAGTGTGGGCTTTCGCCGGGACGACTTCTCACCAACGCCGTTCCTGGGTGGCGAAGAGGGTCCGGCGTTCGTCGGCGCTGCGATCTTCTTTGGTGCAGTTCGGCCAAGGCTTGTCGCTGATGTTTGCCATCGTGAAATGATAGGGAGGTCTCCAGCGGACAAGGAAGTAGACCTCGGCCTTCGGCCCGAAATCCTTCTCGGTGTTGTGGGGCTCAAGGCTGACTTGCCAGAGATCAGGGGACTGGCAGTGCATGGTGGGGTTGCCGAACGTTCCAAAGACGAGATCGCTATGAAGTCTCCGATGCCATTGTTGCAGATTAAGAGACTCGGACCAAGTAGCGGCTTCATCCCAACCACGAGTCAGCCATTCGTCCACGAAGTCGCGCGGAGAGAGAGCAACCGGATCTACACGGCGAATCTGGTCTCCTTCGATTAAGAAGTGCCGAACAGCTTCTCGGTGGTGGACATCAGCGTCGATGCTCCCTTCAGTGAACTCGACCAGCACATCTACTGGGGCATTCTCGTCATGCCACTCCCCAGCGACGGTTCCCACGCCGTACTCGCCGTTCCCCTGGTAAGCTCCTTCTGTCTTGTCGATCAGCAACTTCGAGCCTGGGGAGTCGACTCGCCAAACCCGGTAATAGACCGGATGCCAGGCAGATGAGCACCACCAGCAGTGCCCGAGGGTCATGATGAAGATAGGACCGACCGCATCCGGGTTCGTATATGTTTGCCAAACGTACACGGCCGCGATGTGCTGGGGAGTGTACTTATCCGGAGTATAGTTATCCTGTTCCGATTCCCAAATTCGTTGCCAACGACCATTTATGAACTTGTAGCCGTAAGCAGATTGGTCGTACCCGCAGATGATTCCGACGGCGGTGATTACAATCAAGATGCCTGATTCATTGCTGATGCGGACCTCTCCCAGGGAACCCAAGCCGTTCTCCCAGTCCTTCTCATTTGTAACGCTGACGGGCTTGAGCGCATTGTTGATGCGGTACGCTAGGGCCTCTTCCTCGCCAGGATGCTTGAGCGCCCCGAGTTGCGTCTCGATCCAGTCTCGAAGCTGATGTTTTGTGGGGGTAAGGTCCAGCCCCTTAGAGCGCCCCTGACCGGATGCCGTCGCCCCTTGTCTACTCAATTTCGACAAGGTATCGTGCAGAGCTGCTAATTGCGTGTCCTGCGAGGAAGCGGCGCCAGCAATGCAGAGGACCAGCGCGAAGGAAATCGAGGTCATACGGCTCATTATAGCGCGCAAAGATGCGTGGGGTAGCTCGCGAGGGATCAAGCCGGCTGAGTAACCCTCGCAGACTTCTGGCAACCATCTGGTTTACTGCGGCGACACAATGCTCGCCTACCTGTAGCGCCGCCCTTCAGGGCGGCACTTATAGGATTTCGGGTTGCGCAGTGCCGACTCTCTTCCTATACTTTCGGACTTGCTCAAAAGGGGAGGACTCATGGCAAACATAACTCGTCGGGAAGCTGGGAAGATCCTGCTGGCAGGCTCGGCCGGTCTCATGACGGCTCGGCGCCGGTTATTCGGCGGCGCTCGTATTGACTCCGTGGTGCGCGGCGTGCAAATCGGCGCGCAGAGCTATTCCTTTCGAGACCGCCCCCTGGACGCCGCCATCGAAGCCTTTGTGACCTGCGGCCTGGGCGAGTGCGAATTGTATGACGGTCATGTGGAGCCGCAGAACCTGAAGTACAAGGCATTGGCGGAGTGGCGAATGACTGCGCCCCTCGACCACTTTCACGAAGTGCGGGAGAAGTTCGACCGCGCCGGCGTACTCCTTTACGCCTACACCTTCGGCTTCCACAGGCAGATGCCCGACGAGGAGATCGACCGGGCCTTTCAGATGGCGCAGGCCCTGGGGGTGAAGTACATCACCTCCTCCGCCAATGTGAGCGTGGCGCACCGCGTCGATACCTACGCGCAGAAATACAAAATCATGGTGGGCTTTCACGGCCACGACAATACGCGCGATCCCGACGAGTTCTCGACCGCCGACACCTTTGCGCGGGCCATGCAAGGCGCTTCTCCCTACATTGGCGTTAACCTCGATATCGGCCATTTCACGGCGGCTGGCGGCGATGCCGTCGCCTATATTCGCGAGCATCACGACAAGATCGTTACGCTCCATATCAAAGACCGCAAAAAGAACCACGGCGCAAATATGCCCTTTGGGCAAGGCGACACACCGATCACCCAGGTCCTGTGCCTGCTTCGCGACAACGGCTGGAAGATTCCCGCCAACATCGAGTACGAGTACGGCGAGGAGATCAAGGGCCTCGACACCATCACCGAGGTCAAGAAGTGCGTCGAGTATTGCAAAAAGGCGCTGGAGACGTAGGGCTACTTAGCCTCATCCCTGAATTTAAAGGAGGAACTGCCTATGGCCGCCAATCCGATTCCCAAAGGCTTTCACACCGTCACGCCCTACCTGGTGGTCTCGGGAATCAATAAGGTCATCGATTTCCTGAAGCAAGCATTTGAGGCGGTCGTGACCGAGGGGCCCATGACTCGTCCGGATGGGACCGTCATGCACGCCGAGGTCAAAATCGGCGACTCGATGCTGATGATGGGCGAGCCCATGGGCCCTTGGAAGGCGATGCCGTGCGTGCTGTACGTTTACGTCCC
>Ga0187771_10000365_pt1 | contig 27197 bp, 26 predicted proteins | sample 0116_SJ02_MP15_1_FD_133139 | JGI IMG/M metagenome (GOLD analysis project Ga0187771, IMG submission 133139) | Tropical peat soil microbial communities from peatlands in Department of Meta, Colombia - 0116_SJ02_MP15_10_MG | ecosystem: Environmental > Terrestrial > Soil > Wetlands > Peat | place... | reverse complement strand
CTCCCGGCCTCGCTGACGCTCGGCCTCACGCCTGCTGAACGCCTCAACTAGATCCTTCGCCGCAAACAGCGCAGCTCAGGATTTCGGCAGAAGGCTCCCGCGCGCAACAAACGCGCGCTCACGCCTTCTAAACGCCTCAAGTTCGATTCCTGCCGGGCCTACCATTACTGCCCAGAGGTCCCTCCCCTTCGACTACGCTCAGGGTCGGGATTTCGGCAGCAGGCTCCCGGCCTCGCTGACGCTCGGCCTCACGCCTGCTGAACGCCTCAACTAGATCCTTCGCCGCAAACAGCGCAGCTCAGGATTTCGGCAGAAGGCTCCCGTGCGCAACAAACGCGCGCTCACGCCTTCTAACGCCTCAGGTTCGATTCCCGCCGGGCCTACCAGCGCGCTCACTTGTCCTCGCGCTCGGCGGATGTTTCCGGAGTCGAATAACGCCACACTTCAGTAACGCAGGTCGGCCTCCCCGCCCCCGTGCGCTATGGGCTTCAACTACATGAAATTCTGCTCATCTCCACAACTTTGGTAACTAACGGCCAGAGCGGCCGTGCCGATGATACCAAGGGCGTTTCATCCCGATTTCGTCATATTACGGCGAGAGCGTGTGGCGCCACTGACAACATCCACGAGGCTAACTATGCGTTTGATGAGCAGAATACTGCTGTTGCTTGCGAGCGTGTTTGCGTGTGCGGTGGCGCTGCACGCGCAGGAAGTGAGGCTTTTTGACCGGAACATACAGTTCCACGGGTTCGCGTCGCAGGGATTTGTGCACACCGACGAGAACAACTGGCTGACGATGGAGACGGCCAACGTGGGTAGCGGCCAATTCACCGATTTTGGTGCCAATGCGTCGACCGCAATCACCGACAAGCTCCGAGTGGGCGCACAGATTTACGACCGTAACGTGGGGCAGCTCGGCAGCTGGCATCCCGAGCTGGACTGGGCGTATGCCGATTTCAAGTTCAAGCCGTGGCTCGGGTTCCGCGGCGGCAAAGTGAAGACGGTCTTGGGCTTGTATAACGACACGCAGGACCTGGACTTTCTGCATACCTTTGCTCTTCTGCCCCAGGGCGTGTATTCCACGGACATGCGTGACTCCACGCTCTCGCACATTGGGGGAGACGTGTACGGCACCTTTGCCCTCGACAAGCGCCTCGGCAAGCTCTCCTATACGGGCTATGTGGGCGATCACCTGGAGAGCACTCACGGCGGATATCCGTACCTGCTCCAAATCCACGGCATATACATCAACCATTCCAGCGGACTTACCTTTGGCGGCGACCTGCGCTGGACCACACCAGCTAAAGGCCTGCTGGTCGGAGTCTCGTACGAAGACAATCACCTTAGAAATACAGGGAACCTGAACCCATCGGTTGCCCTGGGCGGGCCCGATATCATGGTGCCCTATTGGGAGCAGTCCCGCAAAGAATACACCCAGCAGTTCTATGGCGAGTACACCCTCGGCAACCTGCGCATCGATGCCGAGTACCGGCGCTACTGGCGCGATTTCAGCATCTTTAACGGCCAGTTTGAGGCGCTGTTTGATGTGCGCCCCTGGTACGCGTCGGCCGCCTATCGAGTGAACAAACGCTTCGAATTCGGCGGCTATTACTCCCACTTTGGCATTAATTGGATCGTAACAGCGCCGAACCAGATCGAGGCCCCCAGCGAGTCCTCACCAGACCGGCACTTGTATGACAAGGTCATCACCGCACGCATCGATCTGAACCGGTACTGGTACGCAAAGGTGGAAGGCCACTTCATGGACGGCTACGCCGGCTTTATGTATCCGGACGGCTTCTATCCCCAGGTGAACGAAGCCCCAGGGGCGTGCCCCGGAAATCTTTGTTCTTCCATAAAACCCAACACCAACGCGCTGGTCGTGAAGACCGGCGTCAACTTCTAGCTCGAGGCGAAATGAGCAGGCAAAAGGAGAACATGATGAAGAACCTGAAACAAATCCTCATGGCAGTTGCAGTCATTGCTCTGGCCTCGGTGCCGGCGCTGGCGGGCGGAGCGAAAGTCATCGCCAACCCCAGCGTCAAGGCGGACTCGGTTTCGGCCGATGAGCTGAAGAGCGTCTTTCTGGAAGAGAGCAGCTCGCTCAAGGACGGCTCGCACGTCGAACCGGTGCTGGCCAAGGGTGGATCGGCGCACGACGCCTTTCTGCAGGACTACCTGGGCAAGAGCGACGCGGCGTTGCAGACCTATTACCGCAGCTTGGTGTTCACCGGCAAGGGCTCGATGCCCAAGACGGTGAGCTCGGATGCGGAAGTCGTGGCCTATGTGGCCAAGACAAAGGGTGCCATCGGCTATGTCAGCTCCGGGACAAGTGCCGAAGGGGTCAAAACCCTGGAAGTCAAGTAAATCACTAAGCCGCGAGGTCACGGCCGCGTGGCGTGACCTCGCGTGACGCAAGGTTGAAGGAGCTATGATGACCTTCAGTATTCGGACCAGAATCCGTCTCGCTATCGGCGTCCTGGGGGCGGGCTACATCACTCTTATGCTGCTGGTTCAGTGGACCGGCTCGCAGACCCAGACCCATATGGGCACAGCCTCCGATGCGTTGTTTCCTGCCGCCCTCAAGAGCCAGGAGGCGGAAGCCAGTTTTCAGAAGCTCATCAAACACTATTCGGATGCTGTTCTGATGCAGGACACCAGTGCTCTGGCACAAGCCGACGAGTCGGCCCAGACGACTATTGCCGCCCTGGAATCGGTACACCAAAGCACGGCTTTCAATCGCGCCCGGCAGGAACAGGTCGCGGATCTGCTGTCCCGCTTTCGAGATGTGAGCACTCGGTCGAAAAGCGTGTACACCGAGATGATTGAGAGCAAAGCGAACATCTCGCCAAAAACGCAGGCGGACATGGCTGGGCTCGCCAAGGACAACCAGCAGATGGAGGCATCGCTTCAGGATTTGCGCACGGCACTCTCCAGTGATTTTCAGGCGCAACTCAACCACGTGACCGTCATATCGAACCGGCAAAGAACCATCGGTTGGGTCTTGTTTCTGATCGTGGGCACGACGGCAGTGGTGTTCACGCTGATGGCCGACCGCAGAGTCTCGGCTCCGTTGCAAGCGGTAACCGTCCACCTCAAAGAGATTGCCGAAGGCGACGGAGACCTGACGCGGCGCATCCCGGTGACCTCGCAAGACGAGATTGGCGAGCTGAGCCATTGGTTCAACACGTTCGTTGTGAACCTGGAGAGCATGATGCACCAGGTTATGGTGAATGTGGAACAGCTGGCCAGCGCGAGCGCACAAATCTCGGCTTCCACCAGTGAAATGGCCCGCCGCTCCGAGGCGCAGCAGACCCAGACCGAACAGATCGCGACCGCCATGCAGGAAATGGCCGCCAGCGTGACCCAAGTTTCTGCGAACTCGGACTCGGCCGCCAGCGAGGCCCGCAAAGCGGCCGACGACGCGCACGAAGGTGGGCAGATTGTGGCACGGACGATCACCATGATGGGCAGCGTCAACGAATCGGTCGAGGATGTGGGAAAGCAAATGGCGAGCCTGGGAAACCGCTCCGATCAGATCGGGAGAATCATTGCGGTTATCGACGAGATTGCGGACCAGACCAATCTGCTGGCGCTCAATGCCGCCATCGAAGCCGCGCGCGCGGGCGAGCAGGGACGCGGCTTTGCCGTGGTAGCGGACGAAGTGCGCAAGCTCGCGGAGCGGACGACGAGTGCCACCAAGGAAATCGCCGACATGATCGGCACCATTCAGAGGGAAACTCAGGCGGCCGTCAAAGCCATGGGCCAGGGGACTTCCCGCGTGCAGCAGGGAGTAGCCGCAGCTACCGACGCGGGCGCCGCGCTGGAACGCATCATCGAGCGCGCCGGGAAAGCGGCCGACCGGAGCGCGCAAATCGCCATTGCCGCCAACGAGCAGGCGAGGACGGCGGAGAGCATCAACGAAAATGTGAACCAGATCGCGAGAATCTCGCAGGAGTCGGCAAGTCATTCGCAAGAGTCGGCTAAAGCCTGCGGCGAATTGAACGGGCTCGCACTCGACCTGCGAAACCTGGTGTCCAAGTTCAAGGTGGAAGACGGGACGCGTCAGTTCGCCACAGCAGCCAAGCGGGACGATTCCTCGCAACATTCCAAACTTGCGCCGAGGGCGACGGGGGCGGTCGCCGGACGCTGAGTCTGGAATTGGTTCAAAGATTGTTTCCTGGCATGAACAAGTGCGCCAAGCTGCACGCGAACTACTGGTTTGGCAGGTCCTCCAGGGCCGCAGGCGGAGTGCCGAGTTCGGCGTTCCAGACGCCCTCGAAATCCACAAAGTACCCCTGCACTTCAATTCCGGGAATCGCCGTTTTGAGGTTGGCGGCGGCACGCTGCAATTCGCGTTCATGGTGGGCCGCCTCAGTTGCCATGTCCCCACCAAACCCAGCGGATAGCCCACCGTAGGCGCCGCAATCGGAGTGCAGCATCAGAATCACGCGGCGAGTGCCGTGCAGCCGCATGGACTTGCGAATCTGGTCCACAACAAACTCCCGGTCGGAGTCGCGATCGGGAGAAACCAGAGCCTTTGCCCCGCCGGCAATCTTGATCACATCCGGATTTATCACTCCGATGCGCTTGAGGAACTTGCGGAAGCCCAGATCAAAGCGGCTGTCGAAACACCATAGGACGGCGGCGTCGCAATGATATTCGTCGCGCGGGGTGTCGAAGTGGAATACCTTTTTCACGAAACTCTCCTCGACGGCCTTTTCTTCGAGTTATCTTACCGCGTTGCCGTGCGGTGTGGTGGCACGATAAAATAATGAGTACACATCTTCTCCGCTCCTATCCCAGTAATCTTTTGTGAAGGTGCCCGCGGGTGAGGAGTGTGCGAACCCGGGGCGGCGCAAATGCTTGCCTGCCCGAAATCTCCCTGACGGAGCTGCAATTGAAAAAAGGCAAAACCGCGGTGATCGTGGGCGCCCAATGGGGCGATGAAGGCAAAGGGAAGATCGTCGACGTACTGTCAGAGAACTTCTCGCTCGTTGCCCGTTATGCGGGCGGGCACAATGCCGGCCACACCGTCGTCATCAACAATCAGAAATTCATTCTGCAGTTGGTGCCCTGCGGCGTGCTGCGCGCCGGCTGCCGCAGCGTGATTGGCAATGGCGTCGTGCTCGACCCGATGGCTTTTCTGAAGGAGGTTGGCACGCTGCGCGAAGCCGGCGTGAAAGTGGACGGTAGTCTTTTCGTCTCCAACCGCGCCCACGTGATCCTGCCCTACCATCGCATGATCGAACTGGCCACGGAAAACGCGCCTGGACGGGAGAAGATCGGCACAACTTCGCGCGGCATCGGCCCGGCGTACGAAGACAAGATGGGCCGCCGCGGCCTGCGCGTGGCGGATCTGCTCGATCTGGGCCTGCTGAAGAAACACATTGAGAATGCGGTGCGCGAGAAGAACATGATTGCGCATGCGTTGTTCAACTCGGAGCCGCTCGACGCCGACAAAATGTACAAGGAATACGCGCAGGCGGCGGAGAAGATCGCGCCGTTTGTCTGCGATACGGCCGTGCTGTTGAATCAGGCGCTGGCCAACGGCGAGTCTCTCCTCTTCGAAGGCGCGCAGGGCACGATGCTCGACATTGATCACGGGACTTACCCGTTCGTGACCTCCTCCAGCGCGACCTCAGGCGGCGCGGTGATCGGTACAGGCGTGCCGCCGACTGCCATCCATTCAGTGATCGGCGTTACGAAGGCCTATTGCACACGCGTCGGCGGAGGGCCATTCCCGAGCGAGGAACATGGTTCCGCGGGCGAGAATCTGCGCAAACGCGGCAACGAATACGGCGCTGTCACCGGGCGTCCCCGGCGTACGGGTTGGCTCGATTTGCCCCTGCTGCGCTACTCCGGCATGATCAACGGCACGTCATGGCTGGTGGTGACGAAACTCGATGTGCTCGATGATCTGGCCGAAATCCCCGTTTGTGTCGGCTATAAGATCGGAGGCAACCCTACCGCGGAAGTACCCGCGCAGGCTAGCGGCGTGGAAAGGGCCGAGTGCGTTTATCAGAAGATGCCCGGTTGGCGGACTTCGACGGAAGGCATCACGGAATACGGAAAGCTGCCGCCCCAGGCGCGGGAATATCTGGCATTCCTGGAGAGGGAGGCGGGCGCGAGGATCGGCATGATCTCCACCGGCCCGGCGCGCGATCACACGATTCTGATGGATGAGTTCGTTGCCGAGTTGAAGGCGGCCGCGAAGAAAGCCTAGAATGACCTTCCCCGGCCAGGGGTTTTACGATCCGGCTCGCATTGCCGAGCTAAGCGCCGCGGGGAAGGAGCGAACGATGCTGGTGTTGGCGGTTACCTGGATGGCGAAAGTTGGCCGCGAAGCCGAAGTTGCCGCACTCTTTCAGAAACTCACGGAGCATTCCCGCAAAGAACCGGGATGCGCCATGTACCAGGTGCATCGGCACAAGACCGAGCCGCGCCGCTTCTTCATCTACGAGCAGTACAAGGACGACGCCGCGCTCGAAGCCCACCGCGCCGCTCCGCATTTTCTGCAATTCGCGAAGAAGGACCTCCCCAAGGTCGCCGACCGGGTGGAAGGGCACTTGTTCGAGCCGCTGGGGTAAGTGCCGCGCGGGCTCGCGCCCGCGTTCCGCTATTGCCCGCTATTGCGGCTTCTTCTCTTCCGCAGGCTTCGTTTCCGAAGCTGCCGCGCCACGCGTATAGACGATGCTCTTGGTTCCACCGTCGCAGCTGCCGACGATTTTGCTGGTCGTTTCTTTGCCCTTGTCCACGATGTCGAGCGTGTAGTTAACAACGCCCTTGTCGTCAAGTTTCTTTGCGATCTCCGCTTTCAGGTCTTCGCAGGGTTTTCTTGCGGTTGGTGCAGTCGGCGCCGTTTGCGCCGTCTGCGCCAGTCCGAAAGTGCCCACAAAAAGCAGAGCAGCTGCCACTGTCCAGGTTTTCATGATGTGTTCCTCGCTTTCCAGCGCAGTATAAACGTTCGATGGGGTAAAGGACGTAGTTACGAGGGTAATTTCCGTGAAGCCAGTACCTATTTGGGAGGCGCCTTGTCGCTCATCAGTTCGCCGCCGGAGGCGTAGCTCTCCTTCGACACTTCATGGAACGCGACGATGATCGCCTCTCGCCGCGCCCTGGCTTCTTCCACCAGAACGTCGGTGATGCGCTTTGCGATCTTACGTTTCTGATCGGCCGTGCGGCCCGCGAGCAGGGTGATTTGGACCAGAGGCATAAAAGAAGTACTCAGTTGTCAGTACTCAGTACTCAGAAGACGCCCTAGGAAACTGAGTACTGGGTACTGAGTACTATTTTGCTAATTCATATCCCGCAAAGAAGAAACTCAGCTCATAGCGCGCCGTGTCTTCCGCGTCGGAGCCGTGGATCGCATTGCGCTGCATGTTGGTCCCCCACTTCTTGCGGATCGTGCCTTCCTCGGCGTTGGCCGGATCGGTGGTGCCCATGAGCTGGCGCAGATCGGCAATGGCGTTCTCTTTTTCAAGCGCCAGCACAACGATCGGCCCGCTCGACATGAAATCGGTAAGGGATTCGTAAAACGGCTTGTCTGCATGTACCGCGTAAAACTGCTCGGCCTGATACTTGGAAATCTCCAGCATCTTCATGGCGAGAATGTGGAATCCCTGCTTCTCGAATTGCTCGATGATGTCACCGATCGCGTTCTTGCGCACGGCATCGGGCTTGACGATGGTTAATGTGCGTTGCAGGGTCTTCATTCGGTCGTTCGTCCTCGATCGTTAGGTGGTCTTAGGTCTTCGGTGTTAGGTGTCGCGGCTAGCTCACGCGCCCCAGCTACCGGCCACTGACCACCGGCCACTGGCAACTGAGTCTACACGCCCACCCCGATTGCCGTCGCCAGCGTCTCGCCGATCACGGCTGGCGACTTCGCCACGCGAATTCCGGCAGCCTCGAGTGCCTTGATCTTTTCCGCAGCGGTGCCCTTGCCACCGGAGATGATGGCTCCGGCGTGGCCCATGCGCCGTCCGGGAGGCGCAGTCTGTCCGGCGATAAATCCGACGACGGGCTTCTTCATATGAGTCTTCACGAATTCGGCAGCAGTTTCTTCGGCATTGCCACCAATTTCGCCGATCATGACAACGGCTTCGGTTTCACGATCGCGGTTGAACAGGTCGAGCGCATCCACAAAATTTGTGCCGATGATCGGATCGCCGCCGATGCCGATGGCGGTCGATTGTCCAATGCCGCGCTGCGTGAGCTGGTGCACTGCCTCGTAAGTCAGCGTGCCCGAGCGCGAAACGATGCCGACCGATCCTTCTTTGTGAATCGACGCTGGCATGATTCCGATTTTGCATTTGCCCGGAGAGATAATTCCCGGACAGTTCGGCCCAATCAGGCGCGAGCGGCGATTCTGCAGAAATTCCCAGGCCTTCACCATGTCGAGCGTCGGAATGCCTTCGGTGATGCAGACAATCAAATCGATCTCGGCGTCGGCCGCTTCCATAATGGCGTCGGCCGCGAACGGTGGAGGCACAAAAATCACCGTGGCGTTGGCGCCGGTCTTGTCGGCGGCCTCGCGCACCGTGTTGAAGATCGGCCAACCCTCATGCGTGGTCCCGCCCTTGCCGGGCGTCACTCCGCCCACAATCTGCGTGCCGTAAGCGGCGCAGGCTTTCGCATGAAACGTGCCTTCGCGGCCGGTAAGGCCCTGCACGACGACCCGCGTATTCTTGTTAACTAGGATTGCCATAAATATGAGTCCTCACTTCTAAGCTTCTATCTCTCACCGTCATTCTGTGACGCCGAGCGTGCCCCGGGCCGCCGCTACAACTTTCTCGGCTGCACTCTTCATGCTGTCGGCGACGGCGAAGTTCAATCCCGAGTCGGTCAGAATCTTCTTGCCCTCTTCGACGTTGGTGCCTTCCAGTCGCAGCACGATGGGCAGCTTGATGTTGGTCTTGCGCGCGGCGTCGACCACACCCGTGGCCAGCATGTCTACGCGCAGGATGCCGCCAAAAATGTTGATCAGCACGGCTTTCACGTTCTTGTCGCTGAGCAGAATTTCGAATGCGTGTTCGACCTGCTCGGCATTGGCGCTTCCGCCCACATCGAGAAAATTAGCGGGCATGCCGCCGGCATACTTGATGATGTCCATGGTCGCCATGGCTAGGCCGGCGCCGTTGACCATGCAGCCGACGTTGCCGTCGAGCTTGATGTAGTTGAGGCTGTACTTCGAGGCCTCGACTTCCAGCGGATCTTCTTCGGTGATGTCGCGCAGCTCGCGCAGGTCGGGATGGCGAAACAATGCGTTGTCGTCGAAGTTGATCTTGGCGTCGAGCGCGAACAGGCGCCCATCGGTGGTCGTGATGAAGGGGTTGATTTCGACCAGCGAAGCGTCGGTGTCAAGAAACGCCTTGTACAGACTGGTTAGAAACTGCACCGCGGGATTGATCTGCTTCGCATCGAGCCCGAGTTTGAAGGCGATCTTGCGCGCCTGAAACGCCTCCAGACCCATCCCCGGATCGATATGCTGCTTGAGAATCGCATCGGGATTTTCGGCGGCGACCTGCTCGATCTCCATTCCCCCGGCGGCCGAAGCCATGAACACAGGCTTGCCCTCGGCGCGGTCGACCAGAATGCCGAGATAAAGCTCCTTTTCGATGGGCAGCGTTTCTTCGATCAGCAGGCGGCGCACGATGCGGCCTTCAGGTCCGGTCTGATGCGTGACCAGCTTCATGCCGAGCATTTTGGCGGCGAGATCGCCGGCCTCGTTCACCGATTTGGCGATCTTGACGCCGCCTCCCTTGCCACGACCGCCGGCATGGATTTGCGCTTTGACTACGATTCCGGTAGCGCCAGAACTCAGAAGCTCTTTGGCGACAGCCTCGGCTTCTTCGCGGGTTGCGGCCATCGACCCGCGTGGAACGGACACACCATACTTCTTTAAGATTGCCTTTGCCTGGTACTCATGGATTTTCATATAAGAAACTCGTCAGTAAGAATCGGAAGGACCCCTGCTTGCGGCGACGGGCTGCCCCATGTCTCGAGCTTTTGCGAGACGTGGGGAAATGCGGCAGCAAACTTTTCATTCTATAGAAGGGCAGAGCAGAACGGCAACCGTTAGATGTACACGGAGGTAGTGGCTCAGTTGAGCCTCGACGATCTTTCAGTCCGGCCTCATCCTCACGCGACAAAGGGTCCCCACCCTAGCCGGGAAAGACGCCGCTAGAATGGCGGACCCCAAGAGAGAAATGTCTGTTCTATCTACGCGACGGCCTTTCTCTTCGGCTCTGAGGCCTGGCTCTTGACCGAGGGCTTGGCCAGGAACTTCACCAGTTCATTGTTGACCTCATCAGCGTGGGTCCAGGCCACATTGTGCGGACCGTCTTTAATGACGACGAGTTCAGCGCCGTTGATCAGCTTGGCGGTGCGCTGTCCAGCGGCTGCGAATGGCACGATGCGATCCGACTCGCCGTGAATCACGAGTGTCGGAACATCGATCTGAGCCACGTCCTTGCGAAAGTCTTCATGCCAGGTGGGAACGCAGGCGAGACTGGCGGTGGCCGACGCACTGGCGGCTACATTCCAACTTGCCTGCACCGCTTGCTCGCTGACGCGCTTCCCGAGATTCGTTTCCGTGTTGTAGAAATTCTTGAAAAACTCGGTGAAAAAGGCATAACGGTCAGTGCTGATAGCCTTCTGGAGGCCTTCGAATATGGCGCCCTCCACGCCTTCCGGGTTGTCGTCGGTCTTCAGCAGGTAGGGCGGAATGCCTCCGATGATGACCGCCTTGCTCACGTCTTTCGATCCGTACTTCCCGATGTAGCGCGCGACTTCGCCGCCGCCCATGGAGAAGCCGACCAGCACGAAATCGCGGAGTTTCAGATGAGTGACGAGCTTGCGAAGATCTTCGGCGAAGGTGTCGTAGTTGTAGCCTGTTACAGGCTGGCTGGACTTGCCGAATCCGCGGCGGTCGTAGGCGATGACGCGGTAGCCCGCCGCAAGAAGCACCGGAAGTTGTTTTTCCCAGGATGCGCTGCTGAGCGGATATCCGTGGATCAGGACAATCGGCTGGCCTGAACCGTGGTCTTCGTAGTAGAGACTAATCGAACCGGAATTTTCTTTTCCAACGTCAACGTAAGGCATAAATCTCCTCCTGACATGCTGTGTGTGATTTCGCAATTGCGAAGGTTAGCGGGATCCCCGGTGTTGCTTTGGTTGTAGATGGCGGTTGAAGTCCTGGGGATTCACTTTGAAACTTACCCTTTCGAACTTCTTTCAGATTCGCTCATCAAACAGATCAGATATTCCTGCTAGACTCATGCGTTTGGAGGTGAAACGTGCAAGCGGTTTATTTGCTTTCGGCGGTGCGAACGCCGATCGGGAGATTTGGCGGCTCGCTTGGATCGCTCACGGCGGCGGACATGGGCGTGGTGGCGGCGAAGGCGGCGATGGAGCGGGCGAGCGTGCGACCTGAGCAGGTTGAAGAAACCATCTTCGGCAATGCGCGGCAGGCCGGCGGCGGGCCGAATCCAGCGCGGCAGATTTCGGTGCGCAGCGGCGTGCCGCAGGAAGTTCCCGCGTTTACTCTGAACAAGGCGTGCGCTTCGGGCATGAAGGCAATCGCGCTGGCTTATCAGGCGATTGTGTTGGGCGAGTCAAGTTGCATTCTGGCGGGCGGTACAGAATCCATGTCGCGGCTTCCTTATTATCTTGACGGTGCGCGCTGGGGATATCGGCTGGGGCATCAGGAGCTGGTGGATGGAATGTATCGCGATGGGTTCTTCTGTCCGCTGGCGAAGATGGTAATGGGCGAGACGGCCGAGGTGCTGGCTGAGCAGTACAAGATTTCGCGCGAGGAGCAGGACGAATATACGCTGATGTCGCAAACGCGTGCGGCACGGGCTATTTCAGCGGGGCGGTTTGAAGCGGAGCTGGTGCCGGTAGTGATTGAAGGAAAAAAAGGCGCGACGACTTTCGCCCGCGACGAGCATCCCTTCGCCGATGCGAGCATGGAGAAGCTGAGGAAGCTTCCGCCAGTTTTTTCGAAGACGGGGACGATTACGGCAGGGAACTCATCCGGCATTACTGACGGCGCGGCAGCGGTGGTGGTGGCCAGCGAATACTTCGTGAAGCAGAACAATCTCAAGCCCCTGGCGCGAATTGTGGCGGTCACTTCGGCGGCCGTTGATCCGCGAATCATGGGAATCGGGCCCGTGCCGGCGCTGCGCAAAATGGAGGACAAACACGGCCTCAAGCTGCACGACTTCGGGCTGATTGAGCTGAACGAGGCGTTTGCCGCGCAGGTGCTGGCCTGCGATCGCGAACTGAATTTCAATCGCGAGCGGCTCAATGTGAATGGCGGCGCCATCGCGCTGGGACATCCCATTGGCTGTACGGGAACGCGCATCACCGTTACTCTCCTGCACGAGATGCTGAAGCGCAACACAAAACGCGGCGTGGCAACGCTGTGTGTAAGCGGCGGCATGGGGATGGCGCTGGCGCTGGAAAACGTGGTGTGAGGATCTCGCTGTCCGCAGAATACTGGAACAGGGGCAAGTTTTGGGGCGTGAGACATGAGGTTTGGCAGATATTGGTGCCGGGTCAGTTCGTGTTTCCTCGGTTCCCTGATCGCCGCCAGCGTTGCGTTTGGTCAGATAGATTTTTCCGCCGCAATTGTTGACTTGCAGAAACCCGGCAATCCGGTTCTGGCCAAACTTCATTTCGCCAAAGACAAGCGACGACTCGATATGCAACCCGCCAGTGACGACAGTTCGATCGTCGTGCTACTTTCCGCACCCACCCTGCTGAAGAGCGGCGCAGAGCTGCGACTAGGCGGTGCGGGGCGAGCGGTCATCCTGGATCTTGCCGATCAGACAACGACAGTTCTCATCCCAGATCAAAAAACCTACTTCCACGGACGACGGCTGAGCATGAGGGCGAGTGATTTGTACTGGCTGTATGCGACCATCCACCCCGCACACGTTGATGATGCTTGTGGGGAGTGGATGACGGGCGCCGCCGCAGTCGGAGAAACGTGTCGCAAGGTGGGCGAGAAAATGCTGAATGGCCGCAGCGCAGTGGAGTACGAACTGTCGTGTTACGGAGATTTCTGCCGGCTATGGATCGATCGTGAACTTCACGCTCTGATCAAACGAGAGACCAAGTGGAACAGCACCGAACTGCGCAATATTCTGGAGGGGCCGCTGGACGGCAGCCTGTTTGAGGTTCCCCCGGGGTACACCGAAGGCAGACCGTCCGGCGTGATCCAGCGAAGTGAGCCGCAGTAGTGTCGTGGCTCCAGCCGCGCGGCAAAGCGCTATCAGGTCGCACGGACTTCTGCTATGCTTTCCCCGCTTTCCCCCGGGTGTTCCGCCGCGGGTTCCACCAGCGGCGCTGCTTAAGGAGACTGACATGCTTCGATTGATGATGAGAACGTCATGGTTGATTGCTCTTGTGTTGGGTGCCAGCTTTGCCGCAGCGCAGGCCGAGTTCTCCGCTGAAATTGTCAACACGACTAAGGCCGGCAATCCGGTGCAAGCCAAGATTTATATCGCCAAGGACAAGATGCGATTCGAGTCTGCGGAAAGGGAGCCGGGTGCCATGACCGGGGCGTTCATCGTGAATCTGGCGACCCAAACTTCGACCGTGCTGATGAACCAGCAGCACATGTACATGGAAATGCCGGCCCAGGCGGCGAACGTGCGCAACACCTACAACCTCTTCCACATCGGCGATGTGGGAAATGCCTGCCCTGACTGGTTGGCGCAGGCGCGGAACAAGGGCGGAACCTGCCACAAGGTGGGCAGCGATACCGTGAATGGCCGCAGCGCGGTCAAGTACGAAGGCACGAACGCCGCCGGGGACAGTGCCACCGTCTGGATCGATCCCAAGCTACGGTTCCCGCTGAAGTGGCAGGACAAGAACGGCAGCGGGGAACTGCGCAACATTCAGGAAGGGTCGCAGCCGGCCAGTCTGTTCGAGATTCCTGCGGGCTACACCAAGTTCGACGTGGGCGCGATGATGAAGCAGCGTCCGCAGTAGCCGGGCGAAAGCGGCGGCTACAGAGAAAACGTCGGACGACGAAGCCAGACTCGACCACAACATTGCGCCGTCATAATCGGGCCACTATACTTTTCTGCGGCGGCTCTGCCTGAGCCTCCGGAGCGGGAATGTCCTTATCTGCAGTCATCGTGGATGATGAACAACTGGCGCGTGACGAGCTGGCCTACCTGCTGAAGAATGCTGGCGACGTCAACGTGGTGGCCCAGGGCAAGAACGGGCTGGAGGCCGTGCACCTCATCAAGGAGCACCACCCCGATCTGGTTTTTCTGGATGTGCAGATGCCCGGGCTGGACGGCTTCGGAGTGATCAAGAAACTGCTGGACAAGAAGCTCCCCCTGCCCAAGATTGTCTTCGCCACTGCGTTTGACCAGTATGCCGTGAAGGCGTTCGAAGTCAACGCGGTGGACTACCTGCTGAAGCCCTTCGACAAGAAGCGCGTGGCGCAATCTGTGCAGAAGGCGCGAGCGCAACGCGACGCCGAAGGCTTGCCTGCCGAAAAGATCGACGCGCTGGTGCGCATGATGGAAGCGCAGAAGCATCCGGCCTCGAAGGTCCTGCTCAAGGCGTTGGGGCGCATGCTGCTTGTGGATCAGAAAGACATTTGCTACGCGTGGATTGAAGAGGGCGTGATCACCGTGGTCACGGGCGGACCGAACAGCATCGAAGGTGAGTCGAACTGCCGCACCCTGGAAGAACTCCTGGATAGCTTAGACGCGAATGCCTTCTGGCGGGCGCACCGCTCCTATCTGGTCAATATCAACCGCATTCGCGAGGTAGTTCCCTGGTTCAAGAGTTCCTACCAGCTGCGCATGGATGACAAAAAGCAGAGCGAGATTCCCGTCAGCCGCGCTCAGACGAAGCGCTTGCGGGAATTGTTCGGACTGTGAGGTCCGGTCCGGAGTCAAGCCCAGAGTTGCAGAGGGCGGCCTCGGGAGCGCCGGAATCGGCGCGCCGGTGTGGTGAGGATCCGGCTGACTCCTCTGCCTTCTCGACCAGCGCGTACAGCTCGTCAATCAGTGTTCCCGTGTACATCTCTTTATCGAAAGTGCCCCAAGTTCGCACGCCCCGCGAGGAAAAATGCGGAGGGCGGTCGAGAAAGGAAAACCGCCCTCCGGTTCCCAGGGGGAAAGTCATACGGCAAGGGCCTCCAGCGCCTGTCGATCGCGGATCACCAGATTCGACCCTTCCAGATGTATTAAGTGTTTCCGGCGCAGATCGCTCAGGAGCCGGGTCACCGTTTCGCGAGACGAGCCGATACGCTGCGCCATTTCCTCATGAGTCATGAAGGAGTGGGTGCGGAACTGGCCAGTCCCCACATCCTGCGCCCGCGACTGTGACAACAGAAGTCTGGCCAGCTTGCCTGCCGAGGAGCGGGTAAGCACCAGGTCATGAATATCGCGATAAGCGCAGTGAAAGTCGTGGCTCAGACTCTGGGCCGCACGTAGACCGACCTCGCTGTGAGCCTGCATCAATTCGAGAAGGTGATTCCGATCCACGAAGTTCAACAGGCACGGAGTCGCGGTTTCGGCCGTGGTCTCATAACAGGCGCCGGAAATCGCAGCGCTGAGGCCGAGGGCCTCTCCTGCTTCTGCGGTCTTGAGGATGAGGACCTTGCCTTCGCGCGAAGTCGTGGAGAGGTTCACACGGCCGGAGCAGAGGATGAACATGCCGCGTGGGCTCTGCCCTTCCACGAACAGAATCGCCCCAGCCGGCAGGCTGCTTCTGTGGCTGACTTGGTTCAGCGCTTGCAGAACCGGATAGGAAAAGCCGCAGAAGAAATCGGGCCGCGCGCCGGGGCACTCGGTGCAGTCTTCGACGATGGCTAGTCCATAGGGGGTCTTCATGTCGGTTACTCCGTCGTAGTCTCGCCTGGGTTTGGCGGGGCAAGGCAGAGCAGCGGACTCTCCGATGCCCAAATGATGGGAACGGGCCAGAAGGGCAAGCGCGTGGGCGCGCGTATCACTGTGCGGACTTTGGGTGGCTGCGATGAGTTCCCACGCGGCACTCGGTTCTTGCTGCTGCTCCCACTCTACCTGGCAGGCAAACAAATAGAGCGGATCAATAGCACAAGGTTGAGGACTAGGAATTGGGGGAGGGCCAGCCTCAACCTTGGGCTCCTGCTGCGTCCCTTGCCAGGGGATTCTCCACTCCGGCGGGGGATGAATAAAGTCACCGGCGCGCCGGCAACGCACAGGCTTGGGAACCGGTGCCAGCGCTCGAAGAGCACGGGCCACAGCTGCCGCACCTGTAGATCCACACTCCTTGTTCGCGAACACGGCTGCTCCTCCAACGGACCTCTGCCGGGCCGCCAAGCCTCACATCATCGGGGGAGGGCCGCGACCGTCTTCGCGCGCGTGACCGGGGACCCGAATCCGGTCGGAAGCGAAGTGGCTGCTACACAGTGCAATTTGCGTTCCCGAAATGGTGGCGAAGAAAAGCGCGGGAACTTCCCTGTTTGGAACGGGTTTCGAAACAGGCCACGGGTGTCGTGTCTCCGACAGCTGCCGAAAATTCGGCAAATGCCGATTAGCCGTCAGCTCAGCAAGTCCCAGACTTTCGTGGCGGTTTAAGGGAGGACGACTGCGGAAGAGAGTAATCCTGCCGTGTGATCTTCAGCCGCTGCATTTTTGATTGCAGGGTGGTGCGCTTTAAGCCCAGGAACCGTGCCGCGCCATTCGGCCCAGAAAGCACGCCTTTGGTTTCACGCAACACGCGGATGATGTGTTCCCGCTCCGCATTGTCGAGAGTGTGGTCAGGCTCAATGACGACGGGCGATTTCTGACTATGCAATTCCCAGAGCGGGACGCGCAGGGCGCCGCCTTCACTAAGGATGACGGAGCGTTCCATCAGATTCTCCAGCTCGCGAACGTTGCCGGGCCAGGACCATTCTGTCAGCGCCTGTATGGTTTCTTTGGGAACAGTCTCGATGTGGCGATCCATGCGGGCAGCATATTTGCGCACGAAGTGACGCACCAACAGAGTGATGTCTTCGCGCCGTTCGCGCAGCGGTGGCACGCGAATGGGAAACACACTGAGGCGGTAAAAGAGGTCCTTGCGAAACTGCTTGTCGGCCACGCTGCTCGCCAAGTCACGATTGGTCGCCGCGATCAGGCGCAGGTTCACCTTGATGGTGCGAGTGCTGCCCAGGCGCTCGAACTCCTGGTCCTGCAGAACGCGCAGAAGCTTGGGTTGCAGTTCCAGGGGGATTTCGCCGACCTCGTCGAGAAACAAGGTGCCGCCGTGGGCCAGTTCCATGCGCCCGACCTTGCGTGCGACGGCGCCGGTAAAGGCGCCTTTCTCGTGACCGAAAAGCTCGCTCTCCAGCAAACCGGTAGGAATGGCAGCACAGTTGACTTTGATGAAGCGCTGGTCGTGACGGCGGCTCATACGATGAATGGCGCGGGCTACGAGTTCCTTGCCCGTGCCCGTTTCTCCCAGAATCAAAACGGTGGCGTCGCTGGCGGCGACTGTAGCCACTTGATCGAGCACATGCATGAGGGCGGCACTTTCGCCTACGATTTCGGTGAAAGAGCCCTGAGAGCGCGTCTCACCTTCCAGATACTTTCTCTCTTCGCTCAGGCGGTCCTGCAGCAGGTCGATCTCGGCGGCTGCACGCTGGTTCTCGATGGCAATGGCAAGCAAATCGGCAACTTGTTGGAGCAGCGGCAGATCATCGGGCTGAAACGCGCCCCGGCGCGTGCTGCCGAGGACGAGAACGCCGAGCGGTCCCTTGGGTCGCAGAAGCGGGACACAGCAGAGAGTCTGCACACCCTCCTGCAGGAGCCTCTGGGCAACCTCCGCGTCAGAACTTTGCAGCTGTTCCTTGCCGAAGATCACGGGGGCGCGCTGCGCCAGCGAGCGCCCCCCGGGACTGGTCTCGGCGCTGATTTGGACACCCTTTAACAGCCCCTTACTCAAAGGAAAATCCTCAGCTTGGCGGACCAACAGGCCAGTGGTGGCGTCGTAGAGCGAAAACCCAGCGTACTCCTGGCGCAAAATGCGGCGAATGCGGGCTGAGATTGTGGGGAAGGCCTGCGGGATGTTCCAGTTTGACGCCAAGACGCGGCTTACTTCCATCAGCATCTGGAGGCGCCCCATCTCCCTGCGCCGTTCGCCGCTGAGATCCTGCACTGATCTTTCCAACTTTTTTTGTTCTGTAATCTCCGAGAAGACGCCGCCGATCCGCTCGACTTTTTCGCCCTCACCTTTTACCGGAAGAAAGTGGCAGACTACATGGGCGACTTCCTTGCGCGCAGGAAACTGTACGGAGAACTCGACGTTCAGAACCGGCTCGCCAGTGGAAAGGACCCTCTCCAGTGCAGGCTCAAGGGCATCCGCCGCAGTTTCTAGTACTTGTCGCACGGTTTTGCCCAGGTGATCCGCGGCAGCCACGCCGTTGATCTTGGCGAGCGTTTTATTAACCGCGACATAGTGGAGCCCGGAGTCCAGAATGCAGAGTCCCACTGTTTCCGATTTGAAGTATACGGCTAGCAGCTTCTCGGGCTCGGAAAAAGCCTCAGGAAAAGCGAAGGGAATCGAACTGTTCCCAGGCTCCAAATCAGCCGGCATGGCAAACTCCTCAGGCGAAAAAGATCGAGCCTTGCTTTCATCCGCCAGACGACGTGAGTTGCCGCGATATGTCAGGACGAGTTGCGAAGCAAATCACTAGAGCGATCCCTTGCCTCTTCGCGCAGGCAGACGCACTCACCCACACCTAGCGATGCGGTCACAACAGAGTGGCTCGATCCCCAAGCGTGGCGCGCTTGCCGGCTGCACAGAAAACCCCCGAGAGCCGCCTTCGGGCTGCCTCGTCCTTGCAGCCAAATTCGCGCCATTATATGTGCGGAGTCAAGTGGAAACAGCAAGTTTTGTTTTTTTGTTCGTTTTTTGGAACAAAGCTGAGATTGCAACCGAGCGGTCGTTCGACAGACCTAACTGTCCACTCCGAGCCGGAGAGAGGCGCCATTGCCCGAGAACTATAATCCCAGCGTGGCCCGTGGCTGGGAAAGCAAGTCCGTGGAAGCGCAGCAGGCCGAGGCCAGGGATGGTGCGGTTCCCTCGCGGCCTCGCTTGAGCGCGGAGGAGGCGGCGAGGTGGAGGGAGAAGGAGATGCTCCACCTTGCGCGTCAACGCGTGCTGCAGCAGTTACAGGCGAACCCAAATCCGCGGTACCGCAAGCTGCTGCAGGATTCCCTCAACGATCTCGATACCAGGCTGCGCCAGATGGAAGCTTGAGGTGCGACCATCGCCTTGGACCTTGAGAGTTCCGAGGTCTGACATCCAAGGTCCGACGCGAAGCCCGTGACGTATAATGTTACCCTTATGACAGCGTACGTTTACGTTTCTCTCAAGAAAAGTGTTCTCGACCCGCAGGGCAAGACGATCCAGGGCGCATTGCAGAAGATGGGGTACAAGGGTCTGGAGAGCGTCCGCCAGGGAAAGTACTTCGAGATCACGCTCGACGCCGGCGTCTCACGCGAACAAGCCCAAAGCGAGGTGGAGCAGATTGCCCGCGAAGTGCTGACCAATCCGGTGATCGAAGAGTTCCGCTTCTCTTTGGCGGGATAGGATCGAAACGCGAAATCCCCCTTGAGGATTATTCCATGTGTGGCATTGTCGGCTACGTTGGAAAGAAGAGTGTCGTTCCGATCATCATTAATGGTCTGCGACGGCTGGAGTATCGCGGATACGATTCCGCGGGCATTGCGGTGGCAGGCAACGGCGACCAGATGCAGATCCGGCGCGCGGAGGGTAAGCTGCACCATCTGGAGGAGGTCATCGCCCAGAAACCACTCGACGGGACCTACGGCATTGGGCACACCCGCTGGGCCACGCATGGACGCCCCACGGAAGAGAATGCCCATCCCCATCGCGATTGCACTGGCAAGATCGTGGTCGTTCACAACGGCATCGTCGAAAACTACCTCACTCTCAAGAAGCAACTGATTGCCGAAGGCCACAAGTTCACCACCGAGACGGATACCGAGATCATTGCTCATTTGGTCGAGAAATACTCTGTGGACCGGGACGGTTCGCGGCAGCCACTGGAAGACGCCGTGCGCGAAACTGTGAAAGAGCTAAGCGGCGTTTTTGCCCTGGCTGTGATCTCAAGCGACGAACCCAACAAGATCGTAGCGGCGCGCAACGGGCCGCCGGCCGTGATCGGCTTGGGCAATGACGAATACTTCGTGGCCTCCGATGTTCCCGCCATTCTGTATCACACGCGCGACATTTTCTTTCTGGCAGATGGCGACGTGGCCGTCGTCACGCCCGCCGGCGTACAGCTTTCCGACTTTAACGGGAAGCCCATTCAGCGTCAGGTCCAGCACGTGACCTGGGACCCGATCATGGCGGAAAAGGGCGGCTTCAAGCATTTCATGCTCAAAGAGATTTACGAGCAGCCGCCCACCGTGCGCGACACCGCCCTGGGGCGCGTTTCGCAGGATACGGGGCAGATTTTTCTCGACGAAATCGAAATCAGCGAGGCTGAATTTCGTGCCGCCAGAAAGATCAACATTATCGCCTGCGGAACCAGCTGGCATGCCGCATTGGCCGGCAAGTTCATGATTGAAGCGCTGGCGCGTGTGCCGGTGGAAGTGGATTACGGCAGCGAGTGGCGATATCGCAATCCCATCGTTGATCAAGACACGATCACGCTGGTGATTTCTCAGTCCGGGGAAACGGCCGATACGATCGCAGCCCAGCGCGAGGCGAAGTCGCGAGGGTCCAAGACCCTGGCCATCTGCAACGTGGTCGGCTCCATGATCACGCGCGAAGCGGCGGGCACCATCTACACGCATGCCGGGCCGGAGATCGGCGTGGCCTCAACCAAGGCTTTCACCGGACAACTCACAGCGCTCTACATCTTCGCCATGTATCTGGCGCAGGTGCGCGGTGTGATGGATCGCGGACAATCCCGCGCCGCCATGCAAGAGCTGATGCTTATTCCGGGCAAGCTCGAACAAATTCTCACCCACGATGATGCCTGTGATGAGTTAGCCAGGAGATATCAGAAAGTACGCGACTTTCTCTTTCTGGGACGCGGCATTCACTATCCCATTGCGCTGGAAGGCGCGCTCAAACTGAAAGAGATTTCCTACATTCACGCCGAGGGCTATCCCGCGGGCGAGATGAAGCACGGCCCTAACGCGCTGATCGACGAAAACTTGCCGGTCGTGATCCTTGCCACGCGCGATACCAACAATCCGGAATCGCTACTGCGCTACGAAAAGACGATGTCGAATTTGAAGGAAGTCAAAGCGCGGTCCGGAGTGGTTATCGCGCTGGCCAGCGAGGGCGACGAAGAAATCAAGGAAGCGGCGGATCACGTGCTATATATTCCGCCCGCGCCGGACGAGCTGTCGCCGATCTTGGAGATTGTCCCGCTGCAGTTGCTGGCGTATCACATCGCTGTGCGGCGTGGCTGCGACGTGGATCAGCCCCGCAACCTCGCGAAATCGGTGACCGTGGAGTGACCATTCCATACGTAGCAACTGCCACACGAATCTCAGCGCTGTTTTAGTTCTGCTTCCTCCTTGATGTGCGTGAGCACGCGCATGTGGATGCGGTGAATAATCGCATCCGACCAAAGCTTCCAGTACGCGGCGGGCCACAGCCCATGCCGGTACCAGGTTGTTCCTTCAAGCCTGGTACCGCCATTCGGCAGGGGCGTAAGCAGGAATTGTCCACCCTGAGAGACTAAGAAGCCATGCAGATGCGGAGGGTTGATGTGCGGGTAGGGAGTCCATTCCTCCATCGGCGCCGGGTTTGAGGTCACGGAGAACTTCAGGCGGCAAGGCTCGTCCCAGATTTGGATCGGTTCGACGAACGTGCCGGTGGAGAACACGCAATGCCGTTCCGCTCCCACGCCGCTGCCCACCATCTCAGCCCGTATGGGATAGGCGATGCCAGCTCGAAACATTAGTTCTGTCGGCGGAGGAATCTCGGTAAAAGCAATTACTTCCCGCCAAACGACCTCGGGCGGGGCTTGGACATGAATTGTCGAACGGACCACAAACGTCGGGGCTGGCGGGGCGGCGACATGTTCCATCCACTCAACTCCCGGCACAAACAGGAGCAGGATCGAGAGAACGGCAGGGGCGTCGGACTGGAGCCGGCCGCGCTGTTGCATCCAATACGCGCAAGCTCCGCCAAGTGCGGCGAGTGGAAGCGCAATCGGCACGACCATGATGAGGCAGACCACTCCCTCAAAGGCCAGCGCCAGCAGGGCCCCACCCAGGAGCACAACGGAAAGGCAAGCCACTCGCACAGTCCCACCCAAGGTCCGCGGCAGTCGTAAGCCGTAGATCAAGGCCGCTGCGAACCCCATAGCGAATGGCAGAGCCACAAATAGCCCCCAGCCATAGTTTTGGAGCACATGTGTCGCCAGCACTGACATCCCCAGTCCGACTGGGACCGTGACCAGCAAAGACATCGCGGCGCTTCCCCATGCACTGTCTGGGATGAATCGTTCGACGAACAGGCGGCGGCGACCGCCAAAATTTCTCGGCAGGCCGGTGCGGTCGGGTACTAAACACAGCACAAGAAAGAAGAGAAGATTCAGGAAAGGAACGAAGAAGAGCGCGACCAGTCGCGAGGGCAGCGCCGCGCTGCGCAGGCGCTTCATCGTCAAGGTCACGCCGACCCAGATGAAGGGAAGGGCGATTGCGACCATGATTCCGAGAAATACGGCCTCGTCGCCCCGCAACTGCGTAATCCGCTCTACATCCCGGGCTGGTACCTAGTAGTTGAACAGCCCCCACGGCCGGTGGAAGACGTAGGTCGCGACGAGACGGTCGAGGTTGTGCTTGATGGCGAAACCGAATGTGCCGATTACCGCATAGAGTCCGCGGCCGATCGTTCCACTGGGGCGCCAAACGTCGGCAAAAGTCATTCGGTTGCGAGTTCGCATGGTGTCTTCATGTTCCGACATTTCTGTCATATCAGAAAATACAGTATATATAATGTGATGTCAAGCAGATTCCTTCAGGAATGTACCCTTCTACGCCAGCATTTCTCCTAGCCGGCGTCGCAATCGTGCCAGCACAGCGAGGAGCGCGGCGATGCCGGCGGTCCAGGCCGCAAACGTAATATTCACGACCCACCCCGGCACCACACCGACGCGCCGCAGCAGAAACGGCAAGAAATTCCACGTCGTGATATGCACGTAATCCCACTGGTCCCAGTGCATGGCGTAGGTGTTGAGGCTCCAGGCGTCCATTTTGCCGAGGGCGAACGCGGCGATGTTCTTGAAGCGTAGCGCGATCACGAATGTGGGATGGCCAAACGTCTCCATCTGGTAAATCTCAAGCGGCAGCCAGAAGGCTAGCGACGCGATCTGAATGATCAGGCTGGCGGCAACCACGGTCAAGCCAGCGCCCCAAATCCATCGGTTCAGAATCGCCCGATAGCGCAGGAGCAGAGGAACGGCCAGGAACGCGGCCAGTTCCACGGCCGTCGAGACGTAGCGGTCGCCCCAGGCAAAATCTCCGGCCCAGTATGTGTAACGTGCATAAAAGCTGATGTAGCCAAGCAGGAGCAGAATCGAAGTCACAGCGTAACCGCGAACTTCGGGCTCCAGGCGCTTCCAGAGCAAGATGAGCAGCACGAGCACGAGCAGAAGCAGAGGATCAAACAAGAAGATTGATTTCTCGGGTTGAAACAGTGCGCCCAGAAATCCTTTGTGGAACGGTGTGCTCCAGGGAAAGTTCGCGGGCAGGGTCGGGTCGATCGAGCGCTGTATCCGCGCGAAAACTGGGACATAAGTCCCGGTCCAGGAACCAAAACGATAGAAATTGTAAGCGCGCTCGCAGAAGATGAAGAAGGCGTAAACGGGCGCGGCAATCTTGCAATAGTCGAAAACGCGCTGCCAGAACGCATTGCCGACCTGTGCCCCATTTTCCGCACCGGGTGCCACATTTCTCGCGCTCTTTGCGAGAAGTGGGGTCCTTTGCTGAAACCACAGCACGACTGGCACGAGAGCGCAGCCCGCCATCAGGTCGAGGCCGGTCGTCACCCGGGTTTGCAGGTTGAGACCGAATGCTGCCGTGCCAAGTAAAAGCGCGCGTCGGCTGCCCGTGCGCAACCATTCAAATTCATAAGCGAATCCCACTAGCGTTAAGAGACCGATGTAATTGTTCTCGGTCATGTTCTGGGTGTAGTGGAGATGCGTGGTGCAGACGAGCAGCGCCAGCACGCCTGCCGTGGTTTCCTTCACGCTGAAACGCAGCTCCCGCAGCAAGCGGAAGGCAAACAACGCAGTCAGCACGTTGATCAGAATGCTGGTGCTGTAGCTGACGACGATACTGCGTACGGCGGGGTCGTCCTCGTATTCGGAAAAGATGGGCCAATGCGCGATCCAAGTGCCTACCAGATCGGCGGGCAACATGAGCAAAGGCTGGCCAATGCCATATTGGCTGTAAATGCGGCCGCCGCGGCCCGGTATCCCGAACTCGGGATACTCGTTGGGAAGCACCTGCGGTTCGGAGGTCCAGATCCAGTGCGTCGTTTGCAGCCGGTGCGCGGTGTCGGAGGTGCCCAGCTCGCCCGATTGCACGACGAAGGCGAGCAGTCCCGCCGCCAGACAAAGAAGGAATAGAGGATCACGAAGCCACTGCCCCAAGCGCGAGTTCATCGGTAGGATGGTAATACATAAGGGTATTTGCGGCGCTGCGCTGCGGCACCCTGCGGCTCGTCCGCTGAGAAGAACCCCGCCTGCAGGGCGCTGAACACCTGGCTGTGCTAGAGTCCACCTGTATGAAAAGTCTCGCTGTTCTGGTTTTCTGGCTTGCTTCCGTTTCACCCGCGTTGCTGCAAGAAGCCAATCACGGTCCGGGACTGACCGCGACGCAATCGCCTCTCACTATGTCCCAAGTGCTTGTCTGGATGGATGGCGGACCCGAAAGCCTGCGTGTCGCGCAGCTGATCGAGCGCCGAGGCATCGATTTTTCCCCCACTGAAGACTTCCTGAAACAGATGGCAGCCATGCACGCCAAGCCGATTCTCTTGCAGAAGCTGAAGCAAGCAAGGGTAGTTCACGTCGCAAAAGACACTGTTGCGGAACAATCCGCCTTCTCCGATATGTTGGCCTGCGTGAATGGCAGCAACGGCGCTGAGGATTCATGTAAGAAAGCCGCTGCGATCGAACCTTCGACGGCGCGATTTGCCCTCGGTCTTAAGGCTCTGCACAGCGGGCACGCAGACGAAGCCCGCAGCATTTTTATCGACGCCCTGGTCGCCGAGCCCGGCGTTGCCGATTTCCAGAGCTATTTGGGATTTGCCCTGCATAAGCTACACGAGCTGGACCTGGCGGAAAGCGCATATCGCAAGGCCATGGGTCTCGACCCGCAGTTTGAAACGCCAGTGAACAACCTTGCGAGTCTTTTCCTCGACAAGAACGATCCCGCGCAGGCGGAGAAGTTCGCCAGACAGTCTGTCTCGCTCATGCCGGAGGATGCCTGGGCGCATCACAATCTCGGCGTAGCTCTTGTCAAGCAGAGCCAAGTCCACGAAGGCATTCAGGAACTCTCCGAAGCGGAGCGGCTGGAACCTGAAAACCCATTCCACCACACGCAAATGGGCGAGATATTTGAAATCGGAAAGAAGTACGAATTTGCGCTGGCGGAATACCGGCAAGCCGCGGATCTTGACCCGCGAAACGTCGAGGTCCACAAGAAAATCTTGGCGATGCTGCTTCTGCTGCATCAGCCCGAGCAGGCCATTACCGAATGCGAAAAACTCCAGGCGCTGATGAACCAGCACCCGAAAGAATCCTGCAAAGAGTTCGTCCGCAGGACGCTGCGGAAGTGACTTCATCCTGACCGGCCAGACGTTCCGCGCATTTGCCCGGTGCCTCGTTTCATCGATGAAACCCGGCTCGCGTGGGCCCCTTGCTTCGCACAGAATCGCAACTGGGAGCTGGGAATCGCAGGCACGGAGCAACGCATCTAAACCTTGACAACGATCCACTCAAGTCCTATCATGTGCCTGATATTAAAGCACTTGACGGAATTAATTTGTTGTCAGCAAAGGACTTATCAAGTTTAGGAGGAGCTTCTTATGGGCAAGATTATCGGAATTGACCTGGGGACCACCAATTCCTGCGTGGCGGTGATGGAGGGCGGCGAGCCTAAGGTGATCGCCAATGAAGAAGGAGGGCGCACCACGCCTTCCGTCGTCGGTTTCACCAAGACCGGCGAGCGGCTAGTGGGGCAGGTGGCGAAACGGCAGGCCATCACCAATCCCGAGAACACCGTGTATTCGATCAAGCGGTTCATGGGCCGCCGCTTCAACGAGGTCAGCGAAGAAATGAAGATGGTGCCGTTTAAGGTCGTGCAGTCGGGCGACCACGTGGGCGTGATGGCGCAGGGCAAGGAATACACCCCGCCGCAGATCTCGGCCATGATCCTGCAAAAGCTGAAAAAGGCCGCCGAAGACTATCTCGGCGAGAAAGTGACCGAGGCGGTCATCACCGTGCCGGCGTATTTCAACGATGCGCAGCGGCAGGCGACCAAAGACGCCGGGCAGATTGCCGGCCTCGAGGTGAAGCGCATCATCAACGAACCGACCGCTGCAGCTCTCGCCTACGGCCTCGACAAAGGTAAGGACGAAACCATCGCCGTCTACGACTTTGGCGGCGGCACCTTCGACATTTCGATCCTCGAAGTCGGAGAGGGCGTAATCGAGGTCAAGGCCACCAACGGCGACACCCACCTGGGCGGCGACAACATTGATCAGCGGCTGGTGGATTGGCTGATTGACGAGTTCAAGAAGGACGAAGGGCTCGACCTGCGCGCCAAGGGCAACGAGATGGCTCTGCAGCGTCTGCGCGATGCGGCAGAGCGCGCCAAGATCGAACTTTCGACCACCATGGAGACTGAAATCAATCTGCCGTTCATTACCGCGGATGCGACTGGGCCGAAACACTTGGTGAAAAAGCTGACGCGGGCGAAGTTCGAAGGAATGGTGGAAGACATCATTCAGAAATCGGTGGGACCGTGCAAGCAGTGCATAAAAGATGCCGGTATTGACGCCAGCAAGATCAATGAAGTCGTGCTGGTCGGCGGGCAGACGCGGATGCCGCGCATTCAGCAGCTCGTGAAAGAGCTGTTCGGTAAGGAAGGCAACAAGAGCGTGAACCCGGATGAAGTCGTCGCAGTCGGCGCGGCGATTCAAGG
>Ga0187771_10000364_pt1 | contig 27236 bp, 18 predicted proteins | sample 0116_SJ02_MP15_1_FD_133139 | JGI IMG/M metagenome (GOLD analysis project Ga0187771, IMG submission 133139) | Tropical peat soil microbial communities from peatlands in Department of Meta, Colombia - 0116_SJ02_MP15_10_MG | ecosystem: Environmental > Terrestrial > Soil > Wetlands > Peat | place... | reverse complement strand
GCTTGTCGCCGAACTGCATGTCGCGCGCGCTCACGTCGTTGAGGACTAAGTATCCTCCCACGTGCTCAAGCGCTCTCTCCTCCGGAATGTTTTTCCCCCTCTTGCCGATGACCACCGCGAATTCCGCTTCATAATCCACTTGCGTCGAATTGGGAGGGAGCAGGATGGGATCACCCGGGCCGCAAATCGTATTCCAGGATTTCAAAAAGTAAATCGGCTGGGCGGGCGGCTCTGTGCCCTGCTCGCGCGCGTGGTCGGCGTAGTTGAGGCCGATGCAAGTAATCTTGCCGGGCCGCGCGATGGGCGCGCGCAGCCGCGCGCTCATGAGGGGAATGAAGAGCCCCTTCACGGTCTTCCTGGAACCCCGCGACTCCGCCAGCCACTTCGTAATCGTTCCCAGCGCCTGTTGATACTTCCTCCCGCGCGCCAACAACTCGATCATGTCTGCGGGCAGGGGGCCGCCTTTTCGGACGAGGGCAGCCGCCGTGTGGATTTTGGGCGCGCGGATACGTTCTTTGGCGATAAGGGCGACAGCGGTTTCCGCGTCGACGATAAATTCGCCTTCCAAGACTCCAAAACGTGACTGCTTATGATATTCGTAAGTAGCTAGTCTCATGTTCTGTAAATCCACTCCTGTGCCAGACTGTATGAACGAGCCTTGGCACTCAACGGCTGGACTCGCCCGGTTTCGCGCGGGCGGTCACGCGATACACCTGGATGGCCCTTCCCTCTCCGAACGCCAAGAGCTTACCTTCCGACGAAATCCGTATCGTGTTTCTGATCCCGGCGACCGAGAGGGCGTTGCCCCCCTCAAACAGGCGCACGCTTTGACGAACGTAAAGAGGTTCGGGCTGGCCGAGGCGGAACAGCGCCAGCCAATCAACCCAGCGACGAAGGGGGTAGTCAAGGTCCGAGCCAATTCCGCGCTTCCAGGAAAAGATCAACGCCGCAATCACCGGCGTGCGACTGGCGATGGCCACATTGGCATTGGCATCGTGCTTCGAGTAGCCAAGCTCCTGAACGACATTTCCTGAGGACAGGTCAACCACTTTCAGGACATGATGCGAAGCTCCAGCCGGGGGCCGGCAGGCGACTGCAAAGTGGCCTTTGTCCAAAAACTCGGCGTACACCCCCCCGCGGGACTGGCTGCTTCCGAAGCCGCTACTGAATGTGCGGAGCACGGTACCTGTCCGGCTGTCCATAAGCAAGACGTCCGCTGCTCCAGCCCGATGGAATCCACCCTGCGACATCAGCACCTCGTTGCCGTCTTGGGACAGCGAGAACTCGCCCGAGACGGGCTGCGGGGGGACCCACTGCGCCACTCTTTCTCCCGAGTCTACATTGAAAAGACGGGCGCTAGTGGTCTCCCACGGCCCTATCGCCCGCGCAGAGAAAACCGCCAACTGGTTACTATTACCGGAAGCCACGAACTGCCGGAGGACGACCACTTCGGTCGAGGCTAGGTGCATTCCTGCTGGCAGGATCGAGTACAGTTCCTTCAGGTCCTCGGCCTGCAAGACCCAGACCCGAGGCCCGTCCAACGCCACGAGCTTTCTTCCGTCAGGTGTAAAACGCAAATCCCAACTGTACTGCGCGGGATTGGGTGGAGAGGGAAGTAATTGATCGATGGGCGCCGGCCCCTCGATCGACCGCTCCGCTATCAATCTCCCGGTCGCGATGCTCCATTCACCTATCCAGATCGCCGCCTCGTGCGCTTCTTGCAGGGCCTCGAATTCGGCGGCAAAGGTATTGCCATCGGGCGAGATGTCAAACGAGTCGAGCCAAGCCCCCCAGGGATGCAGTCTCCACAGGTCATCGTCACCTAGCGAAAATGCCAATTTCAGGTCGACCTGGTTATCCTTGCGTCCTCTTCCGAGAAGAGGACAGGCGATTGTGAGAACTAGAACAAGCCAAGCGCCGCATTGAACCGAAGATCGCCGTCTTTGCCGATTGAGCATAGGCCGGGCCCTCTTCGCCTATTAGCCCACAAGCGGGCGGTCACTGTCCGGTCAGCTTGAATGAATACCGTCCCGAGCCGACGTCGAAGACGTAGGCGCCGCGCTCTAGCTTTCCCGCGGAGATGCCTGGTGCGCCCGGCACGAAGCGGCCCTGCTCCCAGATGACGCGCTCGCCTTCCTTCACGGTCACCTCCGTAAGTGGGTCCACATGGGGAAGGACCACTTGCGCGTCGCTGTTCACGGGGATTTCCACTTCCAGGGTGACAACGCCCGGGCTATGCGTCCAGGAGGAGGACACGGTGCCGCGCACCGTCCGGACGGTGCCGCTGGCCCAGGCAAGGTCGCGCACGATCCGGGGCTCGATGCGGATGTGCTCGTACCCCGCCGTACCCGGCTGGTTATCGATGCCGGCAAGAGCCTGATAAAACCACGCCCCCAAGCTGCCGAACATGGGATGGTTGTGCGAATTCATGGCCGGGCCGGTCTTGTTCTGCCAGAGTTCCCACAACGTCGTGGCGCCGTTCTCCGCCATAAATCCCCAGCTTGGGTAAGTGGTTTGGGTGGCCAGTTCATAGGCAAGGTCGCTGTGGCCCATTCGGGTGAGCAATGGCAGCAGGTACTTCACACCGATGAAGCCCGTGGTGACGTGCGTGTCGTGCGTATACACGATGTCGTTGGTCAGGTTCCCGGAGACCTCGTCCCGAGCGTCCTCGGGCACGATATCGAGATAGAGAGGCAGCGTGTTGGCCGTCTGGGTTCCGTTCGCGTAGTTCCCGGTCTTCGGGTCGAAGAATTCGTGATTGAAGGCGTTCTGAATGTCCGTCGCGAGGCGGGAATAAGCCTGAGCGTCCGCGGATTTATCCAGCAGCTCGGCAATCTTGGCGAGGATCTGAACGTCCCAGCAATAGTAGAAGTCCGAAACCAAAGCCCCGGGCGTTTTCACGATGGAGACCCAGTCGCCGTAATAGCTGTAGCGCAGGACATTATCCGGCGCCCGCGAGCGGAGGAATTCCACGTATTTCTTCAGTCCGTCGTAGTTCTCCTCCAGAATGCGCCGGTCGCCATTCTGCTGATACATATACCAGGTGATGAGCGGATAGGCCGTTCCCCAGGCGGGGTCGGCGGGCCGCTGGCCGTAACGGTGAGGGACAGTGTCGGTGATGGTGCCGTCCGGCCCCTGCACGTCGCGGATGTCGCGGATAAAATTCGTGTAGAAGGCCGCCATATCGAAATTGAGCATGGCTTCCTCGGCGGTGACCTGCGCGTCGCCCATCCAGCCCTGCCGCTCGTTGCGCTGGTCGCAGTCCGTGGGGATGCTGTGGAGGTTCGTAGACTGGCCCCAGCGGATGAGCCGCTGAATTTGATTGAGGATGGGTTTGGAGGCCGCGAAGTTTCCCGCCGGCTCCACCGCGCTGTGCACCACGCGCCCGCGCAGCGAATCGAGGCCGGGCGTCCCCGGGTACCCCGTCACTTCCACATAGCGGAAGCCATGATAAGTGAAGTGCGGCTCGAAGACCTCGCCCCCGTCGTCTCCCCTCAGGACGTAGATGTCCCGCGCCTTGGCCGCTTCAAGATTCTCGCGGTTGATCGTCCCATTGTCGTAGAGCAACTCCGCGAAGCGAAGCTGCACGCGCGTCCCTCGCGGGCCCCGCACGCGCAACTGCGCCCAGCCGGAGAAGTTCTGGCCAAGGTCGTACACGTACACGCCGGGATGGGGGCTGGAGAGCGTGCGCGGCACCAGCGTATCCACAACACGAATGGGCGGCATCATCTCCGCCGAGAGCACGCCGCCTGGCGGTTTCACCGCCTGCGCCGGCGTCCAGCCCGCGTCATCAATTCCCGGCGCGTCCCAGCCCGGGGTTTCCTGCGTGGCATCGTAGATCTCGCCGTCGTAAACGCTGTCGCTGGCGATGGGGCCCGGGTGCACCTTCCAGCTTGAGGCGTTCGAGATGACCGTACGCTCTGCGCCCTTCATCTCGATCTTCATCTGGAGCATCAGCGCGCGGGACCCGTACCAGCCTTGGCCCAGCATCACGCCCACGGCGTTCGCTCCCACGCGCAGGTAAGGCGTCACGTCATACGTCGAGTAGAGGACGCGCTTATCGAAGGTGGTGAAGCCCGGGTCCAGCACGTTCCTCCCCACCTTCCGCCCGTTGATGCGCAGTTCGTAGTACCCCAGGCCGCAGATGTAAGCGCGGGCGCGTTCCGGGGCGCTAGAGAGCTGAAACTCCGTGCGCAGTTGGTTCGCCCCTCCAATCCACTGTCCTTTCCATTCTTCGGGTGAAAGGAGCCCCATCTCGAATTGCGCGGTGCTGCTGTAAGGGCCGGCACTGCCGCCCTTATCCCAGGCCCGCACTTTCCAGTAGTACGTGTGGCCGCTTTCCAGGGGCCGGCCATTGTAGACGACCTGCGTCGAATCCCCTGACTCCACTTGGCCGCTGTCCCATTGATCGCCTTTGTCCTGGGCGAGCAGAGCGGGTTGAGTGGCCACCAGAATCTGGTAGGCGGACTGCTTTTGGGCGCGCTCGCTATGGTCCAGCACCCAGGCGAAACGCGGCTGGCGGACGTCGATTCCCAGCGGGTTCTTTAAGTACTCGCAGCGCAAATTTCCGGGTGCCTCAGGTCCCTCCTGGGGCACGCTCGCCCCCGTAGGGCCGAGCGGCGCTCGGCCGTCAGATGCTGTCAGCGGGCAAGCGGCAGAGGCTAAGCAGGTCACTAACAGCACACTATACCAATGCGTGCTTCGTGTTTTGCTCATGGTCCACCTCAGTGAGGAAAAGCGGAAGTTGGAAGTCGGAAGTAGGCAATCGGGCCCCCACTTCCTACTTCCGATTTCCGATTTCCTCCTCCCAACGCTCACGAAACGATTTCGGCGCCAACGCCGGGAAATCGCGACCTTCCGTCCAGCGCGAGGCGGGATAGAAGGGCACGTGCCGAATCCAACCCCGGCGCGTGAACAGCGGCTGCCCCCAGCGCGCCAGGCGGGTCGCCAAGGCGTACAGGCGCGGGCGCTTCATGACTGCCGCCCAAATCCGCATCGCCGTGCGCTCGCCGCGCGGCGTCCCCCGAAGCCTCGGGGTCTTCTCCTGCGCCTCGCTGCGCAAATGGAGTAGCAGATCCGGAATATTGATCTTGACCGGGCAGACGTCGCGGCAGGCCCCGCACAACGAGGAGGCAAAGGGCAGCTCGCGCGCCTGCCCCAGGCCGGCCAGTTGGGGCGTGACGAGCGCCCCGATGGGGCCGCTATAGACCCAGCCGTAAGCGTGGCCCCCGATCTTGCGGTACACGGGGCAGGTGTTCAGACAGGCGCCGCAGCGGATGCAATACAGCGCTTCGCGCATCTTGGGGTCGGCCAGCGTGGCCACGCGGCCGTTGTCTACCAGGACCACGTGCATTTCTTCGGGGCCATCCTCACCGGGACGGCGCGGGCCCGTCAGCAGCGAAGTGTACGTCGTCAGCTTCTGTCCCGTGCTGGAGCGGCCCAACAGGCGCAGAAAAACCCCCAGATCCTCGAAGCGCGGGATGAGCTTCTCGATGCCCACCAGCGCCACGTGCACGCGCGGCGCGGTGGTGCAAAAGCGGATGTTGCCTTCATTCTCAACCAGCACCAGCGTGCCGGTTTCCGCCACCAGGAAATTTCCCCCGCTCAGCCCCAACCCCGCCTTTGCGAACATCTCCCGCAAGGCGCGCCGCGCGATGGCGGTCAGCCTCTCCGGCTCCTCGGTGGGCTCCGCCTGGAGGCGGCTGACGAACAGGCGCGAGACGTCACGGCGCGTCATGTGGATGGCGGGGGCCACAATGTGCGCCGGGCGCTCGCCCGCCAACTGGATGATGAACTCCCCCAGGTCGGTTTCCACGGCGCGCACGCCGCCCGCCTCGAGCGCCTGGTTCAGCTCGAGTTCTTCGCCCACCATGGACTTCGCTTTCACCGCCTCCCGCGCACCGGCGCGCCGGGCAATGTCCAAGACGATGGCGCAGGCTTCCTCGCCGGTCCCGGCCCAATGCACGTGCCCGCCCCGGCGCTCAATCTGATCGGCAAACTGCTCGAGGTAATAGTCCAGGTGCTCGGTCACCTCGCGCTTGATGGCCTGGGCGCGCGCGCGCAGGCGCTCCCAGTCCAGCACCTCGCGCAGCGCTTCGCGGCGATGGCCGTAAAGCCGCAGTGTCGAAGAGCGGTAGGCCTCCTGGAGGTGCGCGTCAGCCAGGGCTCGGTTCCCAAGTTCGTGGATCTCGTTGCTGTGAACGCCCGTGTCAGGCATTGGCTAACCGCGGCTCCCTAATGAACGCCAGGAAGGCAGAAAGCGGTTTTCTGCCTTCTGCTTACTGCATTCTGCCTACTGGCTTGCCAGCACTTCCGCCAAATGCCGCGTTTTGAGCGGCGATCCCTGGCGGTGGATCAGCCCGGCGAGGTGCATCAAGCACCCCGCATCGTTGGCCACCAGGAACTCGGCGCCGGCCTTCGCGGCCGCGTCCAGCTTGTCCTCACCCATCGCCACCGAGACCTCGGCGAACTTGGTGGAGAAGGTGCCGCCAAACCCGCAACAAGCCTTTTCATCGTCCATCTCGACCAGCTCAAGGCCGCGCACCTGACGAAGCAGCTTGCGGGGCTGGTCGGCGATGCCCAGTTCGCGCAACAGATGGCAGGAATCGTGGTAGGTCACGCGATGCGGGAAGCGCGCCCCCACGTCCTCAACTTTCAGGACGCTGACCAGAAACTCTGAGAACTCAAAGAAGCGCCCGCGCAGGCGTTCCCATTTGGCAAGTTGCCGCGGCTCGTCGGCAAAAAGCTCGGGGTAAAACACCCGCACCATCGAGCCGCAGGAACCCGACGGGCATACCACATAGTCGGCGTCCTCGAACAGATCGAGTACGCCCGCGGCCACCTCTTTCGCCTCCTGGCGATAGCCGGTGTTGAAGGCCGGTTGGCCGCAACAGGTCTGGGCGGGGTTGAACGTCACCTCCACGCCCAGCCGCCGCAGCACCTCCACTACGCATTCGCCGACCTGGGGGTAAAACTGGTCACCGAGACACGTAACAAAGAGAGCTACCTTGGGTGTGGTCATGGCCGTCAGAAGCAGAAACGCTAATGGAATTCACACCCGAGGTCAAGGCAGACTTGCAATCACTGTAGCCTCTGGCGCGGGCCTCGTCTCTGCAGCCCGCTGGTTTTGCATCCTCACTTCGCGGGGGTGCCGAAGGTGAGCCGAAGGCCGGTGGAGAGCAACAGGTCGTTCGTCTTCTTGCCCGGCACCGGATCGCTGAGGTAAAAATCGTTGAAGGTGGTCTGCCAGCTCAAGAGCTTGGTGAGCCGGGTAACCAGACCCAGGCTGAAAGTCCCGCGATAGTTCCCCGTGGATGTCAGGTTAGGGTAGAAAAACAGCGATTCGTTGAATGCCGAAGCCGCGAGGAACTTGTGGGTGAAAGTCTCACCCAGCAGAGCCTCACCGGAGGAGCGGTTTAAAGTGGTGAAGAATTCCCGGTTGAAGGTGCCGCCAGCCAGCAGGTCGAATGTCGTGTGCGGGTTTTTGAGCGCATGGTAGCCGCCCCCCGCCCCCAGCACGGTGCGCAAATCGAGGTCCTGGAAGCGGTCGTTGAAAAGATCCACCGTGCCGAAGGCGAACGACTTGGCGCTCACATTCAGGTCGTAGCGGACTCCGCCGGCGATGGTTTGGGCCGTGGTGGCCGTGACGCCGTTCAAAGTGCTGCGAGTGAAGGCGGAGGTGGTGTAGTAGGTGATCTTGTCCCGCGTGGTGGCGCGCACCGCATTCAGGGCAAAGGTGAAGTTGCTGCTCTGGGAGTTGCCACGCACCAGTCCCAACCCCGTGTCCAAGCTCCCGGTCCATAGATCCGCCAGGCTGGGGTGTTGCAGCCGCTCCAGCGCCGCCTCCGCCTTCTTCTCTTCGTCCGCATTGCGAAGCGAAGTGACATCGGCCTTGGCCACCGCGACGCTGCCGGACTCCTTGGTGGCTACCGCCAACTTGCTGTCGCTGGTGGTCACCGGCCCGACGATGACTTGTCCGCCTTTGGTCCCCACATAAAGGGGCTGGCTCGACTCAATTTGTTGCACGAAGTCCCATTTGATGGTGACGGCATCGGCATACTCCGTCTTCAAAACGAGCGTCTTCGCGTCAGAGCTAACGATGGCGCCGCTCACCCGATCACCGTTTTTCAGTGTGATTTGGTCGGCGAAAACTGCCGGCGACAAAACCAGGACCGACAAGGCGGCCAGACAAATCCTTCGCATATTCAGATCTCCTTGAGTTGAATTGTTCTCGAGATGGGACTTACGCGGTTGTCATGAAAGAGGCTTCAGGGTCAATTCCCCAAAGGGGGAACGGACCGGCCCGATACGGTCGCGCGCGGGCGCGCCCTCACCCCTTGTGGGGGCACGCCCGTTACCCACGCTTCGCAAAACCACGTCCTGAAGCCGTCCGTTGCGACCGGTTTGGAGCCGCCGGCCCTGGCCGGACTGTGTTATTGATCCGATTCGACCTCTTTCCGCGCCGGCATGGCGACACGCCAGAGCAGCTTGAAGTCGTCAGCGTTGTACGGGTAGAGACGACTGGAGCGCTGGTTCCCCGGCAAGAGAACGACGTCAACGCGTCGATTGTAGGCCAGCCAAGCCTCGCGTGCCCGGCGCTTGAGGACCTTGGCGGTCGGCTTATTGGGGTCCTGGTCCTCTAACTGCTTGACGGCGTCACGGTCGAGATTGCTGGTCTTGCCGAATGCTTTGGTGTCAATCTTGTCTGCCGAGATACCCTGGCTGACCAGGAACTGCTTGACGAGCTCCGTGCGCCGCTCCGAGAGCGCTTGATTGTATTTCTCGGAGCCCCGCGTATCCGCGTTGCCCTCGATGGAGAGGCGAGCGTTGGGGTCAGCTTCCACGTACTTCTTGAAGGCGTCTGCCAAGGCTGTGAGCCTGGTCTTCTGGCTGCGAAGCAATCCCGTACCGGGCTCTTTCTCCGGCGGATAGGCGGTGGGGAAGTAAATGCTGGAGAGAGCAGATTCCACCCCCGCGGAAGTCACAGCGGGTTTAATGAGGCCCGCGATATGCAGCGTGGCAGTGCGGGTTTCCGAGCCTCCGCAAGCGTTGGATGCCTTCAGCGTATAGGTCAGAGTCTGGTCAACGGGGCCGTTGGCGGTTTGCTCGGGTGTGCCCTGGACCGTGCGGGTGCCGCTGGCGCTAACTGACCCGAAGGGGTCCACCGTGACCGTGTCGGCATTGGAGGTGGACCACGTGACGGTGGCGGTGCCCTGCTCGGCCACCTTATCGCCTACTCGCTCGTAGCGGACCTCGGCGGGTGAAACGTTTAGAGAAGCCTGGACGGCTTTGTTGACATTCACCGTGGCGCTGGCTGTCGCTGTTCCTCCCGGGCCCGCTGCCGTGAGCGTGTAATTCGTGTTGTCATTAGGCTTTACTTCGCGGTCGCCCGAGGCAGGAACATCGCCCACTCCGGCAATCTGCCCCGTGACCGCATCCGTTGAAGACCAAGTCAATCGGGCCGTTCCGCCACAGTCCACTTGAGTGGGACTCACTGACATTTGCGTCTTCACCGGGGCGACGGCTACCGTGGCGCTGGCCAGCCCTGCCTTGAATCGGGGAAGGTTGCTCAGTTTCTCGCCACGCGGCCACTTCGTAGTGACCTGCTTGCCCCCTTCCTTCACGTGAACGATGACCCGCTGGTTCGCGGCTACGGTGACCGGCCCGGACCAGACCGTCGTGTCGCGGTCCTGCACGGTGAGTTGGTGGGTTCCAGGTGGAACGAGCAGCTCCTGTTTCCAAATGATGTCGTTGTCAAACTCGTCGACGTGCCCGACCATGAACTCCGGAGTCTTGCCGTTCAGAAGCACGACGGCGTGCGGCGCGCCCTCGATTTGAATGCGACCCCATGGCCCGGAAACCGTTCCGCCCTCCGGGGTCAACGGCACGAATATGCGAGTGATTTTCCGGTCGGTGATCGTGACCTTGCGCACCTCCGGTTTATATCCGTAGTTGTAGATACCCACGGTATGCTCGCCCGGTGTAACGCGCGTCAGGACGAGGTCGTCTTGCCCGCTGCGGCTGGCGTCAGCTATAGGGGTGCCGTCGAGGTAGACGTACGCCTGACTCGGAACCGCACGGATCACTAATTTGCCTCCCGGCCCACAAGCCGGAGTCATCACTGCGAGCAGACCCAGGACGACGAGCATAACGGGCAGAGTGAAACCGAGCTTTCGCATCGCGTTAGCCTCCGTACCAGCATGGGCTTCAGCTAGGGCCCGCTGGTTGCGCTTCAATTCTCCCAGTTGATTGCGCTGGAATCCCGCCTCCGGGATTCCGTGCGCGTGCTAGCATACACCCAATCGGTAAGTCTTGCGTATCAATGTTTAACAGCGGCCACGGCGGATTTGCGGCTCGAGATTGCCTGCGCTAGACACCAAGATCGTTCCCTGACGGCCTGACGAGGCTGAGCGCCTGCGAACCTTCCTGTAGCGAGTGGCATGCGGTTACAACCAGCAACCGCGAGCGCTGTCAACAAGGAAAGGCACGTTGAGGTCGTTCTATCTCTATTGCAATTTCCCTTACGCGCTGGCAATATGGCGGCCCCGCCAAGGGGCAGTCGCCCCCGCCGATGGGCGGGAAAACCTGCGGCATATCACACTTTGTTGGGTTGCTGGCGGTCATTTGCCACATTGGCGCAGGTCACTATGCCTGGAAAGCGATACCCAGGTTCAGGTAGATTAGGCCGTTAACTGCTTTAGTTGCTGAAAATTAGGTTCGCTTTTTGCCTCGATTTCGTCCCCTAGGCATTTGGCATATTGGTTGCCTTGAGAACGGGTGCGAGGGACTTCGGGTCCTAGGAACCCGTCAATAGACGGGTTGGGGGCTGGGGATCACGGAAATCGGACGAACCGGGGTCTCCACCCCCGTTAATAAACCCCGCAGCAAGTTTGGCAACCCGATGCTCCCCTAGCGAACAGGGCTCAGATAAAAAGGGCAAGCCATGATTACGATTTGTGGACTCGATTATTTATTTTCCAGATTAACCGGCACGCCGCCAATAGGTCTGCCGTATGTCCAGCCCGCTCAAGCCCTGCCCAATGGCATTGGAACAAGACGTGCTACTGGAAAGTGAGGGCGGCGTAAGACAGCCGACGATCAAGTTCGAGTCGTGAGACGTTGATGGAAACTGCTAATCATAACCCGCGACTCATCTTTTGGGAGGTGACAAAGGGATGCAACCTGCGTTGCATTCATTGTCGCGCCACCGCTACAGAACTCTCATCACCAAATGACCTACCTACGACCAAAGCCCTGAACTTAATAGAGCAAGTCTCTCAGTTATCCCTGCCAATCCTAGTTCTGAGCGGTGGCGAACCTCTCTTTCGCCACGATATTTTCGATCTGGCCCGTTACGCCGCCAAGCGCGGGTTGAGAGTGGCGCTGGCGACCAACGGGACTTTGGTAAGCCGTGAAATCGCGCAGCGGATTGTGGACTCGGGAGTGCGCCGGGTCTCCATCAGTCTGGATGGAGCGGACGCGCCCACCCACGACGCGTTTCGAGGCATCCCCGGGGCCTTCGAAGCCGCACTGCGCGGCTTTCGCAATCTGCGCGAACTCGGCATGTCGCTTCAGATCAACATGACGATCGCGCGGCACAACGCGCATCAGCTCCCCGCGGTGCTGGAATTGGCCAAGCGGCTAGGAGCGGACGCCCTCCACACATTCCTGCTGGTTCCGGTGGGCTGCGGCGTGGACATCGCCGCCGAGCAGATGGTGCCCGCCGACGAATACGAGAAGATCCTGAATTGGTTTTACGACCGCGCCCAGGAAGGGGAGATCGAGTTGAAAGCCACGTGCGCCCCGCACTATTTCCGCGTGGTGCGGCAGCGCCGCGCGGCGGAACGGCGTGCCGCCCCGTCTCTCTCCCGGCCCCCGGCAGCGCCTGGCAACGGCAGCGCGATTGGGCCCACGGAAACGACGATGCCCGGATCCACGGGCATGGCGATTCATCCCCACGGCGCAAGAACCGGCGGGGGCCACCCCGACGGCATGCAAGCCATGACCAAAGGCTGCCTGGCCGGAACGGGTGTTTGTTTCATCTCGCATCAGGGCGAAGTCTATCCGTGCGGGTACCTTCCGGTTCTGGCCGGAGACCTGCGCCGCCAGCCCTTCGCGGAAATCTGGGAAAATGCTACGGTTTTCCAGCAGCTCAGAAATACCGAAAACCTGAAGGGCAAATGCGGTTGCTGCGAGTTTCGCAATATCTGCATGGGATGCCGGGCGCGGGCGTATGCGGCCACCGGGGACTACCTGGACGAGGAGCCGTTCTGCATTTACCAGCCTCGCAAGGCGGAGAGAACTCGGCAGGAGGAGTGCCATGCTATTCACTGATTTGGTTCGAGGTAGCGAAATCGTCCGGGAGATCAAACAAAAATACCCGGAGACGGAGCCCGTGTTTGAGAGGTTCGGCCTGCGGCCCTCCTGCTTCGACTGCTCGATCGAGATGGCGGCGCGCAAGGCTGGCGCGCCGTTCGAAGACCTCCTCGTGGAAGTGAACAAAACGATCTACCACCAGCGGGGCCTGACGGCGGCCTGAGCAGCCCGGCCCCTTCCTGATTCACCACCACATCAGTCTTATAGCATTTGGGCCTGGCGTACTGGGCGGAGCTTAGCGGTCGGCCTATGTCTATCGCCAGAAGCTGACTATTGGCCCTGCGTGCGAAATTCCAAGCGCGTCCCGGCCCTCAGGCGCAGATTCCCCTTGCGATCGCTTAGCACGGAGACGGCGCCCGAGCGGCCGTCCGTTGCCGGGTCGGACCGAGCTTTAATAGAGTCAGAGGGCGGGGCGCCTCCGCGAGGATAGGCCACTCCGCTTCCGGTCACCTCGCCCTTGCGGTCTGGGCCCTCTACAGTACCATGGACTCCTCGCGGACCCCCGTGCGGACCCCCGTGTGTTCCCCCGATGGCCATTGCTCGCGCCGGGGTCTTGTCCGTTTCCTCTGGTGCTTCGGCCTCGTCCCTTAATTGGCTTGGTACCCAAACCACCGAATGGACAACCGTGTTCAGCCGGTAGGTAGTCGTGAGGCGCTGCAAACGATCGAATGAGATGGCTACCTCGGAGTTCGCTTGCCCCTTGCGCACGTTTTGCGGCTGCACGCTGATGACCCGGCCCACAAGCCGGTCACCCTTGTGGATGACGATCCGGCCTCGTCGCTTGACGTTCCCGGTGACGCGTGCGGCGACCTCATCCCCGCTTTTCGTGGCCAGTACGTCGAGCGTGCTTTGCAACTCCGCGGCAATCTTAATTCCCGGCCGCAATCCTTTCAGGCTGGGCATCGTGGAGGATGCCCGGGACGCAGGGCTTTCGCTCTTCACGAGATCGGCGAAGCCGCCGGGCGCCCATGTGCAAAGCTCGGCCGGGAGGACGAGCAAAAAACTCCAGGCGAGCGCAAAGTGCGCTCGGCTTGGGTTGGAGATTCGCAGTTTCGTCGGCACAGCACACCCGCCCCGCACCTTAGCCGCAGGGGCTTCAGTGCTCGCGCAGGTCCTTAAAGAGGTCGAGGTGGTTGATGACTCCAATGAGGATCTTGTTCATCGCCATGTATTCGTAGAGCGACTCATCGGACACGCCGCGGATGAGGTCCCTGCGAGTTTGTCTCAATACGGGCAGGTCGCTTGCCGCCAGAGTGGCGACGGCGCTGAGGATGAAGTCGTTATCGCCCGAGACGTACGGGAGGTCCTGCACTTCGCCAGGACCCGGGCCCGTTTGGATCTTGAGTTTGATTTCCTTGGGGTGGACTTCCGCCTCGATACGCTCAAACCTGTGCAAAACGAGTTGCCGGTCGAACTTGGACGAGGCGGGCAACTCGACAGGAGAGTACTTCAGAGCTGGCTCGACATTTGCTCGCTCCTGAGGTGACAGGGCTTTCAAGACCGCGGGGTGCGACTTCAAAGCCCGCAGAGCGTCCTTCGTCAGGCTCATCGCCAGCAGTTGCGCCGCTGTGGCCCGCACGTATGGCTGCTTGGCCTCGAGCGCGGCAGTCAGGTATTTGTCCGCCCGCGCCGGCTCCATGCTCCCATAGAGCAAGACACAGCCGTCCAACCGGTCGAGTCGCATGGAGTGCTCGGGCACGAACGCCTCGACCTTGGGATACGTGAGGTACTTCTCGGCGAGGGGTCCGATGTCAACGTTCATCCGAGACAACTGAAGCAGGAGCCGGATGTAGCCCGGCGGGTCAATTTCCTTCATGTCGGCCAGGGGTAGCGCTTTGGACACGGCGTCAAGTGAGGGCTGGCTCTTGTCGAGGCTAATAAGCAACACGGAGCCGTCAAAAACGAAAAAGCCATCCTTCTGCTCCGCCAGGAGCATGTCTCGAAGGCAACTGACACCCTGGGCCCCCTCCGATTTCACCAGCCCCCAGAAGCGGTCCATGTTCGCACCAGCGCTCCTCCGGCCTTGCGCGCTCATCTGCGACGGTCGAAAGCCGTAAGTTTCCTGCTTCGCTGCGCGCAGATCGGCGCACTTCTGGTCTTCGCCAGGAATTGAGGCCGGGAGAGCCGTCAGCACCACCAACAGCGACAGCCAGCGTTTCATGAAAGGAACCCTCCTCCGGCTTGACTCAGCATGAGGCGAGCCGATCTTATTCGTGCGGCTCTTCTCAGTATAACGACTTCCGAACCAAGACTGCGGACCGAAAGGCCCCCGCGACGGACGCTACAATTTCTTGACGCTTTCCACGGCTTGAGCATAGTCTAGCACGCGGCCGCCGTGTTGCTTTTGGTAGGCCTCCGCCTGGGCGCGCGTCTTGAAGGCCACCAGCGTCGGCAGGCAGCGGTCGTAACCGCGCACCGAAACGCCCTCCGGCCCCCGCTGCACGGGCCGTTCGCCGTGCGTGCAATATTCCACGTCGCCGCCTTCGTCGTAATAGGCCGACGCGGCAGGGATGAACTCGCCGGAATCCATATCAACCGCCCAGGCCCGCAGGATCTCCCCGGCATGCTGAAGCGTGTAGTGCATTCCGCAGCGAGGACAACAAGCATACTCCCTGCCGCCGCTCCGGGTCTCGAGACGATAGGACATCCCCGCGTGGAGCGAGCGGTTACAAATCGCGCACAAGCCCGGGTTCGGCCTCTGCTCGTAGCGGTAGGCCCAGTAACTCGTCAGGCCGATGGCGAGCAGAGCCACAAGAGTGATGAGGGTTTCTTTCCCCTTCATAGTCTATTCCCAGGCTGTCAACTGCGGATGTTCACTGCCCGCAGTCCCTCGTCAGTGGTCCTTTGTACGCCTGGGCCCTCGGAATTCGGGGCTTGGGTGCAGAAGCCCTGACACCGAAAACCCCTAATCCTCGACTCTGCAACGGACTATGAACTACGGACAACGGACGTCCTTCTTACTTCAAAGTGCCATTTCCATATCGCGTACACGGCCGGGTAAACCGCCAGTTCCAGAAGGAAGGAGGTGAAAATGCCGCCGATCATGGGGGCGGCGATGCGCTTCATCACGTCGGCGCCGGTGCCCGTCGACCACATAATGGGCAGCAGCCCCATAAACATGGTCGCCACGGTCATAACCTTGGGCCGCACGCGTTTCACCGCCCCGTGGAGGATGGCTTCCTTCAAGTCCTCCCAGCTCTTCAAGCGTCCCGCTCTCTGCCGTTCATGATAAGCCAAATCAAGGTAGAGAAGCATGAAAACCCCGGTTTCCGCATCCACCCCCAGCAACGCGATCAGGCCCACCCAAACTGCGATGCTGAGGTTGTAGTGCAGCAGGTACAGGAGCCATATGGCCCCTACCGCCGAGAAGGGCACCGCCAGCAGGATGATGAGCGTTTTGGCCGCCGAACCCGTGTTGAAGTAGAGCAAGCCCAAGATGATGAGGAGCGTGATGGGAATGACGAGGGCAAGTCTTCTCTCGGCGCTTTGCTTGAATTCGTACTGGCCGGTCCAAGTCAGACTATAACCCACCGGGAGAGCCAACCTTGAGTTGACCGCGGCTTGCAGGTCTTTGACGTACCCGCCCAGGTCGCGCCCTCCCATGTCGATGTACACGTAGGCGGCCAGCATGCCGTTTTCATCGCGGATCATGCCGGGCCCGGTGGCAAAGCGGACCTCCGCGACCTCACCCAGCGGAATTTGCGCGCCCCCCGCGGTGGGGACCAGCACGCGGCGCAGCGCCTCCAGGTTGCTGCGGAAGTCGCGTTGGTAGCGGACGTTGACAGGGTAGCGCTCCCGTCCCTCGATGGTGTGCGTCACATTCTCCCCGCCGATGGCGGATTGAATTACTTCCTCCACGTCGCCCACCGTCAGCCCGTAGCGCGCCGCTTGCGCGCGGTCAATGCGGATGTCGGTGAAATAGCCTTGCGCGACGCGCTCCGCGTACACCGAGCGCGTCCCGGGCACCTGCTGAACGATTAGCTCTAGCTTCTTGCCCAGCTCCTCGAGTGTCGCCGGATCCGCCCCAGAAATCTTGATGCCCACCGGCGTTTTGATGCCGGTTAAAAGCATGTCCAGACGGTTGCGGATGGGCATCGTCCAAACGTTCGGCATTCCCGGGATTTGCAGGGCCCGGTCCATCTCGCCGACCAGCTTCTCGAAGGTCATTCCGGAGCGCCATTCGGCTTGGGGTTTCAGCACGACGGTGGTGTTGACCATCCCCATGGGGGAATTGTCGGTCGCGCTGTTGGCCCGGCCGATGGTTCCGAAAACGCTCTGGACCTCGGGAAAGCCGCGCAAGATGCCGTCCTGGATTTGCAACAGGCGGGAGCCTTCGGTAATGGAGAGGCCCGGTAATGCCGTGGGCATGTAAAGGATGGCCCCTTCGTTCAGGGGGGGCATGAACTCCGACCCGAGGCGGTAATAGATCGGCACCGTCACGGCGACCACAGCGAGGGCGGCGAACACCACGACCCATCGCAGGCGCAGGGCCAGCCTCGCGACGGGCTCGTAAATCCAGATGAGCATTCGGCTAATGGGGTGTTTTTCCTCGCGATGGATCGTGCCCACCAGGATGGCATTCACAACCTTGCAGAGAACGCGGGGCCGAAAATTAAATGGCTGAGGGCGAGTGAAAAGGAGACGCAGGGCCGGGTCGAGCGTGATGGCCAGCACCGCCGCGATGGCCATGGCGAAATTCTTCGTGAACGCCAGGGGCCTGAAGAGCCGGCCTTCTTGAGCTTCCAGGGTGAAGATGGGCAGAAACGCGACCGCGATCACCAACAGCGAAAAGAAACTCGGCCCGCCCACTTCCTGGATGGCCTCGATGATTACGCGGTGGTAGTCGCGCCGACGGCCTTCGGCGTCCCACTGCTCGAGCTTCTTGTGCGTCTGCTCGACCACCACGATCGCCGCATCCACCATCGCTCCTATGGCAATGGCGATTCCCCCCAGCGACATGATGTTGGAGGTGACCCCGAAAGCCTTCATGGGAATGAAGGAAATGAGGATGGTAATAGGAATTGTCAGAATCGGAATCAAGGCACTGGGGATGTGCCAGAGGAAGAGGATGATCACCAGGCTGACGATCAACAACTCCTCTTCCAGCACGCCGCGCAGGGGTGATTCTTGCGGTGAGCCCTGGCGTGCCGCCGCGCTCTCTGGCGCGCCCTCGCGTCCAACCAGCAACCTGTGAAGCACTCCCGACAGCGTCCGGATGGACCCTGCGATGAGTTCCGAACGGTCGTAAGTCGGCACGAGCTTGACTCCAGGAGGCAGGGATTTCTGCACCTCCGCGAGCTTCTGTTTGACCCGCCGAATGACCTCCAGAGCATTCTCGCCGAAGCGCATGATGACAATTCCGCCCACCACTTCGCCCTTCCCATCGAGCTCCGCCACGCCCCGCCGCAGGTCAGGGCCGAGGGTGACCTCGCCCACGTCCCGAACCAGGATGGGCGTGCCACGGCCGTCTGTCCCCACGGCAATGTTTTCGATGTCGGCGGCGCTCCGGATATAGCCGCGCCCCCGCACCATGTACTCCCGCCCCGAGAATTCCAGCAGGCGCCCCTCGACATCGTTATTGCTGCGCTGGATGTTCTCCACCACGGTCTTGAGCGGAATGTGGTAGGCGGCGAGTTTATTGGGGTCAACCTGCACTTGGTACTGTTTGACGAAGCCGCCGATGGTGGCGACTTCCGCCACCCCCGGAACGCTGGCAAGCCAATAGCGGAGGTACCAGTCCTGGAGGGTGCGCAGTTCCGCCAGATTCCGCCGCCCGGTCTCATCGACGAGAGCGTACTCGTACACCCATCCCACGCCCGTGGCGTCGGGCCCGAGGCTGGGGCTGACTCCTTCCGGCAATTTGCCGCGGATGCCTTCCAGGTATTCCAGCACGCGCGAGCGCGCCCAGTAGATGTCCGTCCCGTCCTCGAAGATTACGTAGACGTACGAAACGCCGAAATCCGATAAGCCTCGCACCGCTTTAACCCGCGGGGCCGAGATGAATGCGCTGACCAGCGGGTAGGTGAGCTGGTCCTCGACCAGATCCGGGCTGCGGCCTGCCCAATCGGTGTACACAATCACCTGCACGTCCGAGAGGTCAGGGATGGCGTCCAGGGGAACGTGCAGGAGCGACCAGTATCCTCCCAACAGCAGCAGGGCGACGGCGATGAAGATCAAGACCCGGTTTTTGGCGCTGAATTCAATAATGCGATTGATCATGGCTCACTCCTGGTTGGCGCATTCTCGGCTGTTGCGGCGCGTGCCCATGCACTCTTATTCGGCCGTCACCGTAAATTGGCCTGCGCCCAACGCTTTCCCTTCCTTTTGCACTTCCACAGTCACCTGCCAGGTTCCCGGTGTCTGGACTTGAATGTCACCGGCGTAGGTGCCCGCACCCAAAAAGCCCAGGGTCGCTTCCGTGTGCATCGCGGGCATGTTCATCGTCGGCATGGCGGGCATCGATAGATCGACCTTGACCTGCGCGTTGTCCACTGGCTGGCCCGCCGCGTCCCGCACCGAGACGACGACGCGATTTATTCCGACGTGGGCTGGCTCGGGTTGCGTGCGAAAACTGATTTGGATCCCCGGCCCGGCCTGAGTTAGCCCGCCCTGCCCCGTGGGAGCGGCCTGACCCCCGATGCCCGTGACCCCGGTCCCCAGCGTCATGCCGGTCAGGGCGGCGCGCAGTTGGCTCTCCGAATCGATCAGGAAGTTCGCCGAGCTGGCAACGGTCTCTCCCGCTCGCAGGCCCCGGACGATCTCCACATAGCCGTCACTCCGCGCTCCCACCTCGACGCTGCGGGGCTCGAGGACGCCAGGGGCCTTTTGCACAAAGACCGTCTGGCGCAGGCCGGAGTCCAGAAGAGCGGACTCCGGTACCGCCAGGCGGCGGCCCAGCGGCACGTGTATCTCCACGTTCCCGTACATTTCGGGTTTCAACTTCAGGCTGGGGTTGGGGAAATCCAGGCGCACCTTGAGGATCCGCGTCGCGGCGTCCATTTGCGGCCACACGTAATCTATTTTTCCGGCAAAGACCTGCCCGGGATAGGCAAGGGTCGTGAAGGTGGCGGCCTGGCCGAGCTTCACGTAGGGGGTTTCGGATTCGTAGACCTCGGCGTACACCCAGGCGTGCGTATAGTCGGCGACCGTGTAGAGGTTCATGTCGGGGGTAACGTATTGGTTGGGGAACGCCTTACGTTCTGTAACCACACCCGTGAGCGGGGAGAAGAAGGTGATCTCCCGTTTGGCCTGGCCTGTGGCGGCGATTTCGCTGATTTGCTCCGGCGAGACGTCCCATTGCGCGAGCCGTTGGCGCGCCGCCTCGAGAAGCGAATCCGCGCCGGCGGCGACATCTTGATACGCACTGTTCCCCAGGTCGCGCTTGGCCTTCCAGGCGAGCAGGTACTCTTGCTCGGTGGCCACCAGGTCCGGGCTGTAGATCGTGAACAGGGGATCGCCCTTGCGCACCTGCTGCGAGGTGTAATCGACGAAGACCTTCTGGACCCAGCCGCTGATGCGGGTGTGGACTTGGCCAACTCGGGTTTCATCGACGTCCACGCGCGCTACGGCCCGCAGGGTCTTTCCGAGATTGCGGTACTCGGCGCGCGCCGTGGTCAACCCCATCAGGTGTTCCTGGGCCAGGGAAACCTCCACAGGGCCGCGTTCGGTTGCGGCCGGCGTTGAGACCTCGCCGGGAGGAGTGCCCGGCATCGTAGGGCTGGGGCTCGCCTCGGCCTGAACGCCCCGAGGGACGGCCGGACGCCCCGTCCCACGCAAGCCTGCGGCAAGCAGGGCAAGAGTGCTGATCGCCGCAAGCACTGCTCCCGAAACCATCCATGGCGCCTTTCCAGATTTTGTGCCGTTCATGATTCACCTCTCTGCCTGGAGCAAATCCAGGCCGGTCAGCTCTTCCAGGCGCGCCAGCGCCTTTTCGTGCTCGGCGAGCTGCTGCTCGTAGCTCAACTCGTAGTCGAGCAGGGTTGAGAAGTTTGTGAGAACGCTCAGGGCATCCGTGGTGCCTGTCCCGTAGGTCGCGAGCGAAGAGTCGAGCGTCAATCTCGATTGTGGCAATAGCGCCTGCGAATAAAGGTCCATCAGCCTCTCGGCAGCTTGCGCGGCGAGAAATTCCTGCCGCACTCGCGAGCGCAGCAAGGCCAAGACGTTCTCTTCCGAGTGCCGGGATGCCTCCAGATTCGCCGCTGCTTCCGCGACGGCCATGTCCTGCTTGCGACGGTGGAAGACAGGCAAGGAGGTCGAAAAGCTGAAGCCATACATGTCCGGCAGGCCCGCGCGTTGCATGTAGGTGTAGCCCACGGAAAGGTTCGGGCGGACTTCCTTTTGCGCCAACTGCACTCCCAGCCGCCCCGCGTCCACGCCCGTCTGGGCTTGCTTCACTTCCGGGGAATTCGCTTCGGCGGCTCTCTCAATATCCTCGAGACTCAAAGCGAGCGGGTGGGCGTGAACCTCGCCCGTGGGCCCCACGGGAGAGTCAGGGGGAAGATCGCGAAGCCCGTTGAGCTGCGCTTCCAGGGTCCGGCGCTGCTGGTCGAGGAGCGCCTCGCGCTCGCTAAGCCGCGTGAGCTCCACCTGCGCCTTCAGGACATCCTGCTGCGCGGCCCTTCCCACCGAGTAGCGGACCTCCGCGAGCTTCTCGAATGTCCTCAGCAGCTCGCGGTCTTTGCGCACCGTGGTGAGGCTCTGGTCCGCCACATAGAGATCGAAGTAGGCCTGCCTGACCTCCGCCGCGACCCGGCGCCATAAGGCTTCGTAAGCGAGCAACTCCCCGTCCGCTTGGCGCGCAGCAATCTGGCCGCGCAAGCGCGTTTTGCCTGGGTAGGGAATCTCCTCCGCGGCCGTGAACTGCCGAGCACTCGAAGGGTCGCGGCTCATGAGCGTGTACGGGGGAAGTAAATTGCCCCCGTAACTGAGCGTGACGGTCGGGTCCGGCCAGGCCCGGGCCTGGGGGATCCGGTCCCGCTTGGCTTCAACCGCTCGACGCGCCGCAAGTACCTGAGGGTTGCGCTCCAGGGCCTCATTGACCAAAGCTTCCAGGTCCAGAGGACGGGCCGATTCAATCGCCTGGGAGCTAGAGGGAGCCGACTGCGCGGGCACCCGTCGGGACACTGGAAGCGCCATCAGCAAAGCGAAAATAACCAATCGGAGTCTGACCGATTGCATATGGATTCTCCATCGTGAAGAAGTCGACGATTTCTTGTGGGGATTGACGATTGGCAATAATGATTACCGGTAACGGGCAATCGTTAGCAAACAATTGGCAACCGGCAATCGTCAATTCGCAATGATTTGGAGATGGAGGGGATCAGTTCAAAAGCAGGCAGGTCTGAAGTAGTGGACTGAGAGGTGCTAACGGGGGAGGATGATATAGCCCGCGTCTGTCAGCATTGACCCACGGCGCTGCAAGAGGTAGGCCGACAGCAGGGGTCGCGGCAATCGCCGCCGCGGAATGGGAATCGAACGTTGGCACCTGAACTTCAGTGATAGACCCCTGATAGTTCAGCAGCGAAGCCAAGCAGCAATCGGGCAATGATTCCTGGTTGGAATCTGATCGCTTCTCAGGCGCGGGGCAACAAGCGTGGCGAGCAGGGGCGCGCCGAGCACACACCATTCCCAACCCTGAAAGCTGCAAGGTAAGAACCGCCAGGAGTAGGTAAGCAGACTTCTTCAACTCACCACCCTCAAAACGCATTCTATAAGCACGGGGGGGTGTTCCGCAAGGGGGAAGCAGATCCCGTATACATTAGACCTGATCTGCCAATAAGCCGCGCCGGCTTCGGAGTGTACAATATTGCGGCAAAACCAAGCAGCGTTTACGCCAAATTGGCGTGCGAATTTGATGAGGGACAAATTGGTGCGGAAATTGGCGCACCCTGTTGCAAATCGCTATGGAACATACCCATTAAGTCCAATTCTCTCCGTCGCAAGTCATAGGTGCTAAATGAGTTCGCATAATCAGATGAAAACCACAGCTCTTGGGATGGCGACAAGCTTGCTCAGCACCATACGCTCCGCAGCCGACGGACTGGTTTATGGACAATTTTTCAGGTTACGGCCGGTTAAGTTGGACGCCCAAAAGAACGGCTCTGCTCTTCTGTATGTTGGTCGGCGTGGGCATCCTAAGGCTGCAGGCCGCCAAGCACACTGTCCCTCTGGACGCAAAAATGGACGGAGCCAAGTGCGCCGAGTGCCACGCGGACAAGGCGAAAGCGAAGGTGGTGCATTCAGCCATCGCGAGCGGCTGCCTAAGCTGTCACGAGGTTCGGGTAAACAGGGACGTCACCCGGGTGAAGTTGACTACCGCCACTCCGCTTTCTCTTTGTCTTAGCTGCCACCCCGACAAGAAAGCCTCGGATATCAAAGGGAAGATCCACAGCCCGGCGGCGCGCGATTGCCTCCGCTGCCACGATCCGCACACCTCGGAAAACAAGAACCAGTTGCTCAAGCCGACTTCCGGCGAAACGAAAACCGAGAACCTCTGCCTTACCTGCCACGACATCGGCGTGAACGTCCCCAAGGGCGGCAGCCGCCACGCGGCGCTCGACATGGGTTGCGACACTTGCCACGTCACCCACAAAGCCGGCGACCGAACTCAACGCGAATTCGCCTATCACCTGACCAAGGACGCGCCGGCGCTTTGCCTCGATTGCCACGATCCAAAAGACGAGGCCATCGCCAAGGCACACCAGAACCAACCCATCGCCAAAGCCGATTGCCTCGCCTGCCATGATCCCCACCAATCGGCGGCCCCTAAGTTGGCGCAGAGATTTCTCCATCCGCCCTTTGCCGAAAAAAGCTGCGACGCATGCCACGCTGCCGCAAAAGACGGGAAGGTGGTGCTGGCGCAGCAGGACGTCAAGTCAATATGCGTTACCTGTCATGACGAGCAGGCGAAGAAGATCGCGTCCGCGAAGGTCCAGCATCCGGGTGCGGCGGGCGACTGCACGGATTGTCATAACCCGCACGCGGGCAGGACGCCTGGGTTCCTGCAACCGGGTCCGGTTGCGGCGTGCCTGAATTGCCACTCCGATTTGGCGGAGCAAGCCAAGAAGGCGCATCTTCATCAGCCCGCTTTTGAACAGGGCTGCGCCACCTGCCACGAACCGCACGGCGGGGAGAACACCCACCTTTTGCGCGCCGCCAACACCAATGCGCTGTGCCTGGAATGTCACGGGCCGGACGCGGAGGGCAAGAAACTGGAAGGGGAACATCTGGTAACCATCTTCGACGGCAAGGTGAGGCTGTCGGAAGACTACTTCAGTAAGGTCGCCATTCTGCCATTGAAATACGGCTTGGGGCACCCCACGGAGTTGCATCCGGTCGCCGACGTCGTGAACCCAAACACCAAGGCCACGATTGCGATGAACTGTTTGACCTGCCATCAGCCCCATGCCGGGAGCCAGCCCGGCATGTTGGCGAAAGACCAGAAGAACGACATGAACTTCTGCAAAACCTGCCATAGCAACGGTTTGAAGCTGACGGACGTTCGGGTGGGGGGCAAGTAGCAATGAACGACCAAGGCACCACGACAACACGCCACAGTCCACAGTCGAAGGTCGAAAGTCGAAGAGGATACCTTCGACATTCGACTTTCGACTTTTCGACGGGTCTGGGCGTTTTGCTGGTGTCCCTGTTCCTCGGGCTGGTTTCGCCAGCCCCGTTATACGCGGGCAAGAAAAAGGCTGAAACCCCCGCAGCAGTGAATCCCGGCGAGCAGCGAGTGAAAGCCTATTTCGATATCACCAAGATCGTATGGCCGAATCCGCCGGCGATTCCGCGCATCGCCTTCCAGAATCTATTCACGGGGGAAAAGATCGACCCTGGCCTCTTCATCCCGGCGAAGCGGAAGCAGACTTGGATGGACCGCCTGGCCGGCGCGGTGCCCGCCGACCAGATAAAAATCGACAAGCTGCCTTTCCAACTGATTCGCACTTACGGGGTGGGCGCCGATTCCAAAGGCAAGATTTATGCGGCGGACCAGGGCGTGGGCGCGGTGTTCATCTTCGATCCGGAGCACAATGACCAAGTCGAGTTGATCGGCAATGGCCGGCAGGCGAACTTCGACGAAATTGCAGGCCTGGCACTGGACGACGATGACCGCCTCTTCGTTACCGACCTGAGGCTCCGCCACATCGTGGTATTCAACCCCAAGCACCAGCAGGAAGCGGTCTTCGGAGCGGACGTGCTGGTTCGCCCCGGCGGCATCGCCATCGATCGGGAGAACCGATTCGTTTACGTGGCCGACGCCGGCAACGACGTGGTGGACGTGTTCGATGCCGATAGCTTGAAGTTCTTACGCCGGATCGGCAAACCCAGCAAGAAGCACGAGCAGAGCGACCCGGGAACCTTTTCACTTCCGGAGGGTGTGGCCGTCGACAACGAATGCAACGTCTACGTCACCGACACCTTCAACGACCGGGTCGAGATCTTTGACGCCGACGGAAATTTCATCAGCACGTTCGGCAAAAACGGTGACGGGCCGGCGGACTTCATGCGGCCCAAGGGCATTGCAGTCGATCGCGACGGCCACATTTGGGTGGTCGACGCGGCACAAAACATAGTGAAGGTCTTTAATCAGCAAGGCCGGCTGCTCATTTACTTTGGCGGCCCAGGAAATTATCCGGGCCAGTTTATGGGGCCGTGGGGAATCAGCATCGACCGGACCAACCGGGTCATCGTTTCGGAGACGTTCCCCGGCCGGGTGCAGGTGTTCCGTTACATCACCGACGCCGAGGCCGCCGCCGAGCAAGCACGCCGCGACGCTTGTGGCGCCGGGCCCGCAGGCCGGCCCTGCGGCACATCCGCGGCAGGGGCAGGGCCTGTGCCTGCCCAGGTGCAGAAACCCTCGGCAACTGTGCCGTCGCCAGCGACTCCGAACCTGGCGGCCAAGAAGGATTCCGCGGCGCCATAGCGCCGCCTGTAGGGCCGAGCGGCGCTCGGCCCCATCACAAGTTTTGCCCGTCCTCTGGCGGGCAAGAACGCGGCGACCGGTAAAGCGCAAGCCGCGTAGCACTTAATTCTCCTTAAGGAGGTTCTACTACTAACATGAGAAAACTCAGCCTGTTCATTCTCGTGGTCCTTGCTGCCGCGAGTGTGGCTATGGCCGCCGAGGGCCTCACCCAGAGTACAACTGACGTTCTGGGCGCGCACAACGGCTATGGTCGCGGCTGCGTCATGTGCCACGCTCCGCACAGCGGCGCGGCGGGCAACAACGTGGCCAGCAACGATCCGCAAAACGGTATGTATGCTCTGTGGGGCCAGGACCTTACCCCCTTGTACGGCAAAACCTACAACTTCAGCGGCGATGGTGCGGCCAAGTACCCGGTCACGCTGCCGGCTGAAGCGGCGATTGTAGCGCCTGCTACTACTTACAGCGGTGGCATCAGCAGCGCCCACGACGCCAACACCATCATCCTCTTCTGCCTGAGCTGCCACGACGGAGTGACGGCGGTGGTGGGCATGATGAAAGGGCAGACGGTTGAGACCTTGCCGGTTGTGGGCGGGACTGCTCCCACCTTGCTCGCCAAGGCAGCCCCAGCCGCCGGCGCGGCCTATAATAACGACCACCCGGTGGGCGGTTCTGCCTACGTCAGTTGCAATGGCTCATCTGGCGGCGGTGCTGTGACCACGGCCTCGGAGTCGGGATACAACTGGGATTGCACTGGAGGCGGCAACACCACCACCCCAATCACGCCCGGGACCAACCAGCTCCTGTTCATGCAAAACTACAAATCTTCATTCTGGAACAACACCAGTAGTGGGAAGCAGAGTAACCCCTTGTCCACCTTTGGGGGCACGGTGAATGCTGTGACCTGCACCACCTGCCACGATCAACACAGCATGACCGTCTACACGAACAGCAACGGAGCCTTCGATACCTCGTTCTTTGTCCGCGGCTGGTATAAGCAAAACAACGGTGGCAACGCGGTGGCGCAATTCTGCCGCAATTGCCACGGAGGCGAGTCGAACGAAATGCACGGCCAGACCGGCGTGCCGACGACGTAGCCTTTTTGCTTGATCATTAATCGGGGGGAGTGAACTTCCTCCCCCCTTATCTTTCCGAAATTCGCAGGGAGTAAAAGCGTGAACCACCAAGACACCCAGACACCAAGAGAACGGGTAATAGGGAAAACCGAAAATCGAAAATGGAAAATCGGACGACTTCCGCTTTTCGATTTTCCATTTTCTGTTTTCTCGTTTTTGTGTCTTGGCGTCCTGGTCGTTTCCGCAGCTTCAGCGCAGGTTGCATCCCACACCCCTACCGTCGCGCCCGGGATCTTCGCGGAAAGCACGCCTATCCAACCGATGGGTCGGCCCGTGGTACGTGTGAACCGCGCGGTACTGACAGATCGCGACCTGCTCCGCGAGATGTTCGCCATCTTCCCGTACGCGCGCCAGCACAACGGGTTTCCCAAAGCCATGGAAGCGGATATCCGCAACGGCGCGATGAAGATGATCGTCTTCGAGGAGCTGGTCTATCAGGATGCCCTGCGCCGCAACTTGACCGTGCCCCCCGCGCGCCTGGCCCAAGCCATGGGGGACCTTCGCAAACAGTTTGCTTCCCCGCAGGAATACCAACAGTTCATTCAGATGGAGTTCCAGGGTTCGCAGCAATCGCTGCGGAAGAAAGTGGAACGCTCGTTGCTCATCGACAAATGTCTGAAGCGCGAGGTGACGGACAAGGCGGCGGTTTCCCTGGCGGAGGCCAAGGCCTGGTTCGACACGCATCCTGAACGCTTCCACATCCCGGAGTCGTTCGCGTTCCAGAGTATTTCCTTCCTGCCTCCCCCCAACGCGACGGCGGACCAAGCGAAGGAAGCGCGGAAGCGCGCCGAGGCGGCGCTGCG
>Ga0187771_10000363_pt1 | contig 27253 bp, 25 predicted proteins | sample 0116_SJ02_MP15_1_FD_133139 | JGI IMG/M metagenome (GOLD analysis project Ga0187771, IMG submission 133139) | Tropical peat soil microbial communities from peatlands in Department of Meta, Colombia - 0116_SJ02_MP15_10_MG | ecosystem: Environmental > Terrestrial > Soil > Wetlands > Peat | place... | reverse complement strand
CTCACTGTCGCGCCCAAAATGGAGGCCGCAGAATGAAAGTCCGCGCGCAAATCGCGATGGTGCTGAACCTCGACAAGTGCATCGGGTGTCACACCTGCTCGGTCACCTGCAAGAATGTGTGGACCAGCCGCGAAGGTATGGAATACGCCTGGTTCAACAACGTCGAGACCAAACCCGGCATCGGCTATCCGAAGGACTGGGAGAACCAGAATCGCTGGAAGGGCGGCTGGCGGCGCAAGACGAACGGCACGATCGAGCCGCGCATCGGCTCGAAATGGCGCGTGCTCGCCCACATCTTCGCCAATCCCGATCTGCCGGAGATCGACGACTACTATGAGCCGTTCACCTTCGACTACGAGCACCTGCAGAAAGCGCCCGAGCTGCCGGCCTTCCCCACTGCGCGGCCGCGCTCGCTCATTACCGGCGAGCGTATGGAGAAGATCGAGTGGGGCCCGAATTGGGAGGAGATTCTCGGCACCGAATTCGCCAAGCGCTCGAAGGACTACAATTTCGAGGGCGTGCAGAAGGAGATCTACGGCCAGTTCGAAAACACCTTCATGATGTATCTACCGCGACTGTGCGAGCACTGTCTCTACCCGGCCTGCGTCGCCGCCTGTCCGTCCGGCGCGATCTACAAGCGCGAGGAAGACGGCATCGTGCTGATCGACCAGGACAAGTGCCGCGGCTGGCGCATGTGCGTGTCGGGCTGCCCGTACAAGAAGATCTACTACAACTGGTCGAGCGGCAAATCCGAGAAGTGCATCCTCTGCTACCCGCGCATCGAGGCCGGCCAGCCGACGGTGTGCTCGGAAACTTGCGTCGGGCGCATTCGCTATCTCGGCGTCGTCCTCTATGACGCCGACCGCATCGAGGAGGCGGCGAGCGCCAAGGAAGAGCAGGATCTCTACGAGGCGCAGCTCTCGATCTTCCTCGATCCGAAGGACCCCAAGGTGATCGCGCAGGCGCGCGCCGACGGCGTTCCGGAGAACTGGCTGGAGGGCGCGCGGCGCTCGCCGATCTGGAAGATGGCGATGGAGTGGAAGGTCGCCTTCCCGCTGCATCCCGAATACCGCACGCTGCCGATGGTCTGGTACGTGCCGCCGCTGTCGCCGATTCAGTCGGCGGCGCAAGCCGGCAAGATCGGCCACGACGGCGAAATGCCGGACGTGCGCTCCTTGCGCATTCCGCTCAAATACCTCGCCAACCTGCTCACCGCCGGCAAGGAGGAGCCGGTGGCGCGCGGGCTGGAACGCATGCTGGCGATGCGCGCCTATATGCGGGCGAAGACGGTCGATGGCGTGATCGACGAGGCGATCGCCAAGCGGGTCGGCCTCAACGCGCTGGCGATCGAGGAAATGTATCAGATCATGGCGATCGCCAACTACGAGGACCGCTTCGTCATTCCCACCGCGCACCGCGAGACCAGCGAGGACGCTTACGACCTGCGCGGCTCCTGCGGCTTCTCGTTCGGCAACGGCTGCTCGGGCGGCACCAGCGAGGTTAATCTCTTCGGCACACCGAAGCGTGCCAAGACGCCGATGGAGGTCGCCTGATGACCAGGACCTTCAAGGTGCTCTCGGCCCTGTTGAGCTACCCCACCGTCGAATTGCAACAGGCGGTGCCGGAACTGCGCGAGTGCCTGGCGGGCGAGGGCATCGTCACCGGGCAACAGCGGCGGACGTTGCACCCGCTGCTGGACGAGCTCGCGCACAACGATCTCTACGATCTGCAGGAGCGCTACGTGCTGCTGTTCGATCACACGCGTTCGCTGTCACTGCATCTGTTCGAGCATGTGCATGGCGAGAGCCGCGACCGCGGCCAAGCGATGATCGACCTCAAAGCGCAATATGAGAAAGCCGGCCTCGTCCCGAACGCCGACGAATTGCCGGATTTCCTGCCACTGTTCCTGGAATACGTGGCCACGCTGCCGCCTGCGGAGGCGCGCGAAACACTGGCGCAGCCGGCGCATATTTTCGCCGCGCTGGCCGAGCGGCTGCGTAAGCGCCGCTCGCCTTACGAGGCTGTTTTCCGTGCCCTGGTGGCGCTGTCGGCGGCCAAGCCGAAGGACGACGAGGTTTCGGCGCTGCTCGCTGAGCGCGATCCGGATGCCAACGACATGGCGGCGCGCGACGCCGCTTGGGAAGACGAAGAGGTCCGTTTCGGGCCGGCCGCCGGCGACGGCTGCAAGGATGGGCTGATCGCGCGCATCCGCGGCGGTTTGCGGCCGGCGCCCGACATGCCGGCTCCGCGCAGGTCAATGGGGCTTAGCTCATGAACGAACTCATCACTTACATCGTGTTCGGCTGGTATCCCTATCTCTGCCTGACCGTGTTCCTGCTCGGCAGCGTGCTACGCTTCGATCGCGAGCAGTACACCTGGCGCAGCGGCTCCAGCCAGTTGCTGCGCCGCCGGCAACTGATGTGGGGCTCCAACCTGTTCCATATCGGCGTGCTGATCATCTTCCTCGGCCATTTCGGCGGCTTGCTGACGCCCATCTGGATCTTCGAAGCGCTCGGCATCTCGCACACGTTCAAGCAGTGGATGGCGATCATTGTCGGCGGCGTTTCCGGGGTCTTCGCCTTTATCGGCCTTACGCTGCTGGTGCACCGACGGCTGTTCGACGCGCGCATTCGCACCACCTCCTCGTTCGGCGATATTGCGATTCTGCTAATCCTCTACATCCAGCTCACGCTCGGCCTTGCTACCATTCCGGTGTCGCTCGGCCATCTCGACGGCCACATGATGGTGAATTTCATGGCCTGGGCGCAGGGCATCCTGCGGCTGCAGCCGGGCGTCTCGGCGCTGATCCTCGACGTGCCGCTGATCTTCAAGCTGCATCTTGCGCTCGGCATGACGATCTTCCTGCTCTTCCCCTTCACCCGCCTAGTGCACATCTGGAGCGCGCCGATCTGGTACATCGGGCGGCGCGGCTATCAGGTGGTGCGCACGCGGCGGACGGCGCACGGCGGAGCGCATGCGGCGCTTAATGCGCGTTCGATCCCGGCGGAGTAGGCGATGACCGTTGTCCTCGACGCCACCAGGAAGCAGCCGGCTCCGAAGAAAGCTCCTATCGAGATCAACCCGCTCCCCGTGCGCGTCAATGGCGTGGCGATCTCGCGCGATGCGATCCAGCGCGAGATGCAGCACCATGCGGCGGCAAAACCGATCGCTGCGTGGCAGGATGCGGCACGGGCGTTGGTGATCCGCGAGGTGTTGCTCCAGGAGGCCCGACGGCAGGCGATCGTTGCCGAGCCGTTGAGCGACGGCGAGGGGCGGCGCGAGACCGACGAAGAAGCAATTATCCGCGGCCTGATCGAGCGCGAAGTGAGCGTGCCCGAGCCGGACGATGCCACCTGCCGGCGCCACTACGAGCACAATCGCGCGCGTTTCCGCTCGTCCGACATCTATGAAGCCGCGCATATCCTGTTCGCCGCGGTTCCTTCCGATCCCGAGGCCTATGCACAAGCGCGCGCCGATGCCGCTAACGTGCTCGCGACCTTACAGGAGAATCCGGACAGCTTCGCCGCGCTAGCGCGCGCCTATTCACGCTGCCCGTCGGCGGCGCAGGGCGGTAATCTCGGCCAAATCACCGCCGGACAGACGACAGCTGAATTCGAGCAGGCGTTGACCGCGCTCGAGCCCGGCGAGCTTTGCGCTACCCCGGTCGAGACGCGCTACGGCTTCCACATCATCCGCCTCGACCGCAAGCATGAGGGCAAGACCTTGCCTTACGAGGTGGTCGCTGGACGGATCGCCGAATACTTGCGCGAGAGCGTGCGACGGCGGGCCGATGCGCAATACATCGCGCGGCTCATCTCGGCGGCGCGTATCGAGGGAATCGATCTTGCCGGCGCCGACGCGCTGCGCGTGCATTGAGGCGCGTCATGCTCGGCGATCTGCTCACCAGCTTGGCCAACGACGCGACCGCGCTCGAGGCGATTGCCGGCGCCGGCGATCTCAAATTGCTGACGGCGGCGCAGCAGGCCGCCGTTGCCGAAAGCCTCGACGTCGGCTCCTATGTGGCGCAGGCTGTGCAGCGCTACGCCCACGAAGCCTCCGACGAGGAGTGGGTCACCCTGTTGGGCCTGCTCAATCGCGCGCCGGACCCCGGCGCGATCTGCATCAGACGCGCGCTCGAGCACGCGCTGCGCGGCTAGCGGGGCGGCGATGAGCTCGGTTCCTCGCCTGCGCGATTACCGCGGCCCGGCCTTGTTGTCCTATGGTTTCCGGCCGTTCTTTCTGCTCGGCGCGATCTATGCCGGCCTCGCCGTAGCGGCCTGGCTGCCAATCTTCAACGGCGAACGCGAATTGTCGACGGCCTTCGGCCCCATCGACTGGCACGTACACGAAATGCTTTACGGCTTTTTGCCGGCGGTGGTCACCGGGTTCCTGCTAACGGCGATCCCCAACTGGACCGGACGACTGCCGATCCAAGGTGCGCCGTTGCTACTTCTCGTCCTGCTGTGGCTTGCCGGCCGGCTGGCGGTCACCATTTCCGCCGCGATCGGCTGGCTGCCGGCGGCAATCGTGGACGTGAGCTTTCTGGTGCTGGTGGTGGCCGCCGCCGCACGCGAGATCGTCGCCGGGAAGAATTGGCGAAACCTGCGCGTGCTCGCCATGGTGACACTGCTGCTTGCCGGCAATATCGGCTTTCATCTTGAGGCACACGTCAATGGCAGCGCCGACTATTCGGCGCGCGTCGGCATCGCCGCCATTGTCATGCTGATCGCAGTGATAGGCGGCCGCATCGTGCCAAGCTTCACCCGCAATTGGCTGGTGCGCGAAAATCCGGGCCGGCCGCCGGTGCCGTTTGGGAAATTCGACGGTGCGGTGATTCTGTTCGGCGCGGTGACGCTCGCGCTGTGGATCATTCAGCCGGCCGGACAAATAATTGGAATCGCGCTTCTCGCGGCCGGCATCCTTCATCTCGTGCGCCTGGCGCGCTGGGCTGGGGATCGCACCTTCCGCAATCGGCTCGTGCTGATCCTGCACATCGGTTACGTTTTCGTGCCGATCGGCTTCTTGCTCTCCAGCGCAAGCGCACTTGGCCTGGTGATAGCGGACGCCGGTACGCATGCCTGGACCGTCGGGGCGGCCGGGGTCATGACGCTCGCCGTGATGACGCGCGCCACTTTGGGTCATACTGGGCAAGCACTCGTCGCCTCGCTGGCAACGCAAGCTATCTATTTCTTTATCGTCATTGCCGCGCTCGCGCGCATCGCAGCGGCGCTCGATCAGGGATCGAGTTTGGGTCTGCTAGGTCTTGCAGCAGTCGCGTGGTGTGTCGCGTTCTTTGGCTTTGCCGTTGCATTCGGACCGTTGTTGCTCGGATGGCAACGGCGCATGAAGTCGATTAAATAATTCACAAGGTCCAGCACGCGATGATTTAGATATTCCGTTTCCTCTTTAAGTTCTTCGAACCTATGCACCTGCTCGTGCGCGTTGCCGAACAGCGTGTCGATCACTCGTTGGTAGCGGACGGCGGATCGGTGATTTGCCGTAGATTGATTCAAGACGAACGGGGATGGATGCTGGAACAAATACTTATGGCTGCGGAGCGTTAAAGAAGAATGCGTTCATGGCAACATCCATGGTTACACGCGGCGGATGCGCTCATGCTTGGATGCAGATATTTGTAAGAATCGGAAAATTAGATGCTTAACCATCAGATGGCGGAAGGGGTGAGATTCGAACTCACGAAGGAGCTCGCGCCCCCTGCCGGTTTTCAAGACCGGTGCCTTAAACCGCTCGGCCACCCTTCCGTAGGTAACAATTTGAACGAACATCGAACGAACGCGCGATAGCTTGTCCGCATTTAAACCTCATTTAAGGCCGATGGAACCGGTGTTCCATCCAATGCAGAGGCAAATCATGAAAAAGATTGCGTTATTGGCTGCGGCCCTTCTCGGTCTTGCAGCGGCAACGCCAGCTCGCGCAGACGTCGAAGTTGGCACCTTGAGCTGCCACAGTGCCGGAGCCGCGAGCTTTGTGGTTCTGTCCGGGCAGCCGTTCGACTGCATCTTTACCCCAGCGGCGGGCGGGCCACTACAGCACTACCATGCGTTCATTCATCGTTTCGGAGCGCAAATCGGCTTCAGTAACGATGCTGCGCTGGCCTGGGCTGTGTTCGCGCCGACGCCGCACGTGGGCCCTGGCAGTCTCGCCGGCGGCTACGGTGGGCTTTCCGCCGGGGCTACGGTCGGTATTGGCGGCAGCGCCAACGGCCTGGTCGGTGGCGCCAACTCTGTCGCGCTGCAGCCGCTGAGCGTGCAAGGTGAGATTGGTCTGAATGTAGTGGCGACCGTGACTGGGCTCGAACTCGAGCCGGTCGCACCGCCGCGGCATCACTACCGCCGTCATCGCCACCGCTGATTCGCGGGCGGCGAATTTCAGGACTGAGGCAAGCCGCTTAGCGCGTCGCTAGGCGGCTTGTCTTTAGCGCCGGGGCACAAGAAGCCGCTCGGCCACGCTTCCGTAACGCTCTTATGGTAGACGTGGCCCGCTGAGGTCAGCGCCTCCCGCTTGCCAGCAGGTAGCTCGTTGGGTTATCCAGTTTGCTGCGGTGCGCTGGCAAATGTGGCAACGGAACCAAGCGTTTACCACCGGGCGGCACGGCCGGTTCCAAAATTGCCGGTTTGGGGTATTGTAAGCGCCTTCACTTCGGGGACCTGAGGCAGCATGGGCGGAATCGGGGGCGAACGTGGACTCTGCCTGATCGCGCGCCTTGCCGCGGTGACCGCCGGCGCTCTCGCTCTCGCCAATTGCTCGGGCGGCCTTTCCGGCAAACTCGACCCCCGTTATGGCGTTAGCGCCAGCGAACGTGTCGTTGAGCCGGGTCAGCCGGTGCCGAAGGGCGGCGGGGTCTACCGCGTCGGTAAGCCCTATGTCGTGGCGGGCCGCCAATACATCCCGCAGGAAGACGTCAATTACAGCGCGGTCGGTCTCGCCTCCTGGTATGGCGACGATTTCCATGGTCGCTACACGGCGAACGGCGAAATCTTCGACATGAATTCGATTTCGGCGGCGCATCCGACCATGCCGCTGCCGTCTTATGCCCGCGTCACCAATCTTTCCAATCACCGCTCCATAATCGTGCGCGTCAACGACCGCGGCCCCTATGTTGGCAACCGTGTGATCGACGTGTCGGTGCGCACCGCCAAGCTGCTCGGCTTTTACGGCAATGGCGTAGCGCGGGTGAAGGTCGAGTATGTCGGCCACGCGCCGCTGCAAGGCTCCGACGACCGCAAGCTCGAGGCGACGCTGCGCGAGCCGGGCATGAACCTGCCGCCGGTGCAGGTCGCCTCCAACCGCGGCTATGCGCCGACTTATTTTGACAACCGTCCGGTCGCTGAGAGCCCGGCACGCGTGCCGTCGCCGCCGGAGCGGCCGTTCCGGCTGGGCGAGGGCGCCCGCAACGTGCCGGCGGTCTCCACGCCCGCCGTCGAGATTGCCGCCGCGACGCGGGCTGAGCCGGCGGAGGAGAATGCAGCCGCCGCCGAGGTATCGCCGGTTTCCGCCTATGCCCCGGCCGGCTATGATGGCCGCGCCGGATTCTTGAGCGGCCGCGGTCTTTACTGAGCCATAAAGTTCGGTCTAATCGCGCCGAGCCAGCCGTGGTGCGCGGGACGGCCGCGCGGCGGTTGCAATTTCGACGATGACCTTTCGGCATAACCTCTGGGGACGGTTGTTGGCTGCGGCGGTTCTCGGCGTGGCGCTGAGCGCGCTCGCATTCGCCGCGCCCAAGCACGAAGAGAAACCAGCCAAGCCCGCGGCACCGGTGGCGCAGAAGAAGGAGCCGCCGCGGAATAAGGACGAGCCGCTAATCGCGGCGCCGCATGCCATCCTAATCGATGCCGAGAATGGCGGCGTGCTGTACGAGCGCGACCCCGACAAGCTCATTTTCCCGGCGAGTCTCGCCAAGCTGATGACGGCCGAGTACGTCTTTCACGAGCTCAAAGAGGGTCACATCAAGCTCACCGACGAATACCCGGTGAGCGAGAATGCCTGGCGCAAGGGCGGCGCGCCCTCGCATGGCTCCACGATGTTTGCCGCGATCCACAGCAAGATCCCAGTGGACGATCTCTTGCACGGCATGATCATCCAGTCGGCGAACGATGCCTGCATCGTCCTGGCCGAAGCGCTTGCCGGCGACGAAGCGACGTTCGGCCAGAAACTCACGCAGCGCGCGCGCGAGATCGGGCTCACCAAGTCTGTGTTCACCAATTCGAACGGGCTGCCCGATCCGAACGAGCACGTCACCACGCGCGAACTGGCCATGCTCGCGCGCCACATCACCCTCGATTATCCGGAGTTCTATCCCATCTTCGGCCAGGCCGATTTCACCTGGAACAAGATCCGCCAGCCCAACCGCAATCCGTTGCTCGGCATGCTCACCGGCGCCGACGGGCTGAAGACCGGCTTCACCAAGGAAGCCGGCTACGGCCTGGCCGGCTCGGCGGTACAGGATGGGGTGCGGCTGATCGTGGTGGTCAACGGCGAAAAAAGCGCCAAGGAGCGCGGCGAGGAGGCCAAGAAGCTGCTGGAATGGGGCTTCCGCAATTTCGAGCCGCGCAACTTGTTCGCCGACGGGCAGATCATCGGTTCGGCCAAAGTCTATGGCGGCGCGCACGGCTCGGTGCCGTTGCAGGCGCCCGGCCTGGTCAAGATCATGGTGCCGAAGAGCGGCGGGGAAAAGCTGATCGCCCGCATCGCCTATCAGGGCCCGGTGCCGGCGCCAATTGCGCAAGGCCAGCCCATCGGCGAGTTGAGGGTCTGGCGCGACGACAAGCTGGTGTTGCAAATGCCGCTCAAGGCGGCGGCCAATGTCGGGCGGGGCAATATATCTGAACGGGCGCTCGACGCTGTGACCGAAATGATGATCTCACTGTTCCGCGCCGGGGCCGAGCGGCTATGATGTTTCTTTCCTGAGCTCTCCCTCCAACGGAGAGACGGGCGCCGAGACAGGGCTCAATGCGCGGACGTTTCATCACCTTCGAAGGCGGCGAAGGCAGCGGCAAGTCCACCCATGCGCGCCTGTTGGCCGATCACCTCAACAGCCTGGGCATCGAGGTGGTGCTGACGCGCGAACCGGGCGGCTCGCCTGGCGCCGAGATCATCCGGCATATCCTGTTGTCCGGCATCGCCAAGCCGCTCGGCGCGGAGACCGAGGCGATCCTATTCGCCGCCGCGCGCGACGATCATGTGCAAAGCACCATCCGGCCGGCGCTGGAGGCCGGCAAATGGGTGATCAGCGACCGCTTCATCGATTCAACCCGCGTCTACCAGGGCGCGCTTGGCAAGGTGGACGCCAAGCTGATCCGCAGTCTCGAGCGCGTGACGGTCGGTTCGGCTATGCCCGATCTCACCTTCCTGCTCGACGTCCCGGCGACCGTCGGCCTGGCCCGCGCCAAGCGGCGGCGCGGCGAGAGCACGACCGACCGGTTCGAGGCGGAATCGGTCGAATTCCATGAGGAATTGCGCCGCGCCTATTTGGCGCTCGCGGAAAAGGAGCCCAAGCGCTGCGTGGTCATCGACGGCCGCGCTCCGCGCGAAGTGGTGGCCGAGCGCATCTGGACCGCGGTGGAGCAACGCCTGCAGCCGAATCTCGCGCGGCTTGCGGCGGAGACCCCCGCGCCGTGAGCGACGAGGCCAACATCGAATTGCGCGAACCGCGTGAAACCAGCCTGCTATTCGGTCACGCCGAGGCCGAGCGCGCGCTGCTCGAGGCCTATAAAAGCGGCCGCATGCCGCATGCCTGGCTGATCGGCGGCCCGCCCGGCATCGGCAAGGCGACACTCGCCTATCGGCTGGCGCGTTTCGTGCTGGTGCATCCCGACCCACAGCTGCCGGCGGTGCAAAAAGCAAACTCGCTTGCGGTCGATGCGGACGATCCGGTCGCCCGCCGCATCGCCGCGCAGGCGCAAGCAGACCTCTTCGTGCTCGAGCGGGTACTTAACGAGCAAACGGGCAAGCTCTACACCGTGATCCGCGTCGACGACGTGCGCAAAGTGGTGCCGTTTTTCGGCTCGACCGCCGGCGCAGGGGGATGGCGCGTCGCCATCGTCGACGCGGTCGATGACCTGCAGCGCGAGGGCGCCAATGCGCTGCTCAAGATTCTCGAAGAGCCGCCGCCGCGCGCGCTGCTCTTGCTGATCAGCCACGCGCCCGGCCGCGAATTGCCGACCATCCGCTCGCGTTGCCGGCGTCTGTTGTTGCGCCCGTTTGCTGCCACCGACGTGGCGCGCGCGGTCGCCGCCGCAACCGGCCGCGATGCCGATGCGGCAGAGGTGACAAAGGCGGCGGCCGCCGCCGAGGGCAGCGTCGCTCGCGCAATCAGCCTGCTCGACGGTTCGGCGCTGGCGCTGCGCCAGCGCGTGCTCGACTTGTTCGCACAACTGCCCGATCCCGATCCGCGCGCGCTGCATGCGCTCGGCGACGCGCTCGGCGGCAGCGAGCCGAAGACGCTCACCGCCTTCATGGACCTGGTCAATGGCTGGCTGTCGGCGCAGTTATCCGATACGCCGCTGCCGCGGCACATGGCGCGCACCGCCGAGGTGTGGGAAAAAGTCAACCGCGCCGCCCGCGACGTCGAGATCTACAATCTCGAGCGCAAGCCGCTGGTGTTCGCGGTGTTCGGCCTGCTCGCCGAAGCGGCGCGGGCATGATCGGACCCTAAACGCGTGCCGTTGAGCCCGGCGTTATTTTGCCATGCGCCCCATGCCCGCGCCGGATTTGAGCGGGAGCTTCCGGGCGATCGCCCGCCATAGCGCGCCGTGCGCGAAGCGGTTCCAGGCCGCTACCGGCATTTCCACCAAGGCCGGCATCGGATCGTCACCGGAAAAACACGCGAAGGTCATAGGCTGCCGCATGCCCTTGAGATAATCGCCGACAGTCAGACTGCCGCGGGCGATCTCCTGACACGCCGCCACGATGTCGCGGCTGCCATGCATCCAGGCGACGCCCGGCCGCGCGCGCGCGGGCGCAATGCGCTCGCCGAGTGCCTGGCGGAAGGCGAGGTGAGGGAAGTCGACGCCCGCGCGTTCACCTAAGCCGCACCAGGTCCAGAAGCGGCCATTGACGTCGAGCAGCTTGGTACGACCGTCGCGGCGGTCGTGCTTAAATTCGATTTCGACCACGCCGGTGTATTCGATTGACTTGAGGAAACGGCGGGCGACGTCTTCCACCGTGCGGTGTTCGATCATCTCCACGAATGTGCTCGAGCGGCCAAAGTCGATCGGATGCTGGCGCGTGCGCCGCGCCGTGAGCGAGGCGATAGGCTCGCCGCGCTCGCACAGCGCCGCGTATGAGAACTGCACTTCGCCGCTGCCGGGGATGAGTTCCTGCACGATGATGGCGTCGCTGCCGACCAGGGCCGCCGCGCGCCGGTAAAGCGCCAATAATTCTTCGCGGCTCTCCGCCCGCCAGGCCTTGGCCTGGGTGAAGGCATCCTCCCCTTGGCGGAAGGCCGGCTTGAGGATCACCGGAAAGCGGCAATTGAGCCGCTCGACGTCGCGCAGGCTGCGCGGCTCAAAGCTCGCCGGGCAATCGATGCCGAGCTCGGCCGCGCGGCTATAGGTGAGCCGCTTATCGTAAACCCACTGGATGGTGCCCCAGTCGGCGGTGGCGACGCGAAAATATTCCGAAAGCAAAGCGTGCTTTTTCGCGATCAGGCGCATGTCCTGATCGCCGGTTGCGATCAGCACCCAGCCCTGTATGCCGTCCCGCCGGGCAAGGTGGATGATGGACGACAGGCCATCGGGATGCTCGGCGCCGGGCCAGGGAATGCTGCGTTGGACATAGCGCGAATAGGTCGGGATCGGATGGTTGGCCAAAAGCCAAACCGGAATCCCTTGCCGGCCGAGGCTGCGCGCAATGGCAATGCTGACATGGGCGCCGCCGACAATCAGGGCGCCTAGCGCGGCCTTCGTCATCGCCGTTCGTGCCCCGCGGCCAGTGTCAGTTCGGGCTCGGCAACACCGTCATCTTCGCGGGCAAGCTTGGCCGCCGCGCGGCTGACGCGGCGGGCGGCAAAGCCGGCGCCGGCGATGAAGCGCAACAGCGGCCCGAAACTGCCGACTGCGGCGGCGCCGACGAAATGCAAGCCGGGCACGTTCGATTCCAAGGCGCCGTTGAGCACCGGCATACCATCATGGCGCGCGATTTTGGCGCGCACCGTGGGCTCCAGCATCGTCATTTTGGCGACGTCGATGTGATAGCCGGTCGCCAGCATGACGTGGTCGAAGGTCTTGCCGCGGTTATCCAGCGTCAACTCGACGGCATCGCCAGTACGGCGGGCCGCCAGGATCGTGCGGCCGTCATCGACCAGCACGTCCTTGAGGCGTGGCCGGAGCCACAGGATGGCGGTCGCCCGCAGGTTCACCTCGTTCCAGCGGTCGCGCCGCGACTGCGGGAAATGCTGCAGGATGCCGGGCGCTTCGTTGACCCAATTGCAGGGGAAGGGGCCGACCTGCGAAGGCGGGATCAGCATATCGCCGAGCATGGCCCGCACCGCCCGGCGCAAGCCGCTGCGCTTGGCAGGATCCGCGTTCCAGACTAGATGACCGCGGCAGATCAGCTCGACCTCGGCGCCGGCCTCGTGCAGCAGCGCCGCCGACTCGCAGGCGCTCTGCCCGCGGCCGATCACCGCCACGCGCTTGCCGCGATAGCGCTCGGAATCGGTATGTTCACAGGAATGGCTGACCAGCGCGCACGGCAGTCCGTCGAATTGCGGCGGACGGTACTCATGACCGAGCAGGCCGGTCGCCATCACCACGCGTCGGGCGAAAAAGGTGTCGCCGTCTTCCAGCACGAGGCGGAAGCCGTCGTCTCGCGCGTCCACCCGAGTCACCATGCGCGTGTCGAGATCGGGCGCCACCTGCTCTTGGAACCACAGGCCGTAGTCGACGAAATTCTCGACCGGCAGGAGCTTGGGCACAGCGAGGCCGGCCTGGCGGTAATAGTCGTCGAGCGTGAAGCAGCCGCGCGGTTCGGCGATGTGGGTGGCCGCCCAAGGCGAACGCAGCTTCATGCCAACCGGCATGTTCGTTCGCCAAAACGACAGCGCATCGCCGAAAATGCGGATCGGCACATTGGCAGCGCGCAAATGCGCGGCCGCGGTAAGTCCATAGGGGCCGGCGCCAATGATGGCGACCGCCGAACGGTTTGTGCTTTGCAGCGGATTGACGGCGATGTTCACAGGGCTTCCTTCTGCGCACTCAGGTCCTACGGGAGGATGGCGAGACGTAGCCCAGTGTTCTTAGCAGTTTGACAATCGTTACAAATAAACCTCGGCAATTAACGCTAATACGCTGGTGGAACCACGCTTTTCGCCCAGCCGCGCGGTATCGTAAGCCGCGCGTTAACGGCACTCGATAGGCCGAGGCATTTGTGGCGGGCGGCGGGACCCGGAATGCAATCTTGTCTTTGCGTTGTATCAAATTACCGGCGCATGCCCGCCGCGCATCTGCGCCGGCCACGACCTGCCGCGGATTTGATCTCGATCAGATTCGGCGCGGCGAATTCCGTCTACAAATCCAAATAGTTCCCGCCGCGTCGGGAAAGTTAGGGCAGTGCCGGCCGCAAGCCGCAAGACTTTCAGGCCGCGCGCTTCTGGTGGGCTCGTGCTTCGGGTATGCTTTCAATGATGCGGCGTCTATCCTTGGGGGAAACAGGATGAGCATCTCAGAAGATTTCTTGAAAAAAGAAGATCTGCGCTCGCAACTGTTTGGCGACGTATGGCGCAACTTGATCCCGGAGGTATTCCGGGATGTACCGACCTATTACGACAAGGGCAACGCGGTCGCCTCGCTCGGCAGTTGCGCGTGGTGGAGCACGACCTTCGCCAAGGCTGTGCACAACCACTTACCGCCAGGCTCCAAGGTGCTCGACGTCTGCTCCGGCACGCATGACATTCCGCTCAAGCTGCTCGGACTCGATCCGACTTTGGAAATTCACACCGTCGACGGCAGCCAGCACATGACGGCCGAGGGGCAGCGCCGCGCGCGCGAGCGCAAACTGACCATCCATGCCCGCGTCTGCGACGCGCATGTGCTGCCGTTCCCCGACAATTCGTTCGACGCGGTGACGCTGCAATTCGCCTCACGCCACCTCGAGATCATCCGCGCCTTCAAGGAAATCCACCGCGTGCTCAAGCCGGGCGGCATCTTCTGCCACGACGACATGCTGCGGCCGGCCTCGCGCATCGTCGAGGTGCCTTACCTTGCCTATTTGCGCTTCTCGGTGTGGTTTACCGCCAAGCTGTTCGGCAGCTCGGCCGAGAGCATGAAATGCGTGGGCTATTTCGCCGACGCCATTCACCACTTCTATAAGCCGCGTGAATTGGACGATCTCTTGCGGGGCGTCGGCTTCACCGACATTGAAAGCCGCAGTTTCCTCACCGGCGTGATGTCCTATCACATCTCACGCAAGCCCCTGGCTTAGCCGCCGGCGGCCGATAACACCCCTGTCACAGCGCGGTGTTAGGGCTTATTGTTGCGCAAAAGCGGAGCGGGCCATCGTCGGCCCGCCCGCGGATCACAAGGGGGGGCGCCCATGAAGCTGACTACGATCGCCGCTGCATTCGTCATCGCCGCCGTGCCGATCTGCGCGCAGGCGCAGAAGCCGCCCAAGGCGACCAAGGCAGATGCGGAAAAAGTCGTCAAACTGATCAGCGCCGACAAAACCAAGACACAGGCCTATTGCGAGATAAACAAGCTCGGCGAACAGATCGATCAGGCCGAGCAGAAGAAAGACAGCAAGACCTCCGCGGCGCTGTCGCAGAAGATGGACGAGCTGAGCCAGAAGATCGGTCCCGAATACATCGCGCTGATGGACGGCATGCAGGACCTCGACCCCAATTCTAAGGTGGCGCAGGACATCGGCGCCACCATGGAAGAGCTCGACAAGCTGTGCGGCAAGTAGCGCCTTCGGCGCGCGCGGCTCAGGGCGGGGCGACCTGCGCCTGCCGCGCGCGCCAGATGGCGACCGTCATCCAGCCGCTCGAGGTGCCGACGAAGCCGCCGGCAATGACGTCGCTGAGAAAGTGATAATTGGCCCCGATCAGCCCCACTGCGACCGCCAGCACGATAAGCGCGCCGGGCGGCCGCAGCTTGGGATACATGATCCACACGACTGAGATCACCGCGCAGGTCACCGCGGTGTGCCCGGACGGGAATGAGGCATAGCCCGGTCCGCCGTGGAATGGGTTGAAGCCATAGGCGCCGTCGCGGATGAACGACGGATTGTTCTGCACCCAAGTATCCGGCCAGTAGCGACCGAAAGCGAATTTGAGCTCCATCTTGGTGGCTTCCGCCACGATCAGGCTGACGCTGGCCAGCGCGCCGGCGGTCACGGCCTTCACCATCGGCCGCCCGGATAGGGCCCACAGCCCAAAGACGATGAAGGCGATGACGGAGAGCGGATTGAGCAGGTCGGGAATGTGGGTGAGGCTGGCGAAAGCCTCGCGCTGCGCATTGTGCGCGTGGGCGAGCAGGGCGAGCGGCCGGTCGACCCAGACATAACAGACGACGACCGCCAGGGCAGTCAACAGCAGCGCAATCAGCCAGCGGTGCAGGGCGGTCATGGCAACGGCTCGGCGGGGGATTCGGCGCACCCATTCCCTCTTGTGCCAGAAGTGCCGCCCGCCGCAAGAGCCCGGGGCATCAGCGTCGTTTACAGCAGCTTAACCTTAAGCCCTGCATACTTTTTCCGCCGCCCGACATGACGCCGGGCGGCGAATGGGGATGCGGGGCAAGGTTCCAACCGTTCCATGCGAAGCAAGACCGGCTGACGCGCCATAGCGGCGCAGCGGTAACGGTTTCGGTGTAATGGCGTTCGAGTAGCGTAGCCAATGGCGAAAACGGTTGCGGCGTATTACGAGATCCCCAGTTTCGACCATCGTACTATCTTGCTCGCCGATCCGCGTCGCATCGCGCAGGCCGTTCGGTTTGTCACTAATACAGCGATTAGCGGCGTCGCTGCAGTAGCGGCGATCGGCTTTGCCGGCGCCGGATTGACGCTGGTTGCGGCCTTTATCCTCAACATCGCGATTGCCACGAACCCACATGTGCGGGCGCCGGCGCTCACCGGCCCGGCGGCGCTGGCGATCGCGCAAAACAACGCGGATTTAAGTGTCCCGCCCGCGACCTTCGATGCGAAATGGGCGCGCATGGTTGCCTCGCTGCCAGCCGGCGCCGTGCCGCTATTGGCGCAGCCACGAATTGAGACCGCCGCCAATATTCCGCTGCCGCCGGCGCGCCCGGTCGACGTTCAACCAAAACACGAGGTCGCTGAGGTATCCGCTCCGACTCAGGTCGAAAAATTGAACCCAACGCCGGAAACCCCGGTGCCGCTGCCGCGAGCGCGACCGGCACCAGCCGTCGCCGCGCAGGCACCAGCCGCCCAGCCCACGCCGCGGGTCGCGGTTGCCGCGCCGGCGCCGCCAATGCCCGCGGAGAATCGCCCGGTTGCGCGGCAACAGGCGCACAACAAGGCAACCGCGCTGCCCGCTGCCGACAGCCGCACGGCAATCTACGATATTTCGGCGCATACCGTGTATCTGCCGAACGGCGAGCGGCTAGAGGCCCATTCGGGGCTGGGGGACAAAATGGACGATCCGCGCTACGTCGATGTGCGCCTGCGCGGGCCGACGCCGCCTAATGTCTATGACTTGAAGCTGCGCGAGGCGCTGTTCCACGGCGTGCGCGCGATTAGGCTGACCCCGGTCGACGATGACAAGATGTTCGGCCGCGACGGCATCCTGGCGCACACCTACATGCTTGGCCCCAACGGCCAGTCGAACGGCTGCGTGTCGTTCCGCGATTACGACAAATTCTTGCACGCCTTCTTGCGCGGCGAGGTCGACCGCATGGTTGTGGTGGCGAGCATGCGCCCGCGCGCGCCGCGCTTTGCTGACACAAAGGCCGCCGCTTTCGATCGTTTTGCGGCAAACTATTGAGGGGGCAGGGCGCCGCCGGGCGCGGGGAGGGCGACCGATACGCCTCGAACGACTAGGCTCTCGCGCTAAGGCCGAGCGGTTCCTATTTCAGTGCCGATTGCGGACGGGTGGGCCGCTAGCGTACCGCCTTTGCACCTACCTACTACGTTCGCCTTCTTGAATTCCGCCCTTGATTCGGTCGCCATTGCCCGGCACAAGGCCGGGCAAGAAGCCCTGAATCGACCAGAAAATGCCCGATAAACAGCCCTTTTACATCACGACCGCGATCTCCTACCCGAACGGCCCGCCGCATATCGGCCACGCCTACGAGGCGATCGCCACCGACGCCATCGCCCGCTTCATGCGGCTCGACGGCTACGACGTCTATTTCCTCACCGGCACCGACGAGCACGGGCTCAAGATGCAGCAGACCGCGGCACGCGAGGGCATTACCGCCCGCGAGTTGCGCGACCGCAACGTGCCCAAGTTCGAGGCCATGGTGCAGCGGCTGAATCTGTCGAACGACGACTTCATCCATACCACCGAGGAGCGCCACCATCGTTCCTCGGAGGAAATCTGGCGCCGGATGGAGAAGAACGGTGACATCTATCTCGACAAATATGCCGGCTGGTATTCGGTGCGTGACGAGGCCTATTACGCCGAAGACGAGACCCAGCTCAACGAGCACGGCAAGCGCGTCGCCACCAAGACCGGCACGCCGGTCGAGTGGGTGGAGGAGGAGAGCTACTTCTTCCGCCTTTCCGCCTATCAGGACAAGCTGCTCAAGCTCTACGAACGGCCGAATTACGTGCTGCCGAAAGAGCGGCTCAACGAAGTCGCCAGCTTCGTGCGCGGCGGGCTGCAGGATCTGTCGATTTCGCGCACCACTTTCGACTGGGGCATCCGCGTGCCCGGCGACGACAAGCACATCATGTATGTGTGGGTCGATGCGCTCACCAACTACATCACCGGTGTCGGCTTTCCCGATGACCAAAGCGAGAAATTCAAGCGCTACTGGCCGGCGGCGCTGCACGTGATCGGCAAAGACATCGTGCGCTTCCATGCGGTGTACTGGCCGGCCTTCCTGATGTCGGCCGGCATCGATGTGCCGCAGCACATCTTCTCACACGGTTTCTTGTTCAATCGCGGCGAGAAGATGTCGAAATCGGTCGGCAATGTGGTCGATCCCTTCGCGCTGTGCGACGCCTACGGGGTCGACCCGCTGCGCTATTTCTTTTTGCGCGAGATCCCGTTCGGGCAGGACGGCAATTATAGCCACGAGGCCATCGTCAACCGCATCAATGCCGATCTCGCCAACGACCTCGGTAATTTGGCGCAGCGCTCGCTGTCGATGATCGGCAAGGCCTTCGCCGGCGTGCTGCCGGCGCCGGGCGAGTTCACCGCCGAGGACAAGACGATCCTGGCTGCCGCCGATACGATAATCGGCACTGCGCGCGAGCACATGAAGACGCAACAGTTGCACCAAGTGCTCAACGCGATGTGGGCAGTCGTGGCTGACGCCAACCGCTACTTCGCCTCCGAGGCCCCGTGGGCCAAGGCCAAGACCGACCCGCAGCGGCAGGGGACGATCCTTTACGTCACCGCGGAGGTCCTGCGGCAAGTGGCCATCCTGGCCCAACCATTCATGCCGAGTTCAGCCGCGAAACTTCTCGAGCTTCTGGCGGTTCCGCTCGAGGAACGCAGCTTCGCCGAGCTTGGCGACAAAAAGCGCATCGCTGCCGGCAGCAAACTGCCACCGCCGGCGCCGGTGTTCCCGCGTTATGTCGAGCCAGAGGCGAAGGCTTGAACATGCTGGTGGACAGCCACTGCCACTTGGATTTCCCCAACTTTGCGTCGGAGCTCGACGCTGTGGTGGGGCGCGCCCGCGCCGCCGGCGTCGGCCGCATGGTCACCATCTCAACGCACGTGCGCAAGCACGCGCAGGTGCTGGCGATTGCCGAGCGGTTCGCTGACGTCTTCTGCTCGGTCGGCACGCATCCGCACAATGCCAAGGACGAGCCGGAGGTCGACGCCAAGATGCTGATCGCGCTGGCCAAGCATCCGAAGATTGTGGCGATCGGCGAGGCTGGCCTCGATTATCACTACGACAACAGTCCACGTGATGTGCAAGCGCGAAGTTTCCGCCAGCATATCGCCGCGGCCCGCGAGACCGGCCTGCCGCTGGTCATCCATGCGCGCGACTGCGACGCCGACATGGCGCAGATCCTGCAAGAGGAAAGCGGGCAGGGCGCCTTCCCGGCCGTGCTGCATTGCTTCACCGGCGGCCGCGATTTGGCTATTTGCGCGATCGACCTGGGGCTTTATGTGTCGTTCACCGGCATTCTCACTTTCAAGAATTCCGCCGATCTGCGCGCGATTGCCGCTGGGCTGCCGGGCGACCGCATCCTGGTCGAGACGGATGCGCCTTATCTTGCGCCGCTGCCGCATCGGGGCCAACGCAATGAGCCGGCCTATGTCGTCGAAACCGCTAAAGTGTTGGCGCATGCGCGCGGCATTTCGCTCGACGAAATCGCGCGGCAGACCACCGACAATTTTTTCCGGATGTTCAGCAAGGTCCCGCGTACTCTAGCGAGCGCCGCATGAGCCTGCGTTTCACCATTCTCGGCTGCGGGTCGTCGATGGGCGTGCCGCGCGTCGCGCTCGGCTGGGGCTCCTGCGATCCGCACAATCCGAAGAACCGCCGGCGGCGCTGCAGCCTGCTGGTGGAACGCGTCGATGCGCACGGGCACCATACTCGCGTCCTGATCGACTGCACGCCCGATCTGCGCATGCAATTGCTGGGCGCGGAGGTCGATTGGCTTGATGGCGTGCTGATCACGCACGAGCATGCCGACCACACCCACGGCATCGACGATTTACGCCCGCTGTTCGTCCACAAGCGCCACCGTTTGGACGTGTATCTCGACGAGCCGACCTCGCGCGCCATGCATGCCCGCTTCGGCTATTGCTTCATGACGCCGCCGGGCAGCGAATATCCGCCGATCCTGAACGAGCACCGGCTGACGCCCGGGCAGCCGGTAACCGTTGACGGGCAGGGCGGCCCGATCGAGGCACTGCCGGTGCTACAGGGGCACGGCGATATCCCCTCGCTCGGCTTCCGCATCGGCAATCTGGCCTATTCCGCGGATATCAAGGACATGCCGGCGGAGAGCTTTGCCGCCATGGCCGGCCTCGACGTCTGGATCGTCGATGCGCTGCGGCGGGCGCCACACCCCAGCCATTTCAATCTTGACGAGGCGCTCGACTGGATCGAGCGGGTGAAGCCCAAGCGGGCGGTCCTCACCAACCTGCACAGCGACATGGACTACGCTAGCCTACGCCGCAGCCTGCCGCACGGCGTAGAGCCAGCCTATGACGGGATGACGATCGATCTTTAATCTGAAACATTCGCTCTGCGCCGTATCGCATTGGAAAACTAGAGTAAGCGCCGTTCAACGTCACGCTTCGGCCAATCGATCAACGCAATGAATAGGGCAGATTTCTCAATAGCTTGCCCTATATTCTTAAGGTCAGTCAGCGGCAATAGGTTCCATGGCCCAAGAACCAGTAATGTTCCATAATAAATCTTATGCGAATTATGTAGCCGCCGTCGCGACCTACGGCGCTCTCTACGGTCGCGCTTTCCTGCCGCAACGAGCCTCCGCGTGAAGCCGTCCCGCGATATCGCCCGCCTGATCGAAATCATGGCCGCCTTGCGCACGCCGGGCACCGGCTGCCCGTGGGACCTCGAGCAAACGTTCCGCACCATCGCGCCCTATACCCTGGAGGAAGCCTATGAGGTGGCCGACGCCATCGCGCGCGGCGACCTCGTCCACCTGAAGGACGAGCTCGGCGACCTGTTGCTGCAGGTCGCTTTCCACGCGCGCATGGCGGAGGAGCAAGGCGCCTTCGACTTCGGCGACGTGGTCGAGACGATCACAGCCAAGCTGGTGCGCCGGCATCCGCATGTGTTTGCCGATGCCGAAGGGCGTACCGCTGAGGCGGTCGAGGGCCTGTGGGAACGCATCAAGGCGGAAGAGCGGGCGCAGCAAGGCGAGGCGGCGCGGAAAGGCGCGCTCGCCGGGGTGCCGGTCGCCCTGCCCGCGTTAACCCGCGCCCTCAAACTGCAGAACAAGGCCGGCCGCGTCGGCTTCGACTGGAACGATCCGCGCGCCGTGCTGGCGAAGATCCGCGAGGAAGCGGACGAAATCGAAGCCGAGTTGGTCGCCAACAAGAGCGAAGCGGCGGCCGAGGTCGGCGATCTGCTGTTTGCGGTGGTCAACCTCGCGCGCCATCTGGGCGCCGACCCGGAAGACGTGCTGCGGCAGACCAACCTCAAATTCGAGCGGCGTTTCGCCGCCATCGAGCGCGCCTTGGCCGCCCGCGGCAAGACGCCCAAGGAGGCGACCTTGGCCGAGATGGATGCGCTGTGGGATGAGGCCAAAGAGGCAGAGAAGCTCGCCAAATAGGCCTTACCGTCTGCGGTCACCTTCGGCTGTCATGCCCGTGTAGGCGGGCATCCAGTAAACACCGGCGTCAGAGCCTACCCGGTCCCCGCGTCCGCGGGATGACCGGCTAATGAGCGAACCTCGCCCTCACCTGCGCGGCCTTGTCGGCGTCCGCGCGGATGGTGACCGCGAGCAAACCATCGTCGCGCATGGCTTTCGAAAGAACTTCGGAATGGCGATAGAGCCAGCTCAAGCCAGCGCCGTCGGCAGGATCGATGGCCAGTTCCAGGGTTTGGCGCTTTTCGCCCAGCCGCGCTTCAATCGCGCCGAGCAGCCCTTCGATCCCTTCCCCGCTCACCGCCGACACCAGGATCGGCCGCCGCGCTGCCGGTTGCCGTTGAGTCAGATTGGACAGGCGCTCGCGTCCATCGGCGTCGAGCCGGTCGATCTTGTTCCAGACTTCGATCAGGCGCGGGTCCGCGGTTGCGATGTCGAGTTCGCCGAGCACCTTCTCGACGTCGCGCGACTGCGCCTCCGAATCTTCATGCGACATGTCGCGCACATGCAGGATGATGTCGGCCTCGATCACCTCTTCAAGCGTGGCGCGAAAGGCCGCCACCAACATAGTCGGCAGATCGGAGATGAAGCCGACCGTATCGGAGAGAATGACGCGGTTGCCGTGCGGCAGCGCAACTGCGCGCAAGGTCGGGTCAAGCGTCGCGAACAGGATGTCGGCCGACAGCACCCTTGCCGCCGTCATGCGGTTGAACAGCGTCGACTTGCCGGCATTGGTGTAGCCGACCAACGCCACGATCGGATAAGGCACCCGCCGGCGCGCTTTGCGGTGCAGCTTGCGTGTGCGCTTGACCTTGTCGAGCTCGCCCTCGATACGCTTGATGCGCTCCTCGATTACGCGCCGGTCGGCTTCGAGTTGCGTTTCGCCGGGACCGCCGAGGAAGCCGAAGCCGCCGCGCTGGCGCTCGAGATGGGTCCAGGAGCGCACCAGCCGGCTCTTCTGATAGGTGAGATGCGCGTGCTCGACCTGCAGCGCGCCTTCGCGCGTGCGCGCGCGGCGGCCGAAGATTTCTAGGATCAAGCCGGTGCGATCGATGACCTTGGCGTTCCAGGCCTTTTCCAGATTGCGCTGTTGCACCGGCGAGACCGGGCAATCCATCACCACCACCGAGGCAGAAAGGCTTTTGACCAGCCCGGAGATCTCGTCGACCTTGCCGGCGCCGATATAGGTCGCCGGCCGCACCTCGTTGAGGGTGACCAGGCCTTCCTGCACCACGTTGAGGTCGATGGCGCGCGCTAGTCCCGCGGCTTCTTCAAGCCGCGCCTCCGGGGTGCGCGTTTCCGCGCGCGCGCCGGCTCTGCCCTCGCGCTTGAGGCACGGCTCGATGACGATTGCGCGCCCGCTCTCCGAGCCCGACGCCGTCGGGCTCAGGAGATCGGCGCGCTTGTCACGCTGGCGTCGTTCCAATCAGACCTTGTCCCCAGCCGCCGCTTCTTCGCCGCCTTCGAACAACTGGATCGGGTGACCGGGCATGATGGTTGATATCGCGTGTTTGTAGACGAGCTGGGAATGTCCGTCCCGCCGCAACAAAACGCAGAAGTTGTCAAACCAGGTCACCACGCCTTGCAATTTCACGCCGTTGACCAAAAAGATGGTCAGCGGAATTTTTGCTTTGCGGACGTGATTGAGGAAAGTGTCTTGTAAATTTTGCGCACGTTCGGCTGCCATGGCCGTGTTCCATTTTTTGCCCGCGTCTTTTGCGCGAGACCTTCCTTGTCCGAGCCCTATGCAAGGGACACACCCACGCACGCGCCGCCTTGCCCCTCGCAAAGCGGTCCCAAGCCCAAGAAACCGCCATTAGAAGGCAGGTGGTCCTCCGGCGCAAGCACAAGTTGGCGTGGCCCCGATCAAATTACTGAAATTCCTAATATTTTACCGTGATGCCGGCGGCGATTTTAGGCGGAACGCGAACCGGCCAGGCTGCATAATCAGCCAATCGCGGCGTGGCAGTGATAATCGCGCCGCAGCGCAATCGCCACCAGCCCGGGCGCTCCGTTGCCGACCGGGCGGCCGTCAATGCTGACTACCGGCAGCACGGTCTGGCTCGCAGAGGTCACGAAGGCTTCGCGCGCGGCATAGGCTTCCTCGACCGTGAAAGCGCGTTCCTCCAGGGTCAGTCCCTGCGCGCGGATCATGTCGAGCACGACCGAGCGGGTGATGCCGGGCAGGATGTCGTTGCCGAGCGGACGGGTGACCAGCTTGCCGTCGCGGCTGACGATCCAGGCGTTGGACGATGCGCCCTCGGTGACGCGGCCCTGCGCGTCGACCAGCCAGGCCTCGCGCGCGCCCCGTTCGCGCGCGCTCTGCTTGGCGAGCACATTCGGCAGCAGCGCCACCGATTTGATATCGACCCGTTTCCAGCGCTGGTCGGGCACGGTAACTACGGCAATGCCCTCGGCGGCCAGTTGTTCGAGCCGGACCAGATCGTTGCTGCGCGCGGTGACCACGACCGAAGCCGCGGTGCCGGCCGGTGGAAAGGGAAAATCGCGCCGCGCCACGCCGCGCGTGATCTGCATATAGACGATGCCGTCGCGCACGCGATTGCGCCGCACCGCCTCGTGCAGGACGATGGAGAGCGCGGCAAGCGACATCGGGCGTGTGAGGCGCAGCTCGTTGAGGGAGCGGTCGAGCCGCGCCATGTGCCTTGCCTCGTCGACCAGGCGCCCTCCCCGCACCTCGCAGACCTCGTAGACGCCGTCGGCGAATTGATAGCCGCGGTCCTCGACCGAGACCTTGGCCTCGCTCCGCGGCAGGTAGCGGCCGTTCACATAGGCGAATCGCGACATCGATCAGCCTATGCCGAGCGCTTTGAGCTTGCGGTGCAGCGCCGAGCGCTCCATGCCGACGAATTCGGCGGTCCGTGAGATATTGCCGCCGAAGCGGCTGATTTGCGCCACCAGATATTCGCGCTCGAACACCTCGCGCGCGTCGCGCAGCGGCAGGCCCATCAGATGCTCGCCGCCATCGCCATTCGGCATCTGCGGCACCATCGAGCCGACATCGGGCGGCAGCATGCTGGCATCGAGCACGGCATTGGGATCGCCGCCGGCGAGGATCATCAGCCGCTCGATGTTGTTGCGCAATTGGCGCACATTGCCGGGCCAATTATGCGATTGCAGCACAGCCATGGCGTCTTCGCCGATGCGCCGCTTCGGCAGGCCGGTCGCCTGCGAAATCTGGTCCATGAAATAGTCGACCAGATCGGGGATGTCCTCGCGCCGCTCCGCCAAAGGCGGCACGCGGATCGGTACGACCGACAGGCGATGATAGAGATCCTCGCGGAACTTTCCCGCCGCGATCTCAGCTTCCAGGTTGCGCGTGGTCGACGACACGATGCGCACGTCGACCGCGACCTTGGCGCTGCCACCGACCCGCTGGAAGGTTTGATCGACCAACACACGCAGGATCTTGTTCTGCGTCTCGCGCGGCAATTCGGCAACGTCGTCGATAAACAGCGTGCCGCCGTCCGCCTCCTCTAAGGCGCCCGCCTTGCGCTCTTCCGCGCCGTTCGTGCGATCGACGCCGAACAATTCGACTTCCATGCGCTCGGGCGTGATGGCGGCGGCGTTGATGACGATGAAGGGGCCGCTCGCGCGCGCCGACATCTGGTGGATCATGCGCGCGGTGAGCTCCTTGCCGGCGCCGGACGGGCCGACGATCAGGATGCGGCTGTTGGTCGGCGCCACCCGCTCCATGGTTTGGCGCAATTGCGCAATTGCGGCCGAGCGGCCGATTAGCGTTGCCGGCTGCGGCGCCAGCTGCTTGAGCTGCTTGACCTCGCGCTTGAGGCGCGACGTCTCCAGCGCCCGCTCGGCCACCAGCACCAGGCGATCGGCCTTGAACGGCTTCTCGATGAAATCGTAGGCACCGTGCTTGATGGCGGCGACCGCGGTTTCGATATTGCCGTGCCCGGAGATCATCACCACTGGCACCGCGGGATGTTCCTGCTTGACAGCGTCGAGCAATTGCAGCCCGTCGAGCTTCGAGCCCTGCAGCCAGATGTCGAGAAATACCAGGTTCGGCTTGCGCGCGGCAATGGCGGCGAGCGCATCGTCGCTGTTACGGGCGGTGCGCGCCTCGTAACCCTCGTCCTGCAGGATGCCGGCCACAAGATCGCGGATGTCGGCCTCGTCGTCGACGATGAGAATATCTGCAGCCATGCCCGCTCACCCGTTCGCGTTGTTCTGCTGTTTTTCAGGCTCGGAGGCTTGAATGTGGCCGGCGGCGGAAAACCGCACGCGCAGGCAAGCGCCCCTTTGGCCGGGAATTTTTTCGGCGGCGTCGCGCAGCTCGATGGTGCCGCCGTGATCCTCGACGATACGGCCGACAATGGCGAGGCCGAGGCCGGTGCCCTTCTCGCGTGTCGTCACATAGGGCTCGAGCAGCCGGCTGCGGTTTTCCTTCGGCAGGCCGATGCCGTTATCGACCACGTCGATGACGATGTCGTCGCTCTCGCGTGCGGCATAGACGCGGATCGAGCCCTTGCCGAGCTCGCCTGGCGGCACCGCCGAGATCGCTTCGCTCGCGTTCTTGATCAGATTGGTGAGCGCCTGCGACATCAGTCGCCGGTCGAAGCGCGCCGGCATCGGGTCTTCGGCAACCTCGGCGTCGATATCGATCTCCGGATGGCCGACGCGCATGAGGAACACGGCTTGCCGCACGGTGTCGGCCACGTCCTCGGCGGCGATCACTGGCTTCGGCATGCGGGCGAAGCGGGAGAACTCGTCGACCATGCGGCGAATATCGTCGACCTGGCGCACGATGGTATCGGTGCATTGGTCGAAAACGCCGCGGTCCTCGCCGATGACTTTTCCGTATTTGCGCCGGATGCGCTCGGCCGAGAGCTGAATCGGCGTCAGCGGGTTCTTGATCTCGTGCGCGATGCGGCGCGCGACGTCGGCCCAGGCCGAAGTACGCTGGGCGGCGACCAATTCGGTAATGTCGTCGAGCGTTACTACATAGCCGCGGTTGGATTCGTTCGATTGCTCGCTGGTGATGCGGATCGAAAGGTTACGTTCGCGCCCGTTGCGGGTGATGGTCACCTGATCCTGCGTGCGTGCATTCGCGCGCGCCGCTGCCATGAAATCGGCAAGCTCCGGGAAGACCTCGGTCAACGGCTTGCCGAGTGCCTCGGCTTCGGTTCGGCCGATCAGCTTTTCCGCCGAGCGGTTGAGGATGCTCACGCGCCCGCCGCCGTCGACGCCAATCACGCCGGCGCTGGCGCCCGCCAGCACCGCTTCGGTGAAACGCCGGCGGCTGTCGATAAGGTCGCGCGCCCGCATGATGTCGTCACGCTGGCTGCGCAGTTCCTGCGTCATGCGGTTGAATGTCTCGCCGAGCTGCGCCAGATCGCCTTCCGACTGGCGCACCGGCACGCGCACATGCAGATTGCCCGTTGACACCACATTGGCGGCGCCGATGAGGCGGCGGATCGGCGCCACTAGGCGATTGGCGAAGTCCAAGCCGACCCAGACCGCCGACAACAGCACGGTGAGCGCGATGATCGTGTACATCAGCGCGAAAGCAATTTGCACGCCGTAGCGGCGGGCTTCGATCGCGGCATATTCGCTCACGCTCTCCCGTGTCGCCTGCAGTTGCGGCACCACGTTCGGATCGAGCAGCCGCGTGACGTAGAGATAATCGTCGGCGTAGTTATGCAGCTTGATGACCGCCGCCACGTAATTGGTGTCGGGCAGCAGCACCAGTTGCGGATCGGTCTCGCCGATGCGCGGCAGCGCATCGCGCGGCGGCATGGCGAAGGTCTGGTTGATCTTGAGGTCGGCGCGGCCGACGACG
>Ga0187771_10000362_pt1 | contig 27277 bp, 28 predicted proteins | sample 0116_SJ02_MP15_1_FD_133139 | JGI IMG/M metagenome (GOLD analysis project Ga0187771, IMG submission 133139) | Tropical peat soil microbial communities from peatlands in Department of Meta, Colombia - 0116_SJ02_MP15_10_MG | ecosystem: Environmental > Terrestrial > Soil > Wetlands > Peat | place... | reverse complement strand
GAAACATCAGGCGCTCGAGCAGGAAATCAATGAGTGCCTCACCCACCCCGCGGTCGATGATCTGAAAATCGTGGAGCTCAAGCGCAAGAAGTTGCAAGTGAAGGACGAGATCGAGCGGCTGCGGCACGACACCCACGCCAGCGTGCACTGATCGGTCCTTCCTCACGTCGTTTTTGAAAAGCGCCGCCCCCGGCGAAGCGTCGGAGGCGGCGTTTTTGCGTTTTAAATTGCCCTCTATCGAATTGCCCTATAATGCCTCCCAGCAAAGCGGCCGGTGCACAGCCCATGTCCCGGGGAGACGCCCAATCATTGCCAATCACATCGCGCGCGCGTTCGCCGCGCTCGTCTGCCTCTTGGCGGCGCTCGGCGTCGCCCGCGCCGATGACTATCCGAACCGCGTCGTCACGCTGGTGGTGCCCTATCCGCCGGGCGGCGGCGTCGACGCCATGGCACGCGTGGTGGCGCAGAAGCTGTCGGATGCCTTCCACCAACAGGTGATCGTCGACAACAAGCCCGGCGCCGGCGGCAACCTCGGCACCCGCGCCGTCGCCCATGCGGCGCCCGACGGCTACACGCTCTTGCTCGGGCACACCGGCACCATTTCGATCAATCCCAGCCTGTACGCGCATGCCGGCTACGATCCGCGCAAGGACTTCGCGCCAATCGGGCTGGTCGCCTCGATGCCGGTGGCCTTGCTCGCGTATCCGTCGTTTTCGGCCAAGTCGATCGCCGAGGTGATCGCGCTCGCCAAGCGCGAGCCCGGCAAGCTCAACATCGGCACCTCGGCGCTCGGCACCGGCGGCTACATGTGCGCCGAGCTGTTCAAGTCGGAGGCCGGGGTCGACGTCGCCATCATTCCCTACAAAGGCACCGCACCGGTGATGACCGATCTGCTCGGCGGCCACGTGCCGGTCGCCTTCGGCGTGCTGCCGCCGGCGCTCGGCAATATCGAGGCCGGCAAACTGCGCGCCATCGCCGTCACCAGCAAGAAACGCTTTTCGCTGTTGCCGGACGTGCCGACCTTCGATGAATCCGGCATGCCCGGCTTCGAAGCCGTGCTGCATTACGGGCTGCTGGCGCCGGCCGGCACGCCGAAAGAGATTGTCGACAAGCTCAGCACGGAATTGCGCAAGCTGGTCGATACCACGGACGTGCAGCAACGCATCCACGCCGAAGGCGGCGATCCGCTCACTTCGACGCCGGCCGAATACGCCGCCGACATCGACAAGGAAGAAAAGAAGTGGAGCAGCCTGGTGCGCAAGCTCAATCTGAAGGTGGAATGAGCTCGGCCTTAGCGGTCGGCTCGATGGCGCGCTGCAGCAGCGTCTGATTGGCGAGCTGCTGCTCGGCGAGCGCATAGCGCTGCTCGCGCTCTAGCACGATGATGGCGAAGATCAACGCGCTCGCCAGCATGGCGCCGTTGAACAACACGTCGAAGGCAAGCCGCGCCGGCGAGCATTTCGCGTCCTTGCGGCGGTGATGCGGTAAGGTCGTCGGCAATGGTTACCTCATTCGCTTCATGGCACCTGGCATGTGCAACGCCTCGGGCCGCGAAGTGTTCGCCATACGTCACGCGCCATGGCTAACGCCGCGCGACCGATCGCACCTGGCCTATCGGCATACTGCGGTCCGATTCCACTGCGCTGTCTGAGAATGCAAATGCCGAGCCAGCTTCGACATACGCGCGCCGGTCGGCCGATTTGAAAATGCGATGGAAAACGGCGGCCCTTCGATTCAGGTCATAGGCAAAAATGCTGATTTGCTGCAGCTTGTAGGTCTCCTTGGCGTTTGGCCGCTCGCGCTCGCGCAGCAGGCCGACGGACAACGAAAGAGCAAAAGAGGGGCATTTTATGCGCACATCATGAGCATCTTGATTGCGGCATTGGCAGTCGCGATGGCGACGCAGACAGCGACACAAGCGGCCCCGCAGGCGGCGGGCAATCCGCGCCGTCATCGAAGAACGCCGGCGTCACCACGATGCGGGTCGCCCGGCAGCTTAAGAAAAATGCCGGCACACCTCGCGTGACGCCGGCGCCGACGCGCACCATCACGCGCGTGCCAACACAAACTCGCAGCGTCATCACCAGCGAGCCAACTCGGCTGGTCACGCAGCCGACGCGGACGATGATCAAGTCGTTGGGAACGTCGAAGCCGACGAGCGTCACGACGAAGGTGAATGAGCCGACGTTCACCACGACAAAGAAGTCGACTTTCACCACCACGAGCACGACGAACAAGCCGACTCTGACCACCACGACGAAGAAGCCAACGTTCACCACGACGACGACGAAAAAGGCCGACGCTGACCACCACCACGACCAAGCCAGTGGTCATGCAAGGCAAGACCGGCCTGACACAGGGGCCCGGCAAGTTCGGCAAGACTGGCCTGACGCAGGGGCCGGGTAAGGTCGGCAAGACGGGTCTCACGCAAGGTCCGGGTAAGCTTGGCAAGACCGGCTTGACGCAAGGTCTGGGCAAGTTCGGCAAGACCGGTCTGACGCAAGGTCCGAGCGGCAGGTTCGGCAAGACTGTCGTCAGCGGCCGTGAAAATCGGCGCGTTATGGTCAATCGCGAGCGCCGCCGCATCTTCGTCAATAATCGTTGGCGCATGCTGGTTCCGTTCGTCGCGCTCGGAGCATTCGTGGTTGGTGCCGAGACGCTCTATGCAGAAGGCTACGTGCCGGTGCCGGAGCCGGTCTGCACCGGCTACACCGAAGATGGCTCGCGGCTACGGTGGATGGCCGTGCCGACCGAGGACGGCGGCACCGAATATCAGTGCGTCGCTTATTCACCGCAACGGGACCGCGCGATCACCGAGATCGAGCTGCCGGAAACTCCGTTAGCGGAAGCGCCGGTCGAGCCTCCTCCGCCGGAGACCACCGGCGTCGGCGCGGCGAACGAGCCGGCCGCAACTCCGCCGGCCCCGCCGACGCCTGCCACGGCTGCGACCTGCTGATCTACTCGGAAGCAAACTTCCAGGGTCTGTCGTCGCCGGTCGAGGAGAGCCAGCAGGCTCTCGGCGAAGCTGGCTGGCAGAACGAGATCGCCTCGCTGCAAATCAAGGCGGGAACCTGGAACTTCTATTCCGACGAGAATTACGGCGGCGACATGATGCGGCTGGGCATCGGCTCTTACGGCACGCTTGACCCCAAATGGAGCAAGCACATCGGCTCGTTCATGTGCTCTGAGCCGGGCAAGTAACGGACACTAAAGGCGTTCGTCGCCTGCACCGTTCCTCTCGCCTGCAAGGGTGGGGGAATTTGCTTTCGCCGTGCTCTGGCCATATTGTTGCCTATACTGCGTCGCTTCGAAACACGCATGAGGCCGTCATGAAGCTTTTGCCGTCTTCCTCGCGTCATCGCTTGGCCGTGCTGGCCGGAGTACTCGGCCTGGTGTTGTGGGGCGTGCCCGCCGCGCATGCTTTCACCATCGACAATCAGAGCAACACCAATGCCGACGGCAGCGCGCGCTATACCGATCCGGACGAGCGGTTCTCTAGCGGCAGCAACGGGCAGACCACGTTCAAGTCGGGCAATGCCACCTTCCAGTTCGGCCAGGGGCAGTCGTTCGACCAGCGCTACAATCCGAGCAACTTGTTCAACCCGAACGGCCGGCCGGGCGACGACCGCTGAGCTGATCGTCCGAAGCGAGCGACGAAGATGAAAGGGGCCCGTTGCGGACCCCTTGTTGTTTGCGACCAGCCGCGCCGCGTTATTCGCCGGCGGCTTTCACATTGCCGCAATCGGCGCCGAGCCATTTGCCGGCGATGACGCGCTTCATCGTCATCGAACGCGCGCCTTCACTGATGGTCATATTGACGGTGCCGGACACCGCTTCCGGGCTGCTGGTCTCGAAGTGGAAAGTGCCCGAGGTGCTGTGCCGCGGGTTGGTGCATTGCACGCGCACGTCCATGGCCGAGGCGGTGCTCGACACCACAGTCGGGTGACAGCCTTCGCTCACCTCGCGGTCGTTCGCCTCGATGCCGCGCTTGAGGCTTTCCGCCGTGATGCACTGCTTGAACACGCGCGGCTGCGACACGCGCGCGCGGCTCGCCGCTATCGCCGCCTCGATTTTGGCGCGCCGGTCGGGCGGCAGGCGGTCGAGCATCTCCTGCGGGATCGGCAGCGCGCCAGTGGCCTCGCCGGTCGAGGTCATTTCCCACAGGCCGGGGCGCAGGTTGAGGGTGATCGGGGCGGCAGAAGCGGCAAGCGCGCCGCAGCTGAAGGCAAGGCCCGCAAATACAAGGCGAGAGACGGACATGGGTGATCTCCCTCGGTTGGTCCTGTTCCCCCAAACCGAATGAGCCGCGCTGAGCGGCCCATGCCCCCGTCCGCGCGAATTATAAGGGCGGTTCCCGCGCGTCGTCCATGTGGATCGCTGCGGTGCCCAAGCAGGCCAGAAAGCGGGTGGCGCCGAGGCGCCGGCCATGTCACGCCGGCGTCTCAACGGTGAGATGCAGCATGGCCAAGAGCTATTACAGCACGGTGTTCGTGCAATCGGCCGATACGGTCTGGAGCATCGTGCGCGACTTCAACGCCTATCCGGTATGGGTCGACCGCGCGGGGACAAGCGAAATCGAGGGCGGCAAGTCCGGCGAGACGGTCGGCGCCGTGCGCCGCGTGCTTTACAATGGCCGCACCCTCCGCCAGCGCTTGCTTGCGCAGTCCGATGTCGAGCGCTCGCAGACCTACGCCTTCGCCGAGGAGGGCGCGCTGCCGATCGAGAACTACCGCGCCACGATCAGGGTGACGCCGGTCGTCGACGGCGACCGGGCCTTCGTCGAGTGGTGGGCGACCTTCGATTGCGATGCCGGTGAGCGCGAGGAGCGCGTCACGTTGTTCCGCGTCGCCTTTGCCGGCTGGCTCGAGTCGCTCAGGCGCAATCTGGTGAAGGCGGGGCTCTAGACGCCCTTTGCCATCTCCCTCAGCTTGAACTTCTGAATCTTCCCGGTGCTCGTCTTGGGGATCTCGGCGAACACCAGATAACGCGGGCATTTGTAGCCGGCGAGATGCTGCTTGCACCATTGCAACAATTCATCGGCGCTCGCCTGCGCGCCCGCCTTCAGTTCGACGAAGGCGCAGGGCGTCTCGCCCCATTTCTCGTCGGGCTTGGCCACCACGGCGACTGCCATCACCGCCGGATGCTTGTATAACGCGTCCTCCACCTCGATCGAGGAGATGTTCTCGCCGCCGGAGATGATGATGTCCTTGGAGCGGTCCTTGAGCTGGATATAGCCGTCCGGATAGATCACGCCGAGGTCGCCGGTGTGGAACCAGCCGCCCATGAAGGCCTTCTCGGTCGAGGCCTTGTTCTTCAGATACCCCTTCATTACCACATTGCCGCGCATCATCACTTCGCCCAGCGACTCGCCGTCGCGCTTGACCGGCACCAGCGCATCGGGATGGCGCACGTCGAGCGCCTCCAGCACCGGATAGCGCACGCCCTGCCGCGCCTTCTTTGCCGCCTGCTCGGACGGCGGCAGCGCGTCCCAGTCGTCGCGCCATTCGTTGACCACCGACGGGCCATACACTTCGGTGAGGCCATAGACGTGAGTGACGTTGAAGCCCGCGGCTTTCATGCTAGCAAGCACGGCTTCGGGCGGCGGCGCCGCGGCGGTCGCGAAGTTGACGACATGCGGCAGCGGCTTCTTCTCGGCGTCGCTCGCGTTGAGCAACGTCGCCATCACGATCGGCGCGCCGCACAGGTGCGTCACCTTGTGCGTCGCGATCGCGTCGTACATTGCCGCCGCGCGCACCTGCCGCAGGCAGACATGCGTGCCGGCGACAATCGACACCGTCCACGGGAAGCACCAGCCGTTGCAGTGGAACATCGGCAGCGTCCACAGGTACACGGGGTGCTGCGGCATCCGGCAGGTGATGACATTGCCCATGGCGAGCAGATAGGCGCCGCGATGGTGATAGACCACGCCCTTGGGATCGCCGGTGGTGCCACTCGTGTAGTTGAGCGTGATGGCGTCCCATTCATCGTCCGGCATCGACCACAGATAATCAGGATCGCCTTGGGCGATGAAGTCCTCGTATTCGATCTCGCCCAGCCGCTCGCCGGCGCCGGCATATTCCGGATCGTCGTAGTCGATCACCAGCGGCTTCGCTTTACACAGCGCCAGCGCGTCCTTCGTCACCTTGGAATATTCGCGGTCGATGATGACGACCTTGGCCTCGGCATGATCGAGCGAGAAGGCGATGATCGGCGCGTCGAGCCGTGTGTTGAGCGTGTTGAGCACGGCCTGGCACATCGGCACGCCGTAATGGCATTCGAGCATGGCCGGCGTGTTGGCGAGCATCACCGAGACGGTGTCGCCGTGCTTGATGCCGCGGTTGGCCAAGGCGGAGGCGAGCCGCCGCGTGCGCGCGTAGAACTCGGCGTAGGAGCGCTTGAGCGGGCCGTGGATCACGGCGGTATGCGCCGGGAAGACGCTCGCCGCGCGCTCAAGAAAGCCGAGGGGCGTCAGCGGCTGATAATTAGCCGGATTGCGGTCGAGATCGATGTCGTAGGGCGTTCTTGCCATTGGTTGTTTCCCCTTCGACGCCGAGCGTAGCGAAGGGGACGGGTGGCAATCAATCGCCGCCTTCACCTCTCCCCTCACTCGGGGAGAGGGAAGTCACCCGTGCAGAAAGTCGCCTATGCCCGTGCGCATCAGGCCGATCGCGATAACGAACATCAGCACCGTGGTAATCTTGTAGAACAATTCCTGCGGCGTAATGCGCACCACCCAGAAGCCGAGCGCATTGGTGGCCATGGCAAGCGGCAACAGCGCGAGCGAAGTGGCAAGCCCCTTGGTGTTGAACTGGCCGAGCGCGAGATAGGGGATCACCTTGAGCGCATTCACCGTGGCGAAAAAGAAGGCGGTGGTGCCGACGAACTTCATCTTCGCGAGCTTCTGCGCCAGCACGTACATCTGGAACGGCGGCCCGCCTGCCTGGCAGAGCGTGGAAGTAAAGCCGGACAGCGCGCCCGACACCACGCCGCCGGCGACCGGCGGCTTGCCCGTCTCCTCGACGATACGGCGCGGGCCGACCCAGTGGTAGAGCACGAAGCCGATGGTGATGACGCCGATCAGGATGCGCACGGCGGCGTCCGAAATATAGGCCGCCAGCACCCAGGCCAAGCCGACGCCGACCAGCGCGCCCGGCACGGTGATCGCCAGGATGTGCCAGTTGCACTCCTTGCGGTAGACCCATAGCGCGGCGGCGTCCTGCGCCATCATGATCGGCAGCAGCACGGCGGCAGCCTCGAGCGGCGGCATCACTAGAGCGAGCATCGGCGTCGCCATCTGCCCTATGCCGGCAAAGCCGCCCTTGGACAGGCCGAGCGCCACCACTGCGGGGATGGCCAGCGCGTAGAACATCGGGTCGGTGATGATGGTCACGGACGCTCCTGGTCATTCCGGGGCGCGGCCGTCAGACCGCGAGCCCGGAATCCACTGCCCCGGTGCCGCGGAGCATGGATTCCGGGCCGCTCGCTAACGCTCGCGTCCCGGAATGACCGAATGTCTACAACCAATTGGGTAGGCCTCTCTTGCTTAAAATCAAAGCCATGGCGGGGATGGCCGCGCCAGCCTTGTTTGCGCATGGCCGCCGTTCCACAATCCCGGCCAAAGAACCGTCATCCTGAGGCGGCCGCCGATAGGTGGCTATCGAAAGGACGACGGCCCGCGCCGTCATCCTTCGATGCTCGCTATCGCCAGCGCCTAAGGATAAGGATGACGCCTCTAGGAAAGGAAACAACAATGGACGCACCGACCAGCCGTTATCACGACACGTATGCGCGCTGGCGGCGCGACCCGGAAGGGTTCTGGGGCGAAGCGGCGCGCGAGATCGACTGGTACGAGCAGCCGCAGAAGGTGCTCGACAAGGACGCCGGCATCTACGGCCGTTGGTTCGTGGGCGGCGTCTGCAACACCTGCTACAATGCGCTCGATCGCCACGTACTCGACGGCCGCAACGATCAGCTCGCGCTTATCTACGATTCGCCGGTCACCAACACGGTGAAGACCTTCACCTACGGCCGCCTCTTGTCCGAGGTGCAGTTGCTCGGCGCCATGCTGCGCGACTTCGGCATTGCGAAGGGCGACCGCGTCATCATCTATATGCCGATGGTGCCCGAGGCGGTCATCGCCATGCTCGCCTGCGCGCGCATCGGCGCCGTGCATTCGGTGGTGTTCGGCGGCTTCGCGGCGAAGGAGCTCGCCACCCGCATCGACGACGCCAAGCCGAAGGTGATTCTGTCGGCGAGCTGTGGCCTCGAGGGCGCGCGCGTCGTTCCCTACAAGCCGCTGCTCGACGAGGCGATCGAGATCGCTAAGCACAAGCCGCAGACCTGCATGATCTTACAGCGCCCGCAATGCACCGCCGAGCTCGTCGCCGGCCGCGACCACGACTGGCGCCAAGTGTGGGAGCACGCGGTCAATTACGCCAAGACTTCGGAGTGCGTGCCGGTCCTTGCCACCGATCCGCTCTACATCCTCTACACCTCTGGCACCACCGGCATTCCCAAGGGCGTGGTGCGCGACAATGGCGGCCACATGGTCGCGCTGAAATGGTCGATGCAATATCTCTACGGCGTCAATCCCGGCGAGGTGTGGTGGTCGGGCTCCGACGTCGGCTGGGTAGTCGGCCACTCCTACATCGTCTATGCGCCGCTCCTGCACGGCTGCACCTCGATCCTCTACGAGGGCAAGCCGGTCGGCACGCCGGACGCCGGCGCCTTCTGGCGCGTCATCGCCCAACATGGCGCCGTGGCACTGTTCACCGCGCCGACTGCCTTCCGCGCCATCCGCAAGGAGGACCCGGACGGCAAGCTGCTCAAGCAATACGACCTGTCGAAATTCCGCACGCTGTTCCTCGCCGGCGAGCGCGCCGACCCGCCGACCATCCAATGGGCGGAGCAGCATCTGAACAAGCCGGTGCTCGATCACTGGTGGCAGACCGAGACCGGCTGGTGCATCGCCGGCAATCCGGTCGGCCTCGGGCAATTGCCGGTGAAATATGGCTCGGCCTGCGTGCCGATGCCGGGCTACGCCATCGACGTCGTCGATGAGTCGAACCATCCGGTGCCGGCAAACAAGATCGGCTCGATCGTGGTCAAGCTGCCGCTGCCGCCGGGCAACTTCCCGACGCTATGGCAGCAGGACGAGCGCTTCAAGGAGAGCTACCTCGCCGAGTTCCCCGGCTACTACAAGACGGCGGACGCCGGCTACAAGGACGAGGACGGCTACATCTTCGTCATGAGCCGCACCGACGACATCATAAACGTCGCCGGCCATCGTCTGTCGACCGGCGGGATGGAGGAGGTGCTCGCCTCGCACCCAGACGTCGCCGAATGCGCCGTGCTCGGCATCAAGGACGAGCTGAAGGGCGAGGTGCCCTGCGGGTTCATCGTGCTCAAAGCCGGCGTCAACCGCCCGCCCGAGGAGATCGAGAAGGAGATCGTCGCATTGGTGCGCGAGAAGATCGGGCCGGTCGCCGCCTTCAAGCTCGCCATCACAGTGGCGCGGCTGCCGAAAACGCGCTCCGGCAAGATCCTGCGCGGCACCATCAAGAAGATCGCCGACGGCGATTCCTGGACGATGCCCGCCACCATCGACGATCCGGCGATTTTGGATGAGATCGGCGTCGCGCTGAAGGGGCACGGGGTAGGAGGATAAATTGGCTTATGATGCCCACCCCATTGTCACCGCGTATGCAGCTCAAAATACTTCCGCAAAATCGCGTTGATCCGCGTTTGATAGCCCCTTGCGCGCGGGAAAAGAGTGGTCCCGCGAAGGCGGGGCAGGGCTATGGCCTACCGGGGGCCGCAAAGAACACGGGCGACGGCGCGCGTCCGCGCAACTTTTGCCACCACGGCAGCCAGTGCCAGAGCGTGTCGGAGGCAAGCACTAGAACGACCGCTGCCAGCGGCGCCAAGCTTGAGCCAGCGTCGGGTCAACGCGATCAGCAGCGTCCGCAGCACTAGCGCGACGAAATAGCCGCTCGCCAGCGCAACGCCGATCAGCTCGAAGCGGTCGCGCCGCTCGGTCGGGATGCGTCATCAGGCGATGATCACGCCGGTCAGAACAGTACGCCGAGCCCACCGGCGATCAGCACCACGACGCGCAACGCGTCCAGGCTTTGTCCCCCCATCGTCCTCACTCCCCAAATTCGACGCGACAGTGTAACAGAACTGAGCGCGCCCCCCCCGCGCAAATGCAGAAGGACTGCGCTACCAATGCCTCACTTCATCTGCACTGCCTGCGGCATGCAATATGCCGAAAGCGATCAGCCACCGCCGCAATGCTTAATCTGCGAGGAGGAGCGGCAATACGTGCCACCGCGCGGGCAGGGCTGGACCACGCTCGAAGCGCTGTCGCGCAGCCACATGAACGCCCTGCGCGAATACGAGCCGGGCATCATCGGCATCGGCGCCGGTTTCGCCATCGGCCAGCGCGCGCTGCTCTTGCGCACCGCAGGCGGCAATGTGCTGTGGGATTGCGTCGCCACGCTCGATGCGGCGACGGTCACCGCAATCAAGGCGCTCGGCGGCCTCCAGACGATCGCCATCTCGCATCCGCATTTCTACACCACGATGGTGGAATGGGCGCGAGCGTTCGATTGCCGCATCCATCTCAACGCCGCCGACAAGCAATGGATCATGCGGCCAGATCCAAGAATCTTTCTGTGGCAGGGCGATACTTGCAAACTCTGGGACGGCATCACGCTCGTCCGCTGCGGCGGCCATTTCGCAGGCGGCACGGTGCTGCACTGGGCAGGAGGCGCAAACGGCCGCGGCGTCGTCTGCGCCGGCGATATCTTGACGGTCGCGACCGACCGCAAGTGGCTCTCCTTCATGCGCAGCTATCCGAATTTCATTCCGCTGTCGGGGCACGAAGTGGAAGCTATCGGTGCGGCCATGGCGCCGTATGCCTTCGACGTGCTCTACGGCCACTATTTCGACCGCCTCATTCCGAAGGACGCCAAGGCGGTGCTGGAGAAATCCGTCGCGCGCTACGTCGCGGCGGTCAACGGGACGAGGGGATACTAATCGGCCTCATCCTGAGGAGCATCGCGCAGCGATGCGTCTCGAAGGATGAGGCTGCCTCATGGTTCGAGACGCGTTGCTTGGCAGCGCTCTCCGAGCCGTGAGGCCGAGAGACTTACTCTTCGCTCTTCCCGCCCTTGCCGCCGAGCTGCTTGAGCTTGGCGAACACGGCGTCGACGTCGAGTTCCGTGCCGCTCGGGCGCTTCTCGGCTTCGGCGGCATGGGCGGCAGCGATTTCCGCCTCTTTCTTCGCGGTGGTTTCCGCGGCCGGCAGCAGCGTCGCGCCGGTGTCGATCGGTGTCGGCTTTTCCTTGTTGGCGCGGTTGACCTCGAAGTCGAGGTCGGTCTGCGAGCACAGGCCGAGCGTCACCGGATCCATCGGCGTCAGCGCGGCGGCGTTCCAATGCGTGCGGTCGCGGATGGCAGCGATGGTCGACTTGGTGGTGCCGACGAGGCGCATGATCGCCGCGTCCTTAAGTTCCGGATGATTGCGCACCAGCCAGAGGATGGCGTTCGGCCGGTCCTGCCGGCGCGACACCGGCGTGTAGCGCGGGCCCTTCTTGCCGCGTTCCGGCGCGGGAACCGCGACCCGGGCCTCGTTCAGCGTCAACCTCAACTCCGGATTGCCCTCCGCCGCGCTGATCTGCTCGCGCGAGAGTTGCCCGGTCTGGATCGGGTCGAGACCCTTGATGCCCTGCGCGGCGTCGCCGTCGGCGATCGCCTTGACCTCGAGCGGATGCAGTTTGCAGAACTCGGCGATCTGGTCGAAGGTCAGCGCGGTATTATCCAACAGCCATACGGCGGTCGCCTTTGGCATCAAGGGTGCTGCAGTGGCCATGGCAAATCTCCTCTACGCTTCGCCCGCCCGCCGGGCGAAGCACCAGATCATCGATGATGACTGGAAAGTGGCCGGAATATAGGTGCTCGGCTGCAGGCGCGCAACTATGCCGTCTTGACAGGGTGGGGCGGCGCGGCCCATGTGCAGCCCTGAAACGCGCGCAAAACCGGCGCGATTCCCCAGGGACCTCGGATGCAAAGTTCGGACAAGCCCGCACTTAAGGTGCTGCTGTGCTCGCCGCGCGGATTCTGTGCCGGCGTGGTGCGCGCCATCGAATCGGTGGAGCGGGCGCTGGGTGTCTACGGGCCGCCGGTCTATGTCCGCCACGAGATCGTGCACAACCGCTACGTGGTCGAGGCCCTGCGCGCCAAGGGGGCCGTTTTTGTCGAGGACCTGTCCGAAATCCCTGACACCGACGCCCCGGTCATCTTCTCGGCGCATGGCGTGGCGCTGAGCGTGCTCGCCGAGGCGGCGCGCCGCCATCTGTTCGCGCTCGACGCCACCTGTCCGCTGGTGACCAAGGTGCACCGCGAGGCGCAGATCCACTACCGCCGCGGCCGCCAAATCCTGCTAATCGGTCATTCCGGCCACCCGGAGGTTATCGGCACGCTCGGCCAACTGCCCGCCGACGCGATAACGCTCATCGAGAGCGTGGCTGACGCCGCGAGTTTCGTGCCGCGCGACGCCGGCAACCTTGCTTACGTGACGCAGACTACGCTGTCAGTGCAGGACACCGCGGAGATCGTCGCCGTGCTCAAGCAGCGCTTCCCGGCGATCGCCGGGCCGAGCAAGGACGACATCTGCTACGCCACCACCAACCGGCAGGATGCGGTCAAATGCGTGGCTCCCATGGTTGACGCCATGATCGTGGTCGGCTCGCCCAATTCGTCCAATTCGCAGCGGCTCACCGAAGTGGCCAAGCGCGCCGGCTGTGCGCGCGCGGCGCTGGTGCAGCGCGCCGCCGATATTGACTGGAACGCGTTCGCCGGCATCGAGCGGCTCGGCATCACCGCCGGCGCCTCGGCGCCGGAAGTGCTGGTCGAGGAGATCATCGACGCCTTCGCCGCGCGTTACGCGGTGAGCGTCGAAACCGTCTCCGCCACTGAGGAGGACATGTTCTTTCCGCTGCCCCGCGCCCTGCGGGAGACCCAGGCGGCGGAGTGACTTATGGCCGTCTATACCGACGTCACCGCAGACGATCTCACTCAGTTCCTCGCCGGCTATGAGATTGGCGTGCTGTTGTCCTACAAGGGCATCGCCGAGGGCGTGGAGAATTCCAACTTCCTCGTCCACACCACGGCCGGCAATTTCATTCTCACGCTCTATGAGAAGCGCGTGGCCGAGGCGGACCTGCCGTTCTTCCTCGCGCTGATGGAGCATCTCGCCGCGCGCGGCATCACCTGCCCGCAGCCGGTGAAGAACCGCGCGGGCGGCATGCTCGGCAAGCTCGCCGGCCGGCCGGCGGCGATCGTCACCTTTCTCGACGGCCTGTGGATACGCCGCCCGAACGCAGGCCATTGCGCGGCGGTCGGCGAGGCGCTGGCCGGCCTGCATCTCGCCGGCGCTGATTTCAAGATGCGGCGGGCGAACGCGCTGTCGATCGACAGCTGGCGCGTGCTCTACGAGCACGCCAAGCCGCGCGGCGACAGCGTGCGGCCCGGCCTGTGCGCGGATATTGCCAAGGAGCTCGATACGCTGGAACGGTTCTGGCCGCGCGATTTGCCGGCTGGCGTGATCCACGCCGATCTGTTTCCCGACAACGTGTTCTTCCTTGGCGACACGCTGTCCGGGCTGATCGATTTCTACTTCGCCTGCACCGACACGCTTGCCTATGACGTCGCCATCTGCCTCAACGCATGGTGCTTCGAGCCGGATCACTCCTACAACGTCACCAAGGGGCGCGGGCTGCTCAAGGCCTATGGCAAGGCGCGCGCGCTATCGGCGGCCGAGCGTGCGGCGCTGCCGGTGCTCGCGCGCGGCGCGGCGATGCGCTTCCTGCTGACGAGGCTAGTGGACTGGCTCGCGGTGCCGGATGGCGCGCTGGTCAAGCCGAAGGATCCGCTCGAATATTTCCGCAAGCTGCGCTTCCACCAGTCGGTGAAGAACGCGAGCGATTACGGGGATTGAAGCGTGACCGAGCAACGCGTCACCATTCACACTGATGGCGCCTGCTCGGGCAATCCGGGGCCGGGCGGCTGGGCCGCGATTCTCACTTTTGGCGACCACGAGAAGGAATTGAACGGCGGCGAAGCGCGCACCACCAACAACCGCATGGAACTGATGGCGGCGATCTCCGCGCTGGAGGCGCTCAAGCGCCCGTGCCTAGTCGATCTACACACCGACAGCGAATACCTGAAGAACGGCATAACCACCTGGATTCACGGCTGGAAGAAGAACGGCTGGCGTACCGCCGACAAGAAGCCGGTGAAGAATGTCGATCTGTGGAAACGGCTCGATGCCGCGCTCGCTCAGCACACCGTGCATTGGCACTGGGTCAAGGGCCACGCCGGTCACGCCATGAATGAGCGCGCCGATCAGCTCGCACGCGAAGGCCTCATCGCCGCGCGTGCCGGCGCTCTCGGGGCGATGAGGTCGAAGTAGCTGCGCTGTCATGCCCCGCGAAGGCGGGCCATCCAGTACGCCGCAGCGTCGAAAGCGAACCGCAAGCGTTCGTGTCTACTGGATCGCCGCCTGCGCGGGCGATGACACTTTGCTAGAGCTGCTTGAGCAGTGCCTCGCCGCCGGAAATGTCGCACTTGCCGGGAGCGTCCTCGATGTTGAGTTTCTTCACCACGCCGTCGTCGACCAGCATGGAGTAGCGCTTCGAACGGATGCCGAGCCCGTTGCCGGAGCCGTCGAAGGCCATGTCGATCGCCTTGGCGAAATCTCCGTTGCCGTCGGCGAGGAAATCGATCTTGCCGGCCGCGCCGGTCGCCTTCTTCCAGGCCTCCATGACGAATACGTCGTTGACGGCGGTCACCGCGACAGTGTGCACGCCCTTCGCCTTGATCGCATCGATATTGTTGAGGAAGCTCGGCATGTGCAGGTTGTTGCAAGTCGGCGTGAACGCGCCGGGCACCGCGAACAGGGCGACTTTCTTGCCCTTGAAGATGTCGTCCGTGGTGCGGGGCTTCGGACCTTCCGTGGTCATGACGCGAAACGTCGCGCTGGGCAATTCGTCGCCGACTTTGATGGGCATGGCCGTTCTCTCCTGATTTTGTGAGGCGCAAAATAGCGCAAGGCACGGATTAGTCGAGATGAGTCTTGACCTCGGTGGTGCGGTCGCCCTGCACGATGGTGAAGGTCAGCTCGAACGGGCCCTTGGGATCGACGCCGGGCGGCAGCCCGTCAAGCTCGAAACCGAATTGCTGGTGGCCGGGCGGCGCGCCTTGCGCCGGCTTGGGAATGGGCAAGGCCCATTCCGGCGTCGGTCCCTCGACGAACAGTTCGACCGGCTCGCCGGCCGGCGCGGCGAGATCGACGAACACCAGCGGCTTCCGCTTGTCGTCGTTGGCGCGCTTTGCCGTCAATCCGGCGTCTGCAGCGGAAACGGGTTGCGGCACGCGCGCTTCCGCCGCGGTGAGCGCGGGATTGTCCGCGCCGCCGCTGGGCGGGATTGTCAATTCCACATGCGCTTCGACCGGCACGCACAGCTTTTCGCACACCGCGTAGTCGATCTTGGCGCGCAGCGTCACCGGCTTGTCCTTCTGCCGCGGAAAGACGCGCACCGGCAGAATGACATTGTTCTTGTAGCCGATGGTGGTGCCGGCCTCGTCGGTAAAAGCGTGCGGCGCCGGGAACAATACCTTCGCCGTCGCCAGATTGTCGGAGCCGGAAAAACTGAAACGCGGCGGCACGCCAGAATCACCCGGGTACCGCCAATAGGTATGCCAGCCCGGCTCCATCTTGATCTCGATGCCCGCGCGCAGACTGTCGGCGCCGTTCTTGTTGGCGCCGGCGATGAGACGAATGGCCGAGTAGTTGTCCTCGACCCAGGGCGAAGCGTTGGCCGCGCGCGCCGGGCCGCCGATCGCTAAAGCAATGCCGCAAACGGCCAATGTCGCGCCGATTTGGCGGGGAAACATTTTCATGGCGTCCGGTCTAATCGGTTAACACGCGTTCCGCCACTGAATTCATTGTGAGCACGGCAGAACAAGTTCGGGCATGACAGCGATTTCGCCACAATTCCATGTTTCTATATGACGGTGAATGATTGAAATTTCCGCACCTTGCATTGTTTGCAAACGTGGAGCGATTGAGTAACCTTTTGCCATGAAGCTTGCACGCACGTCGCCCGGCAAGAGCTCCGCGCGCGGTTATCTCGACGGCCAGATGCTGATCGCGATGCCAGCGATGAGCGACGAGCGTTTCGCGCGTGCGGTGATCTATGTCTGCGCGCATTCGAGCGAAGGCGCCATGGGCATCGTGGTCAATCAGCCGGCCGCCAATATCAAATTCCCCGATCTGCTCGTGCAGCTCGAGGTGATCCCGGCGAGCGAACGCATCCAGCTGCCGGTGCGAGCGGAAGACGTCAGGGTGCTCAAAGGCGGGCCCGTGGAGACGGGGCGCGGCTTCGTGCTGCACTCGGCCGATTTCTTCATCGAGAATTCGACGCTGCCGATCGACGACGGCATCTGTCTCACCGCCACGCTCGACATCCTCAAGGCTATCGCGCGCGGCAACGGGCCGGAGAGCGCCATCCTCGCGCTCGGCTATGCCGGCTGGGCGCCCGGGCAGTTGGAAAATGAGATCCAGCAAAACGGCTGGCTGCATTGCGCCGCCGATTCGGAGCTGATCTTCGGCACCGACATCGAAGGCAAATACGAGAAGGCCCTGCGCAAGATCGGCATCGATCTCGGCATGCTGTCGAGCGAATCGGGTCACGCCTAGGGCACGACCTCGAGGTGTTCGCTGGTCAGCACGCCGGTGGCGGCCTGCGCGCTCATCGGTTCGCCGAAGGCAAATCCTTGCGCGTATTCGCAGCCCATCTGATAGAGCTCGACCGCGTCGGAATCGGTTTCGGCACCTTCCGCGACCACATCCATGCCGAGATCGTGCGCGAGCGCGATGATCGAGCGCAGGATCACCGGCCGCGTGCCGCGCGCGGTAGTGCGCACGAACGACTGGTCGATCTTGATGGTGTCGAAGGGGAAGCGTTGCAGATAGGCGAGCGAGGAATGCCCGGTGCCAAAGTCGTCAAGCGAAAGGCCGACGCCGAGCTCCTTGATGCGGGTGAGCATCTGGGCGGCGTGCTCGGGGTTTTCCATCACCAGCGACTCGGTGATCTCCAGCTTGAAGCTGCCGCGCGCCAGCGGCGCGCGCGACAGCACGCTGCGCAGATCCTGGATTAGATCGTGACGCAGCAATTGCCGTGACGACACGTTGACGCTGGCGAAGATCGGCTCGCGCCCGCGGTTGCTCGCCTGCCAGGCCGCCAATTGGCGCGCGGTGCGTTCAAGCATGAACAGACCGAGATCGACGATCAGACCGATTTCCTCAGCGGTCGCGATGAACTCGACCGGCGACAGGCGACCGAGCTTTGGATGATCCCAGCGCGCCAGCGCCTCGAAGCCGGCGATGGCGCGGTCCTCCAGCCGCACGATCGGCTGGTACAGGACCTTGATCTCCTCGCGCTCGATGGCGCGGCGCAGCTCCGATTCCATTGTCAGCCGGTCTGTCTTGCGCGAGCGCATGGCCGGCTTGAAGATCTCGATGCGGTCGCCGCCGATTCGCTTGGCGTGATACATCGCGAGCTCGGCGTCCTTGAGCACTTCCTCGCTGCTGCGCGCCTGGTTTTCGGCGAGCGCCAGGCCGATCGAGGCGGTGATGAAGATTTCGCGATCGTTGAAGCCGATCGGCGCGCGCAGCGTGCGGCGCATGGTCTCGGCGCAAGCCACGATGCGCGCCGGCTCGCGTTCCGACAACAAGATCAGCGCGAACTGGTCGCCAGACAGCCGCGCCAGCGTGTCCTGCGGCTTGAGCAGGCGCGTGAGCCGGCGCGCGATGGTCAGCAGCACGGAATCGCCGATCGAAATGCCGACCGAGTCGTTGACCTGCTTGAAGCGGTCGAGGTTGATCACCAGCACCGAGGGGCGTAGTTGCGGATCGCTGCGGGCGAAGCCGAAGGCCGCTTCCATGCGGTCGAGAAACAGTTCGCGGTTGGGCAGGCCGGTGAGATTGTCGTGCACGGCGTCGAACAGCAGCCGCTCCTCGGCCTTCTTGAAATCGTTGACGTCGGTCAGCGTGCCGACGAGGCGCACCGCTTCTCCGTCCGAGCCGACCACCGGGCGCGCCTTAAGCGTGAACCACAGATAATGGCCGTCGGTGGCGCGCAGGCGGAACGCCTGATTCAGCCGCCCGCGCCGTTGCTCCACCGCGTTGTCGAGCGAGGCGCGGAAGCGGTCGCGGTCGAGCGGGTGTAGGATTTCGAGCCAGGCGGCCGCTGGTCCTTCCAGCGTGCCCCGCTTCAAGCCGAGCATCTGCTCGGTTTCCGGGCTGGTGTAAATCTTATCAGCAGAGACGTCCCAGTCCCAGATGAGATCGCCGGCGCCAGTGAGCGCCAGCGCACGGCGCTCGACGTCGGAGACGATGCCATGCGTGATGCCGCCGGCGAAGGCGTGCTGCATCACCGTGAAGCCGATCAGCATTACGATCAGCACCAGGCCGCCGAGCAGGGCCGGGCCAATGATGTCGTTGGTGACGGCGCCGGTGACGGCAAGTCCCGCGGCCGCGGTCCACACCACGAGCAGAAACCAGGTCGGGATCAAAAGCACTGCGCGGTCGTAGCCGTGCGTAGACAGCCAGATCACCAGGGCGAGGCCGAACACTGCGATGCCGGCAAGCGATATGCGCGCGATGCCGGAGGCGACGGCGGGATCGAACACGGCGACTGCGACCAGCGCGGCGAGCGCGGCAAGCCAGGCTATAGTGATGTGCGCATAGCGCACGTGCCAGCGCGACAGATTGAGATAGGCGAACAGGAACACCAGGAGAGTCGCCGACAGAATCGCCTCGCCGCAGGCGCGCCAGACACGCTCGGCGCCGGCCGACATGTCGAACACCTTGCCCCAAAAGCCGAAATCGATACCGATATAGATAAGCACCGCCCAGCCGAGCGCGGCGGCGGCCGGGAACATCATCGAGCCCTTCACCACGAACAGGATGGTGAGGAATAGCGCCAACAGGCCAGCAATGCCGATGACGATGCCGTAATAGAGCGTGAAGGAATTGACCTTGTCTTTGTAGGCGTCCGGCTCCCACAGGTAGATCTGCGGCAGCTTGTTGGTGCGCAATTCGGCGACGAAGGTGATCACCGTGCCGGGATCGAGTGTGACGCGGAAAATGTCGGCGGTCGTGTTCTCCTGCCGCACCGGCCGGTCGCCCGACGATGGCGTGATGGCGACGACGCGCGACAATCCGAGGTCTGGCCAGAACAGGCCCGAGCCGACCATGCGGTAATGCGGCACGACGATCAGCCGGTCGATCTGTTCGTCGGAATTATTGGTGAGCGCGAACACCGCCCAGTTGGTGTTGGCCTCGCGCGCGCGCACTTCTATGCGGCGCACGATGCCGTCCGGGCCGGGCGCGGTCGACACCTGGATGCGGTCGCTGTCGGTCTTCTGCAGTTCGGTAGCGTCGGTGAGATCGATCGCCGCCGCGTCGAGCCGCACATTGACCGCTTCGACGGCGAACGCCGCGCGCGCCGCCAACATGGAGGCGATGAACACGAGCACCGTCGCGAAGCGCTGCAAGATCAATCGATAGCCCCCAGCGGCGGCAGTGCCAATCATGCTGCTACTTCGGCTCTGCCGCCGGCTTATGCAAAAGAAATCCCCCGACCGTCGTTCTGGTGCGACATTGCGCCGATTTCGCGGCCCGGCGCTTATGGTGCGGCAGCGAAGACTATCGGCTCCGCGCAGGGCGGGCAATAGATCGACAGAATTTTCAAAGGGTTAGTACGATCTTTCCGATGTGCGTGCTGGTTTCCATCAGCGCATGGGCGGCAGCGGCCTCGGCGAGCGGGAAGGTCTTGTGGATCACCGCCTTCACCTTGCCGGCTACGACCAGTGGCAGGGCGTTCGCCTCGACTGCGGCGCGAATAGCGCCTTTGTCGGCGATCGAGCGCGAACGCAGGGTCGACCCGGTGTGGTGCAGCCGCTTGAGCATCAGCCGCATGAAATTGACCTCAGCTTTCGGCTTGCCGAGGAAAGCAATCTGCACGATGCGCCCTTCGACCGCGGCCGCTTCGTAATTGCGCGCGATGTATTCGCCGCCGACCATGTCGAGGATGACGTCGGCGCCTTTATCGCCGGTCGCCGCCTTGGTCTTTGCGACGAAGTCTTCGCTCTTATAGTTAATGGCGAGGTCGGCGCCGAGCTTGCGGCAGGCCTCGCATTTTTCTTCTGTGCCGGCGGTGGTGATGACGTGCGTGCCGAGCGCCTTGGCAAGCTGGATCGCCGTGGTGCCGATGCCCGAGGTGCCGCCATGCACCAGGAAGGTCTCGCCGGCTTTCAGCCCGCCGCGCTCGACCATATTGTGCCAGACGGTGAAGAATGTTTCCGGAATGGCCGCGGCTTCGACCATCGACAGCCCGCTTGTCGGCATCGCGTGGCTTTCGTGCGCGAGGCAGTATTCGGCGTATCCGCCGCCGGAGACGAGCGCCATCACGCGGTCGCCGATGTTCCAGCGCGCGGCGTTCGGCCCGAGCGCGACGACCTCGCCGGCGATCTCCAGGCCCGGAATATCCGGCGCGCCGGGCGGCGGCGGATAGAGGCCCTGGCGCTGCATGACGTCCGGCCGGTTGACGCCGGCGGCTGCGACTTTCACCAGGATCTCGCCCGCGCCGGGCGCAGGAACCGCGCGTTGTTCCGGCACCAGCATCTCGGGTCCGCCGGGCGCTTTGATGCCGATTGCGGTCATCGTGCTGGGAAGTACGGTCATGGATGTCCTCGGATTATGGGGGTGAAGCGCCTGTTTAGGTCGGCCTTGCCGATGTGACAACCCAGACGCAGGCGGATAAATTCCTGTTCGTTGTGGAGGCGCGCCATGCCGATCGTCGACGACGATGACAAGCCGAAGAAGAAGGTCGTGCACGAGATCGGGCAGGACCTGACCTTGCTTTCGGTCGATGAGCTCGCCGCGCGCGTCCAGCTCATGCATGACGAGATCGCGCGGCTGGAGGCCGACATGGCGACGAAGCGCGCCTCGCGTGCGGCCGCCGACCAATTTTTCAAACGGTAGCTTCGCACCTTCTAGGCGCGCGCGGGCCAAGAAAAATCCCGCATTGGGCACAATTTCTTAAGGTGTCGTTAAGCCTTCCGGATCATTACTGTGAACGTCCACCTTTGTGGACATCGAGTGGCTCCTGTCCACTCTGTTTGACGCCTCCCTGTTATAACTTCGAGCCGCCGGCGACGGCGGCTCTTTTTTGTCCCATTCCGGGACAGTCGCCGCTGCTATGGTGGATGCGGGGTTAAGCGCGTGCGGCAACTATGTCACAAAGTTTGCTGATCCGTGGTCTGGACAGGACGGGCCACGGGCGCGATGCTGGCCCGCAATAACGGAACGCGCAACGGTTCCGGTGCATGGGCAAGGCGTAAGCGTATGGCTGAGAAGTCAATCAACGATGTCCAGCCGGTTTCCTTCGGCGCGCGGCTGGCGAACTCGCATGTGTTCGCCGATCTGTTCCGCGACGGCATGGCGCTAGTGGAGGAGACCGCGACCTATCTGGACGGCGCCGGCCGGCAGGAATCCAAGAAGCTCGAGCGCGCCGCCGCGTTAGCGTATGCGACGGAGAGCATGCGCCTCACCACGCGACTGATGCAGCTCGCCTCCTGGCTGTTGCTGCATCGCGCGGTGAAGGAAGGTGAGATGTCGCTCGCCCAGGCCAACAAGGAAAAGGCCAAGGTGAAGCTTTCGGCCGCCGACTTCTCCGATCCGCACAACCTGGAACTTCTGCCTGCCGCGCTGCGCGAGCTAATCGACCGTTCGCACAAGCTGCAAGGCAAGGTGCGCCGGCTCGATGCCACCATTCACAATCAGAAGCAGGCGGAGGCGGCAGCGGTGGTCAATCCGGTCGGGCGCCAGCTTGGCCTGTTGAAGGCGGCGTTTGGCGCGGAGAACGTCTAGTTCCCTTAATTCCGTGCGTTTTGCGCTCTCTCCGGAACGACAAAGCCCGGCGCAAGGCCGGGCATCGCGCTGAAATGCACTGAACAGCGTTCACGTTATTTCTTCTTCTCGGCCGTCCTGTCGAGAAAGCCGGAGAACTTCTTCTGGAAGCGCGACAGACGACCGCCGCGGTCGAGCAGGTGCTGCTGGCCGCCTGTCCAGGCCGGATGCGACTTCGGGTCGATGTCGAGATGCATGACATCGCCCTCCTTGCCCCAGGTGGAGCGGGTGGTGAATTCGCTGCCGTCGGTCATCACCACTTTGATGGTGTGATAGTTGGGATGGGTATCCTGCTTCATCGTGTTGATCCGTTGCGGGCGCGCCAAGCGCGCCGAAATGGGCTGAATTTGGCCGGCTCTATACAGGAGCGGGGCGCGAGCGGCAAGCCGTCGCAATTGACCGAGATCAAGGTCGCAGGGCATTGTGCGAGCTCTTTGGGGGCGCCGGAGAGGCCGGCAACGCGGTTTCGACGAGGCCGCCACCGGGTTCGGCTCGGCGGCCTTTTGCAATCGGGCGTGGGGCCAGGGCGAACCGACGCCAGCATGGTTAAAGGGTCGGGAATAGACAGGATGGAACCACAGGAATTCCGTGCCGCCAGCGCTCTTGCCGCCGTCTTCTCGGTCAGGCTGCTCGGCCTGTTCATGATCTATCCGGTGTTTGCCGCTTATGCGCAGCAGCTCTCCGGCGCGACCCCCTATCTGATCGGGGAGGCGCTCGGCGTTTATGGTTTGAGCCAGGGCTTGTTGCAGATTCCCTTCGGCCTGTTGTCCGACCGCTTCGGCCGCAAGCCCATGGTCATCATCGGCCTGCTGCTGTTCGGGATCGGCAGCGCGGTGGCGGCGCTGTCGACCTCGATCGGCGGCGTCATCGTCGGCCGCGTGCTGCAGGGCGCTGGCGCGGTCGGCTCGGTGATCCTGGCGCTGGTCGCCGATCTCACTGCCGAGGAGAACCGCACCAAGGCGATGGCTATGGTCGGCATCACCATCGGCGCCTCCTTCATGATCGCGCTAGTGGCCGGCCCGATCCTGGCAAACTTCATCGGCGTGGCTGGTATCTTCTGGCTGATGGTCGGCCTCGCCCTAGTCGGCATCGCCATCACCGAATTCATCGTGCCGCAGCCGCGCCTGTTGCGCGTGCATCGCGACGCGGAGACGGTGCCGGGACTGATCGGCTCGGTGCTGCGCAATGCGGAGCTGCTGCGGCTCGATATCGGCGTCTTCGCCTTGCACGCCTTGCTGACGGCGAGCTTCCTGGTGGTGCCCGGCCTGCTGCACGGCACGCTCGACGTCCCCCTGCATAACCAGTGGATCGTCTATCTGCCGGTGCTGGTGGTCTCGGTCGTGGTAATGGTGCCTGCGATCATCGTCGCCGAGAAGTATCGCCGCATGAAGGGCGTGTTCGTCGCGTCTGTCGCCGCACTCGTGCTCAGCCAAGTGATGCTCTATTTCGGCGCGCATAATTTCTACGCGCTGCTGGCTGCGCTCACCGTGTTCTTCTCCGCCTTCAACATCATGGAAGCGAGCCTGCCCTCGCTGATCACCAAGGCGGCGCCGCCCGACGCCAAGGGAACGGCGACCGGACTTTATTCGAGCCTGCAGTTTCTCGGCATTTTTGTCGGCGGTGTGGTCGGCGGCTGGGCCAATCAGGCCGGCGGCAGTGCCGGGGTGTTTGTGCTGACCACGGTGATCGCGCTCATCTGGCTGCTCGCTGCGGCCACCATGGCGCAGCCAAGTTACCTCACCACGCGCTTGATGCCGATCGCCGATGGACGCGACTCAGAGAGCCTGGCCGCGCGGCTGCGCCAAGTGCCGGGCGTCGCCGAGGCGGTGGTGATCGCCGAGGAGAAGCTCGCTTATCTGAAGGTCGATTCGAAATCCTTCGACGCGGCCATGGCGCAATCGCTCGCCGGCGGGGGGTGAGCGTGCACGCGCTTAGCTTTTCGGCCTCCACGCCATTCTGTTCACCGGTATCCCCGAGACGGGGTTCTTATCCTCGCCGGTATAGACGAAGCCGTGCTTTTCGTAGAAGCGGATGGCGCGAGCGTTGTCCTTGTTGACCAGAAGATCGAGCCCGCGCGGTGAGATGCGCTTGGCCTCCTCGAGCAGCGCCAGCGCGACCCCTGAGCCCCAATGTTCGGGCGCGACCACGATCTGATCGAGATATATCGTTTTCGGATCGACGGTGACGAAGCCGGCGAGCGCGCCCTCGATCTCCGCCAGCACGATGCGCGCGGTCGGCACCAGCTCGTTGCGCCAGCGCTCGCGCCACGAGGCAACACGCGCGTTGAAATCGATGTGTGGATAATGCTTGGCCCAGGTACGCCGCCATAGCTCGATCGCCGCATCCTCGTCGGCGGCGGAGTAGGGGCGCAATATCACCTTCACCGACATGTCAGGCGCTCTTGGCCGCCTGCCGGCGCAGCTTGCGCACGACCATGACGATAGCCGTGCGGTCGCAAGGCTGTGCGCCATAGGCGATGGCGCGGGCGCGCTCGAATGCCGTCAGGTCATAATGCGGATGCGGGGTCTTCGGCGGGCCCTGATAAGAGATGCGGTGCAGGCCGACAAGACGGGCAAAGCGGTGCAGCTCGTCGATATCGTCGGCGAGCAGGTGGCACCATTTGCGGCCGTGCCAATCCCAGATCGCGTCATCGACATAGACCGCCATCGCGCGCTCACCGCTCCGTCAGCTTAAACTCGATGCGGCGGTTGCGGCGATAGGCCTCCTCGGTGGTGCCGGTGTCGATCGGCTGGAATTCGCCGAAGCCGGCGGCGACCAGCCGCTGCGGCGCCACGCCCTTGGCGATCAGATACTGCACCACCGCGATGGCGCGCGCAGCGGAGAGGTCCCAGTTCGACTTGAATTGCCCGCCGTTGATCGGGCGCACGTCGGTGTGGCCATCGACGCGCAACACCCAGGCGATGTCGGGGGGGATCTGTTTCTCCAGCTCGATCAGCGCGCCAGCGACCTGGTCGAGTTCCTCGTCGCCTTCCGGCTTCAGGTCGGCCTTGCCGGTGTCGAAAAAGACCTCCGACTGCAGCACGAAGCGGTCGCCGACGATGCGCATGTCGGGCCGGTTGCCGAGAATCTGGCGCAGCTTTCCGAAGAAGTCGGAGCGGTACTTGGTCAGTTCCTGCACCTTCTGCGCCAGCGCCAGATTGAGCCGCTGGCCGAGGTCGGCGATCTTGCTCTGCGATTCCTTGTCCTTCTGCTCGGCGGCATCGAGCGCGGTTTCCAGGCTGGTGAGCTGGCGGCGCAGCGCCGCGATCTGCTGATTGAGGATTTCGACCTGCGCCAGCGCGCGCGCGGATATCTTCTTCTCGCTGTCGAGCTGGCCGGAGAGCTCGGTGACCTTGCCCTGTGCCGCCGCTTGGCCCGCGCCGGCGCCTTCGGCCAGGTCCTTGTACTTGTCGCGGTCGCTCTCGGCGCCGGCGAGCGAGGCGCGCAGCTGCGCGAGCTGGTCCTCCAGATTGGCCTTGCCGGTCTTCTCCATCGACAACAGCTCGGTGAGCTGGGCGATCTGCGCGTTGAGGCGGGAGAGCGCGGTGTCCTTGCCGGCGACTTCCTGCTGTAGATAGAACTGCACCACCACGAAGACGGTCAGAATGAAGATGATGGACAGGATCAGCGTCGACAGCGCGTCGACGAAGCCGGGCCAGTAGTTCATGCCGCTTTCGCCGCGGCGGGTGCGTGCAAGCGCCATGGCTCAACTCAACGGTCGACTTTTTCGCGCGCGATAATCTCCAACAGCCGCTTGATCTCGCGCTGCTGATCGGCCTGGCTGTCGACCCAGTCGCGGATCATCTGCTGCTCGTTGCGCATGTGCTGCACCAGCGCTTGGATAGCCTCCGCCAGATTGGACATGGCGTTGGTCGTGCTCTTGCTGGCGCCGCCATCGGCGAGCGCCTCGCGCAGGCGGTCGACGGCGGAGCGGATTTCGGTGGTGCCGCCGGCGGCAACGATCGGCTCAGCCGCCTGGTCGTAGACCGTGGTGGACAGCCAGTCTTCGAGTTCAGTGTAGAAGCGGTTCTGCGCCTGGCTCGATTGCAGATCGAGGAAGCCGAGCACCAGCGAGCCGGCGAGGCCGAACAGCGACGACGAGAACGAAATGCCCATGCCGGACAGTGGCGCGGCGAGGCCTTCGCGCAGCGAGTCGAACATCGAGCCGGCATCGCCGCCGGCTTTCAGCCCCTGGATCACGCCGCCGACCGAACCGACCGTCTCGATCAGGCCCCAGAAGGTGCCGAGCAGGCCGAGAAACACCAGAAGCCCGGTCATGTAGCGCGAGATGTCGCGCGCCTCGTCGAGGCGGGTGGCGATCGAATCGAGGATGCCGCGCATCAATTGCGCCGACATCGCCATGCGGCCGATGCGGCTGCCGAGGATTGCCGCCATCGGCGCGAGCAGAACCGGCGGCCGCTCGACTGCGAGGCCGGGGTCGGCCAGGCGGAAATTGTTGACCCAGGCGATCTCCGGATAGAGGCGCAGCACCTGGCGAAGCGACAGCACGATGCCGACGAGCAGCACGAAGATAATCAGCGAGTTGAGCCCCGGATTGGCCATGAAGGCCACCTCGACCTGCTTGTGCAGCAAAAAGATGATGAGCCCCCCGAGCACGATGAACACCAGCATGCGCAGCAGGAAGATGCGGGGCGACGACAGTTTGAGCGGATCGATGTCTTTTGCCATGGGCTTACGACGGCGGCCGAGTCTTACTCGGCTCACTATGGCATAGACCCGTGACAGGCAGAAATAACGGGCCTCTGCCGCTCCCGGATTAACAGGCCGATTAAGTTGAAATTGCGTCGCTGGCCAGACCTAGGCCTTGCCCGCCTCTTTGAGCACGCGCAGCAGCTCTTTGTGGATGGCTTCGTTGCCGGCGGCGATATTGCCCTTGGCGAACATGTCGTCGCGGCCGTCGCAATCGGAGACGTAGCCTCCGGCCTCGCGCACCAGAAGCGAGCCCGCCGCCACGTCCCAGGGCTTGATCTCGCGCTCCCAGTATCCGTCGAGGCGGCCGGCGGCGACCCAGGCGAGGTCGAGTGCGGCGGCGCCGAAACGGCGCAGGCCGGCGACCTGCTGCTGTACGGCGCCAGTCTCTTTGTGGCCGAGCGCAAAGCCCGGGCGGCCGTAATGCGGTAGGCCGCAGGCGATCACCGCCTCGGTCAGCCGCTTGCGGCTGGCGACGCGGATGCGGTGCTCGTTCATGAACGCGCCCTTGCCCTTTTCGGCGAT
>Ga0187771_10000361_pt1 | contig 27279 bp, 20 predicted proteins | sample 0116_SJ02_MP15_1_FD_133139 | JGI IMG/M metagenome (GOLD analysis project Ga0187771, IMG submission 133139) | Tropical peat soil microbial communities from peatlands in Department of Meta, Colombia - 0116_SJ02_MP15_10_MG | ecosystem: Environmental > Terrestrial > Soil > Wetlands > Peat | place... | reverse complement strand
TCGTTTCTAAGGAAATGGAAAAGGCTATCCTTCTTCCAATCAAGAAGCAAGACAATCAAGAATCAGAGCATTGTCTTTCTACCTTTTTTGCCAGCTTCTCACAAGAGCGCGCGCTATGGCATGAAGAGACTTACTATTGATGCAGTCACTGGGCGGCTTTAACCGGCTAATCCCAACCGTAGGCTGTTTCAAATTTTCTGCTGTATTGCCTTCAGTGTGTTTCTAAGACCCTGAACCTTTCTGGGTTCTCCCAGCCTCATAATGTCAAAACTGGTCGTTTTTTCATCTCCTTGTGGTTGAGCCACGCTGAGGGCATTAACTCCTAGCCAGTCTGGGATTTACACACTGCTCTGAAGATTACACGGAGCGGAAAATCAAAGGCTACCGATTTTCGAGACAAGGTTGCCAATCTGATGCACGATGACTCGGGACTGGTCCTCAGTGAAGTTGAGGTTGAGGTCATAGTCGGCATCGTTTCTCTTAGATCTAAAATCCTTGAACTGGAATGCGATCGTGTCGTGTCCAAGATCAAAAAGAGTCATATAGAAAATCCGATGCAAGTTAAAAGAACGTAAGTATTGTTTGTCAAGCCTATTCAGTCTTCTTTGGTCGATTTTCCTTGGATATGCTTTTTGGATTTCCTTTATAAGCTGTAAGCTGTACTTCTTTTGCAGTACAGACCCTGTAACGTGATAAAGAGAATAATACGCACGACCTATAGCGGTTCTGGATTCCTCTTCCTGTATTATCTTCTGGCGCATTATCTTCTTTGCCAATTCAAGGAATTTGTCCTCAGTTATCATTCCAACTCGCTCACCCAACGTCTAAAGTAATCCTAAATCGTTTCATTTCTCTTTTCCGAACATGCTGCAACGAGAAATCCAGTAGTCTGTCGAAAAGGCCGTAGACCCGCTCTAATTCTGAGGGTTCTACTAGTACCTTGATTCTTGGTTCTGTCCAATCGTCGTATTCAGTGTCGGTTTCTAGGTCTATCACTACCTTTGCTTTTATGCCCTGCCTGTTCATGAATTCTGAGATTCGAGTCGAAACTGTGTTCAAGCTTTTGTTCAGATCGAGTTGCCTTTTTTGCTTCTTAATGAAATCGCGAACAATCTGGTTCATTTCATAGGGCTTCTGAACTACGGCATGAGGAAGAATATCCCGAGCAGTGAATGCACTCTGATCGTATGTCGCGAGTAGTTGATTACCTTCAATTGGAAATCTAGCCAACGGTCTTGGCATAAGTTGTTTGATCTTCAATTTGGGTCTTTCATACTGTGAAGGTTCCTGAAACGTGCCTCGTTCGCTGTCCCTTGGAGCAGTTTCAGGATAGCGAGTTTCCGTGGCAGAAAAAGTTTCACCATAAAGCTGCCGTACGAGCTCTGTAGCCGTTGAGGAGTTAAGCTCAGTGTTTGTTATCATCTAGTTGTAACATCCTCTTCTAGTTTTTCAAATATTTGCTTCAGCCTAGTGTCTAAATGCTTGGTCAATTCCTTCACAGCATCGAGTTCAGCTCTATAGACTATTTGCACGTGGTATCTTTTGCTATGACTGACAAAAAAGGGCTCAATCGTCAATGTAAGCCATTTTCTTGAGGCTGGATTGCTTCCTTTTGGGGCGATCCGAAGACCGATGGAAGAAGCATCGATGCCGAGAACGTTGCCTATTTTGCCAACCTCCTTTACGCCTTGACTCACTTTGGCCAAAACATCCATAGGATTAGCTCCCGTAGAAACAGAAAGATCTCCAATGAACTCATGAAACATTATGTTTGCAGGATCAACACCAAGCACGTCAATGCTGATACTAATCAACTCTTCGTACGCTGTAAGAACATCTGTCGTCGAAGTCTCGCTCCTAACCCCTATAAGTCGTCTTTCTGAACTTGCGTACACTTCAATTGTGCCTTTTATTGCAAGCAAATCAGGTAGACGTTGCATTTCAGGTCCTTTTACAGTGTACCCTTTTTCCTCGAGCTTGTCTCTCAATCCAACATAATCTGGATTTAGCAGCCAAATAGAGGCTATACTTAGACTGAAAGGGACAACCTCAAATTTCCGTTCCATCCATGTCTGCCCTATGATAAATTGCATTAGGTTGTTTAAAATTGTTGTGAATCTCTGATGTCAGTAACGATGGATGTTCCTAGGACTAGTTCGCGCTCTCAAAGAGTAAGCACTCTGCATTTGAACCCCTCTCCCACGAGTCTTCTGTACGTTTCCTCTTGCTGCTTTTCACTCTCGCATTCCACGACGACTTCATGATGACTTGGAAGATAGGCCATCTTCTTATCTTGGAGGTAATTAAGCGCAGTCTTAATGGTCTAATCCGAAAGTGTGAGAAGCCTTTTCAGGTCGTCTTCGCGTCCAGCATCTATGATTCGCTCGAATTCTTCCGCATCTGCTTTAGGTTCATGTTCGCCCTTCAGTTTGTTCAAAACTCTTATTGAGCAGTCGCCTATCGACGTCTTCGACGGGAAGCCTGACTACGTGGACCTGTTCCATGCCCAATGCTTTGGCTTCCTTTCAGCGCTGTTCTCCATTGGCAATTAGGAGATCCTTGTTTGTTATGATAGGCACAATGAAGCCGTACTGGAAGATTGATTCTCTCAGGGCTTTGTGCTGTTTCTCACTTATGCGATTGGCGTTCTGCCCGTCTGTTTTCAATGCGGCAACATCGACAAGCTCCGCAGGTGGGATCTGTGCTTCTGTCAACGAGTCTTTACCTCCTAGGTCACGTCACCTTATGCGCGAAAACTCATCTGAAATAGTGAAGTATTTCGTATCCTGTTGTTATTAAGAGAAAAGCTACAACCACGGCAGCATCAACAATACTTGGAACTCCAAGAGCAGATGCGAACGAACCAGTGAGCATTGCTAGAAAATACCACAAAGAAGCATAAAGGCAATTTAAACTAAATGATGCTTTTGGCAAATCAACCTTTTTTCGCCTCTTGAAAGAAGAAAGGAGCCTCCCTGACATTACAAGTATTATCAATACCCAGAATATGTAGACGTATGCAAGCGTTTTGCCAGTTATCTCTGTTCCCCAGAGGCTTGTGAAGGTACGAGCTTTGTTGAATTGTAGAAGTCCAATCAGTCCTAATACCGCGCCGAAAAGACCGAAGCACCAGTTTTGAAGGTTCTTCGCACTCTCTTTTATGTCTTCCAGATTTGGCTTTGGTCTCGAACGAGCAAGATTCATCTTGACAACCTTTGACAACGAACCAGATCTTGTTAAACTATAGAAGAGAATAGACAAGCCTCCGCTAGTTACTAGCGGAAAACTTAAAGCATAGCTAGAAAGAATTGAAAAGCCTCAAAGTGGCTTGGATGGACGAGTACCTAACGTTACTGGGCACGCTTTTAGGCGCTACACTGGGGGGCATCATAGGGTTTGCCGGGGCATATCTAGTTGAAAGGCAACGCTTCAAAAGAGAACGTGTTATGGAGATGAGAGATAAAATCTATGGCCCAATGTACATGGAGGCGAGTAAAACACTAGAAAACGTGAGATCATTTCAGACTCTTGTCGGAAGCCGTTCGGAATTGATGGCTGACTGGCTATTCTTCACTACTAGAGAGGATTTGAAGAGTAGGTGGACTGAGATTATGGATAGACTTGAAAAGTATGGAACAGTTCGGCGAGCTGCTGAACTTGCGCTTGACGATGCCGCCAAGAAAAGAAATGAGGGAGCTTTTGGAGTTAGTATTCAAGGAAACAGCGGAGCAGAATACAACTACATCAGAGTGCTCATGGGGAAGACTATGGCGAGTTCACTTGACTTGAAACGAGCTATCTTCCTGAAGCTAGCTCCTCAAGATTTGATAAAGAAGGAAAAAGAAAAATGGGGTGAAAATCTGCAGATTGAAGTTAACTTAACTGGCGCTCCTTATGCGAGAAGAAATCTGGAAGAGTTTGAGACTCTGTATTCAGTGGTACTTAATGTGATGGAAAATGATCCTCTTTATCGAACGGAAAAGGAGCAACGAAACCGACTCATAAGAGAGCTTGAGCACCTTCTGAAAGAGATAGAGCCTTTCGTCAAGCCCTCTCTTTCTTCGTAGGCTTGGCGTTTCACGCATTCACAAGATCCCTTGTTCGTGGGTTTCGGTGGGTGAGATAAGATAATCTTAGAACTTTCCTAACTGTTTGGAGCCCAAGTAACTTGCCAATGAACGTGCCACTAGAATATGTGGCGAAGCATCGCTATCAAAGACTAAGTTTCAGTCTTTGACGATCCCCATTTTCTGATAGCGTCATAGCTAGTGGTGAACATGAATTGGAGTCCTATAGCAAGTAGAACACCGCTTTCGAACGGGATATTATCGTAAAACGATTTCTCACCTGTATCAACGGCTTCTATGGTTACGGAGTTCTGAAGCTTTCCAGCGTTCCACTCAATAGAAGTGATTGTAGTGTTGAACGGTGTCGTATAGGGCTCAGGTCCCGCAGAGTTGGGAGGAAACGTTGTAGTTGGCATGAACCCCCCAGGGAGCGTGACGTAAAGCGTGACATTAACGTCACCAGAATACAATGGTACTTCGAGAGTCTTCTGCAAATCAGAGGCCACGTCAGGTTCTATACCCATACCGAATGGAAGGATAATTGTGTATGATCCTCTAGTTCCCTCTTGAAACGTGTTTTCGATTTTGAAATCGCCCCAAATCTGATGGTTCATGTATCCCAAAGAAGTGTTGCTTGCTCTATATTGGAGCCAAACTGCTGAACCATGAGGCGTCGATCTCGTTGACATGTTTTCAGATGCTCTATAAAATCCCAAAATGTTGAAAGGAAAGACAAAAATGAAGTTGTAAGTACCATTTTCATTATAACCAAAAAAATAATCGAACCACAACTCAGCAGGGTTGACAACAACACTGACTATCATAGAAACTGGAATAATAGTGTCATTGTGAAAAATTCCAAAGCCGCTATATCCAGGCTTGAATGAGTACACAGGCGCACCATAGAACATTTCAAGAAAACAGGAAGCTGCACCGACACAAATAGAACCGAGTAAGAAGAGTATAATCATAATGCAGCTAGTGATCACTTTGCGGTGTAACCAAAACCATAGCCTAATCATATCATATCATATCATATTCTTCTTAAACTTCATCATCAGCCTTGGTATTAAAATTTGTTTTCCGAAATCATTAGCGCGAACCTGCGGTGCAAAAGCCTAAGCAAACTTACTCCAAATTCTCTAGCTTTCTGTAGTCCTAATAAAGTCGAGCTGAAATCCAAATCGTATCAGAAATTCTTGCCGACATATACGTCGAATTTTTCATATCCCTTGATCGCAAAAGCGATCGCTCTCAGATTACCGTCATCAACATCGTACTTCATTCTCAGACATGGTTGCGGCCGTCGAAAAGTTCCTCCAAGCACCACGATGGGTACTTGAAGCCGATTGGCTAGGATTTTATCTGCGACTTTGATAATCTTCGGGATTTCTTCAATGGCTCTTCTGTCGCTACCATACTTAGAAATTCGTGCTATTTCTTTCGCTCCATCATGAATACAACGAACTGTCTCTCGCAATGACCCAGCACACCAAGTCTTTGGGAGTCCTGCAGTTCCATACCAAACACTAGGTCGTCAATTGAACATTTCTGGAAGTACCAGGACAAACTGTTATATGTCTCCAGTCTTGGAGGCCAAGTAATTTCATGCTCCAATTCAGACTCAGACATTTTTTGAACTCCATTCTTAACATCGTTAAGTATTGTTTGAAGATCGATGTCATTTTCATTTAGTAGTTTTTTCACTTTTTCGCTTGCTACGAAGCATCTCTTTACTTCTATTCTGTTAACCTTAGTACATTCTAGCATATGTACAAGTAGCTTGCTTCCAGTATTAGAATTTGGCAAACCGAACAACAAAAAAGACAGAGGACCGAATAGAAAGGATGACTTATTCCCAAGCTTCCAACTTTTTCGGAAATTCTTCTATGAACGAGACGAAAATAGCTAACGCGCCAAATGTCTCATCGAAACTGGGTCGGTGTTCGTGATGAGCGATCTGAGGTCTCTCTTTAACCCAAAGATCGTCAATGCTCATTTCCTCACTTTTTCTGGTGCTCTTGGGATGATAAATGAAGTTCAAGTTTCTTAGCTGCAACGGGTATGGTTGGCGTTCTCCTTTTTCCTTCCTGAAAAGCGGCTCCTTCGTTGGGTCTCGTTTGATTATTCTCTTTGTTGTTGCGTCAATGATTTCCTCCATTATGCTGCATGACCAGAGGATAGCGAGATTGAAGGACCCTCTATCAAAAAAATCAGATACATATTTGCTGTCATCTATTCTGTCCAAGATTTTTTCTGAGTTTGGAAAACTCTGTAGACGCTCTTCCCAGATCGCCCTTTGCTTCTTGAAAAATTCAACGTCTAAGTGAATACTCTTACGAAGAGATGTTCTTTGGCCTAAGATAGTTACTTCAACAACCGCAACTGTGAGCGCGAGAACAGAGATAGTGTAGGTCAGCAAGAAATCAAAAAACCCATATAAGTTGTTCGAAAAGTGAGCAAGAAAGGGAAACGTAACTGCAAGAACGCTGACAATCAGGAAAAGAAAGCTGCGAAAATAACCCATATTAGGTACTTCTCTCTCTCGCCCAAAATTCTTCGAACCTATACCACAAATCAAGACCAATGCTAAGAAAACGAAAACATAGGACAAGAGTAGAGGTGACTTCAGGGCATAATATATCGAAACTTCTATCGCAAGCCCAACTGCTAAAGGCGGGCCGCTTATCAAGAAGAACTGAAGTCCATACAACCTTTTGTCAAACACTGTGAGAAGGATTCCTTGCAACTTTGAATGTTCCATTACTTTGTATTCCAATCAGAATATTGCTTTGTCCGCTAATTTATGATTTTTCTGCTATGTAAAATCTTTCTTTCTTGTTCCAAGGCAGCAAAATGGTCTTCGTCACGAATTTTGTTTCTAGACAACATAATGAAACAAGCGAATGGTTTTCCTTCGAAATCTTGTGAAAATATGAAGCCTCGAATAGCATCCTGATCAAATAGATTGAAAAGCCATGTATAGGATGGAGTTGTTCTAATATCTCCGACTAAGAAAATTCCACCATTTCTCACGGCTCCGCTTATAGCGTATTGATAGGGAGGGTCTACAGACAGTTCGCTACAGACTCCCTTGACTCGGCCACTCGAACTCACTTTAATCGCGTAGCTGTGTCTAGAGAGTACTGATTGACCTTCTGGTGTTTTGCTCATATGAACTCCGTTCCAGTTCCCTGCAAGGTCAGAGAAATCGGCTCCAAGTTCTCTTTGAAGTCTCGTCTCTTGAAGTTTCGTAGTAAGAAGCCAAACTATTACTCCTGCCGCGATTGCCGAAATCAGAGCAACTATTTCGCTTAGCAAATCCAACGTGTATACCTATTATTCGTGAGCTTACAACTATAAGTAAATGCTCTTCGGCAAGAGAAAGTTGAGCAACCATTGACAATTTTTGTATAACGTCGTCTCGAATTTTATCATCAGGGACAAATGGACATTTGCAGCAAACAATGCTAGAGTTGGCTCTCTTTTGAGGAGATACTTCTAGGTTCGTAATATTGAGAAGAGAGATGAGTTTCGTAGTTATTCGACAGGGTTAGTCTCATTCTACAAGTGGATTATTCCAGCAGCCAACAAACCAGCAATAATCGTAGAACTAGCAGCTAGTGCAGCTAAGCAAACGTCAAGAATTGTTCTCTTTGACCAGAACTTGATCTCTTTTAAGCTGTCTATTCTCTGGTCAAGTCTTTTTATTTCGCTTTCGAAGAGTTCCTTGGTTACATGGGGCGTTCTCTTGAAGTCGGCGACATCTTCTACCAAAACCCTCCAGTCCTGATACTCTTTGCTTGATCCAATCAACTTTCGTACTCCTCTAATTTCGCCTTCCATTGCTGCAATCTTCTCGTCATGTACATCAAGGCGCTTGAGTTTCGAGAGAGATGCCTCGATACCCTCAGCTGCTTTGAGTAGCTTGTTTCTCTGGTTTTGATCTGACACCTGTTCTGCGGCTGCTTTTATTTCTTCAGCATTCTTGCTTATTGCACTGCTCTCGGTCTCTCTCAGAACTTCGCGCATGATGTGTTCCACGTTGCTTCGCGCCGTTATCGCTGGGTCTTCTTCCTCAATAGAAAATTCACTATGGAGTCCAAACAAAACATCATCATCAGATATCTCAAAAGCAAGCGAAGGATCGACATGGAATGGACCAAAAAATGATCTCACTATTTTTTCAAATCGTTCAAACGTGCGCGCGCTAAGGTTTTTCTCCTTCAATTTTGACAGGTAAGAAACGATATTCGAGTCAACGTTTAAATGGACAACAACTTCTAGGTCCTTTTGTTCTTTGTCACGTGTGTAAATGAAGAGGACTTTTGGCCTCTCTTGAAACGTGAGCACTTCTACTTGAAGTGGTTTTGTCAAAAGATAGCCTTTGAGGTGAGAGTTCAATATTCTACTTCGATTTTTCTCATCGATGTTGCCAAAAGCAATCCGCCATTGCGTTACGTAGGTTGTGACAAAGTTCTCCCACGAGGCCAAGCGAACACCTGATTACGTTATAATCTAGGATTAGTCGTTATTAGATTTGCTACAGGTAGCTCACATAGAAGAAGAAATAGGGCAGGTAAGATTATGCAATACAAAACTACAAACGAGTACTGATGAATGTTGGAGTTCGTTCATTTATCCCCATACTTTTATGGGGACATCTATATATTAAGACAGATCGTAGGAAACGCTCTCCTCTGTGCTTTTCATAATCCGTTAAGGCCATTTGACGCTTCAGAAAAAAGCATCCTAGAGCAGTGCTACGCGATCAGTTTGTTCACGCCAGAGACAAATACACGCACTGCTTCATGGATCGGAAAGTGCATGTTTTATGAAATGTGACAGCAACCGCTTGAGAGGATAAAAGTAAACATAATGTAGTTTTTTGAAATCATCTGAAACGAAGAACCATACTTCTTTCGAGGTCTTGGCTGTTGTTGCTGATACCTCAACGCGAACCTTATGGAAACCAGCAGTTCCTATGTTAAGAGGCTGTATGTTGATCGTGTACCTCTGCTGAGTTTTTAAGCTCAATCTTTGGTCCGGCGGGAGCGTCAGTAATGCTACAGGCTGTTGCCTCTCTCCGTCTAAATGAATAACATATTCATGAGCCACTATCTCTTCGTACCCGATATTTGCTAAATCAACAGCAAAACTAAATTGTCTATCAAACCTGAGGTCTTGCAATTGCGGATAACTAGCTTCTCTTATTTTCAGAAATCTCGACGGGCCTGTCACTTTGCCATGATAGTCTGCCTTATAGACATTTCTGGTTCTTTCATCATGGATAAGTGGCACAAAATCCAGCAAACTCAGCTCTGGCCTTTTATCTAGCTCAGCCCACACAAGAGCTAAAGTGAGCCAGCCGATTACGAGAGAAGATATCGTCTCTGACAGTGTTTGGAGATTGCCCATTCGAATGGACAAATAGAACAAGAATGAGAATACCTCACCCATGTAGTATGCTGCAATGAAGCATAGTGCGCTGTTTTTCCTTTTTAGCCGAAAAATATAGAACGGTGCACATATTGCAACAATCGAGTAGAGAATACCGACTGCCACTTCAAGCTCAGACATTCATTAATCCAAAATAAAAAAGTAGGATAATAAACTTGCTAATTAACCTAGAAGAAGCTTCGATGAACCGTTAAGAGAACGCAATCTGTGGCGCTCGAAAAGAAGGGCGACGGTTCGGCGACACTGAGAACACGCTCATAATCCGTCTTTTTCTGATCATTGTAGCAACGTCGAGCGTACGCTCTACACCTACTAGGTTAGGTTATAAATCGGCACTCTCATAAAAATGGTTCCTGCTGATATGATCTGAAACAAGATGAAGGATATAACTGACAAATAGGCATATGCCATAAAGAAAAAGCCTCGCTCTTGCAGAAGAATCATAACTTGCGGGTGTTGTGCAGTTGCACTCTCTTTGTGTTCGCGATACATCGTAAGATTCCATGCTGCATAGATCAACAAGTAGAAATATGAATATGCAAGAGGGAAAAATTGATCCTTTAGAAATGCTGGAAAAAAGATGGCCAAAAAAATTGGTGCGAACGCAATGAGGGAAAAAGACACTCCGAGAGCATTTGTTGCGTTGTTTCAAGATTATGACAAACAAATGCTTTCAAAAATTCCGAATCTACAATACAATTGATAACTGGTTTACCTGTAACCCTTTCCGTAAACGCAGTTCATGTCTGTCTCTGAAAGGCGCGAAAGCCGCAGAATAGCAGGAGTGCATGCTTAGGCGGAAGGAGGGGAATAGTATTTATCACAGTTGCGGAGAAGATCAAAACTGATTAGTCTTGATCCAGATATTTCAACGATTTGATTTGCTGGAAGAGACAATACGAAGCGTTTTTTCTTGGCTTAGGAACGTAAATGACATGTTGCAAAAAGGACTGGGCAACAATTTTCCCTCAGTCATTCCAAATCTTGGCCTGGCGCTTCTAAGCATCCTTATTCCTTTGGCAATCGTCATCTTGACTGATTATTATCAGAAGAAAGGAAAAGACGATAAAAGTTTTTCAGAACTGGATCTGCGTGTGATCTTGGATAAAGTTTTCCAAGTAAAGCGGATAGTATTTTATAGTTTTCTGGTATTCTTGCCCTATGCTTTTTGGGATACCTCTTATGGATTTATTCGTTTACTTGAAACGGTTCTATCATTGATCGGACTTGTATTCCTAGTGAAAATCATCTTAAATGTGTATTACTGGACCAGAAAGGATGTCTCTGTTTACAGGTTCTCTTATCTAAAAGCTCTGGAAGATCCAAATGACTCAATAATAGCTTGGCGATCCGTTTGGCAAAGCAGCGAAATTGGTTACAGAAATGAATTAGATCTTTTTGACATATTCTCCTCAAAAATAGATGAAGCAGTGAAGCAATATGAGAAAAGAACTTGAAACCGTAAAAACTCTCTTAAATGACTTCTTGGTTCTAATGGACAATCGAACAACCTTTTTCTTAGTTAGTAATGAGAAAGTACTTCCCAAAATCCTAGACTGGAATTTAACAATATGGAGAAATAGGTGGCAAAGTTTTAATGAAAAATCGAATGATCTGACACATTGGTTTGAACTTTTGAGAACTTCTGAATCAGCAATTATGAAAATTGGAAGACGTACAATAAAAGAAGATCAGTATTTTTTTACCGTATTCTTCCTGAAGAATTTTCAGAAACATCTGGAGGTTCATAAAAAAGAAAGTATTAAGATCGATGCTGGAACGCGTTATTATGTGGCAGACCTATTCGGATTCTTGTTCAAATTGATCACCGAATTCGAGGAGACTGACAGTCTTGATGAAAAAGAGTTCATGTGGAACAATATTCCTGTTGGATGGAAAATCACAAAGGACAATCTGGAGGATAAAGAGAACCTTTTTTCCAAGATCTTGCTTCACGAATTCTTGGATTGGGCAATCATTCGGGTTCAAATGGGCAAGGATTTTGACCCATTACTAAATGACTTGTCGGTCAACCTATTTCCCGAGGTGGATCCTAGAACATGGGCAGTAATTCTCACTTTTTGCTTCTTGGTCTTCGATCCGAACAACAGGGTTAAATCAGTTATCGAACAGCCTTGGAGTTTTGGCTACGACTTTGGCGCAATGGTTTTTGCCGTATCAGAAGGAGAAACGATTGAGCAAAAGCTCGAAGCGATGGAGTTGCAGAGAGAAGACTTGAGAAAGACCAAAGCCCAAAAAGCATACGAATTGGGCATCCTGCTTTTTCCTAATGTCTTTGAGAAGAAGCTCTTGGCAAAATACGTCGAAGAAGCATATAGTCTAGAATATCCAGAAGACTCGCCAAAAGAGCGCAGAAGAGTAGCAATACTAACGATTTTCAATGGCATATTGGCGAATTTGAAGGGTTAGATAGCTCAACATGTCCGTTTGTTTGTATGTCTGTTTGTCTGTCTCCGTCTCTGCTTGTTTGTCTGCGTGTCACCGTCAGAGAGAGGTAGTGTAGGTAGGGGTAGGTGTAGGAAGTGAAAGGAAGAAGAAAAAGGGCAAAGTTTTATCCCCGAACCCCAAACCCGATTTTAATTTCGGTCAATGCGATAGACGAAGCACGAGCTGTTAAAATGAAAAAGGTTTTTAGATTCATGGTTAGATCTTGAGTGGAGAGTGCTATTTCTTGGCTGAAAACCTTACAACCCATGAAAAGGGTTTAGCTTTCGAATTGAAGCTTACTGAACTATTCAGGAAGATGGGCTATGCTGTAATTCATAACGCAAAGAAAGTTGGAAGGTCAGGAGCAGAACATCAGATAGATGTAATGGCAGAGTATAGATGCCCTCTTCACACCTCTAGAGTGATTATTGAAGCGAAATCTTACAACCTACCAATCGACAAAGACAGAATAATGAAACTAATCCAAATAGTAGACGATTTGGGAGCAGATCGAGGCATTATCGTGACTACTAGCTATTTTACACCCGAAGCCATCAAGACTGCTGGAGGACACAATGTTGAATTGTGGGATAGAGGACAACTTGCAAAGTTACTCGGAGAAATTGAGATAAGTGCTTCAGAGAAAGGGTTACCAAAAGGGATCTCTGTAAATGAACGTGTGGTCAAACCTGTCCTGTCCTCTCATAATGCAGAGGTAATGGAGAAAAACACGCTAGAGCAACGTGCAAAGGGAGGTTTCTTAGGAGCAGGGAAAATCATTGAAAGATTAGACTTCATCTCTCTACAGTATTTTCCCTATTATGAGGCGCAAATCCAAGCTTCCATAAGTGAAATTGAAAAGACTGGCCTATTGAGCAAGAGAACTGTTCAGAAACTAGTTACAGTCCGAATAGATTTTGACGCCCGAAATGGTGACGTAGTTACTGTTAATGAAGGAGGCATCTTTTCGCCCTATCCATTCTTGAAAAGTCTTAATGATGACGAAATTCGGGTTTTTAGGTCTATGAATGAAGGAGAGTGGTATGCTTCAAAAAGTATCGTAGGCTTAGGTCTTTCTGACGGAAAAGCCCGAAAGATTTTGAGTGGACTGGCTAATGCGGGTGCAGTTAAGACAGGCACAGGAAACAGGGGTGCGACAATGTACAAACCAAAGATCGTATTTCCAAATGATCCTCGACTTCTCAGGTCAATTTCTGACGTTTTAAGCGTACAAGAAATTTCTAAAACGGAAGCCACATTTATTTCCCCAAAGATAGAGGCAAGCGACGTAATAAAGAGAATAGAAGTCTATTGGGCTGCTAAAGTAGACAATATAGTAGTATTGTACTACCCATACTACGTCTGCAATCTAGTAACTCAAGATGGTTCTCAAAGAACGGATATGATTGATGCATTGAGCGGAAAGTTGACAGAGCTTTGAGACACACACAAGAACGACTGTGGGAAAACAAGCTTTAAAGGCATGCCATCGTTTTAAAACTGAGAGGAAGTATTTTAATGAAAATTGTAGATAAAATCACTATGGCCCATCGGCTTGTCCGTGACATGGATAAAGCTAAAGCGTTCTATACTGATGTGCTAGGCTTTGAAGCAACCCAAGACACCAAGTGGGATGGAAACCGCGGAGTGTTCGTCGTTCCTTCTGGCGGCGGTACGTATGTAGCTCTCGTTACTATGCCTGATGAAATCAAGCCCGGGTCGTTGAAAGGTAGCCTTTCTTTGGATCGCGAGCGATTCCAATTGAGTTAAGTTGGCCCTCCTCTTCTTCTCCCTCCGGATAGTTTGGCTAGACACATGCTTCTCCGTCTATAACGATGTCAGCATGCGTGGCAAAAGGTAAATCTAGGGCGTAAAGCACAGATTTTACTATACTGGCTATCCCCATCTTTTCGACGTTTTGTGGATATTTCCATGCAAAGAAATGCATTGAAACCCCTATTTGCAATTCATGTCTCAAAAACTCTATTAGTCCTCTAAGAGCAGTTTTTAATGAAACAATGCTTCCAAACATTATGAGCATGCCACCATCCACGCTTGAATGGAAGGAGAGAGGGCTTAATTATCAAGAAAGGAGCGAATAAATTCGAATTTATCATCTAGGGGAACTCAGTTAGTTGTAAGAAAGGGACTGAGTTGACAAGATCTTTCTGTAGTCAGGCTGTTGGACTCGAACCCATTTGGGTCTAAGTCCGGTCCGACTTTCGCGGCTTTAGTAATCAAGTTCGAAAGGAATAGCCTGACGCAAAATCGGGCGGCTCTGAACCCGTTTGAGTTCAGGGACCGGCAGCCTTACTTTTGGCAAAGGCAGAGGAAAGACTTGAACCCGTTTGGATACTGGTCCCGGTTTATAAGAGAGAAACAAGGAAATTATCATTAGAGAGCCCTGTGACTTGGGACACCACATTTTATAAGGCTTAACATTATCATAGCTTAAACTTGGGAAGAACATGGTAAGAAGAACGATAGTCGTGACCCTGATTATCGCCGTTTTGCTCTTGAATTGCGGCGTACTCGCAAGAGCGGACCCAGTTCAGCACTCGGCGGACAGCATATGGCTCGGCCCCTCATCCATCGTGTTTACCGCCGCGAACGGGACGGTCGGCCAAGAATTCAACGTGACAGTGTGGCTGAACCTCACGGAAAACGTGTACTCATACCAGGTTGCACTGCACTATGACCGCACCCAACTCATGTGCACCGATACAGGCTATACCGACGGCTCCACCAGCAACTACTTTGAAGACCACGCGACAATGTCACCTTCGCCGGTCATCGACACGAGCATCCTCGGAAACGGAAGCATACTCGCCTTCGAAACACTCGAGGGCGACGACATGATCTCCGGGCCGCACTGCGACAGCCTCTTCTGGGCAGAGTTCCAAATACTGCAAACTCCCACCATCGGCAACCTCTCCAGCACCCTTGACATAAGCACAGAATACCCGGACAACACATGGGTGCTTGACGAAAACCTCAACAACATCAACCTCACCCCCTGCGACGCAAACTACCTCTTCATCGCACCTCCACCCCCTCCATTGTCCGCGTCGATAACCGCTTCTTCAACCTCAATCTACCTCGGACAATCAGTCATCTTCAGCTCAACCGTTACCGGCGGCCTCTCACCCTACAATTATCAGTGGTGCGTCAACTCCACTCAGACTTCAGCCACCTCTAGCAGTTGGACCTACACCCCCACGAACTCCGGATCAGACACGGTCTACCTAAACGCCAGCGACAGCACGGGAACCGCGACAGAATCAAACAGCATAACCATAACCATAACGCCGCTAACCGGCGCGAAAATCTACGTCGACCCATCACAGATCACAAACTCGTCCATAGAGCCGGGATCAACCCTCGCCGTCAACATTACCGTCGCAAACGTGGCGAGCCTCGCACTATGCATGTTCAACCTAACCTACGACCCGACAGTGCTCAATTATACCGGCTTCGCCTTCCTACCGGACCAGGGCGAGTACCCGACGCTCTTCAACCAGGAAAACTCTACCGCCGGCTTCATTTGGCTGGACTTCTGGTACTCGACGCCATTAATGGCCCTCTCGCAACCCCTTGCCACGCTGTACTTCTGCGTGAACACTTACGGCTTATCGTCGTTAAATCTAACCCTCACCGTAGCCGTGGACCAGAACGGATACCTGATACCCCACGACACGTTCAACGGGTTCTTCGCAAACATAGTGCGGGACATCGCAGTAACCAACGTTGTCCCATCAGCCAGCTGGGTCTATCAAACATGGGTCGACAACATCAACGTTACAGTGGCAAACTTGGGAAACGTGACTGAAACGTTCAGCGCCAGCGCATGGTACAACGGCACCCTCATAGGAACGGTTCCGATAGTCGGGCTGGTTTCCGGTGCGCAGACGACAGTAACCATACCGTGGAACACTACGGGAGTGCCGCAGGGCAACTACACCATAACCGGCACGGCGTCACTGGTTCCCTATGAAACCTACTTCAACACGACTAACAACGTCTACGCCGGCGGCGTAGTGCAAGTATTCACCACAATCCAGGATGTCGCCGTAACCGCAGTCACGCCTGGCATGGCATGGGCCTACGCGAACTCGACCGTGCCAGTGAACGTGACCGTGGCTAATCTGGGCGGCATCAGCGAATCCTTCAACGTGACCGCCTACTACGGCCTAAACATGACCATAGCCACGCTGCCCGTGACGAACCTCGCATCCAACACGAGCACGACGCTGACGTTCAACTGGAGCACCTCTGGAATAACCACAGAAGCAAACTATACCCTGTCGGCCCTCGCGAGCTACGTGCCCTACGAATACAACACGGCCAACAACTACCTCACACAAGGCCAAGTCCTCATCCTAACGCAGATCCGGGACGTCGCCATAACCAACGTCGCAACGGCAAGTTATTGGGCTTCAAACTGGGTTTACCAAGGAGCAAGCATGAACGTGACCGTGACGGCCAACAACACCGGCCAGGTCGCGGAATCGTTCTACGTCTCAGCGTTTTGCAACACGACTCTGGTGGGAAACGTGTCAGTCAACCTGGCACCGGGGGGCAGCATCACTCAGGTTTTCGCACTCAACACTACTGGGCTGCCGGTCTACCAGAACCTCACCGTCTCAGCGCAAGCCTCGATCGTGCAGTACGAGTATAACGTTTCAAACAACGTCTACGTCGGAGGCAACGTCACGGTGAGATACTTGGGAGACGTTAACGGCGACGGCAAGGTAGACGGCAGGGACATAACCCTGATAGCCAAGGCCTACGGATCATACGGACCCAACTATCTCTATCTCGGATGTCCTCCGTCGAGCACTTGGGACATCAGGTGCGACCTCAACGCAGACAACAAGGTAGACGGAAGAGACGTGACCATAGCCTCCAATAACTTTGGCAAAGGCTGCTAAGCGCTAAACCAATCAAAACCTCCTTTTTGTCTTAGGCGTGCTTCTTTTTTGCAAGAAAAATCGTTCTAGTGGTGAATTCCACAAGTGTTATTAGGATCATCCGAGAAACCGACGAGGGACAGGTGAGTTTATGGTTGTTTTTTCTAGAGAACTGAAGGGTCTTGTCCTTATCATCATCGTTGCCTTTTCGGCTTACCTGACGATTGTGCAGATAGTGAATACGTACCCTCCGGCGGGAATCCTGAAGTCCTTCTCCGTCCAGAGCCTTAGAAGACCGTCCTCGTCGGACACGTATCTCATGGGCGACTCGCTCCTGATCCAAGCCCGGTCTGACTGGGCCTCCCAGTACGACCTGCGCGTCTGCGCCAACTCTTCCACGGTCTTCGAGTCCAGAGTGGCCGGCGGATCCCACCTTAGAATGGAGGTTCCACTCGTTCCCCCCATGTTCATACCGGGCGGACCCTACACCCTATCGCTCAACGCCCTAGTCCTTAACAACCCTATACTGGGAGCCAGCTATGCAGACTCCGCGTCCTACGCTTTTGAAGTTAACGACACGCAGACTCAACTCGGGCTCGTCAGCGTGTACGACAACACGACGAACTGGCTCTACTCACTCGCCAACCTTACGGATGTTGACGGTTATCCCGTTACGAATGAGACTGTCGGTTTCTACGTTCAGCTGAAGGGTCATGATCCTTTGACTGACGGTTGGATACCCATGGGATCATGCGTTACTGATGGCAACGGCACCGCAGAGCTGAGCATCGGCTTTCCTCTTCTGTCGGACATGGCGGTGAAGGCCTGCCACGAGGACGACGGGAATTATGGCCCTTGCGAGACGAGCGTTGATGTCCAAGTGGCGTCCAACGTCTCCGAGAGCTACCCACTCATGTGCCAAAACACGTCTAATGATGACGAAGGGTCCAACGCGACTCCTCAAGACCCTGGGACGGTCGACCTGAAGATCGACATCCCCTCACCCTGCGCCCTCCTATCGGTGAACGTCACCTTGAACTACACTGTGGCTGGTGGCTTACCCCTTCATGGAGAAGGGGATTACGCAACGGTTTACTACCTTGACAACCTCTGGACCAGCATCGGGGGGAAACGCGGGCTTCCGCTCTGGTCTATTGATGGCTCCTCGTACAAATACTGGTCTCATCCCTGCCCTGTGGTTCCAACGACGACGGGCACATACCTGCTCATCGGGGCAATCGTACCGTGGTCAGATTTTGATAGTGCAAAAAAGAACGGGACGGATTTTGTCATCGCTCAAGGGAACGTGACAGTGACGATCAGACCCTGCCCGACCAATTTGGTTCTCCATCTTCCAGAAAACGCGTACGATGGTGAGCTGTTCATAACCGCAGGCTTCGCTGAAGCTCGGGTCTACGAGGCGAGCGATGATGGAGAGTTTACGGCCAGCTCCTTGGCGCAGCCTATTCCATACGACGGTCTAAGCTACGTCGTCGATGAACCAGTTAAAACATCTGTTCCAGTGGACCTGATCGTTAACGGCACCTTCGAAAACGAAAGCTGGACCGACTCGAACGGAGTCGCATCCTTCACGTACGATCTGAGTTCTTCAGGAGCCTCTTCAGTGTTGGACGTGAAATGCAAAACGAACTGTTCCACGCTCGTGTTCGACGATTCCGTTGCTGAGAGCATAGTCGGAGTGACGATGGTCAACATCAGCGACTGTCCAGAGGGCGGAAACGGCTTATTCAGCTTGGCCTGCACTGTGGCTGGGCAAGCGCCTACTGATGGCTTGGATAGCGAACCGGTCTATGTTGAAGGCCAAAACCAGGTCGAGCTGACCGCCAGCCTGAGCGGTTCCGGCGTGTCCGAGGCTAACGTTTCGATGCTCGTGGGCCAAGCCAATTGCACGAATTGCACCAGTGCTTCGGGCATGGGTTGTTGGGTGCCGCAGGGTTCAAACTTGCTGCGAGTAGTGTCGCTCTACGACATCAACACGACAAAAGCTCTCGCCTCGGCCGACGTCAACCGTGACGGCAAGGTTGACGGCCGAGACATCACCCTCGTGGCCAAGTGTTTCGGATCCATTGCTGGAAACCCGCGTTGGAGCTGGCCTTGCGACATAAACTTCGATAGGAAGATTGACGGAAGGGACATCACGTTGTGCGCGAAAGGCTTCGGACAGAAAGTCAACTGGACGAGCGTTCCTGCTGACTTCAGCGGCGTTAATGCAAGCTTCCTTGAGAACGGCGTGTGGAACAATAGCTCGTTGGACAGTTCGGGCTGTATCACCGTTCCGAACGACGCGTCATGGGTCAACTTCACGCTCGACGGCAGCACGATCGGAGCCGTCGTCCAATTCTTTAAGAACGCCTCTCTCATTACTCCGGCGAGCTTGACGGACGACTCAGGCATCACGGAAGCCTCTTGGACACCTTCCTTCGCTGCACCCTTCAACCTTACAACGATTAATAGTAGAAATCCACCTTATGTGGTGTTGGCGTGGCTGCCTCCGAGCGTTCAGGTCGCGACGACGCAGCCCGCTAGCGAGACCACTGTCACGGACTCGCTGAGCACCGCAGTGTACCTGAACGTGACGACGCGGCCGGTGAGCCTAGTCCTCACAAGTAACTTCCAGTCCGAAGAGCTCAGCACGGTCACGGAGACACCCGTGGAAGCAGGAATTGTTTGGGATGATGGATATGATGGTACCTATCCTTACTTGATGGTAGGGTATAACAATTCTGGCCTCGGGAGTCCTGGTTCCGGGGGGTATGTGGATACGTTCCTTGCCTACGTCAGGTTTGACACACCCACCAGCATTCCAGTGGGTTCGACGATATTGTCGGCTAGAATCAAGGTTTACTGCTATGCGGGCAGTTTGGATCAGACGAGAACTTACGGGATTTATCCCCTTACGCAAAACGTACCGACTGGTCAAATGTATTCGGTTGCCCCCCAAGGTCCACCGTCGTATTCGAGCTATTCCAGTTTGGTGTCGTGGCTCCCTGGACAGGTTGGTTGGTGGTCTTTTGACGTTACTGGGGACGTTCGGTCATGGTATAGCGCGTTGTGGTACCACGGCTCGGACATAAACTATGGATACTTGATCATGGATCAGTACTATATTGACTCCGACGAGTGGGTTCAACTCAATTACGGCCATTCGGCTGTCGGTAACCCCGTGTTGGAGGTGACCTACGTGCAGTGCGGAGTTTTGCCAGTGTCCTTGGACGCCAACCTGGTTGACGGGGTCAACGGGACTCCGATCTCGGGCAATGCCATCTTCACCGTGGCTGGTTCCTCTTGGCAGAGTTCGACAAATAACCCGAACAACTACTGGTATGGTGGTCCTCAGACGAGCGCGGCCTACACTGCGGTTGCATCCTACGCTGGAACTCCCTCCACATATCAGGCTGCTTCGGACAGCCTCGTCCTCGACTTCCGGACCGCTACTAACCTAACGGTTAACGGTTATACGAGTTTGCAGGAGCTTGTGAGTGGGCCGGATGTCATGAACGTGAGCGCGAATGAGTGGTACCATTTCGACTGTTCAGTCAATCATCCGATCGCGGCGAGCGAGGGCGTGCAGGTCCTGGTTAACAACGTTTCGCAACCGAGCCTCACCTTGGGCTCCTCCTTGTCAGTCTCCTTCCCTTGGAAGCCCAATGAGATCGGAGTGTACTACATCAACTTTTCATACGGCGGCAACGCGAATTACGCGTTGAGCCAAGTGAACATCGTGGCGATGGCGCAGGCGAGCCCCGTTTGCCTCAGCTTCAACGCCGCCCCGTCGGAGTTTGCGCCCGGAACCAGCATCACGCTCTACGCCCAAGCGATAAATCCGCTGGACGGCAAACCGCTCGACGGCGTCGACGTAACGTTCCTGCAGAACGGCACCAGCCACATCGAACAGCCGCAGTACGTGAAAACGGACGAGAATGGTGTCGCGAGCGTGCCTTGGTATTACGATTCAACCTGGTCGGTCTGCGCCGTGAACGCAAGCGTGGAAAGCAGTGATACGATCGGAAACTTGGTGTTAGCGACTCAGCCCGTCACGCTCACCGTCGGAAGTGAGACTCAGATTTTGCTTTCTGCGTGGCGTGACCCGAGCGGCACGGGCCACACTATCTATGCTCAGCTTGTAGATGGGCTTGGGCATGAGTTGGGATCGGGCTACACGGTGACTTTGACGGTGAACGGCACTGACTACGTCAATGAGACGAACAGCACGGGCTACGTTACGCTGCACCAGGCTCTCCAGCCCGGCGACACATCAGCCAACACCTATGAGGTAATGGCCATGTTCAACGGCACAAACCCCAGGTCAACCACCACGACGGCACTGGACTCGTATGGCGACGAGTATGCCTCATGCATCACAAACCAGTATGATCTCAGGCCTTCAACGAACTCCTCAACGCTGCAGGTGCTCTTGCAGACAACTGACGCGATTACGGCGAAGCGTACGATGGAGCAAATGCAGAGTGACGCTAAGGCCGAGGGATTGCAGGCTTGGGGTCCGGACTCTTGGTGTCCGTGGCCGCCTTTTTTCAAACTTCATGCTAGGGTGACGGTTGATTCATCGGGGACATATGTTCAGAATTGGATCGGCCTCTTCGCTTGCGGCGTTGACTCGTATGCAGGACTCACAGTACCCTTGGTGGACGCTTTCCAAGGTTTAACTGACGCTGAAATGAATATAGCCGCTGGCACGATAAGTAGCGTAATAACAGGTGTCGGGGCATTGTTTTGGCTGAACGCAATTTATGCTGATGTTCTGGCTATCAACCCATTCTCGCTTACCGCATATGGGGTACTGCTGCTTGAATATGCTGCTGGACTAGCGTTGGCAATTTCTGCCGCCGAATTTACTCCTTATGTCTGGCTTTCGAGAGCAGTGCTGTATGGAATCGGGTTTGCTCTTCTTGCGTTGACGATTGGGGCATTCTTCTCCTATGATCCTCAAGCCCGTATATTTCCCAGCCTTATTCGTATGCAACTGCCTGGAGGAGACTTGGTATCGACTGCCGCAAAAGGGGTGCTGAGTTCTTTCCTCACTTGCGCATTTACTGCATCAAACATGCTTGCAGCGAGTATAATAATGATCAATCCACTCATGTGGCCGTTCGCAATTATAACATTTGCTGCAGCGGTGACGGCGATATATCTGGGCTCTACGAGGTGAAAACAATGATGGAACTTGAGAATTTGAGCGTTGAAGAGAGGGCCGCAGTTATTGGTGGTATAACAGCGGCCATAGTTGGGTCTATCTCTTTTCTTGTTTTCATCTTTGTGGTGAGTAGCTATTTTCGTATTTCGGATCGCTTGAAGTCTGGCTCTTCGCTTTTCGCCGTGATGCCTCTAATCATGTTACTTCTGTACATTTTCACCCTCCTTCCAATGGCGTGTGTGTATGTGACGGTCGCTGGCATTCTTGCGAATCGGTCTCTTTCTTCGGTGCTCAAGAGTGTTCTTGTCATTTTGCTCTTGCTGGGTGCAGGAATGTTGCTCCCCGCTTCCATGTTCGCTCTTTTCGCCCTAACTCTCTCAAACATTTCAATTTATGTTCAAGCCCCCCTGACAATACTCACTGTTTTTGTTTGTGGAATTGCGGTGGCATCGGTTTTTAGGAAAAGGAAAGTCGATGGTTACTTAAAGAAAATTCTTGGCTAGTGTGAGTTGCACTTTTGTCCTGGGACAGCAAGTGTTAGTAAGCCAAACGTTTACTTCAACGGCTACAGAGCGGTTGACAGCCACGTCCCGTTCTCGTCGCCAGGAGCTTCGGAATAATAACCTACGCTCTCTAACCCTCCCGCGGGGACTTGAAACCCGCGGAGCGAATTTGTATTATTCCCCTTTTTTTCTGTTGCTGCGTACACGTCGTCATGTCCACGGCTCCGTCCTTATTCCATTGAGGAGGCCATGATTGGCCTAGCGTCTCACTCACATCCTCGCGTGCGCACGATCTTCTTGTAAGCCTTGGCAGAAATGTATCAAACGCAAAGTCAAATGAAGAATGACCTCATCAGATGTTGTGCACAAAAAACGAACGACGCCAAACAGAAGGTGGTCACTGTTGATGAGGCGGCAAATGGTTATCCAGCTCAAGGCTGGGAGTACGTAGCGAAAATTTCAGGCAACAAAGTCGTCATCGAACTGAGCGAGCTCTAAGCCTTGGACACGACGAAAATCCCGTTCCAAAAAATGCATGCGGGTTCGAACCTCATTAGGTAACGGTCTTGTATCATCATTAGTTGTTATGAAATATTTTGCCATAAATTATAAATAGGCTTGTCCATACAACTAGTGGGCTACGGGAGAAGGTAAACTTTGGAGGAGCGTGAAAGCCCTCTGGAGAGCACACCTGGCAGATGAACACGGTATTTCTGAAGGCTTAGCGTGCCGGTTTTGAGGGTCGTGCCCGATTAACCCTCGAGTTTCGGCAAATCGGGGAAAAAACACGGCCGAAAAAAAATAGGAGAAAGGAAAAATGAGAAACAAAATAGCAAGTATAGCATTGCTGGTTCTATTTGTTCTTTCAACGCTATTGGTACATCAGATGAACGTAGTGCCTCATGCTTCTCCTGCAACACCAGTTCACAACGTAAGCACTGGCTTGAACTACACGACTATTCAGGCGGCGATAGATGATCCTGAAACTCTGGATGGACAGACGATCGATTGCGATGCTGGAAACTATACTGAAAACGTGAAGGTGTACAAATCGCTGAGCATCATCGGAGCTGGCCCATCGCTTGCGTGGATTATTCCATTTGAGACCGACGACACCTGGCACGTCACTGCGAGCAACGTGACCATAGAGGGTTTCACGGTTCAGAGTGTTTCGGGTTACTCTGCGATTCGTCTTGACAACGTAGGTGATTGCTGCATCTCGAACAACACTATCACTGGTGGGGGCGGTGGAATCACGCTCAGCGGTTCCAGCGGCAACACAGTATCGAATGATGTTATTCTTTCTCAACGTGGAAACGGCATTTGGCTAACGGACTCCAGTCAGTGGAACACGATAGCCAATAACAGTTTGAATCTAAACCACTACGGCATCGTTCTATGGAATGCATCCAACTACAATGTCATAGAAGACAACTTCGTCAATTCATCCGATTGGAGCGGCATCAGACTAAACTGGCAGGGATCGAATTACGCTCCCGCCTCTTTTAACAATATAACGGACAATATCGTGACCAACAACGGCGGCGAGGGAATCTTCTTGGACACTCCTTCTCTGTACAACCTGCTGGACGACAACTTCCTCTCTGACAACTACATCGGAATACGCCTGCGCCAAGTCAACAGCTCCACCGTAATCCAGAACACTGTCATCTCAAACAGCTATCTTGGGATTTCGGCCGAGTCCTCATATAGCAACACTTTCTACGACAACTTCCTGAACAACACAAACAACGCATGGGACAACGGAGTCAATTCTTGGAACATTACAAAGCAGACTGGATCCAATATAATAGGCGGTCCCTACATCGGCGGCAACTACTGGAGCGACAATCCTAATACGACGGATATTAACGGAGACGGCATAGGAGATGTGCCCTACAACGTCGCTGGAGGAGCAAACATTGACTATCTGCCCCTGGTGACGCCGCTACCGATATTCATCGCTCAATTCATGACGCCCGAGGGGGAGCCATACCCGTTTGACGACTTCACAGTTTCAAATGGAACATGGGAAAGAGAATTCGTGGGTATCACCCATGGTGTTACACTGGCACCCATCAATGCTACGTTCACGTTCGCATATACCTATGGAGCATCATGTGGGATGACATATCGGTGCATTCTACCACTCAGCCTTGGTGAAATAAGATTGTTCAAGGTCTACGCCTTAAATCTAACACTAATGGAAGTTGGCAAACCGTATGTTTGGCTCGAAGAAGAAGGAGCTAATTCCGGAAACTTGGCATGGAATTGGAACGCCTCAAACGGAACCTTTAACTGGAGTCTATCTTGCCAGCCTGGAAAACGCGTAGGAGTAGAAATGAATATTGGCGAAAACAGCGTGATAACAAATTCACAGGCTTTAGTTCTCATTTATGACCACATGCCACCAACATACAACCCGCCCGGGTACCCAGGTGCCGTATACGTAAATGGCAGCTGGGTCACATACTCCCCCTCACAACCAATCCAAGATGGCATGATTGGGGATAGTGGGAATTTTGCAATTTTGCCCGCTCCACCATATGGATTTGTGAAAATAGAAGGCATATTGCACAACGATACCTTGTTGCCTGCAAACTGCTCATTACAGAATGTGAATGGAACGTTGTACAGTCGACTTGTCTTTCCAGACTATGCAGTTTCGGCGAACGGTGAGGCTAATTGCATATTATCGGTGTTCGCATTGCCAAATGGATACACACCTTTGAATTTACCTGTGAGGGTGGTGAGCTCTGAAAAGGTGGATTTTGAAATATATCCACCGCTACAGTCCGAACTTGGCCCCTACACTTTTCTCATCGCTGCTCAAAACACCTACGCTAAGTCTTCATATTCCGATTTAATTCAGAATCTAACAAGCAAAACGATAACGGTGAACGTCAGCACTGGGGTTTCACAGGACTGGTGGGGATGCTTTGTTCTGCCGAAGGATCGATGGGTTAGAACGTTGACTGCATACTCAGGTAGTGCGTCATACCAGCTACGCAAACTGTACAACTACACGGAACAAATCGTCGGCGACTATGACATCGTTGCAGTCAGAATACCACCACAAATGGACAGACTCAACTGCACCTACACAGTTTTCGGAGACATAAACGGCGACGGCAAGATAGACGGCAGAGACTTAGTCCTAATAGCCAAGTGCTTCGGCTCGCACTTGGGAGACGCGAGGTACAACCCCAACTGTGACATAAATAACGATGGCAAAGTGGACGGAAGAGACATAACCATCGTGGCAAAATACTTCGGAAGACACGATCCATAACCTAATTTTTTTCTGTTTTACGTGCAAAGGAAAACCAGAAAGTTAGAGCCTCATGGCGTGTCATGGGCCTGATAGAAATTGGATCAATTCAGCTTGTTCCCGCAGCTCGGGCAAGTGGGCGATACCACACATCACCGAGCACCAGCTTCGGTCCGTGCGCGATGGACAGGTCATGGTGAACATTGAGATCAGAAAATCACATTTCATTGGCCCTTTCTTCTTGGTCTTGCTTTTGCTGGCATGAACACGGGCCGCAAGCGCATCTTGGAGCGGGTTCCGCGGCTTCTTTATGGAGCCGTTCTTCCGTGTGCTTTGTGCGTTGAATCCGAAGGAGTATGAAACATTTTTTCACAAATTATAAATAGACTTATCAATGCAACTATCGGGCTGAGGGAGGGGCGAATTCTCCGTGGAGCATGATCGGCTTCTGCATGAAGCATCTGAGAAGCCGATGAGCAGAATATCTCCAGAGGCTTTGCACTCCCTCGAAGAAAAAAAAAAAGAAAGAGAAAGGAAAGAACATGAAAACCAAACTGTTAGGCTTAGTACTCGTCATCGCAATGCTCTCTATGCTCATCATCCCCGCAACATACGCTTGGAACTACGGAAATCCCGCGAAGACCGCGGATACGAATGAGGAATGGTTCGGTCCTAGGGCGGACAAGATTCTGATACCGCTCTACGCAACCGAAACAGCAGAGTGGGCAGACCTGCAGGTCGGCAAGATAGACGTTACCGACTGGCCTCTGGACGACTCGCACTACACGACCTTCACCACTCCACCCTACAACAACTCGATCGAGGTCGTACCCTACGGCCCCGAGTTCGGCATGCGAGAGTTCGACATGAACGTCAACAACAACACGTACCTGGGCAACCCGCCAAACCCGGCTTACCCGAACCCGCAGTGTAGGATTGTGGGCGGCGTCAACTACGGTGTCCCGTATGCTGAACTGGCCCTCAGGCAGGCTACCGCTTACCTGACGGACAGGAACAGCTACGTCACGCACTGCGGCTCAGTCACCAACATAGCCGTCTACACGCTCGTAGGCGCGAACGCGCTGCACACCTCGCCGTGGGGCAAGTACACCGACTGGACCATAACTCCGGGCGGAGGCACACCCTACACGTGGGCCGTAACCTACGACCCAGCAGCAGCGAACGCCACGCTGGACGCTAGCGGACAATTCCCATGGGTTGGAGGCGTCAGAGAATACGAGCCGAGCGGGTTGAATAACACGGACGGTAAAGCCATACCCTTCACGCTGGTGGAGTACAGCAGGACCGACGACCCGTGCAGGAGCTACGCTGGAGACCAGATAGCCGCGGCACTCCGAAGTGTGGGCGTCCAGGTTAACGAGATCGGAACCGACATCGCCGGAGCGCACACCCACGTCATGGGCAACAAGGAGTTCGACCTCTACAC